>Ga0182021_10007022_pt1 | contig 13337 bp, 11 predicted proteins | sample 612E3MmetaG_FD_120493 | JGI IMG/M metagenome (GOLD analysis project Ga0182021, IMG submission 120493) | Permafrost microbial communities from Stordalen Mire, Sweden - 612E3M metaG (Illumina Assembly) | ecosystem: Environmental > Terrestrial > Soil > Wetlands > Permafrost | place: Sweden...
AGTGACGCAAACTCCCTCAATTGCCGTGCAGTTAGCACAAATATATACCTTATGATCAATGCATTGACAACCCCTCTGACAATGATAATTCTGATTCCAATGATGAATTAAATGAGTAACTTCGCTTTACTTATATGTTAATAAAATTGATAATAAAACTTTAAGAAAACAAAACTGGGGCTCAGAAAAATATTGCAGAAATTTTTTCTGGAGTCAAAGATCAAACTTCAATTACTAGTTGCAATGAATGAAAAAACATACAATGCAAAAGTTTCGCGCACAAAGATAAAGTCATTCATTATTGTATTTATTATTACACTTTGTACTTGCATAGATCCGTTTAAACCCAATCTGAGTGGATATGCCTCTCTGCTGGTAGTTGAAGGTCTTATCACTAACGAAAAAGCACCCTATGAAGTTCATTTGTCGCGTACAATGCAGGGGGCAAACTCTGTTGCGGAAAGAGTAACAGATGCCATCGTTTCTGTTTTTGATGAAACCGGTCATAAAACAAACCTTAAAAATTATAGTGGCGGGGTGTATAAAACAGATAGCACGACTTTTATAGGAGCGGTCGGGAAAACTTATACATTGGATATAATCACTCATGATGGTAAAGAGTATAAATCAGAACAGTGTACAATGTTACCGGTTCCTGAGATTGACAGTATATACTTCGAAAAGAGTGTGGGATTTACCAATAACCAGAGTGAAACTCATGAAGGAATAAGTATTTATCTTGATTCAAAAGAAGGAGACGAAACAAATAACTATTTAAGATGGGAATATGAAGAAACATGGAAATTCAGGTTACCAACAATAAAAAGATTTAATTATATCAGTGAAACTAACATACCACCCTTACCTTATTGGGATGTAAAAGAATTTTGCTGGAAGCAGAATAAATCAACGGAAATATTATTTCAATCTTTTTCTCCAAAACAGGCAGGTAGTATTAAAAATGTACCAATAACCTTTATTGGATCAGATCAATCAGATCGGTTGACCATCCAGTACAGCATTTTGGTAAAACAATATTCTATTTCTGAAAAAGAGTACCAATTCTGGAATAGTCTGAAAAAGGTGAATGAAAGTAGCGGTGATATTTTTGGATCACAGCCATTTTCTGTCTTCAGTAATATAACTAATGTCCATGATAAGAATGAAAAGGTTTTAGGGTATTTTGAGGTCTCGGCTGTAAGTCAAAAAAGAAAAGACATTACATTCAAGGATTTGCTAAATCTTAATCTTCCTTTTTTTCATTATGATTGTGTCAGATATGAAACAAAGCCTTCGGACTATTGTCCAGGTGGTACAAAAGGTTGTATTCCACCTACATGGGACGAATTATATAAAATGTGGACGAAGGCTCAATTTATTTTTATTGAACCATATATTGACCCTGAAACAAAGAAACTTGCTGAGTTTATCTTTGCAAGTGCCATATGCTCCGATTGTGAAATAACCGGGACACTTGTCAAACCATCATTCTGGATAGATTTGAATTAACTGCATTTATACTCACGCAAAAGTATTAAATTATAATTATATATTGCCTCGGATGAAATCATGTCTTGGTTGAGAATTCATTCCCATTTAGAATAATTAAGGCAAAAATGCGCTCTTCATTGATTGATTTCTTCCCTGATAACAAACCTAAAAATGTTTCATATTATGACAAATCCTGCAACCAAGACTCATCCTTAAGTTCAATCTGTTATACCAAAACAATTAACTCTCTTTAAAAATATTTTTGCCGAATAATTTGTAAATTTATAAACCATATTCTATATTTGTAGAGTATAATTAATTATTATAGAGACATGCAATTAACAAAAGCCGAAGAACAGGTAATGAGGTATCTCTGGAATCTCGAAAAAGCTTACTTAAAAAATATACTTGATGAATTTCCGGACCCAAAGCCTGCTACCACAACTATTGCAACCTTATTAAAACGTGTGATTGATAAAGGATTTGTTGGTTACAATCAGCATGGCAGTAATAGAGAATATTTTCCTAAAATCAAGAAAACCGAGTACTTTTCTAAGCAGGTGAATTCCATGATTAAGGACTATTTTAATAATTCCGCCTCTCAATTTGCTTCTTTCTTCACAAACGAGACCAATTTAAATCTCACAGATTTAGAAGAAATTAAGCAATTAGTTGAACAAAAAATAAAGACTAAGAAAAAATCAAAGTAATATGATGACTTTTTTCTTCAAATCGACGGCATGTCTTATTGTGCTATATGGTTTTTACCATTTTTTTCTGAGACATCAAAAAGTTCTGCTCTTTAATAGGTTCTATTTGATTTTCTCATTGGTTTTATCGATGTTAATCCCTCTGATTGTTATACCAGTAAAATCCAATTTCCCTATAAATAATACTATTGGCAGATTCACTTTGATGACGGGACAAATTTTTCAGAGAGAAACGATAATTAAAAGCTCGTCTCCACTATTTACCTATCAAAATATTTTAACGGCTATCTTTATAATTATTTCATCAATCTTATTTATTCGTTTTGCCTTAAACATTTTCAGAATCTCCAGAAAAATTCTCAAATCCAAGAAAGTATATTCTCCAAATACCACCTTAGTATTAGTTGAAGAAAGAACTTTACCTTATTCATTTTTTAGGTATATTTTTATAAATCACTCAGATTTTGAAAATGGTAAAATTGAAAAAGAGTTATTAGAGCATGAAGAGGCTCATTGTCTACAATATCATTCTATTGACATAATTATTATTGAATTATTAAACGTATTCCTTTGGTTCAATCCTGCTATCTGGCTCTTCAAAAAATCGATTCTCTTAAATCATGAGTATTACGCTGACGATATAGTTCTGACAAATAGAGCGCTTATTGATTATCAGCAGTTATTAATAAACTTGGTAATGCAAGACAATTCTAACTACTTGGTTAGTAATTTCAAATATTCGTTCATTAAAAACCGATTATTTATGATGACACAAAGAAGACCTTCAAATAATGCAGTTTTAAGAAAGATTGCAGCTGTTTCACTATTCCTTTTATTAGGTATTACATTCGCATTCAGCCAGGAAAATGCATTAAATAATAATCTATCAGCTATTGAAAATGGCTGGTGGAAACCTATTCTCAAAAAACATAATTTTGATTTGAGGAAATTCAACTATAAAAACATTATTAATATGGGAATGAAGGATACCACGCAAAGCACTTTATGTCTAGAAATGGGGAATAGTGATTCCTTAAACAATAGAAAAATACCTTATAAAGATGCTATTTTAATCTCTAAAGGTACTGGACAAACCTATTGGATCATAAAATCTGAATATGCTCGTCATGACGTAGATAATAATATCTTAATTCTAAAGAATGGACAGATGGCATGTTATGATTTCATTTATAAAAATATAATACCAACGCAAACTACTACATTTCAAGAAAGTACAATAGATATTAAAAAAAATTGGATGGTGACTACTGCTACAAGATAAATCCCTCCTGCTCAAAAAAAGATTAAATTCATGGACAGGAAATAACAGAACAAAACAAATCTTGACTTAAAACTTTTAAAATCGCCTAAACATAACACGGTCAGTTGGGGTAATTTGACTTGTCACAATATTTGCAAAGTAACCTTGACAGGAAATGAAACATTTAAACATTCGAATCATCTATCAACTAACTACTTGTACCGCGATCGTGACAAAGCCATCCCGCACCGTGATGGCAAATACCGCGCCATACCGGCTTGCCACCGGGACAATTCCCTGCCAACAAACGGGACAGTAGTCCGGATAGCTGCGCCGGTAACACAAACTTCTCCAATTGCCGTGCCGGTTAGCAACAAGCCTGATCGCAACCTAAACAGTAATTCTTGACTTAATTCAAATATATCTCACAGGATAAATCTGACACTTCACAGAACAATGATTTCAACTCACAGAATATATTTTGCTGCCCCAAAATTAAAACTGACTTTCAAGCAATATTAACTTAGATTTAAAAGTATGAGAAAGTTATTTGAAGTCACTTTTAATCTTGCTTTCTGGATTATCATTACTTTTTTGTATTATTCTTCTTTCTCAACCAGATGGGGAGAGAAGATTAAAGGTTATTTTGGAATTATCCATATCCCAATTTTCGGAACTATCCATATCCCACAAATGGTATATTTTCTTTTCTACACAATAATTGGCCCAATTATTATCTTTTACCTATTTTACTTATTATTTATTCCAAAATTTTTAGTTAGAAGAAGATATATTCTTTTTATAACTATCGGTATATTGTCATGCATATTGGTTGGCTACGAATTCAGGATAGTAAATGCTAGTACATTGTATCATAATCCAATACAAAAGTTATTGTACTTCACAATCCTGGCTTTGGAGTGGGGTATTATCGGAAGTGCAATTAAAGGTACTTTTTTGTGGGTGGATTCTATTGCAGAAAGAAGGGTTTTAGAAAAAAAGCATTTGGAGAGTAAAAATGCGTTACTCTTGTTGCAAGCCCAAATCAATCCTCATTTTCTGTTTAATTCCCTCAATAATATCGATATCCTAATCGAAGAAACTCCCAAGATCGCATCTGAATATTTGAAAAAGCTATCAGATATTCTTAGATACGTTCTATACGAAACAAAGGAGGATGAAACTGGATTAGCCAAAGAAATTGACCAGATAAAAAGTTATATAGAATTGCAACAAATCAGGACGAATAATCCTCGATATGTAAGTTTGATTATTAAAGGCGAAATCAAAGAGCAAAGAATTGCTCCCATGATATTTATCCCCTTTATCGAAAATGCTTTTAAACATTGCAAAAATAAGACCATTGACAATGCCATTGATATTGAATTTGATATTCAAGACAAACGTATAAAAATGGTTTGCAAAAACTACTACGAAGCCAACCAACTTGAAGTAATAAAAAATGAAGGTTTAGGCAACGAAACTATCAAACAAAGATTAAATTTAATATATCCAAAGAATCACGAATTAATAATTGACAAAACAGAACATTGGTTTAAAGTGACCCTTATCGTTAATTTTAAAGATGGTAATTAATTGCATAATAGTAGAGGACGAACCTTTAGCCTTAAAACGGATTAAGGAATTTGTAAACCGGGTATCATACCTTAATCTGATTGCCTCTTTTTCAAATGCTTTTGATGCGATAGGCTTTTTAAAAGATAACGTCGTAAATTTAATATTCCTTGATATTGAAATGGATGGTCTTACTGGGATTGAATTTCTAGAATCTCTTACATGTAATCCACAGATAATTATTACAACCGCATATGATAAATATGCTTTAAAAGGTTTCGAATTAAATGTGGCTGACTATCTTTTAAAACCATTTCGATTCGAGCGATTTTTATCAGCAGTCGAGCGAGTTTACGAAATTATAAACAAAGTTCAGAAAGAAGACAAAGACTTTATTTTTGTTAAGACCGAATACCGCTTAGAACGGATTGCCCTCAGTGACATATATTTTATTGAGGGTATGGGTGATTACAGAAATATTCAGACTGGTTTAAAAAAAATATTGACCCTTAAAACATTCTCTGATTTCGAGACTGAGTTACCATTCAATAGTTTTTGCAGAGTCCACAAATCATATATCGTTTCACTTGATAAGATAATCTCAATTGAGCATAACCGGATAAAAATCAAGGACACCCTAATTCCAATAAGTAATAGTTATAAAGAGCGATTTTATAACATGATCGGGATTAAAAACGGTGAATAGATTTATTACGTGCCTGTTGCTAATACGGTCAGTTTTATGAAAAGCACTATCCCGGGTTAAGTAAAATCAAAAAAATCTCTAATCCTATAAACTTCTTAAAAAATCCTATAAAATCACGGTTGGAATAAGTTACTTGTCAGAATATTTTCATAGTCCAGCCAAGGAGTTGTAAATTGATAAATTTATTATACTGAAAATAAAGGGACTAATTTAAAGGTTATTGGCCATTTTCGTCGAATTTCTATGACTAAACCCACCCAATATGATTACAAATAAATACTTACTTATCACTATTGCATTTAGCCTTCTCCTGACAATTTCCTGCAGAGAGAAAAAATCCAATGATTTGAATCTGGATTTCGAGAAGACACTTTCACCCAAAAGCACGGATTTATCATGGCGATTATATAGCAGTCCATACTATAAAGTCAGTATTGATTCAAAGATAACCCATAAAGGGAATAATTCTTTAAAGATTGAGAATTTGGGAAAGATTAATATCCCCTATGCAGGAACAGCATCTTTAGCGCTTGATAGTATCCAAAAGGGACAAAATGTAAAACTATCAGGTTATATTAAGACTGAAAATACCAACTTAGACTCAATAGGTTTGATGATTTGTTTATATGACTCCTCAGGCACTTTATCCAAAATCTCAAATGACGTCAATTTGATTGGAACACATGATTGGAAGGAGTACACAATCGAATTGAGAAATAAAAATAACCCGGCAAGACTAGAAATTGGAGTTGTGCTAAAAGGAGAAGGTAAAATATGGGCCGATGATCTAAAACTTTTCATTGATGGTAAACAAATACATAGTCTTCCTCCACCAAGGAAATTCATAGCTAGCAATCAAGAACTTAAATGGCTGGAAAACAACTGTACCACTTTAAAAACAGTACATGCGGAATCCGGATTTGAAGATTTGGAGCCTCTTAAACAGATGATTGGAGACGCCAGAATTGTAGGCCTTGGAGAAAACACTCACGGGACCAGCGAAGTATTTGAAATGAAACATCGACTTGTAGAGTTTCTATCAACAAAAATGGATTTCACAATTTTTGCAATAGAGGCCAATATGCCTGAAGCATATAAACTCAATGACTATGTACTGAATGGAAATGGTGATCCTAAAAGCCTTTTGAAAGGGATGTACTTTTGGACATGGAATACCCAAGAGGTTCTAAATATGATAACGTGGATGAGAAAATTCAATGAAAGCAGAAAAGGTATCGTTCAGTTCACTGGATTTGATATGCAATTTGAAACAGTAGCAATTGACAACATTAGTAAGTTCGCCGAAAAGCACGATAAACTTCTAAAATCCAAAATGGATTCTATTTCTGGATTGTTTGGAAAATTAAACCATCAAGGTCTACGAGATGTAAAAAATAGAGATGAAGTAATCATTCTAAAAAACATATGTGAAAAGGTTTTATCATACGTAACTGAAAAAAAGATTAATATTTCCAGAGTAATAGGTAATTCCGATTACAATTGGCTGGTTCAAAATGCAAATATTTTAGTCCAGTGTGTTGAATTAGCCCTTAGATCTAGTCAAGGTTACGGTTTCAGAGATGAATGTATGGCCAAAAACATTTCCTGGATTTTGGATAATAATCCTAATGCAAAAATTATATTATGGGCTCATAATGGACATATAGAAAAACAAAAAGGATCAATGGGTGGGCATCTTTCAGAAAAATATGGTGACAAATATTACAATATTGGATTTCTTTCGAATAGCGGTACTTACACTGCTTATAATTCATCCGGGCTATCCTTAAATAATATTCTCGCTGAAGGTAAGCCTGGATCATTTGAGTATTCATTTCATAAGACTGGGATCCCCACTTTCTTCTTCGATTTTGGTAAAGTAAAAGCAAAGGAACCTACAAGTAAATGGTTGACTTATAGTTTAAACTATCGAAGTATTGGTGCACTTGCGATAGAGTATCAATTCTCTGAAGCTAAGATTAGTAACCTGTTTAATTCCATAATCTATATTGATTCAACAAAGGCATCTGATTGTTTCAATATTAGTAATCAAAGTAATGTTAGTAATAATACTATTTCAAGATTTCTTCATAAATGATTCACAATCGATTACCATGATAACCAAACGGCCTATGACATGGTCGGTGGGTAATTTGCTTGTCACAATATTTTCATAGTCCAGCCAAAGAGTTGTTAATTGATAAATTTACTATTCTGAAATTAAAGGGACTAATCTAAAGGTTAGCTGTAATAATTGGAACCAAAAACCAGACTGCAAACCAAAAATGACTAATCTGTATTTTGAGACATCTGCTGTAAATTATTTGCTGGATAACATTTTCAGTCATCCACAACATAGCTCAATAAAGACCAAAGAGCTTCAAATAAGTAACCAAAGAAAATGGTTTATTTCAGCAATAACACTTTGGGAGATATTCTTAACACAAAATGAACATCGACGTTTTGAATTATTTGATTTCTCTCGCTGCTTGTTTTATGATTACTTAATTCCAAGTCCTGAAGAAATAATTATCAACTTTATTAAAAGTGGATGTCCAAAAATTGAGAAAAGGTACAACCTTAAATCAACCTCTTTATTTTCTAGTGAATGGACTAAGGCGTGCAGAGATCTGAGTTATGCCTTTCAACCAGATCGAGAACAACTTAAGGAAAGAACAAAATATATAAGGATAATAGCTGATTCGTTGCAAGCCACCACTCCTACTTTATTATCAAAATCTTTGCACGACTTAAATAACACTGATACCAAATTAACAAATGCCTTTCTAAAGCATATTTTTCTAGAAATATCTAAAAGATATGGTGATAAACTAAACGATGATTTAGTCAAATTCATTACTGTAACACTTAAAGTAACATTAATACTACTTTGTTATGGTATAGGATTAGATCAACCTACAATAGAATCATTCTGGAACTCAATAGGCAAATTGAAACCTCTTGAAAGGCTTGAATATACTCTCCGAAATTTTCCGAATATATTTTACCGAGGTCCCATTACAAATATTTCGAAAATGATTTTAATTCAAGCCACTAAGTTTGGTCGTGGATTTTATTTTGATTCTTTACATTCCAGCTATATCACTTATAGTGACCTATATATAACAAATGATCAGCATTTCATAAATTTTAAAAACACCCATGAGAAAGATCCAAATATGTTCAAACTTATTGATGTTAAAACGATGAACTTCTATAACAAATAATTACAACAGCTAATACTGTCAGATGGAGTAATTTGCTTCCCGCCGAACGGGACAATTTGTCACAATATTTGCAAATAACCTTGACAGAATACCAAGCGCTAAATCATTCTAATCATCTATCAACAAACCACTTAATATATTCACCTCATGAGAAGCAAACAGATTTATATTGGATTGATGATTTCATTTATCCTCCTTGCTGGATGCGTCACCAAATATAGAAAAGTTGAAAATATTCAAACTTTTGCTAAAGTGTAAGGATATGTCCGATGGTTTTATCCAGGAGATGAAGCTGCACAGGTAAACTGGAATAAATTTGCTGTACTTGGCATCAAAGAAGTAGAAAATGCGCGTAATCAAAAAGAATTAAAGGCCATACTGCTTGACTTATTTAAACCAATAGCTCCTGCTATTCAGATTTATAATTCACGTCATATCGGAAAGTTTGATTTGCAATCTATTATTCCGAATGACCCTACAGATTATAAACCCGTTTCCTGGAAACATTTTGGGGTCTACCTTGGTGAGAGGAGCAATATTTATCAAAGTATCAGAATTAACCGGGATGCCATAAACGGCAATAATATCTGTCTTGCAAACTATATACAAGATATTTCAGCATATCGGGATAAACAAGTTAAGATGGTTATATCAATGAAATCCTCTAAAAAAGCCAAAGGAAATGTGTACTTGTGTTTGACTTCAATAAAAGATATCGGGCCAAACTATTTTAAAATATTACAAAATGAGAGACACATTGTAAAGCCTAATGATAGATGGGGCGAATATGAGACCATTATAAAAGTAAATCAATATGATAGTTACATATTATGCGGTTTAGATATGAAGGATCAGGATTCTCTCTACATATCTGATATGAAATTAACGGTAAAAGAGAATAAAACATGGAAACCGATAGAAAAATTTAGAATGGATTTTGAACAAGCAACTTGGGAGAAAAATAATTTCTTATATGATTTTAAAATAGATAGATCAAAACAAGAATACAGAAAAGAGGTTGTTGAAATTACATCGACAGCACAAGCTACAAAAATAGGTGAATTCATAAGAAAAAATATCGGGAATATTTAGTATGTATTATGCCTCTGGCTCTATATGGAACCCATGAACATACCTATCCGATGCCAGATTCAATATCATCCAAAAAATTGAACCAACAATTGATCAAAATACCTGATGCAGATTTAAATATCAATAATCCTGACGTAAGACTGGCCAATATAGTTATTGCATGGAATGTATTTCAGCATTTTTATCCTTACTTCGATGTAGTGCATGTTGATTGGGAAAAAGAATTGTCAAATTCTTTAAAAGACGTTTATGACACAAAAACTGAATCAGATTATTTTAAGACGATGTGCAGAATGATCGCTAAACTGGAAGATGGACATGGGGTTGTTTATAGTAATAATATCGCTCAATGGGGTTTGCCAGTCTCATTTGCATGGATTGAGAATAATGTAGTTATTTCAGGATCAAAATCCTCACTTTTTCACCAAGGCGATATAATTAAAAGCATTGATGGCAGAAGTGCAATTGATGAATTGGTTGCACAGGAAAGTTTAGTTTCCGGTTCCCCTCAATTGAAGAGATATAGGGCCTTGAACATATTTGGTACGGATTTTTCTCAGAGCGAAGCTAAAATTGAGTTGTCCAGGGATGATAAAACACTCGAAATAAAAGCCGATCGTGATTTAAGATGTAATCTATTCTTTAATTCAATAGGAATTAAAAATTCAAAAAGTGAGGAATATGTTGGTGGCATTTATTATGAAAATTCCAGGCAGACTGATTTTGATAAGGAATTAAGCAATTTGGTAAAAGCAAAAGGGATCATAGTTGATCCTCTGTCTGACGTCTCTAAAATTATTCCTCATTTAATTAAAAAACCCGTATGGAGTCCATTTTGGAATATTCCTGTCACAAGATTTCCTGACAGAGAAAATGTAACATTTAGTAGTTCCCGTTGGAAAATTGATCCAGTAAAGCCATACTTAAATGCAAAAATTGCTTTTATTGAAGAACCATTTAATGTAAGTTCTGGTGAGACATTTTTGAGTTTTATCGATCACTACAAATTGGGTAAATTAATTGGTGATACAACTGCCGGGACTAATGGGAATGCCAATTGGGTTTCTCTTATGGGTGGATATACCATCATGTGGACAGGTATGAAGGTTTTAAGACAAGATAGCACCCAACATCATCTGATAGGTTACAGGCCAGATTACCCTGTTAAAAGAACAATAAAAGCTATAAAAGAAAACAGGAATGAATATCTTGAAAAGGCACTTGATATATTGAAAAATTGAAAGCCATGGACAATTTACCGGGTTTTTGCCATCTGGATATCTTTTTATGACGAGACAATTCCTACTCAACTATCTGGACTTTGCACTTCCCCCGTAATTCCTAGGTAACAATTTGACTACCATCCATATTAAGTAAATATTATTCTCAAAACATAGACCTATCATTCCGGATTTGACTTTACTTGATTTATACCGCATTTTCATCAGAGTAATTGCATCAGAGTCTGATAACGTCTTATTCTCATCAGCGCTTCTTCCTGTGACTGACGGGGCAGTGGCTTACCTGCGGGCATCTAAATTGGAAGTAGGGTTTGAGAGTCCATCTCTCTTCCCATGAAATAACGTTAACAAAATGAAAGCAAAGCTTATCTCAATTGTGATTGGACTGATTTTAGTCTCTGTACCAAAATCAAATGCGCAAAATCTAAGATTTGGCTTATTAGGAGGATTTGATATTGTTACTATTCATCAAACACCTCTGGATCCGCATCAAATTGGACAACCGTATGACCCAATAAAGTCCTATAATATTAATTGTTATATTTCATTAAAAAGTAAGGGTATATGGGGAATCTCAGTTGAGCCTGGGTTAATACAAAAAGGAGGACTTAATTACAAAAGTAGAACTGAGCTCAAGTATTTACAAATGCCCATATTCATAGATATTTATATCTTACAAAGATTGTCACTTTCTTTCGGGCCAGAATTTGCATATATGTTAAGTGCAAAATCTATTAATCCAAACTCTATCGCTAATATATCTGGGATTTATGATAGAAAATTTGAATTTTCTGGATCAATAGGAATAAATTATATTTTAGGGAAGAGAATAGGAATTGGACTAAAATACAATCATGGTCTTACTACCATTCTTAAATCACCTCAATATGGTGATAACTGGGAAATTTTAGGTTGGCAAAATAACTACAATGAGTATTTTCAATTAAAATTAAGTTTCAGAATCTAAGAACAATGAATAAAAATCAGATACTGATTCTATACTAAGGAGAGGTGTTAAAAAATACTAAGCCTAACACGGTGCCGTTAGCTTTAAGAATCGCTGCTAAAATACTATGATTTATCCCCGACAACTTAATAACTATAACGAGACAAGATAACTGCTGTTCATCTATCAGAACTTATCATAACCACTACCTTATTCAATCATTGATAATAAATGAGAATAAAAATTATAGTCTCCATTCTTTTATTCTTTTTATTTATAACGACATACGGTCAACAATTTACTTACGGAATTAAAGGAGGATTGGATATTGTCGACATTAATTATATACCCAAATCTCTAGATGAATTTAGCCCTAGGAAAAGCTATGACTTTGGAGTAGTTCTAAATTATAAAATTGCTAAAAAGGTTGAAATACAAATTGAACCTGGCTTTATTGAAAAGGGAACTCAGATTATATTTATAAATATGGGTAATTCCACCATGGTATTTAAATATGGTTACCTGGACTTACCTCTTATTTTGATAATTAGTCCCATTAAAAGATTTAATCTAGAACTTGGACCAGAATTTGGATTTCTGAATTATTCAAGAAAAATAGATCAAAATGGAAATATTTATGACAGAAATGACAGATTAAACAAGCCTTTTGAGGTCTCAGCTAATATTGGATTTAGTATTAATTTCTTTTCTAAATTCTTTCTTGTCTTAAGGTATTCTCAAGCAATAACTCCGTTACAAAATAATGTTATTGATGTGGATCCTGGACCGGATATTCCTTATAAAATCTTCAATAAATATTCTGTGATTGGATTAAGATTTTTAATTAATAAACAGAAAGAAAAGCCGAAGTCAAAAAGAAGTACAAATACTTGTATTGTCCAAAAAAAACCAAGATTCCATAAAACAAATTGACAGAAATGACATTTCAAAATCTTGTGCACATGATTTAAAACTTGATTTGCGAACTGCATGATAAGTCACTATTCCAGTATAATAAATTCCTACAGCTAACACGGTCAGTTGGGGTAATTTGCTTGTCACAATATTTGCAAAGTTACCATGACAGG
>Ga0182021_10007023_pt1 | contig 13337 bp, 18 predicted proteins | sample 612E3MmetaG_FD_120493 | JGI IMG/M metagenome (GOLD analysis project Ga0182021, IMG submission 120493) | Permafrost microbial communities from Stordalen Mire, Sweden - 612E3M metaG (Illumina Assembly) | ecosystem: Environmental > Terrestrial > Soil > Wetlands > Permafrost | place: Sweden...
ATGAAGATCCGACACAATAACAAGTTTCAGAGGCTTATCGCCATAGCCTGAAAATGAAGTACCCTCTGTCTCGGTCGACGGGTTACTTTGGTCGTTTATGCTTTCTTGGGCTTTATACATAACTTTACGTTGACCTCAACTGTGTACTCTTTTTCGAGTTTTCCAACAGTGAAATTCCAGCCCTTGACTTCAACATCCATATCCTTGAAATGACCCACTAACGAATCCTTGTACTCGTTAATAGTTTGGCCAATATTTTGCAACCGTTCTGTAATGTCAACTTGTTTATCTGTCATCTAAATACACCTTTCAAAACTCAATACAACATAACATGTAACCCACAAACGGTTCATAAGAGTATGTGAGTGGGAGCTAACACCAACCGAACCTCAACAAGCAATCTGGAGGTTGATGGCAAACCGAAAGGCTTCAAGATGGCTCAGAGTGGATCTCTTTCCTTTGCTGACTTGAGAGGTTGGGGTCCTTTGAAAAACTATCAAGAAACTCGGATACCTCGTGGAACTGGTGAGTTTGGTCGTGAAGTCCTTTTCTGAAATCTGCGGCTGGCTGGAAATATCCGTGTTGGGTCATGTAAAAGATTACGCTTGAGAAATCCGCAGCAAGGGCGCAATCAATTTCTTTTTCTCCCAACTCTAAGAGAGCATAATACCTGTGGTGTCCATCCAAAACAGCATACAGTTCAAGTTTGGGGTGTTTAACCACGATTATTAAGCCAATTTTCTCCCCTCTTCTAATTCTCTCCTTGTAACCCTCAACGCCTTCTCTAACGACTTTTGAGTCAGCGACAATTTTCTCTATTGGCAATCGCACCAAATACCGCTCAGGATTAGAAAACACGTCAACATTAATTTCTCCCCCGCCCCTTGTCAACCGTACCACTCTGAATCTTAACGAATTCAGAATGCTTCGAACACATTTCTCCAAATACTATACGTCCAATTAACGAGATAGCTAAGAAAACTTACAATTGACTGTATAAACTCAATAAATGATCAAATACGCTGCGACTTTTGCTTGTAGAACCGATAAACAAGCATAGTATTCTGGTGGACCCCGCCTAATAATCTTATTGTTTAGCGTTTATTGAACTGAATCTTTCGGTTTAGTCTTCGGCGTTTTTCCAGTCGGATTCAAAACTTGTTCTTAGCACGCCTATGAGGTTGCTGTTGTTTGTCCAAAGAGATGGGCTTTCCCCTAATCCGCTCTCTTTTGAAGTGGTAATTAGAGCCTCTTTATCATCGGACATAATGAAATGATTCAAAGCTTCCTTATGAAATTTAATATGAACCGAAGCGCCGTCAATGAGCTTTTGGACTTTTTCTTTTAGCTGAACGTCCGGACTGTCTCCTTCAAAAATTAGGCAAATCTGACTGCCTTTCTTTATCGCCTGCTTGCATTCTTCTGAAAACTGAGACAAAGTCGGTATGATTCTAGCCTTATCCGCAATCAACGCGACTTCTTTTCTTGAGTTTCTAATCAGTTCTGAAGTCTTTGCCAAAATTGCCTTTTTCTCAGCTACTAATATGTAGATGCTATCTTCTCCAGGGAGGGGCTGCTTCCAATCTTTAATAGACAACTTTTGAACTCTATCTCGCATCCCCGTTAAACGTTCGTCAGATTTGTTTTTTTCTTCCGCCACCAGCAAGCTTAACGCATCCGAAATAGGCGTAGCCCTAATTACAGTTGGTTTGCCCATCAGTCTTTCGATTAGCCCCATTTTTTCGAGTGAAGGTAAAACTCTGTAGACGTCTTCTCTGCGTACTTTTGAAAACCTCGCTACTTGTCCTACCGGAGCCCTTTCCAGCTTAAGTATTGCCAAGTATACTCTTGCTTGATTAAGACTTAAGCCCAAACCAAGCAACAGGTCAGTGTTTTCGTCGTTGGACATTCTCAATGCTCGCATTTTTTATGGAGTAATTCCTATTTAAGATTTTTTTATTAATTCTAATCTCGTTTTGGGTTGTGAGAAGTACGTTATCAAAATGGATAGTCAGCCGCTGAAGAAAAAGTATGATTGCCTAAATTTTCGGACTTTTTAGTATCATTTTTTGCTTGGAATTGAGTAAAATTTTCCCTATTAACGTACGCCACGATACCTACGCGGAGGACATTTCGCGAAGAAAACTATTCGACAAATTAACTTCCAATCCCATTGTTTGCGGGATAAGTTGTGGTGCGGTCGCCGGGTTGCACCAGAAAACCGGTTCAGATCCAATAATTCGCATCTTTATTGGAAAGAAACTCGGCTGTTGTTGAGCGGGGGATCCCAGCACCTTCTTACAAGTAAAACCTAGCAAAGCTGCCCGTCCCCATACCCGAAAGAGACTGTGTAAAAACTAAATTTTATTTCAGAAAAATGCTTGTTTTATTTGAATAATTTTGGTAACAAGATACTGTTTATACACATAGAGAGCAACTTTTTGGACGCGATTGGAGTTTTTACACAGTCTGGAAAGGGTTCAAAACGTGTTTCTAAAACTAATGAACGGATTTTACATTTTTCAAACAGTTGGCGCAAAGTGAACGTAATGTTTTTCGAAAGCACTTAGTAATAATACTTAAATACGCATTTTTACTTAAGTCTAAGTTATGACAAACATGACTATCTCAATCCCTTCCTCGCTCTGCGAGAAGATGAAGAGACATGCAGAAGTAAAATGGAGCGAAGTAGTGAGAAAGTCAATAGCAGATTACATCAGCAAAATGGAAATAGTCGACGGAGGAGTTGTGCCGTCAAGTAAACTGGCTACCATGCTCAAAGACTCCAACCTAGATGTTGCTGACATACCCCTTGATAACGCAACGGAACAATACGAAAAAGGCAGGAAACTGGAATGGAAGAGATTGTCTACGACACAAACCAGCTCATAAATCACCTCAAAACTGACAAAACCAGTTTCAAAGGCTTAACAACAATATTCAACATAATTGAGTTCCCGAAAGCTTTAGAGCTCAAAGAACTGGACGTGATATACCCAACAATCGATGATTACAACGAAAGCTTGAAAATCTCTGCCGCTTTACTTAAAAAGGGCAAACCTCTTCCAGCAATTGACATACTAGTAGCCGCAATATGCATCAGAAGAGACTTGGTACTATCCACGATGGACCAACATTTTGCAAACATAAAATCGGTGAGAAATGATTTCAAGCTGAAATTGATCTGACTATGAATTAAGTTTCGATATACCATAGAGTTTAGAGTCAGCTGATTATAAAGGTGGGAAGTCTTAGCTCGAGGTTTGTCCTCTTAAGTAAGCCTGCACGTGAGAGAGACCTATGATTCGTTTAACGCCCCCATACCCGAATAACGGGTTCAAATCCTAATTTACTAATTGATTCTGAGAGGGATGATAGCCCCAATTTACCCGTAAAATTGACGTATAAAAGTAGCAACTTTTTTCGCCGTCTTAACCCGGTTTCAATAAAATTGACTTACTAAAAAGTATAACTCGCCGTTCTGCTTTTGTATAACTTAAGGTGAGAAATGATAGGAGAAGAGATGAAAGTTGGACCAAAAGGACAGGTTGTCATTCCACGAACAATGCGAAAAGCGCTTAAGATTAGTCCTGGCTCCAAAGTGTTATTCAAACTAGAAGATGGAAAGTTAATTTTGGAGAAACCAAGTTTGGATGCATAAGCAGTCTTCAGAAGAATAGCCAAACAAATCAGCTATAACGAAAAAATAGATCCACATCAGTACGAAGAAGAGCTTAAAGCGAGAAATCCTTAAAATGATCTATATTGATTCCAACGTCTTTATTTACGCAGCATTCAACAGGGGTCTCGAATGAATCCGGGAAATTCTTTTTTTCTGTTTCTTGAATATAATGTTTATAGGTAATACGTGCGTATATACCATGGATATGTATGGAGCAGGTTAACGTAATTACTGTAAAAGTTCCAAGCGAATTGAAAAAAAAGATGAAGCAAGTCAAGGTGAACTGGAGCGAGTACATTCGCGAATGCGTTCAAAAGAAAATTGATGAACAAAAGTTGAGAGCTGCTTCAGAAAAGCTTGACGAGATTAGAAAACGTACCAAACCTACGTCCACACAAGAAATAGTGTCATGGATACGAGAAGACAGGGAGAGATAGAACTTACGCCTCTGTATGTAGTCGACGCAAGTGTCGCCGCGAAATGGGTTTTGTCCGGAGAATCTTTTGAAAAAAACGCATTCATGCTTAAAGATGATTATCTGTCGGGAATTGCTGAAATTTGTGCACCATCTCTTATTGTTCTTGAAGTTGCCACTGCATTATGGAAAGCGATTAAACTCGGCAGAATCCTTGAAGAAGATGCCCACGAAGCTCTAAACACTCTTAACGATTTAGGAATAACCCTCCATGAGTTAAATTGGACCGAAGTATCTCGGGGACTAATTACAGCGAGCAAACTGGACTTGACTATTTACGATGCGTCCTACCTTTTCCTTTCTGACAAGACGAAAGCTCAGATAATCACCGCGGACGATAAACTCTTCGAAAAAGCAAAGAAACACTTCAGGGTATTACACATTAAGGACTACACGAGATAGGGTGTCTTCAAGACAATTGATTCTATTTCTAGAATCAATCAGTCGCCATAACCCTGCACACCGCGGACGCGGCGCAGTGAACCTTTTTCCATTTTTTGTCGGCTATTTTCCATTGGGCCTTTTCAAATGGTTTTTATGTTTGGACTGTTCTAGTTAGAGTGGTGTTTTTGAATGGTTGAAGATTTTGAACAAGACGATTTCGACATGATTGACCCGTCAGCCAAAAGAGTTCTTGCAGCCCTTTCCCAATTTGAGAAAGGTCTCTTGGTGACGGTGGACCTCTTACACAAAAAAACAGGTTTGATGCCTGAAGCCCTAAACGACGCAGTGCGACACCTCTCAAAAGCCAAGCTTATCGACATACCTGACGCGGCAAAAAAACATGGCCCCTACGATTTCAACGCCGTCGAAATAACCGACCTTGGAAGGCAAGTGCTAGCGAAATTCGGATAAAACTTTACAAATAAGCCCTTATCTTAAATAGCAACGACGCTTTTTCTTTTTTAAGAATAACAAAATTCCTAAAGTTGAGTAGTGGGGTTATTGGTGCGGTCGCCGGGATTTGAACCCGGGATCATTAGCTTGGAAGGCTAAAGTCCTAAACCAGACTAGACGACGGCCGCCCTTGCTTTGGCTATCAGAGCAAATCTCTATTTGACCACATTGGTCTGGTAGAGGAAGTTTTTCTCTAATAGCTATCTCCTTAGATACTGTGGTTTCATTAAAAGGTTTTTGAGACCTGTCTAATTGGTTTTGAGCGTAATTTACGGATGGTGTGCAGTAAGAAAACTTTGGTTTGCATGATTCTGTGCCCATGATGATAAGAAACCTACACGAGGGCATCCTGAAGGAAATTTGGTATCCTGCGTTAATCAGGAATATTCCGTGTTTGGAAACATGGCTTTTATTTTGTTTCAGACTTCTTTGATGGCGAGGAGAAAGGAGAAAGGCTCCCTACCCAGGGATTAGAAACTTTACCACTAAGCGCACAACAACCTTCTGCAATACTTCTTGAACCTGCCGTGTGATGCTTCTCAAAGGAAAAAGGCAAAAGTGATATAACCTAACAGAAAACAATAATCAGAATCAAGACAAACGCAAATCAACGTAATTACAGGGTTAAGGCAGATATGGAAAAGGGCAAGGACAAATTGGAGATTTACTGTCCCAAGTGCAAGAAACTTTTCACGACTGAAGCAGAGATGCTCGAGCATTATTCTTCAAAGCATGAGAAGAATGCGCCCTTGAAACTCACAGAAAACTCAATGAAAATAAGCTCATCAAATCTTAAGGGGAAACGCAAAAGGAGAGGAGTAATCGTTGCCTCTATTCTTATTGCAGTTTTGCTTGTAAGTTGGGTAGGTTACACCTCTTACAGCTTGTCCACCGCGACTCCAGTTGAAGACTATGCAAGAAGCCAACACTTGCCAGAAAACATTGTTGCTATGTTGAAGCCGTTAGATAACGACCACCAAATCGACTCAAATGACAAAGCTGTCGTCGACAATCTTGCATCTATTATGTCATGCGCTCAGAGCAATAGTCTAAGTTAACGAAGTTGTAAATCTGCTCTTATCATTAGAATTTAACCATACCATGACCTCAAATGCGAGAACCTTCATTGATTACCTTTCAGGGTTTGACCAAGACTTACAGCTGAAACTTGTTAACTCGTTTATGCCTGATGGAAATATCTCCTCAGATGAAGCTAACCAAATCAAGTTCTTGTCGGGTTTTTCGCATCAAGACCAAGTGCAGATGATTGATAATAGTTCTTTTGCAAACTTTGATTGGGATGGAGATGGAATGTGCAACTACTTTGAACAAGCCGTGAACCATTCACCTTACGACGTTTACAACGGAAGATATGCGTTGCTTATTGACACGGCTACTCCAGCAGATCTCCCTCTTGAACAATCTGATGCCGATTGCATGTATAATTTCCTTGTTGTTAATGAGAAAGTTCCAAGTCAGAATGTAATTAAGCTCACTGGTCCATTTGCAACAATAACCAACTTTAAGAGCGCTGTTCTAAATCTATCTGAAAAAGTGAGCAAGAACGATTTTGTCTATATTGCATTATCTGGACATGGTAACTTTGATGACTTCGGCTTTAATGATGGAAATGGCAACTGTCGAGAACAGACACAGGAATGACTTACGAAGAAATCAACCAAACTGTGGACATTATCAAACCAAGTGAATTGCTAATAACAGTCTTTGCCTGTGAAGCAGGCACTGCTCTCCCCTTCCTAAGCCAAGGGTCTTCTCCGAGAGTCTTCGCCGACATCGGTGCACATTGGTTTTATTTTGCTTCGACAAACTTTAACCGCTTTGGCTACAATCTGAAACCTGGAGAACTCGACCTTGACAAGAACGGATATGTCTCAGTTCAAGAGTCAATCAATACAGCAAACGAGTTTCAAATTGAAAGCGCAAACGTGACTTACGGTGATTTAAACAACCTTGCTTCTAACATTTATTTCGGCGATTTTGAAATAGATACTTCCCAACCTAAACCATATGTTTCGCCTTATGATGGTGGACATATTTGGTTGTGTGTTGGAGAAATGAGCGCAAACACGGTTGGCTGTGGCTTCTCTAGATTTAGCCTGATGTCCCCTGGACCAGAATTAACATTCTACCTTGGCGAAACCGTAAACATGACCCTTTATAACGTTGGGGCGCTTCCGCAGTCTTGGGAAATTAGGACTCAACCAAATATTAATGGCGAACTGCTTTTCAATTCTACGATTAGTTCGGGTGGTTTTATCTCTCAGTGGCAATGGAGTTCAGTTTCATTTAACGCTTCAAAAGTTGGAAAATTCTACTACATTTGTCCTACACCAAATCAACCCGAAAACGTGATTTGGGGTCAAGTGGAAGTCATCGACCTTAAAATGCCATATGAGCAATTTGTCCTGCTTCCAGTTGTTTCAGGAAATGCAACTACTACATATTCTGACCATTATCAGGTGTCCGTTGTTTTGCAGAATATAGGTACAGCTACAGCTACGATTGACCCAAGTAAGGTGCTTTTCGATGGAAAACTAGCATCAGACTATGGGGTTTACGCGCCTACACCCAACACAGATAATCTACTGAGAGTAAAACCAGGAGAATCATTAACATTACAATTCAGTTTCAAAAATGACGGCAATAGCCCATGGCGTCCAGGCGGTCCAACCTTTGAAGCATTGGGGAAAGTAGATATTATTATACAAACTGAAGCAGGAACCCAGTTTTGGTGTCAGGCTTGTCTCTATTAAGTCAATACTGGCTTCGACCCTTCAAATACGTTCTGTAGTTGTTTCTTTAACGCCAATCTAGAAAACTTCAGCCTTGTTGTCCGTTCTTCTTCACTTTTTCTTAGAACTCTCTTTTGATCAGCAAGTTAATCTAGAGGATTCCGAAAAACAGCCATAGATTTCACTTCAGTTTTTTTGTCGCAATTGATATATTCTTGAGGTTGAAGCATGGAAAAATCTATTATCTGTGCTTCTAGGTTGAGTTATAAAAATAAATGTAGTTCTTGTGGGAGTAGGTGCATCAGCAGTTTATCTTCAGAAAAGGAAGAAGGTGGCACAATTTTCTTCTACCACAAATTTAGAAGGGCAAATTTCTTAAACGAAAGTGACAGCTTAACAAGTTGATAGCTATGGCTATGAAAGTGCTCATAGCACCGATAATTGTCATAATCATATTGGCAGTTAGCTTTACTGTTGGATTATACGTAACAAATCAAACAAACCCAAGCTCACAGGCATCTGAGGCACCAATACAATCTGTTTCTAATTATTATTTGCCGGATAGCAGAGTATTTGTGGTCTCTGCAAATGCAAGCTATGGAAACTACCCTGGTCCCACAATTACAAATGACCCTTATGGTAGTCCTCCTTACGGAGTTGTAGCTCAAAATGGGGAACCTTGCCTCATCATAAATGTAACCATACGCATTTGACTATTCAACCCAGAACCCAGCACCTAACCCTGTGCCGTATAATTCAACCATAGTTTACATTAGCTTAACAGCACTGATATTTAATGGCGCTAACCAAATCAATGCCAAAGATATTACCAACGCCAATTTTGTTATCTCAGGTTCAACAAACGGAGCCTTCACATCACTAAATTATGGAGAAAGCACTACCCTTTACATATATCTAGCAACAAACAACACTGACATAACAAGTTTTCAGATCACTCCAAGATGGATAGGCCAAGTAGTTCCACCATAACCAAATACTATTCGATAATGATGAAACACAAAGGCAATCTAAGAAAGCAAAGATTCTAGTTTGGTTTTAAAAATAGCATAGCAAAAAAGGAGTTAAGGTGTAATGCCTGCAAAGGAGAAGGAAAGGGATGTTGGGGGGAGATAGCGCAGGCATTACTTTGCCTTAACCCTTCCAATAACGAGGTCTCCAATTCAGCTTTTAATGCTTGTTCAGAATCTATCTCAAATCTGCCCCAAATTCCACCATAAACGATCTGTTTGCAGAGTGTTTGTGAAGCGAAAAGCGCAGTAAAGGACTTATTGTTGAATGGTTCTTATTTCAGGATAATTGAGTGTGAGAAAGCAGAGATTAGAGAGGGCTAGCGTTGCGTTAGGATGAGCAAACACTTCTCTGCTTCCTCACACAATAAGCCTCTGTAACTTCTTTTCGTAAATAACGTTTGCGTAAATACACTTTTTCAATCATGTAGAAAAGAGCGTAAATTTGTTTTTGCCTGAGCGTTTTCCCTTGATTCTGTGAAGAGAAAAAGCTGTTTTGAACCTGCTGATCAGTTTGTTCGATGGTAAGTCTTAAATTTCCGTCCATAGAAGTTGTCAGAAGGCGAACAATAATGAAAACCAAGAAGAGAGAACCTCCTCTCTGTCCCACATGTTACGTGGAAATGGTACCAAAGTACACTAGTGACAAGAAATACCTGTACGATGAATGCCCCAAGTGCGGTTGCCGAATTTTGCTTGCTCATTTTGGACATTAATTACGCAAAACAAATTCGCTAATCAACTTTATTTTGAAATAAAAAAGTGATTTTGGGAGAGTTTCGTGCGTTGAGGCATCTTAAATATTACATAGACTGAGATAGGCATGGGTCCAAAGATGCCTTACTGCAGCAAATGCGGCTCGAAAGCGAGCGACGAAATGCGTTATTGCCGCAAACTGCGGCTCATCTCTCGCTGCAATTGCTGCATCTTCAGGGTTAGCTTCAGGCAACCAGCAAGCTCAAAGCGGTCCACATTCTGAAAGGTATAGGAACCTGAGCACAACATTGATTTTGCTTTATGTTTTTGGCGGGTTCAACCTGTTTATCAATTTTGTACCTCTTATACTCGCTCTAATCTATGGGTATCCGCTGAAACTGGATGTCACGACTATATCAAGAATTGTTGGAAGTGTTTCCTGGTTTTCACTTATCGGAACGGGTACAATTTGGTGGTGGAGGGAGAGGCAATGGCTTGACAAACCTTTGGACAAATCGCGTTTGCCAAGCAGCGTGAATATGGCGCTAATAACTTTGGGTGTTTTTCTGTTTGGTTTCTACTCCGGTGTCGTTTTTTATAGTAGTACTTGGGGATTTAATAGCACAATTATCGTGCCGAGCAGAGACCTAAACATCAACACCAGCGGCGGAGTCTTTTTTGGTTTAGTCGGAGTGGTGGGTGCAATATTGACCGTGATAGGGTTGTTCAACATTTACTACAAAGGCCATTGAGAACCTTCCTGAAGCTTTTTCACTCATCAAAGTGATTGAAAGTAGCACGTGAATAGCCGCAAAACTTACTTTCTTCATTGGTTATTCTGAAGGTTTTTTCATGTCAGCAAAACTATACAAGCAAGCTTAAAGGCGAAAACAACCCACTATTCAATCGATCCTATGAATAGGAAAGCGTTGAAATAATACGATACAAATTTTGATTAAGAACCAACCGTTCAATATGACATCTGTCAATGGTACCGACATCAGTTTATTCTACAAAGTGAGCTTAAAAGGACATTACAGTAATGAATGGAATTACTACCCTAATACCTACTCGGGCAATAATACGGCAGGCTATTATCCTGCTTCAAGTTCTGACTACACCACTATGAATCTTGGTTTTAGCTCAGATAACGGTTCGTACCTTTCCATTCAAATACAGGAGAATATTCCTGCTGGCGGTCAAGTTGACATTCAAGTGCAAGCAGCTTTGGGCTACATTTCTACTGTCCCTATTATTTCGGGTCCTTTTCAAGTTGGAACGGGTCAAGTCTTTTCAGGCTTAACAAGCGGTTGGAGCAATACGCAAACAATAACCATACCTGAGCCTTCGACGCTGGTTACCCCTTCACCCATACCCAGCGAGAACATTGCACCGTCCCCAACAGGGCAGCCGACCCCAACATCATCGCCTCCTGTTCCGGAGTTCCCAACTTGGACACCACCAGCAACTCTTGCACTTGGGGTATTTTCAGTAGCAGTTGCAGCGTTTGCGAAGCGGCGAAAGAAATAGAGTTGAGGCGTTTGCTGTGTCAGAAAGCCTTTGCAAAAGCTTTTAGGGAAAAAGGAATCATACCTTAATTGCTCCAATAGGAAACATAAATCTTTGGAACAACTCGAAGGAAAACTTGTGCGTTTAAACTAAAGTGGAAGTTTGCCTACCTGAAATCCTATCCCATTAGGGTCAAGTTATTCGATTGCAAGAAGCTATCGATTTTGATGCTCCTTCTTGCAGTGTCCCTTCCACTCGCTTTCCTGATGCCAGCTGTGCAGGCAACTCAGGCAACTCCAAGTCAGCAGGACAAAGCGATATCATTCCTAAGAGATGTTATACAACTTGATTTGGCAAAGTACAAAGTAACACTAAACGACCAATACACCAATGTCTACGGAGACCAAGTACACTTGTTCTACAATCTTGATTCAGCAAGCTCAAGTATATTTTCTTCTCTTTACCGCGCAATTGCCATTTTCAACTTTTATAACGGTACTTTGGGAAGTTGTGACCTCTCTCCTGGTTCTGCTGGTTTATTATATGTGCACCCCACCTCTAATGGTTTCAATTTTACGCTAGGCATTGTTGAACGTTATCAAGCATGGGCGGACGATAGTCAGGCTCAAGAAATGGTGAACCTGCTAAGAGACGTTGGTTCTCAACGAAATGCAACGGAAAATTCTGGAAATCTGTCGCTGAAAATCTCAGTTGGTTATCCCCTTACAGAATACAAGTTTAGTAACACTCTTAATGGGGTGGATTATACTGGATTAACTCTCTATTTCGGCAATGGATCAGGCGATTTATTCTTTGAAAATACCCGGGCTTCCTTAACAATCGGTGATACCAGCATTAATGTCTCTAAAGAGCAAGCGTTGAGTATAGGCGAAAATTACGTGAAGAATTATTCCTACAACGCAACCCTTGGAAACATGACCAAAATCACGGTCTCGAACTTGAATGTGACCGGCGTTTATTCAGTTTATCTGGATAGTGCCGTTAGAAACGATTCAACCTTGTATCCATACTGGACTGTAATGTTTAACGTCAGCAACTTGCCCTCTCCCGGTTTGCAGGGCATCATTGTAAAAATCTGGGCAGACGACGGCAGCCTATCATCAATCCAACCCTTCTCAACCATTAACATCGCACCACTCCTCGATACTTTGCTTTTCTTCCCCATGTATTCCTCAATCATAACGGGCTTGGAACTGTCCGGAATCTTTTCAGCCGCCGTTGTTATTGTCCTAGTATTGGTACTGAGGCGAAGTAACAAAAATAGCACTACTGAGTAGGTATCTCAGAGATCAAAAAGATGAGAAAATCTTAACGAGATAAGGAAAGTGGGAAATGCTTATTGGCGGTTTACCCAAGTTTGGTTTTTGCCAAGACAATCGCTTATTTCGGCTGCCCTTGTTATAACCTGCTCTGCTAAGTTTTCTTCGAGGTTTGGGACTCTCGGGTGTGGCATCGACAAGTCGGGCCCAGCGGGACCAGTGTTTACTTTGTGTGTGGCTATGTGGTTTTCAATATTTTCTATCATCTGCCCCAGAATGGGAACCATCATGATTTCTTCTCCGCAGTCCGGGCACCTAATATAACGAACGTTGTCAGGAGATTGTTGAGCTCCTCTACTTACTTCATCTGTCATTTCAACCCACCGTAATAATTCGTATCGAGAGCTTTACCCAATTAAGCGTTCATAATATGCTGGTATAGTGGAACGACCCAGTTTCGGCTGATATTTATCTTCAAACCTTTTCGGTGTTGCGGTTTTTCCGCTTATCAGAAACCCTGCGACAAACCTGTTTGCATCTTTTATGCTAAAAAAGGACATGCCAAAACCACGAATTTGAGTGCAGTTACCATAGTTTTAATACCAAAAACGCAGAAAATAAATGCATTGTCAGCTGGGGAAAAACTTGAGCAAACCATTGACTGCTGACCCTTCGGAATTGGTTGCGCCTTGCGGAATGAACTGCGCACTCTGCGCGGCTTATTTGGCAAAGAAAAACGACGTGAGAAGCCAAGGCGTCAAGATGCCCATTTGCGCGGGTTGCAGGCCAAGAGGCAAACAATGCGCCTACCTGAAGAAATGGTGCCCCAACCTGCGAAACCAAAAAGTCACCTTCTACTTTGAATGCGCAGATTTCCCCTGCAAAAGGCCAAAGACAATCGACAAACGGTACCGAACCCGCTACCAGACGAGCTTCATCGAAAACCTATCCTTCATCAAAGAAAACGGTATAGAAAAGTTTCTTGAAGTGCAGAAAGAAAAATGGAAGTGCCCTAAA
>Ga0182021_10007025_pt1 | contig 13335 bp, 9 predicted proteins | sample 612E3MmetaG_FD_120493 | JGI IMG/M metagenome (GOLD analysis project Ga0182021, IMG submission 120493) | Permafrost microbial communities from Stordalen Mire, Sweden - 612E3M metaG (Illumina Assembly) | ecosystem: Environmental > Terrestrial > Soil > Wetlands > Permafrost | place: Sweden...
CTCCGCCCCTACCCGCGCTTGCCACGGCGAACTCTTTCAGCGCCGCCGATAGCTGAGATGCAAGCTCGGAAAGGCGCGTGGACACTTTCGAAACCGTTTGCGCCTGCTGCTTGGTCAGGCTCGCCGAATGCGACACCTCGCTTGAACTCTTCGCAGCCTTCTCGCTTGCCGTGGCCGCAAGCGAGACATTGTTTGCGATCTCCTGCGCCGCGGCCGTCTGCTCTTCGACCGCAGCCGCTATTGCACCCGTGAATGCCTGGATCTCGCCGACCTTGCCCGAAACCGACTGGATGGCGCCGACCGCTGCGCCCGTCGAATTCTGGATCGCATGGATCTGCTCGGCGATCGCGTCGGTGGCCTTGGCGGTTTGCGCGGAAAGCTCCTTCACCTCGGCGGCGACCACCGCGAAGCCGCGGCCCGATTCGCCAGCACGCGCCGCCTCAATGGTGGCGTTCAGCGCCAAGAGGTTCGTCTGGTCGGCGATGCTGCGGATAACGGCGACGATGGAGCCGATCTCCTCGGCTGCGCTCGCGAGCCGGCCGACATCTTGGTTCGTGCGCTGGGCTTCGTTGTCCGCCGCCTCGACAACGGCATTCGTGCGGTGGGCCTGCTCGGAGATCTCGCGGATCGAGCCGCTTAGCTCCTCGGTCGCGGCGGCAACCGCGTTGGAGCTATCGGCTGCGCTCGCGGAGACGTTGGCGGCGTTGGCTGCCTCGAAGGTTGCGGTTTCGGATGCCTCCGAAAGAGTTTCCGCACTTCCACGCAACTGGTTCACTTGTTCGCCCAGGCCAGCGACAACCTTTGTGATTATGTTTTGAAACTGTTGGACCTTGGCCGTGAAGCTGCGCTGGCTTCGAAGCTCCCGCTCTTTCGCCTCGTTCACCTCCTGCTGCAGTACCATCTGCTCGGCGGCATTCTGCCGCAAAACCTCGACCGAGCGCGCAATATCGCCAAGCTCGTCGCTCCTGGAGGTCTGCGGGATGGCGAGTTCATGCTGGCCGCTGGCAAGCGCCAGGATCGCGGCGCGTAACTCTTCGAGCGGCTTAAGCACGAAAGCCGTCATGCCCCAGGCGCTCGCGATAACGAGTGCCAGGACAGCGCACGAAATCAGGATGAGCGCGATGCTGATGTTTCGGGAGAAACGCAATGAATCGGCGACGATCCTTTCGTTGCTTTTGTTCGCCAGGGGAACCGTTTCATCGATTGCGGCCCTATGCTGCACATATGCCGCCGTCAATTGCTGAAAGGCCGCGTCGATGGCGTTGGCATCCTTTTTCTCTACGGCCGGGTAGAAGCCCGTTTCCAGGAGCTTCCAAAACCGTTGCGCCGGTTCGTGCGCCTTCTGGAGAAGCTGGGATTTTACTTGCGTATCGATATCTTGGGCCGCCCAGAAGTCGTGGCGGCTCTCGTAATCCTTCTTGAGTTCGCTCAGCCGTTTGCGGCGCTCGGCTAGCGATTGCGGATTTTTGGCCAGAAGGGACGCTTCCAGATACGGCTCGACGATGTATTCGGGAGGGGGCAGGATGTCGGAAATCAAGTCCTTCCCAAGCGAAACCTTCTCGCAGAGTGCCCCGCCGATCTTGAGCTGCTCCAAGGCGTATTGACTGACCCCCACGGTGAGCACGAAGCCCCCGATGATCGCGGCGCCCGCCAATTTCGAAATCCCCGATATCCGCATCCCACTCTCCGTCAAGAGCCGCCACAACGCTTCGCAAGCCTAAGTTGCGATTATACGATAGCTGGTTGTGGCCGGGTTAACGCGGCTTCGAAAAGTAGGAGCAGCGGGTGGAAATGTGTCCAAAGAGTGCGGATGTGCCGTTTTGCGGGTGTCTGGCCGCTATTTTTCTCTTAACGGAACAGGTAAAGACGGCGGACTGTTCTTTCTACATTTGCAATTGCGAATGCGTTATCCAAATCTCGGGCTCTCATGTCAGGCTGACGCATTATTTTTAATTATGAATTGGCGGCTATTTCTTCGCGCAGGATTTCCAGCTCAAGCCAGCGATGCTCGGCCTCCGTCAACTCCGCCTGCGCCTTGACAAGCGCCGCGCTCACTTTCTCGAAAGCCTGGCGGTCCCTGGCATAAAGGCCCGGATCGTCGAGTTGCGCTTGGAAGTCCGAAATCCGCTTTTCAAGGCCCGCGATTTTGCCCGGCAGCGTCTCAAGCGCGTGCTTTTCGTTAAAGCCCAGCCGGCGCTTGGGCTTTGCCTCGCCGCCATCGGCGGGCTTCTTCCTGGCCTCGGCGCGCTCCGCCTTGGCTGCCTGCCTGGTAGCGCCAGCCGGGGCGAAAGGTGCCGCCCCCCGCTGCGCGATCATGTCGGACCAGCCGCCGGCATATTCGATCCAGCGCCCGCCGCCTTCCGGCACCACGATGGAGGTGACGGCTCGGTCCAGAAAATCGCGGTCGTGGCTGATGAGGATCAGCGTGCCCGCATAGTCGGCGAGCATTTCCTGAAGCACGTCGAGCGTTTCGAGGTCGAGATCGTTGGTCGGCTCGTCGAGCACCAGCAGGTTCGAAGGCTTGGCAAGCGCCCGCGCCAGCATGAGCCGGGCACGCTCCCCGCCAGACAGCACCGTAACCGGCGTCCGCAATTGCTCGGGCAGGAACAGGAAATCCTGCATGTAGGAGGCAACGTGCTTTCGCGCGCCGTTGATCGCGACATACTCGCCGCCGCTGCCGTTCGTCAGCGCCTCCGCCACGGTCCATTCGGGCTTCAGGCTGTCGCGGTTCTGCTCCAGGCTGGCGCTCTCCAGATTTGCGCCAAGCCGCACCGTCCCTTCGTCCGGATCGAGTTTTCCAATCAGCATATTGACGAGCGTCGTCTTGCCGGCGCCGTTCGGCCCGGCGATGCCTACGCTGTCGCCACGATTGACGCGGATGCTGAAATTATCCACGATGGGGGCGGCGCCGAACGCTTTCGAGATGGCCTTCGCCTCGATGACGAGCTTGCCTGAAAGCGCGCCTTCCGCCGCCTCAAGCTTGACCTGCCCCGGCGCGCGCCGCGCATTCTGCTTGTCCTCGCGCATGGCCTGAAGGTCCGCCAGCCGCCGCACATTGCGCTTCCGCCGCGCGGTCACGCCATAGCGCAGCCAGTCGGCCTCGCGCTCGATCTTGCGCGCGAGCTTGTGCCGCTCCAGTTCTTCCTGAGCCAGCGCCTCGTCGCGCCAGGCCTCGAAGCCGGAAAAGCCTATGGCGATGCCGCGCGTCGTGCCACGGTCCACCCAGACGGTGCTTCGCGAGAGGTTGGAGAGGAAGCGGCGATCGTGGCTGATGAGAACCAGCGCCGAGCGCATGCCGCCAAGCCGCTTCTCCAGCCATTCGATGGCGCGGATGTCGAGGTGGTTGGTCGGCTCGTCCAGCATCAAGACATCGGGATTGGGCGCTAGCGTCCTCGCCAGCGCCGCACGGCGCGCCTCGCCGCCAGACAGGGTTCCCGGCTCCTCCTCGCCCGTGAGCCCAAGCTCCTCCAGGATCACGCGCACCCGATGGGGATCGTCGCCCGGCCCAAGCCCGCTCTCGACGTATGCCTGGACCGTCCCGTGCGCGCCGAAATCCGGCTCCTGCGGCAGGTAGCGCAACGTGATGCCGGGGTGCACGAAGCGGCTGCCGCGATCCGGCTCGATAAGCCCCGCCGCGATCTTCATGAGCGTGGACTTGCCCGAGCCGTTACGCCCGACGATGCAGATGCGGTCGCCCTCGGTCACGGACAGGCCGGCATCCTCCAGAAGAGGCGTGCCGCCGAAGGTGAGTGCCACATTTTGCAGTGTTAGGAGTGGAATGCCCATGCGCCCGCGCGATTGCCTGTTGCCTCGCCTGATTTGGGCAAGTTTCGAGCGCGATGCAATCGTTTCCGCGCGCTATCCCCGTCCTCAGGCTACGGGTTGAGGCCAAGCCGGGCGGACAGGCCGGCAGGCTGGCCTCAAGGATCACTGGCCCTTCGCGGCAGGCGCGGCCATCGAGGGCTGCGTCTGCGATGCCGCTTGCTCGCTGCGGCCGGGTTTCGTGGTGGCCAGGAGTATGCTGGAGCCGTTGTTCTTCCACTGGTAGCCGATATTGAATTCAATCGGCTGGGCGTGCTGCTCGGTGAAGAAGCCGGCCAAGTCGCGCTGGTAGTTGCCCGCGAAAACCGGAATTGGCTTCACATAATTGCCGAAAGGTTTCAGATCCCATTGGTTCAGATCGTAGCCCTTGAGGGGAATGCCAGTGTCGTCCTGCACGACAGTGGCGCTGTGGGTAAGCAGGAAATCCCGCACATGCGAGAAATTATTGGCGTGAAGCAGATAGGAGGCGCTCTTGATGAGGGCGTCGCCGCGGCGCCATTGCTCGCAGAACTTCAGGAAACCGCTGCTCTGCGTGCCGCTATCCGAGAGGTCGGTCGAGAAATAGTAGAGCGTTTGCCGCTGCTTGTTCTCGCCCAGGAAGGTGATTTTCACAGCCCGCGGGACGGCTGTCTGCACATGCCGCCTGCGGCCCTGTACCTGCGGCTGGGGCAGCGTGCCGAAGGGGTGCAAGCCTCCATCCTTGTCGAGTTCGACAAACTCCACGCTCTCAATGGTTTTGCCCGAGCGCGCCAGAAAGGTGTAGAGGACGGGCAAGGTGCCAGTGAAATAGCGGCGGTTATAAAGATGGTTGCTCATCTCCATGGTGATGAAGAAGCTGTAGTTCATGACGCTGTTGAGCGATTGGCGCAGAGCCGCCAGCTCACGCGGAACATAGCCCTTGGGCAGCTTGGAGATGTCTGGCATCTCGCCGGGCAGCTCCAGGCCCACCATCACATAGGTCTCGGCCTTCGGGAAGAAGCCGTTGGCGTACAGAAAATCCGGTCCGCTGAACATATAGAACAGCACTGGCAGCGGCGTCTTAAGGTTCTCGCCGGTCCAAGCCTTGACCTTGGCGAGCTGGGTGGATTCGAGCTTCTCCCAAGCCTTGCCGAAGGCCTCGGCGTGTTCGGTGAAGGCATTATCCTTCGTCAGCGGTTCAAGCGGCGAGCCGGGCTCCGGCGGCAGGCCAGCCAGGAAGCGGGCCGAATCGTTCGGCGTTGCGTCCGCGGCGTGCGCCGGGGCGACGGAGAACAAAGCTACAGAGATAAGGAGGAGGGCGGATACACGCCAAGCAGCAAATCTGGTCATGGCGGCCAAGCTAGCGGAAGCTTGACGCCGGGGCGAGAGCTGCGCCGCACCGTTCCGATTCTTGCCCGCAAACTGTGTCACAATCGCAACGCCCCGGAGGCCACAAGCCTATGCTCACAGGGATTTGACGGGGGCCTCATCCTGCCATCCGCTGTTACGTCAGCGCCAGCCGGTCTTACACCGCGGCAAGCGCGATGGCGATGCCCTGCGCCCCACGCCGATGCGCATGGCCGCGAGGCCGCCCCGCTTCACGGGCGTTCAGCTATCCAGCCTCTTACTGCGTTTGCTTGGACTGCGATACGCTGCCGCCGCGAGTCTGACCGCCCTTCTGCTGCATGTCCTTAAGCGTCTGCTGGCGCTCCTCGGGCGTCATACTTCCTGACAAATCGGTAATCCTGCCAACGGCTGGCCAGTCAGGGTCCTGGGCGCAGGCCCCCAGCGCCAGCGCAAAGAGGGCCGCGGCAAGGCCTGCCATCCGGCGCCCGGCGTTCCGCACTCCTACTCTACGCAATGCCGCCCAAGGTTGGTATGCCATTGCAGCCCTCGAATCATATGCCTCTCTGTTCTGTAGCGCAGCATCTAAAAAGTTTCTAGTAGCCGGCCCGAAAGAAAGTGTAACAAGATCGCACCCTGCTGCTAGAGCCAGAATGCGGCCAAACCGCGCAACACCTGCGATCCATCGTCCGTGTTACACAGGCGCTCAACAACTGGGACTTGAATTAATTGCGGCGCAAGGTTCGGTCAGGTGGCTCCGGTAAGCAACAATGGATAACTCCACTTACAGTTGTTCACGGAAGGCGGCCGGCGACAGTCCCTGGGCACGCGGCACCTGGGGCTTCGCTCTAAAAGCTCTTTACAAACAGAACGATAGCTTGATTGCGCTCGAAACTCGCAAGCGCTGGGCCGTGTGCGGTGTCCTCCGCGATCTCCGTCGACCACGCCACTTTGATGGCTGAGGTTTTGGACAGCTTCACATAGAGGCTCGGCCCGGCGAAGAGCCCTCGCGACAGCGTGGCCTGCTCGTCCCAGGCGATATAGCGAAGCTCCGCGCCAACGAATACCTCCGGCGTAATGGCATAGGATACGGCGCCGGAGGCCTCGATCTGGAGGCTGCGCTCCCATCCGCCCCCGTCGCGGGCAATACCCGGATCGTAGATGAAATTGAACGCCGTAAAGAACTTGTCCGGGACCGGCGCGGCGTCGAGCGCCACCACCACCGGCAGCGCATAGTTCTCGGTCCTTGTGCCGGCAATGTCGTCGATCCAGCGGAATTCGGGCATGAGCGACACCGAAAAGCCAATCGGGAGCTTGGTGCGGTCCGAGAACTGCCAGCGCAGTTCGCTCGCGGCACCGCTGAGGCTCGCGCCGGTCCGGTCCGCGAGGCCGGGCATTTCGCGAATGCCGTGGTAATCCCCAAAGGCCGCGAAGGACAGCCGGAAGCCGTCGGTCAGCACATTCCGGTAGGCAGACTCGTTGGCGATGCCAGTGTAGCGGCCGGCCCTGCCGAAGCGTCCCACGGTGGTGCTTTCGAACTCCTGCTCGCCCTTCTCGCCGATGTCGGTACCCTCGGTGAAGCCGAAAATATGCTCGGTCTCGACCTTTTCCTTTCCGCCTACGTGCTCTTCCGCATGCGTTGCCACCGGCCACAGCCACGCGGCCGCAAGCAGCATTCCTAGTCCGGTTTTCACGGGCCGCAAGCCAAGGAAGGCGGCTGGTGCCGCGCGCTTCGCCATCGTGGCTCCCTTCAATCCGTGCCGGAAAAGCTGGCGTCGAACCTGGCAGCTCGCCTTGGCCGCCTCCGCGATCCCGGGCACCATGGACACGACCCAACGCCCTTCAAGTCGGTATCCGTTAACCCTGTTTGCATGACCTTTTTCGCGTTTCGCATGCTTTTCGATGTTGGACTAATTTAGCAGATGCACCTTGAGGAACCGTTAAGCGGGAGAGTGTTTCGCAAGTCATTGAATCCTTGCAGTAAAATTACAGCACGGCGAGAGCGTGGGCAATGCAGTATGGTTAACATAGAAAACGCGGATATATTTAACGGACATTTTGAATCGTGAAAATCGGGCAAAAACGCGGAAAATTTCGCAAAAATGCGGTACTGGGAAGCATGAGCTTTGCGTGTTTACTATCTTCATATTAACCACGAGGGGCCTACAGGCAAAGCAAATGGTTTGTTAACCGCTCACGTGGCGCGCGTGCTTTCCTCTTCTTTAGCAGCTCTAGATCGTTCTCCTGAATCCGCCGTTTGGCTAAGCCCCCATTCTCCGGCTGTGGAACCGGCGTAACAGGGGCGAAAGTCCGGGCAAGCGTCTATTCCGTACGCGGCCGTATACAGTTCCAGCGCCGCTCCCGCGAAGGCGGGAGCCCATGGCAAACTCAGGCAAGACCTGCGCTTCTTGCCCGCATGGAGTCCCGCTGGAGTTCAGCCGCGCGAATGCGGGGCCGCGAATGACGATGTTTCCTAGTCCGGACTTTCCGATGCCTGGCTACTTGAACACCGACAGGCCGCCGTAGAAGGCCTTGCAATGCGGGCATTGCATCTCGGGGTAGCCCCGCTCCTGGGAGCGCGTCAGCAGGAGCATGTAGCCTTCTTTCTGCATGCACACGGGGCAGTAGGGGGCTCCCTTCGGGCGGCCCTTCTCGTCCCGGTCGTAGTGATAGCCCAGCACCGCGACCGTATCGGTGAATATCCGGAAGTTCCTTCGAAGCGTCTGAATTTCCTGGTCTTTGCCTCTTGCCTCGGCGTTCGCGTCCACGAGTGTTGCCTTCAAATCGGCGATAAGGCTGATGGCTTGCGCGAACTTCAATTTCCGCCCCGCTTCGTCGAGGGGGGTGTCGCGAAGCTCCTTGAGCAGGGCAATTACCTGTCCGGACGTTGCAAGTACAGTCGCAAGATCGGGCATTTGGCCAGTTTCCAAGCGCCTTGGAGCCGCGAGGCGAAAGATGGCTGGCAGGATGGTCGACCCCCGCCGCCTTGTGCATCGAGCCTTTAGGTCAAGGATAGCCCGGTAAGCTTGTGTCCGGCTGTCGCCAATGCCGGCAGGCCGGGCCGGCAGCAGGCTCGAAATTGGAGGAGGTTGCGCCCTACATTTTGAGGATCGCGACGGCCTCCTCGCAAAATGCCGCGCGCTGCTTCTCAAACTCGATCCCGGCCTTAAGCACGAGATGGCGCAGCTTTTGCTCCCGCGACTGGCTTCCGGGCGGGAAATCCTTCGCTTCAATCTTCCGGTAGGTGGCGAGCTTTTCGCGGTGGTGGGCGGCAAGGCGCTCCAGTTCCGCCGCAAGGCACGTGGGGCGGATAAGGGCTGCCGCGCGCAGCCGCACCAGAAGCTCGTCGCGGATCGCCACCGGGCTCAAGGCTTCCCCAACCCAGCGCTCAAGCTTCTCGCGGCCTGCCGCCAGAACCCGGTATTTCCGCTTGCGCCCCCGCCCACTTTCTTGCGGCAGGCCTTCGATCCAGCCGGCCGCCTCAAGGCGCGCCAGCTCGCGGTAGATCTGTTGATGTGTCGCCTGCCAGAAATAGCCGATTGAGCGGTCGAAACGGCCCGCCAGCTCGGAGCCGGAGCAGGGCCGTTCGATCAAGGCCGTCAGGAGGGCGTGCTGCAAGACATCGCCAGCCACGGTCAGCGCTTTTCCTTGTAATCCGGCAGCGCGGCGCCCACCCGCTTGCCCATTTCCTGGGCGAGGGCATGCAATCCGCTCAGAGGCCGGACCATCACCTCGAACTCGACGATCTTGCCATCCTCGTCGAAGCGGATGAAGTCGATGCCCTTGACCTCCTTGCCGCCTGCCTTGGCGCCGAATTCGAGCACGGCATTGAGGCCATCGGCGGTCGCGGCCTGACGGTAATAGGTGAAGTCCTGGAACACCGTCGCGGCGGCCGTGAGCGCGAGCACCAGGGCATCGGCGCCTTTGTAGGCGTTGTGTGCCACAGGCGAGCGGAAGGTCACGTCTGGATGGACGATGGAGCGGAGTTCGCTCAGGTCATTCGCGGCAATCATCGCGTGCCACTTGGCCAGCGACTCCGCGGCGGCGGGATGAAGTTGGGGTGAGGCAGTCATGGGGGTGTCCTTCTTTTGGAATGGGGCACGCGATGGCGCTGACGGGATCTTCACAATACTGGCGCCGTACCCCCTCACCCCAGCCCTCTCCCCATGGGAGAGGGAGTCCCGCTGTGCCCATTGAGAGGGCGTCCCCTCTCCCAGGGGGAGAGGGACAGGGTGAGGGGGTACGGCGCCAGTATTGTCAGCACACCCTTTCAACACCATCGCGCGCTAAATGGCTGCGGCAAGCCGTGTGCCCTGATCGATGGCGCGCTTCGCGTCCAGTTCCGCCGCGACATCGGCCCCGCCGATGAGATGCACGGAACAGCCGCATTCCTTGAGCGCATCGTACAATTCGCGCAAGGGTTCCTGGCCTGTGCAGATCACCACGCTATCCGCCGGGATCACCTTATCCTCGCCGCCGATAGTGACGTGCAGCCCCGCGTCGTCGATGCGCCGGTAGATGGCATCGCCGGCGGAGGCCACACCGAGGGCTTTCAGCGCCGCGCGGTGAATCCACCCGGTCGTCTTGCCGAGCTTGTCGCCGGGCTTGCCTTTCGAGCGCTGCAAGAGAATGACCTGCCGCTCGCTCCGTTCCGCCTGAGGCTCGCGGCTTCCTCCGGGCGTGCCGTAGCTCGCGTCCACGCCCCAGCTCTTGAAGAAGCTTTCGGCGGAAAGCGGCTCATGCGGCGCGGCCAGGTATTCGGCGACATCGAAGCCAATCCCGCCCGCGCCGATCACCGCGACCACGCCGCCCGTGGGCTTCCCGTCGCGAAGCACGTCCAGATAGCTCAGCACCTTCGGATGGTTCAGTCCCTCGATTTCAGGCAAGCGGGGAACGACGCCGGTCGCCAGCACGATCTCGTCATAGCCAGCGCCCGCAAGGCTTTCCGCATCGGCGCGCGTCCCGAGGCGCACCTTGACGCCCGTCAGCTCCAATTGCCGGCGGAAATAGCGCAGGGTTTCCTGAAACTCCTCCTTGCCCGGCACCTTCCTGGCGATGTTGAGCTGGCCGCCGATCTCCGATGCTCCCTCATAAAGGGTAACATCGTGTCCGCGTCCGGCCGCGGTCACCGCGCAGCTCAAACCGGCCGGCCCCGCGCCCACCACCGCGATCCGCTTGCGTGTGGCGGCGGGCGCGATCGACAATTCCGTCTCGTGGCACGCCAGCGGGTTCACGAGGCAGGACGCGATCTTGCCGGCGAAGATGTGGTCGAGGCAGGCCTGGTTGCAGGCGATGCAGGTGTTGATCTCGTCAGCGCGGTCCTCGCGGGCCTTGCGCACGAAGAAGGGATCGGCCAGCAGCGGCCGGGCCATCGACACCATGTCGCAATAGCCTTCGGCCAGCAGCCGCTCGGCCACCTCCGGCGTGTTGATGCGGTTGGTGGCGATAAGCGGGATCGAAACCTCGCCCTTAAGAAGCTTCGTCACCCAGGCGAAGGCCGCACGCGGCACGCAGGCCGCGATGGTGGGAATGCGTGCCTCGTGCCAGCCGATGCCGGTGTTGATGATGGTGGCGCCCGCCGCCTCGATTGCCTTGCCCAGGCGCACCACCTCTTCGCGCGTTGAACCGCCCTCGACCAGATCCAGCATCGACAGCCGGTAGATGATAATGAAGTCCGGCCCAACGCGCGCGCGGATGCGCCGGACGATCTCGACAGGCAGGCGGATGCGGTTTTCGTAGGCGCCGCCCCATTCGTCCTCGCGCTTGTTGGTGCGCGCCGCGATGAACTCGTTGATGAGGTAGCCTTCCGAGCCCATCACCTCGACGCCATCGTAGCCCCCGAGCTTAGCCAGCCCTGCGCAGCGCGCATAATCCTCGATGGTCTGTTCGATCTCTTCCGCGGACAAGGCGTGCGGAACGAACGGATTGATCGGCGCCCGGATCGCCGAGGGCGCGACAAGGCCCTGCTGATAGGAGTAGCGGCCGGTGTGCAGTATTTGCAGGGCGATCTTGCCGCCCTCGTTATGTACGGCGCCGGTCACGGTGCGGTGGCGGCCGGCCTCGGCTTCGGTTGTCAGCATCGCGCCGCCCTGCATGACGCGCCCGTGTTCGTTAGGAGCGACGCCGCCGGTCACGATCAGGCCAACCTCGCCGCGCGCCCGCCCGGCATAGAACGCCGCAAGACGCTCGAAGCCGTTTGGCGCTTCCTCAAGGCCGACGTGCATCGAGCCCATCAGCACCCGGTTTCGCAATGTCGTAAAGCCAAGGTCGAGGGGCTTGAGCAGTTCGGGATAGGGCATGGCGAGTACCTTTTGTGCAACCAGTTGCGCAAAACCCTAACCCATCCGCTCAGCTAATGCAACCAGTTGCAACTTCCCCTGGCCCGCGCCGTCAAGCAGCCACTGCTTCCTGCTCGAAAAGGACTATCGTTTCCTTTGAAAGCTCCGCGAGCTTCTTCGTAAGCTGGACCGTACTTTCCTGGATGCAACCGCCGGCAAGACTGTTGGCCTGGATCGCGTCGTCGACAGCCTTCATGCGCTCGGTCAGCCCGCTCGTGGCCACGTGCGCGGAGTTTGCGAAGGAGGCGATATCGCGGGTCGCTTCGTACTGGCTGTCGATGGAGGTCCGCATGACGCCTGTGAGTTGGTTCAGCTCGCGGATCTCGGTACCGATTGTGTCGACCGCGCCCACCGCCGTCCGGGTCGCGGCCTGAATGCCGCCGATCTGCTTGCGGATATCTTCGGTCGCCTTGACGGTCTGGCTGGCCAGCATCTTGACCTCGCGCGCAACGACCGCGAAGCTCCGCCCGGCCGATCCGGCTCTTGCGGCCTCGATCGTCGCGTTGAGCGCCAGCAGATTGCTCTGCTTGGCGATGCCGTTGATGATGGTGACTACTTCGCCGATGGTCTGGGCGGACTGCGCCAATGTTTGAATCAGGGTGTTGGCCTGTTCCGCTTGAGCCACCGCGCGGTCCGCTTTTTCCGCGGTGGACGCGACGGTCTCGCTAATCTGGCCAATGGATTCGCTAAGCCGCCCAATGCCGTCGGCCACACCCGCTACGTTCTGGCCCGTATCGACGAGCGCGGTAACCACTTGCCCGGAATACTTCTCGGTGTCGCCCACGAGTTGGTGCATGGAGGAGGCCGTATTCCCGATTTCGGTGACGGCGGAGCCGACGCTGTTGAGAACCTCGCGCACCCGCTGAGCGAAAACTTCCCGCATCCGCTGCGCCTGAGCATCCTTCTCCGCGATGGTGGAGGAAGCGGATGTCGAAACCGAGGAAGCGCCGGCAAGGAGGGCCGCGCTAATTCCGGAAATCCCCCCCGCCAGATTGGAGAGCGCCGCATTTCCTCCGGCAGCCTCGGCCAGACGCTCCTCGAAATTTCCGAGATCGAAGGTCTCCACAGCCTCCGCCATGCGCCGGATGCGCCGTTGGGTGCGCCAGATATGAAATACGGCGGCGCACAGCAATACAATAAGAGCCGCGAGGGCAAAAAGGTTCACTGCTCCCTCCATCGCGAAGGCTCCTTAGAAAACTGGAGCCCGCGAATCCAGCGCCGGTGCGGGCTTAGCCGGCAGCCCGCAGAGGAACGGAATTGTCCCGGTCCCGCTGGAGGCCGCGCCGGACAGCATAGCCGGCCTTGGTATGTCCCCGGTTAAGGCGCCCGCCAAACCTCCGGCCGCCATCTTAGTCTTGTCTTAGGCCGCGGCACTCACGATGCTCCCAATATCGAGCACCATGCCCACGTCTCCGCCGCCGAGCAGGGCACATCCCGTGACACCCCGGATGCCGGTCAAATATCCCCGCAGCGGCCGGATCAAAACGAGTTGCTGGCCCATCAGTTCGTCCACGAGCAGTGCCACGCGTTGCGACTTCTTGCCGACAACGACGAACAAGTGCTTGTGTCCGCTGGACGCATCCTCCGTTTGGACGCTTCCGTCGCTGATGACATCCCGCAGGCAATGGACCGGCAGCACCTCGTCGCGGCCGAGCTTCAGCATGAAACGTCCACCTTCCGCCGACAGCCGCATGACGTCCTCGGTGCCCGAATGCACGATCCGTTGGATGGTTTCCAGCGGCACCACATACCGGAACTCGCCCACCCGCACGACCATGCCGTCCAGCACGACCATGGCCATCGGCAGGATCACTTCGAAAAGGGCGTCCATTTCGAAGTGATCCTGCCGATGGCCATGGTCGTGCTGGACGGC
>Ga0182021_10007026_pt1 | contig 13334 bp, 11 predicted proteins | sample 612E3MmetaG_FD_120493 | JGI IMG/M metagenome (GOLD analysis project Ga0182021, IMG submission 120493) | Permafrost microbial communities from Stordalen Mire, Sweden - 612E3M metaG (Illumina Assembly) | ecosystem: Environmental > Terrestrial > Soil > Wetlands > Permafrost | place: Sweden...
CGCAAGGGCACTCCCCAAAATACCAGGGGGGGCTTCGTAGCGCAGGCATCCCGGCCTGCTTCCTTGATCGATGCAGGCTGGAAGCCTGCGCTACACCTGTAGGCCCGGCCGGTGGCCGGGCAGCCCGGTCAACGCCCGGGCCTACAAAGCCGGAACACCTGCCCCCCGCCGCAATCGCGGCCGCCTGATTCGCTTACTCGTTGAATTCGTCGAACTTCTTGGGGAAGTTGGCCGCTTTGGCGGCAGCCGCAGTCTGAGGATCGACGACCGCTTCGGGGTGCCGCAGGCGTTTCTCGCGCGACCCGATTTCCTCGAGCTTCTGCTCGATCTCTGTCTCCTGCTCCTGCTGTTGCATCATCTTTTCGAAAAGCTTCGCCTCGGTTTCGTTGACGAAACGCTCCCGCTCGGCGAGGGCCGCCTTCTGCTCCTTGAGCGAGGTTTCCTGCCGGTCGAGTTCGGCCTTCAATGCTTCCAGCGCCGCCTTTTCCGCGGCGGAAACGGGGGCACGCGGGCGCCTGACCTTGGCCGCGGCGCGCCGGGCCGCTGCGAGCACTTTTTCCCGTGCGATGGACAGGGCTTCCATTTCCGCGAGGTCGCGCTCCCGGTCAGCGAGGGTGGCTTCGAGGGCCTCGACGGCGCGCTCGCGCTCCTCCAGCCGAGCCTCCAGCAAGCGCAGGGAGGCCTCCAGCTCGGTCGCTTGTTTCGGATCGAGGGTCGTCGCTACGCCCCCCGATGGGCGGGTGACCGAGACGATGGCGTTGATCGACCGGCGCGCCTCGACCGAGGCCTCAGATAGTTCCAACGGCGGGCGGATCCCGGCCCCGGCAGTCGTGCGGCGCGGCAGGGCCAGAACCGGGCCCGGCGGGTTTTTCAACAGAAACTTGGGGGGCGGGGCGGACGGGTTGGATTCGGCAGGCATGGGGCTACTTTCTCCCGAAGAGGCGGGCGAGCAAGCCGCGCCGGGGTTGGGCCGAGCCGCCATCCGCGACCGTCGCGCCCGTCGTTCGCGGCCGCGTCTTGAGATAGGCCTTCAGCAAATCGGCCACGACCGCTTCGGTCAGGGGATCGTCCAGCACCACCAACAGGCGCGCGAGCGGCGTCCCGTCCGCGATTTGTTGCTGGAGTTGCTCCAGATCCGCCTTGAGCCATCCGGCCGTCAGATGCGCCGTTTTTACCCGCAGCTCAGCCTCGACCGTTTGCACGCTATCCTTGGTGGCGCGGGCAGCTTCGGCGTCCCCCTGAGGCGTAAGCCTGGCGCCGGCTTTCCGGGCCAGCGCCGCGCGCACCGCCACCGGTTGGGCGCGTAACCCGAGCGCCAGCGCCTCCGGCAGATGCAGGCCCTTGGTCCCGGCGCGCAAAGGCAGAAACTGCGCGAGCGCCAGCTCATCGCTTTGCGCCAGCGCATTGAGCAGCGCGCGAAAATCGCCGCCGACAATCACGTTTTGCGACAACCCCTCGGCAAAGACGGCCAACCCGCCGATGGTCGCGAGCTGTTCCAGCTGGCAGAATTCGCGCGTCTCTGCCCCCATGGCGACGAATTCGAGCGGAAAGTCTTCCGGAATATCGAGCCGCGCGAGGTTCTTCAGAAACTGATTCTCCTTCTGTTCCGCCGCCTCCACCTGTTCCACCATTTCTTCAAACGGGCTGTCGAAGGCGAGCGTTTCGCGGAGAATCGTGACCAGTTGGTCGATGCAATCGGCCTCCTGGCCCTTGCGCGCCAGGACGTCCAGCACGTCGTCGAACGCGAGATCGATGTAGGCGGCTGGCGTCTCGTCCGGGCCGGGGATCGGCCAGGCGGGGCCATCGAGATTTTGCGCCAGGCTGCCCAGCGCAGTATCGACCATGATCGACGTGGCGAAAGCGGCGCGCACCTCGTTCCAGTCCTGGGCGGTGGTTTTTGGGTCGGGCATGAAATGTCTCCTGCGGCGGAATACGGTTTACCGGAGCGGGAGCCTACAGCGTGCCGCCCTGTCGTACAAGCTCGGCGGCGACCTTGCGGTAGTCGTTGACCACGTTGTCCCGCGTCTCGTCGCTCGCCTCCTGGCTCACGAGCACGACTGGCAGGCCGAGCGTGACCGCGCGGCGCACAACCATCGCGTCGCGCACCTGGGCGTCGAAGATCTTGGCGGCGGGCGCCGCGCGTCTGGCGGTCTTGTATTGATTGAGGCGGAGCTGCATTCGCATCTTGGGCACCTCGATGTCGCTGCCGGTCTTGATCGAATTGAAGATGATGCCCTGCACCTGGGCCGCCGGCCCCATCTCCGTCGTGCGGAAACTCGCCGAGAGGGCGTGGAACTTGTAGAGTTTCTCCACCAGCAGCGTGAAGCCGATGAGGCTCAGGGCGTCGGGATTGGCGGGCACGTAGATTTCGTTGGCGGAGAAAACGCCGCACTGCGAGGCGCGCAGGATGTTGGGTGGACAGTCGAACAGAACGAAATCGTAGCCGCCTTCGATCTCGGCGAGCTGCTCCTGGAAAATCAGATAGGCCGGACGCTTCGGGTCGCCCTTGTAGTCGCTTTCGAGATCGACCAGGTTGAACGTCGTGGGCACGAGGTCCAGGCCGGGCAATGCCTGGACGCCAGCCCTGTCCTGCACGACGTCGGGCACGACGATATCCCGCAACATCGCGAGGCCGGGATCGAAGATCGAATAGAGAGCGCCTTCGCCGCCAGCGTTGATCTTGTTCCAGCGATCGAGCTTCAGCAGCCAGATGCTCGCATTGGACTGCGTGTCGAAATCGCACAACAAAACACGGTGGCCCAGCTTGGCGAGGCAGGCGGCCGTATTGACGATGAGCGAAGTCTTGCCGACGCCGCCCTTGTAATTGATGAAGGCAATTCTTCGTGCCATCGGATTGCAATTCGAAACTAGGATATCGCGTTGACCATGTGAACATCGGCAGAGCCGCGCGAGTCAAAAACCTGCCGCCGGCGTTTTACCGAATTTTCGCCGCGATCCGGGCGAACCTGGGCGCAGGAGCACCGCACAACAAAAACGAGGGCCGCGCCGGGCGCGACCCTCGTCTCGTGGGGCAGGAGGGAGTATCCCTCGGAAAACTAGTCGCTCAGGTTGAAGAGCACCGGTACGCGCATGCGGAATTTGACGACCTGACCAAGATGGCGGCCCGGCGCGAAACGCCATTTCTCGACCGCCCGCAGCGTGGGCTCCTCGAAAGCGCGGTGGGTCGAGCTCACGACCCATGGGTTCACCACCGCACCGGTTTCATCGACGGTGAATTCGACTTCCACCGTACCCGTGAGGCCATCCGACTTTTCCCTGACCGGATAGACGGGGCTTGTCTGCACCCTGGCTTGCGGCGGTTTGTCGAGCAGGCGGGCCGGAATGATGCTGCTGGCCGTCCCCGGACGATCGCCGGAGCCATGTCCCGGCCCATAGTAGGCCGGGATTACCCTGATATCGCCATCCCCCGATCGTAGGCGTGGCGGTTCCATCGGGATGAAGAATGCATCCGTTTTTTGCGACCAGGATAGATCGATGTCTGCCGTTGGAGGCGGTTCGCCCCCACCGCTGACTGGCGGCTCCACGGTATCGGATTCACTTACTTCGATTATCGGCGGAGGATCGTCGTGTTTTGGCGTATCGTCGTTTCCAATCGGCTTCGGTATCTTGAGCGGTTCAAGCGTATGGGTTGGCCGCGTGGGGTGGTTCATGCCAAAGAAGAAAAATGCCAGCAGGGTGAGTACAAATGAGGCGGGCAGGGCGAAGTGGCGGGGTTCCATATGTTGCATATTGTCCATGTTGGCCTCCTGGTTGATGTTCATTAAGGATAACGGGCGACTCGCCGGTTTCTTAGTCGGAAACTTGCAACCCACGAACGCCGGCAAAACCCGGCGATTGCAGGCTGGCCGTTGGCGGCGGGTTCTCCCACCCTACCCGCCTCTCGATGAGCACCTGCTGGCTCGCCAACGCCGATCCTACCACCTGCTGGGCCCACCAAACGTGGACCGACTTCGCCGCGCTGCCACAAAAGGAATACGCGGTCGTCGTGCTGCCCATCTACGGCTGCACCGACTACGGCGCCGACCGCTCGCTCGATCAGGAGGAGTCCCTCGGCGGCGCGCTCCTGCGCCGCGCGGTCGAGCAGGTGAAAACGCTCTTCACCGTGCGCGTGCTGCCGCCGCTCCGCTTCGCGCTGGCGGCAAAAGACACCGGCCTATTCGGCGTCGACCCCGAGACGGCGCTCGATCTGCTGCCTGAGATCGCCGCAAGCGTGCGCGCCGCCGGTTTGCACAAGCTCGTTTTCTTCAACGCGAGCCCGGTCAATGAACCGCTCGTCGCCACCGCCGCAGTGGACATCCGTGCCGCCCTCGGGCTGCGCACCTACGTCATTCACGCCCGCGCGCTCGGCCTCGATCCGGCCCGGCATACGGGCGACGACACCGCGCCGATGGCCCAACACCTCGCGCAATTGCTGACCGAGATCCGCCAGCACCTCGCACCGCCTCTGGGCAATTCCTCCGGCCAATCAAAAATCAAAAATCGAGAATCGAAAATTCAGTTCCCTGCGTACCGCTATCATTACCTGCCGGCGCTCACCCGGGTACAGCTCACCGCCATTCCGGCCAAAGGTCAGGCGCTCGTCGTGCTGCCCACGGCGGCCATCGAACAGCATGGGCCGCATCTACCGGTCGGCGTCGACGCCATCCTCGGCCAGGCATTGCTTTCCGCTGCCATCCCCAAGATCGCCGGCCGGGCCCCCGTCTACATCGCCCCGCCGATCACCTACGGCAAAAGCAACGAGCACCTCGGCTTCCCCGGCACGGTGACGATTTCCGCCCGGACGCTGCACCGCCTGGTGTTCGCGCTGGCCACGCAACTCCGCGATCTCGGTTTCCGGCGTCTCGCGATCTTCAATACCCACGGTGGCAACAGCACCGTGCTCGCCACCACCGTGCGCGAACTCCGCGAAGTGCTGGATCTCGACGTCGCAATCCTCCGCCACGGCTTCAAACCCGACGTCAGCGCCCAGGAGACGGCATGGGGCTTTCATGCCGACGAGTGGGAAACTTCGCTGATGCTGGCCTGCGCGCCCAAGTTGGTGCGGATGAAGCAGGCCGTGTGCGAGTATCCTGCCCGGCTCGACGATCCCGGCGAACTGCGCCCGGGCAACGCGCCGGCCACCTTCGCCTGGATAACCCGCGATATTTCGAAAAGTGGCGTGATGGGCGATGCCACGAAAGCGACGGTCGCGAAAGGCCGCCGCTGGCTCGACGCCGCCGCCACCGCGCTCGCCGAGCGCATCGTCCGTTCCGGGTAGCGGGAACCAGAGTGTTTTCAAAAGAGTCGTGGCCGGATTTATCGGACGTTCGCCAAGCTAGATCCTTTCTGTCTTTCTGAGCGAAGCGAAGAATCCATAGCGACAATCGCAGGCGCATAACCTGATGGATTCTTCGCTTCGCTGCTGATGAACAGCCCCAGTTTGTCATCCTGAACGAAGTGAAGGATCCATCTGGGTGCTGTCGGCCGGCCATGCGCTGATGGATCCTTCGCGACGCTCAGGATGACAGGCTTTTCTGACAGAGTTAATTCCCGGGAGCCACCGAAGGTGCGGGCTGCCGCTCGCCGGCAGGCCACGTCCTCCCTGACGGCCCGGCGACAAGCGCCGGCCCTACAGTCTGAAAATCGAACGGCGTTGGTGTCAGCCGAGCAGCTGCTGGTAGCTCGCGGCGTCGAGCAGTTGCCCGGCGTCCGCGGGATTCGCGAGCTTGAGCTGGAGCATCCAGCCCGTGGCATAGGGATCGCGATTCACCGTCTCGGGTGCGGCGTTGAGCGTCTCGTTGATCGCCACGACGGTGCCGGTCACGGGCGCATAAACATCGGAGGCCGCCTTGACCGACTCGACCACGCCAAACGTCTCGCCGGCCTTGAGCGCCGCGCCGATTTTCGGGAGCTGCACGTAGGTGATGTCGCCGAGCGAATTCTGCGCGTAGTCGGTGATGCCGACCGTCGCGGTGCCGTCGCCGGCCAGTTTCAGCCACTCGTGCGATTTTGCGTAGCGGAGATCGGAGGGAACGCTGCTCATGGTATGGGGAAATGGGACCTGTTCGCCCGCGATCTCAACGGTTTCCCGACCGCGTGCAAGCACACTTCCCGGCGCGGGCCGCGCCGGGAAATCCGAAATCCGAATCTCGAAATTCGAAACAATGGGAAATCGGAAATTCCGAAAATGCCTCTCCGCGAAGCAGGGAAATTCCGACCATTTCCGCCTTCGGATTTTGGATTTGTTTCGAGATTCGAGCTTCGAATTTCGAATTTCAAAAACTTTGCGTCGCATGAACGAGATTTCGTTGGTGCGAAACCGTGGCCTCCGCCGCCCCTCCCGCCCGCGACGTTCAGTACGGTATTCGCCGTGGATTGCGTTCCCACTCGCGGAAGACGTCAACCCCTTCCGCGCGCAGCAGCGGCACCATCGGCACGCGGCGCTCTCCCGGCCCCCGCGCGATCTCGCGATATAGCACGGCGTCATCGAATCCGATCGCCGCGGCGTCGTCGCGCGTGCAGGCATAGACGATGCGCCCGACATGCGCCCAGTAGGCCGCGGCCAGGCACATCGGACACGGCCTACTGGGCGCATAGAGCGTGTAGAGCGTGGCCCCGGCCAGATGAAATTGCCGCTGCGCGGCGCACGCCTCGCGAATCGCCACGACCTCGGCATGGGCGGTGGGATCGTGCGCGCTCGTGACGCAATTCTGTCCGCGCCCGACGATCGTGCCTCCCTGCACGAGGATCGCGCCGAACGGCCCGCCCACGCCGGAGGCCGAACCGGCGCGGGCCAGGGCGATGGCTTCGCGGAGAAAAGACTCGTCGGAACGGGAGTCGGGTGGAAGCGGCATGACGGCACCCAAAACAAATTTGCCGCGGGGCGCGAGTGCGGAGGCGGCCGGCAATCCTCGCTGAGCGGATTATAACAACGGGCGGCGAGCGCCAGCCAGGCGACGGGGTGCGGCCATGGGTAGTGGTATGGTTCGAAAATTGTAGCGGCGGTCTATGACCGCCGACTGAGCGCAGAGGACTCACGGCTTCGTTTCGGCGGTCATAGACCGCCGCTACAGCCAACCATGCCACAACCCGGCTATTTCGCATTCTCCACCAGGGCGCGGACGCCGTCCTCGCTCGTAGCCGCGACTCTCCTCTTACCGAGATTGGTTTCGACCTCGTAGAGATTGGTCTTACCCGCGGTGCGCAGGAAGGTGATCGTCTTGACGACTTCCTTGGCGGTGGGGGCCGGCATTTCTCCCCGGGGAGAGAGACTTTGCTCGATGACCAGCGCACCGCCCTGCGCGGCCTCAGTTTTCAGGTCGAACTCGAACAGCTCCTCCCAGGAATTGATGATGTGGAACGTGCCCTGTTTCGTCGCCTGGTTCCAGGTGAAGCCGTTGATGACGATCTGGTGGCCGACACTGCCGCCATTCCACGGGTGCGCGGCGACGAAACCCGGCGGCAGCGCCTGCCAGATTTCCTTGGGAAATGCGGCGAGGAGCGGCCGGCCTCGGCGCAATTCGCCGCGGGCCCACTCGAACGGGTCCACTTCCTGCGGCGGAAGATTGTGGATCAGCGGCGGCGGCTTGCCGGTCGTGGTGAGCGTGGTGAGTCCCTGATGATAACGCGGATCGGCCCACGGGCGGTCGGGGTTGACGTTGTTCGAAATGCGATAGATCGACGCGTTGTCGAGCGGGTAGCCGGCGATGTCCAGCCAGTGCACGCGACCGTAGAGCATGCAGGTTGCGCCGAGCTGGTTGCGCGGAACGCTGGGCGGACAAAGTTGCACGGTTTCGAGCGGGCCCACGACCGTCGCAACCTGGATGGTTTTCTTCACGTTGAACGTATCCTTCGCGACGACGACCTCGGACTTGCCGTGGGCCAGCGGACTCTGGTTGCCGAGTGCGGCAAGGAACGCGCGATCCTCGTCGGGCAGGGAGGCAATCGGAACCATCGTCTTGGTGCCGTCGGCGAACTGCACGACCGCGTATCCTTTTTCGATGCGGGCTTTGACCGCGTTGGCAAAGCGCGCCGATTCCGCCCCGACGCTGCCGGCAAAGAGGAGGCCGATCGCGAGCCAGGGGAGCGCGCCGGGGCGACTGGAAAATCGGGGGGCGTTCATCAGCAGATATCCGGTGGCAGTGGACGATCCAGGGGAACTTCCGAAATTCGATTCCTGGTAGCGCAGGCCTCCTGGCCTGCTTCCTTGGCCGAGGCAGGCTGGAAGCCTGCGCCAATGAGGTTCGACTTTGTAGGTCCGGGCGTTGACCGGGCTGCCCGGCCGGCGGCCGGGCCTACAGCGACGCGTTTCAATGGGTCCCCCTCAGTTCGACAAAAGGCGGCTTGGTCAGCGTCAGGGGGATCTTCGCTCCCCGGATATCGACGGCCAGCGGTCGCGCCACCGCGGCGGTGGCAACGAGCGCCGAGCCGATGGCTTCGTTGAGCAGCGGCGAAAGCGTGCCGGAGAGCACGCGGCCCACGGTGGCGCCGGCGGGGTCGAGCACCGGCGTTTCGCCCCGCACAATCCGGCGATCGCCGGTCTTGAAGAAGACCACTTTCTGCGGCGCGCCGTTCTGCTTCTCGGCGGCCAGCGCGGCCCGGCCGATGAAATCGGCGCCCTTGTCGAGCTTCACCGTCCAGCCCAGGCCGGCGGTGAGCGGCGAGATGTCGCGCGTGATCTCGTGGCCGTAAAGTGGATACCCAGCCTCGAGGCGCAGGCTGTCGCGCGCGCCCAGCCCGGCGAGTTCGAGTCCGTACGGCGCCCCGGCGGCGAGCAACGCCGCGGCCAGCGGCACCGCCTCGCCCGCGGCGTGATAGAGCTCGAAGCCGTCCTCGCCGGTATAGCCCGTGCGGCTGATGAGGCAATGGATCCCGGCGACCGTGCCTTCGGCAAAATGGTAATACTTGATGAGGCCGAGCTTCGCGCCGGTGAGCGACTGCACGATCTCGGCGGCGCGCGGGCCCTGGACGGCCAGGAGGGCATAATCGGCCGAGCGATCGGCCACGGTGACCTCGAAGCCCCGCGCCTGTTCATGCATCCACGCGAGATCCTTGGCGATATTGCCGGCGTTGATGCAGAGGAAATAGTCGTCCGGGCCGCGCATGTAGACGAGCAGATCGTCGACCGTGCCGCCGGTCGGATAGCACATCGGCGAATAGAGCACGCGGCCGGGGAAAAGCCGGGCGACGTCGTTGGTGACGAGATGCTGGAGAAACGCCAGCGCGCCGGGGCCGCGCACATCGACCTCGCCCATGTGGCACACGTCGAACAGTCCGGCGGCACGCCGCACGGCCTTGTGTTCCTCGAGGATGGAACGGTACTGGACGGGCATCTCCCAGCCCGCGAAATCGACCAGCCGGCCACCGTGCGAGGCGTGGAAATCGCGGAGGGGCGTGCGCATCAGTTCACTCATGACAGCAGCCTAGCGGCGGAGAGCGGGGATGCGGCAAGGAGATTTCACCCCGACCCGCGCCATCCTCGCGCGGCCCATTCTTCGGCACGGGTAGCTTCCTGGCACTTCCACCCGGTCACCTGTGGTCGCGCCTGTAGTCGGGGTCGCCGACCCAGGCCGAATCCTGACCGGCCTCAACGAGGCCGGCTACAACGGAACCGCGCGAGCATGCTTTCACTGTAGCGGCGGTCTATGACCGCCGAAAAAACGCCGTGAGTCTGCCGCATTCTGTCGGCGGTCATAGACCGCCGCTACAGTTTCCCGTTTCGGTTTGATGCCATGGGAATTGCCCTACGACGCGCACAATTCGAATTCCGCCCCCGCCCTGCACTTTCGGTTCGTAAATCGCGCCGGGTGCATAAACTGGCCCCATGCCATTGCCGCTCGCCTATTGGGTAGACAACCTCAGCCCGTTTCTCGGCCCGCATTGGGGCAACTTCGGCATTCGCTACTACGGGCTCGCCTACGTGCTGGGCTTCGTCGTCGCGTTTTGGCTGCTCGTGCGCTATGCGCGGGCCGGCCGTTCGCAGCTGCCGGCCGCGCAGGTGGAGGGTTTCATCGTCGCCGTGGTCGTCGGCGTGTACCTCGGTGGCCGGCTCGGTTCCTACTTCCTCTACGATGGCTGGCGGACGTTTCGCACCGACCCGTTGTTCATCTTTCGCGTCTGGGAAGGCGGCATGGCGAGTCACGGCGGATTCATCGGCGTGGCGATCGCCGTGGCCTGGTATGCCCACAGGAGCAAGATCTCGTTTTTCCACCTTGGTGATCTGATCGTGTCGACCGGGCCCGCCGGATTGCTGTTCGGCCGTATCGCCAACTTCATCAACGGCGAGCTCTGGGGCAAGGTGACCACGGTGCCGTGGGCGGTGATCTTTCCGCGGAGCATGCCCCCGGGCACGCCGCTCCATATGATCATGCCGCGCCACCCCTCGCAGTTGTATGAGGCGGCGCTGGAGGGCGCATTGCTGCTGGCGCTCGTGCAATGGCGTTTCTGGCGGACCGACGTGGTGCGGACCCGCCCCGGTCGGCTCAGCGGCGAGTTCTTCATCGCCTACGCGCTGGTCCGGGTGTTCGGTGAGATTTTCCGCGAGCCCGACGAGGGCGTGTCGCTGGTTTTCGGGCTGAGCCGCGGCACGTTTTATTCGATCTTTCTGCTCGGTATCGGTGCCTGGCTGGTGCTGCGCAAACCGGCAGCGACCACGCCAGGCTCCCGCTGATCACACCGTGGTGCCGGGGGGGATCACCGCGCCCTTCGGCACGACCAGGATCCCGTCCCGGATGATCACGGCGCCGCCGGCGTACGTGCCGTCGGGCTTGCCGTCCGGGGAAAGCACGCACCGTTCGCCGATGCGGGCGTTTTTGTCGATGATCGCACGGTGGATCCGGCAGCCGGGGCCGACCCCGATTTGCGGGATGCCGCGGGCCACGTTGTCCTTTTGCACTTCGTCCGTTTCGTAGTAATCCGCGCCCATCATCACCACCTCCTCGAGATGCGCATGCTCGCCGAGGAACGAGCGGATGCCGATGATGCAGCGTTTGAGCGACGAGTCCGTAACGATGGAGCCTTCGCCGATCAGGACGTGATCGATCTCGCAGCGATTGATCTTGGCGGCGGGGAGGTGGCGACCGCGCGTGTAAATCTTGCTCGTGGGATCGAAGAAGTTGAACTGCGGCAGGGGTTGCGCGAGGGCGAGGTTGGCCTCGAAAAACGCCCGGACCGTGCCAATGTCTTCCCAATACCCCTCGAAGATGTCCGCGTAAAGCCGCTTGCGGCCGAGCAGGCTCGGGATGATTTCCCGGCCGAAGTCCTTCATCGTGTTGTCGAGCGCCTCGGCGAGGGCCGCGCGGTTGAAAACGTAGATGCCCATGGAGGCGAGGCAGCGTTTCTGCGTCGAAGGAGTGAGCGTCGCCTCGATGGTTGGACTGATCGTGAAGCTCTGGATCACCGCCGGGTCTTTGGGCTTTTCGGCAAACTGCGCGATCGAGAGATCGTCATTGATCCGCATCAACCCGAGCCCCTCCACCTTGGAAACGGGGACCGGGATGGCGGCGACCGTCACCTCTGCCTGGGTCGCGAGGTGCTGTTCGACGACCTTGTGAAAATCCATCTTGTAGAGCTGGTCACCCGACAGGATAAGCACGAGATCGTGCGGAAACGTGCGGAAATGGATGAGATTGCGCCGCACCGCGTCGGCCGTGCCCTGATACCAGTCGGAGGTCTTTTCGGTCTGCTCCGCCGAGAGGATGTCGACAAACCCGCCGCCGAAGGAATCGAAACGGTAGGTGCTCTGGATGTGCCGGTGCAGCGACGCCGTGTGAAACTGCGTGAGCAGAAAGATGCGGTTGTAACCGGAGTTGAGACAATTGCTGATGGGAATGTCGACCAGGCGGTATTTGCCGGCGAGCGGCACGGCCGGCTTGCACCGCTCCGCCGTAAGCGGATACAGGCGAGTGCCGCGGCCCCCGCCCATGATGACTGCCAGCACCTGTTTAACCTTCCTTCGTTCGGTCGTCATAAGATAATCCTCCTATATCCTTGCTCAGAGTTTAACCGCCTCCCTAAATTCGCCAGAAAATATTCTGAAAATATGTGCGGCATCGTCGGCTATGTGGGTAAACAAAAGGCGGCTTCCATCCTGCTCGAGGGATTGAAGCGCCTGGAATACCGCGGCTACGACTCGGCCGGAATCGCCGTCCAGCAAAACGGTCACCTTGATATCGTCAAAAAGACCGGCCGCGTGGACAACCTCACCAAGGAGGTCGCGAAACACCACTTCACCGGCACAACCGGGATCTGCCATACGCGTTGGGCCACCCACGGCGGGGTGACCGACGCCAATGCCCACCCGCATCTCAGCAGCGATGGCAAGATCGCCATCGTGCACAACGGCGTTATCGAGAATTACGCCGCCATCAAACGCTTCCTGGTCGGCAAGGGCTACACCTTCAAATCCGAAACCGACACCGAGGTGCTCTGCAACCTGATCGCCTATCATTACGCCAAGGAACCCGAATCGAAAACCCAGAGCCGCTTCCTCGAGAGCGTGCGCAAGACCCTTCTCCATGTGGAGGGCACCTATGGCATCGCCGCCATGTGCGTCGAGCGGCCCGGCGAAATCGTCGCGGCGCGCAAGGGCTCGCCCCTGCTGCTCGGGGTCGGCGACGGCGAATTTCTCCTCGCGAGCGATGCCTCCGCGCTCATCAGCCGCACCCGCAACGTCGTCTATCTCAAGGACGGCGAACTCGTCCACCTCACGATCGACAATTTTTCCATCACCACGCTCGACCAGGCTGACGTTTCGCCCGTGGTCGACACCATCACCTGGTCGATCAAGGACGCCGAGCTCAACGGCTATGCGCACTTCATGGAGAAGGAGATTTTCGAGCAGCCCCTCGCGCTCGAGAACGCCATGCGCGGCCGCTTTTCGGAAGACGGCAGCACCGCCAACTTCGGCGGCCTCAATCTCACCGCGGCGGATTTCCGGCTGATTGACCGGTTCGTTTTTTGCTCCTGCGGCACCGCCTGGCATGCCTGTCTGGTGACCGAGCACTTGATCGAGCATTACGCGCGCGTCCCGGTGGAGGCCGACTACGCCTCGGAGTTCCGCTACCGTAATGCGCCGCTCGACCGCAACGTGCTCTTTTTCGTGATCAGCCAGTCCGGGGAGACCATCGACACCCTGGCGGCATTGCGCGAAGCGAAGCGCAAGGGGTACAAGGTGATGGCCATCTGCAACGTCGTCGGCTCCACCATCGCCCGCGAATCCGACGGCGGCATCTATCAGCACGCCGGCCCCGAGATTGGGGTCGCCGCGACGAAGACCTTCACCTCGCAGCTCCTGATCGGCGCGATGTTCGCGCTCTATGTGTCCCGCATGCGCG
>Ga0182021_10007027_pt1 | contig 13333 bp, 11 predicted proteins | sample 612E3MmetaG_FD_120493 | JGI IMG/M metagenome (GOLD analysis project Ga0182021, IMG submission 120493) | Permafrost microbial communities from Stordalen Mire, Sweden - 612E3M metaG (Illumina Assembly) | ecosystem: Environmental > Terrestrial > Soil > Wetlands > Permafrost | place: Sweden...
CCCTGTTCGGCTGCCCGTCGAAACGAACTTATCGCGCGGGCATAATCGCGGTTCTGGTAAAACCTGTTGCCATCCTCGGTGTCCCCGGCAAAGGCAGGCATGGCCGCAAGCACCATGGCGATTACCATCGCTGCCAGTATCGGCACTTCTGCGACTCACGCCACTGCTTCGCGCAAGGTCACGAACTCCTCGGCTATGGTCGGATGGATGCCGATGGTCGCGTCAAACTGGGCCTTGGTCGCGCCGCACTTCAGCGCGACGGCAAAGCCCTGGATGATCTCGCCGGCGTCGGGACCGACCATGTGCACGCCGAGCACGCGTTCGGTCTTTCGGTCCACCACCAGCTTCATCAGCACTTTTTCGCCGCTGCCGGTCAGTTGATGGCGCAGCGCGCCGAAAGTCGTGCGGTATATGTCGATGTCGCCAGCGCGCTGGCGCGCCTGCGCCTCGGACAGGCCGACGGTGCCCACGTTGGGGTTGCTGAAAATCGCTGTCGGAATGCCCTCGTAGTCCAGGCTGCGGCCACCGGCCCCGAACAAGGCCTCGGCGACGACCATGCCCTCGGCGAGCGCAACCGGCGTCAGCAGCACGCGGTCGATGACGTCGCCCACGGCGTAGATCGAGGGCACACTCGACTGAAACCTGGCGTCCACCACGACGGCGCCGTTCGCGGCGAGATTCACTCCGGCCTTCTCCAGGCCCAGGCCGCGGGTATTGGGGGCGCGGCCCGTCGCGTACATGACGCAATCGGTTTCCAGCGCGGAACCGTCCTCCAGCGTGGCGCGCAGCGCGCAGCCTTGCCCGGTGCGCGCGATGCCCGCGATGTTGCTGCGGAAGCGGATGCGCAGGCCCTTGTTCACCATCTCCCCGGCGAGGAAGCTGCCGAGGTCGGCATCGAATTCTCTCAGCAGGCGCTCGCCGCGGTAGATGAGCGTGGTGTCGACGCCGAGCCCGTTGAAGATGGAGGCGAATTCGACCGCGATATAGCCGCCGCCCACGACCAACACACGCTGCGGCAGTTCGCTCAGATGGAACGCTTCGTTCGAGCTGATCGCGAGTTCGGCGCCGGGAACGGGCGGCACCACCGGCCAGCCGCCTGTGGCGACGAGGATGTAGCGCGCGCTGACACGCCGGCCATCGACCTCCACGGTGTGCGCGTCGACGATCGTGGCGCGGCCGCGCAGCAGCGTGACCCCGGCGCCGGCAAGCAGCTTCGCATACACGCCGTTCAGCCGCTCGATCTCGCGATCCTTGTTGGCGACCAGGGTGCGCCAATCGAATGCGGGGGCCGCTGCGCGCCAGCCGTAGCCGGCAGCGTGCCCGATATCCTCGCCATAGTGCGCCGCATAGGAAAACAGCTTTTTCGGAATGCAGCCGACATTGACGCAAGTGCCGCCGAGGTAGCGCTCCTCGGCGGTGGCGACGCGCGCCCCGAGGCGCGCAGCAAAACGGCTCGCGCGCACCCCGCCCGAGCCTGCACCGATGGTAAAAAGGTCGTAATCGTACTGTGTCATTGCCTGTTCCCCGGGACGGTCGCCGCCCAATTTGTGCCTGATGATGGTCTCGCCGATACCCGCAACGACCACCGCATTGCGCTGCACGCCCTCTGCGCTTTGCGCCTGCATGGTAGCGTAAAGGACGGCGCTTGGCAGCAAACGGCGCCGTGGTTCTGCTACCCTAGAGGGTATTCAAATCAAGGAACAGGTATGGACCGGCTACACGAACGGCTGCGGATACTACCGCGCGAAGTGCTCACGGGCATCCGGCGCGGCGTTGAAAAGGAGAGCCTGCGCGTCCGGCCGGATGGAATGCTCGCGGATACACCGCATCCGGCCGGGCTCGGATCCGCGCTCACGCACCCGCACGTCACCACGGATTTCAGCGAATCCCAATTGGAACTGATTACGGGCATCCACGCCGACGTGGACGCCTGTATCGCGGAACTCACCGAAATCCACCAGGTTGTCTACCAGCACGTGGGCGAGGAACTGCTTTGGTGCACCAGCATGCCTTGCGGCCTGCCGGCCGACGACGACATTCCGCTCGGACAATACGGCGGGTCCAATCTCGGCAGGGCCAAGACCATTTACCGCAACGGCCTGGCGCATCGCTACGGCAGGCGCATGCAGACGATTTCAGGCGTGCACTACAACTTCTCCATGCCGGAGGCGGCTTGGCCGATCCTGCAGCAGGCGGATGCGAGCGGCGGCCCTGTCATCGCCTATCAGACCGCCTCGTATTTCCACCTGATCCGAAACTTCAGGCGCCATTCGTGGCTGTTGCTCTATCTGTTCGGCGCGTCACCGACGGTTTGCGGTTCCTTTGTCGCCGGCAGGGTGCACGCACTGCGTGAATTCAATCATGGCACGCTGTTCCTGCCCGGCGCGACTTCACTGCGCATGGGGCCGCTGGGCTATCAGAGCGACGCGCAGGCATCGCTGGCGGTTAGCTTCAACAGCCTGCGGAGTTACGCGGAATCGCTCAACAACGCGCTCACCAAGTCCTATCCGCCGTACGAAGCCATAGGCCTGCGGGACGGAGACGAATATAGGCAGCTGGGCACGACGCTGCTGCAGATCGAAAACGAGTTCTACGGCACGATCCGGCCGAAGCCGCGCTTTCGTTCCGGGGAACGACCTCTGTACGCGCTCGGCGAACGCGGCGTCGAATATGTCGAAGTGCGCTGCATGGACAACGACCCGTTCTGTCCCGTCGGCATCGCCGCCGATACCATGCGCTTTCTGGACATGTTCCTGCTCCATTGCCTGCTCCACGACAGCCCACCCGATACGCCGGAGGAAATCACCGCGATCTCGCGCAACCAGCACGATGTCGCCCAACGGGGCCGTGACCCGCATGTCCGCCTGGAACGGCGAGAACATACCGTTTCCCTGGGGGAATGGGGTGCCGAGCTGCTCGCCGAATACGCACCTATCGCCGCGGCCTTCGACGCTGCCCATCGGACCAACGCCTATCGCGATGCCCTGTCGGTCGCCGCCACGGCGCTTGCAGACTCTTCCACGACCCGCTCCGCCCGCATGCTCGCGGAAATCGGGAATACCCGCGACAAGTCCTACGTTGCCTTCGCCCTGAGTCAGTCGCTGCGCCACCGGCGCAGCCTGGAGGATCTGCAATTGTCCGCGGAAGTGAAGGCTCGTTATGCGCGCATGGCCGAGGATTCGCTGGCGGCACAGCGAAGAATCGAAGCCGCCGACAATGTGCCTTTCGAAAATTACCGCCAGCAATATCTATCCAGGGATCTGCTGAGCGGGTCTTTGCTCCGCTCGCTGAGCTAGCGCCGGCGAAATCGGCCCTCCGTCCCTTCAGCCGCGCAAGGCGCCGCCGCAGGACGAACCATTCCCGGCCGTGCAGCCGTAGCAATGGTCCCGCACCACTATCGGGTTGCCGCGCAGATCCCGGCCGATCATGTCGGACAGGTGCGGGCGCTTCTTTCCATCGATGGCAAGCGGCAGCCCCAGCATCTGGTTGAAATCGCAGTCGTAGACATAGCCTTGCCAGTCCACCGACAACAGGCTGCGGCACATTACGCGGTCAAGATTTTCGTCGCGGTGTGCGCCCCTGAGCAGCGCCATGTACTCGTTGAATTTGCCGTTCGACACCAGCGTCGATCCGAAGCGCTGGATCGGCATGTTGGCCAGGGTGTACAGGCGCGTGAAACGAATGCCGAAGCGCTCGCCCAGATCTCTCCTGTAATCGGCCTCGAGCCCGGCCTGCGCCGGAGGCAACGCCGCCCCCTGCGGGTTATACACGAGGTTGAGCGCAAGCCGCCCGTCGTCCATGCCGTAGCCCAGCGCATTGAGGCGCTGCAGCGCGGCGATGCTGCGCTTGAACACGCCTTTGCCGCGCTGCTGGTCGACGTTGTCCTCCAGGTAACAAGGCATGGAGGCGGTGATTTCGACCTGCTGGTGCGCAAGGAACTCCGCCAGGCCCTCCTGCCCGGGCTCATCCAGGATGGTCAGGTTGCAGCGGTCCGTAACCTGAACGCCGATTTCGCGCGCGCGCATTACCAGGCCGCGAAAATGGGCATTGAGCTCCGGCGCGCCCCCGGTCAGGTCCAGCTGCTTCACCCCGGAAACCTCGAGGAAAGCGAGCACATCGGCAACCGTCTCCCGCGACATCATTTCGCTCCGCTGCGGGCCCGCATTGACGTGGCAATGCAGGCAGCTCTGGTTGCAGCGGTAGCCAAGATTGACCTGCAGCGTGTCGAGCTCTCGCCGGCGCATCGCGGGAAAACCGTATTGCTGCATCAGGGGTAGGGTTGCGTGCATGGAAATCCCTTAGTGAGCATCGCGCGACGGTTCATTCTTGCGCTCGCGTCGCAGGAATCCGCCGACCTGGCTGCCGATCACCCGCACGGCTGCCAGCAATGGGGCATCCGGCTCCCGAATCTCGTAGCTGTTGAAGGCCAGCACGCCGATCGTCTTTCCTTGCGCCGTCACCGGGAACACGAATGCGCTGCGTATGCCGGACTCGGCTTTGAAAACCGGCGTAACCAGCGCACGGGCATCCTTGGTGACATCGGGTATCCACAGCGGCTGTCCCGACTGCCACACCTTGCCCGCCATGCCCACGCCCGGGTCGTGAGTGTATCCCTGCGACGCCGCAAGCAAGCCCTGGATCACCCCGTCGGACACGCTCCAGTATTCAGTCGGGCGCAATACGCCGGCCGCCTCGTCGACGCGCAGAAACCGGCCACACTCCCAGTTCTGCGTCTGGCATATGGCGCGAATCACCGCTCTCATGGCCTCTGGAACGTTGTCCGCAATGTCGAGGCAGCGCGCCACGGCGTACTCCATGCGGAGCATCTGTTCCGCGCGTTTGCGCTCGGTAACGTCGCGGAATATGCAGATTGCGTGCCATTTGCCGTCTACGCTCACACCGGAAACAGAAGCCTCGGTGACGATCTCCCTGCCGTCCTTGCGCAGCCCCGGGAGTTCCAGGGTCTTGCCGATGACCGGCCCTTGGCCGGTTCTCCTGAAATCAATGAAATTTCTCTCGAACTCCGTGCGATTGCGCTCCGGGATGATCAGCTCGTGCAGCTTCTTTCCCTGTGTTTCCTGCGCGGTGTAGCCGAAGATCCTTTGTCCCGCTTCGTTCCAGAAGGCGATCCTGCCCCGGTGATCCATCATGACAACGGCATCTTGCGCAGCGGCGCTGATGACGCGCAGCCTCTCCTCGCTCAGGCTGTGCCGCGCCAATACCTCGCGCATCATGTACATCGAGGCGACGACCAGCAGCGAGAACCCGAGTCCCATCCAGTCGTCGGCGACCTGATAGATTTCTGGATCTACATTGCCGTGCTCAAGGGAATAGTTCAGGACGCTGCGGAACCACTGCACGAGCAGCGCACCGGAGAGCAGGATCCAGCCCAGGACCCAGCCTGACAGTCGGATATCTGAAAAAGCAAGCGCGATGCCCACCAGCAGCAGGAGCATCGACGCCAACCCCATGGATGGCGACAATTCGATCACCAGAGCTTGCCGCTGGGGTACAGGCAGAATCGCGTGATCGACAAGCTGAACTCCATCGATTAAGTTGCCAATTGCCGGGAAATCAGACCAAATTACACGCTATCCCGCATCTTGCCGTCAAGCGCCGCAAGAAGAAGTTGCTGCTCGAGCCAAGGCCGCGTAGCCTATACACGGCTTGGATCGGCTTGCCGCCCCAGGCGCGCCGCTGCAAACGGCGCCGCGTGCAGTGAAACGCCCGGAGTTCAGCTACCGCATGAAACGACGGTTTGCGATGTTGCCGGCACCAGTGAGTGCCTGCAACAGCATTGTCTGGCACCAAGCCAGAGGATGATTCCGTATTTCGACATCGAGAGACGCCGCACATGAATGGCGCAGCCAAGATCAGCCGCGGCACGGCGCCCGGCGCGAGCCCGACCGAATCGCGCGGAGATCGCCGCGAACCGCACGCGATTCTCCAGGTCTTCCTGGAATACCTGCCCAGCGGGGTGACGCTGTTCGGCCCGGACCTCGAGATGATCGCGTGCAACGCGAAACTCAAGGAGTTGCTGGGCTTTCCCGACGAACTATTTGCCCATGGGCTGCCCTCGCTGCCGACCCTGCTCCATTTCAATGCCCAGCGCGGCGATTATGGGCCTGGCGATCCCGACACAATCGCCGCGGCAGCGCTCGAACTCGTCAGGAAAAGCGAGGCCCATGTGTTCGAACGCACCCGGCCGAACGGGGTCATCCTGGAGGTCCGCGGAACCCCTTTGCCGGGCGGCGGTTTCCTCACCATCTACACCGACATCACCGAACGCAAGCAGACGGAAAAGGCATTGCGCGACAGCGAGGCCGAGCTGCGCTTGGTGACCGACAACGTGCCGGCCATGATTTTCTATGTCGACCAGGAGTTGCGCTTTGTTTTTTCGAACAAGCGCTATGCGGATTTTTTCGGCCTTGCGGTGGCCGACATTGTCGGCAAGCCTCTTCGCGAGATCGTCGGCGACACGGCCTATGCGGAACTGGAAGGGTATTTCGCCGACGCGCTCGCCGGCCATCCGGTTGCCTATCAGCGGATGCTGCAGCTCGCGAGCGGCGAACAACGGTGCATCGAGGTCAAGCTCGTGCCCCGCGCGGCACAGCAGGGTCAGATCCTCGGCTGCTACTCCATGGCGATCGACATTACCGAACAAAAGCAGGCGGAGGAGCGCATTCAGCACGTGGCGCACCACGACAACCTCACCGGCCTTCCGAACCGGCTGCTGTTTAACGACCGCCTGGGCCAGGCGATCAGCCTTGCCAAGCGCGATTCCAGCCAGTTCGCGCTGCTCTACCTCGACCTGGACAAGTTCAAACCGGTGAACGACACCCTCGGGCACGATGCCGGCGACCAGTTGCTGAACAGCGTGGCCAATAGAATCCGCGAGCACGTGCGGGAATCGGACACGGTTGCCCGCGTAGGGGGCGATGAATTCACGGTGATCCTGCGCGACATATCAAGCCGGCAGGATGCCGCAGCGGTTGCCCAGAAGATCATCGCGGCCCTGGCCGCGCCGTTCCGCCTGCGGAACCACCGGCAGGCGGTCGAAATCGGTTCCAGCATCGGCATCGCCCTCTATCCAGGCGATGCCGAGGACCATGAAACCCTGATCAAGATAGCCGACGCGGCCATGTACGGCGCGAAGACTCAAGGGGGTTGCTTTCGATTTTTCGGGATCTAGGTTCGGAGGCATCCCGGATGGACATGGCTGAAATTCCCTTCGCGACGACCGATTGGTCGGAAATCGAGCGAACCGAGCATCAGGGCGAGAGCGGTGTCGCTTACTGGCGCACCCGCCAGTTCGGCTCCATCCGGGTTCGCATGGTCGAATACACGCCCGGCTATGTCGCAGATCATTGGTGCTCCAAGGGCCACATCCTGCTCTGCCTCGAGGGCGAGCTGCACACCGAACTCCAGGATGGCCGGCGATTTGTGTTGCAGCCGGGCATGAGCTACCAGGTCGCGGACGGCGCCGAAGCGCATCGCTCGTCCACGGCGGTGGGCGCCAGGCTGTTCGTGGTGGACTGACACCATCAGCGCCACGCCCAGACGGGCTGCTCCAGATGCGCAACTCGCGTGCCGCGGCCGTGCACCGCGACTTCCATGAACTGGTAGAGCACCGCCGCGGTCGGCGCATGGATCAGCGTGCCCAGCAGCGGGTAACGGATTACCGGTTGGTCGCTTTCCGGAATCGCGACGAATTCGGGCGAGCCCGGCCGGCTCAGTTCGGCCAGATGCACGCGGTAGATTTCGGCCACCTCGGTGGGATTCGCGCGCATCACGGCGTCGTTTGGCGCCCAGACGACAATCGGCGTGATGAGATAACCCGAGCGCGTCGGATAATCGTCGAGCCAGCCGAGTATGGCCTCGGGCGCCAGTTCGAGCCCGATCTCTTCGCGCGCCTCGCGCAATGCCGCGTCGACCGCGCTTTCGCCCGCGTCGACGCGTCCGCCGGGCAGTGCAAACTGGCCCGCATGCGCGCTCAGGTGCTTCGCGCGCAGCGTCAGCACCAGCGCCGCGTCGCCCGCGCCGTCGTCGGTGAGTATCACGCATACCGCGGCGCGCTTGAGCCCGCGCGGCGGCAGGGACGCCGCGGCGCGCAGCGCGAGATTGCGCGCGATCGCCGCGCGCAGCTTGTCGCCGAAGCGCAGATGCTTCATGCCGTCGCCGGCTCTACTCATGTTGAACAACCTATTACAATGCACTCATTATGCGACATTCGACTGCTGCGGCAATACTGGCGCTGATTGCGGGATGCGCCCAATTGGAGTGGCTGCGACCCGACACGGAGCCGGCGACGCGCGCTCAAGACCTGGCGCACTGCGAGCAGCAAGCGAGCTTGTCCAGTTCGCGACAGTCCGCGTCGAAGCAGGCGATGACGCCCAGTGTGAGCATCAGTCCAAGCGGCGGTGTGGGCGTGCACGTGCCGCCTCCGTTTGCGCCGAGCGATCCGGCGCTGGAAAGCGACTTACTCACAGCGTGCATGCACGCAAAGGGCTACCGTCTGGCGCCGGCCAAACCGGCCGGCGAGCCTTGAGCGCAAGGCGCGAGACATCGTAGCCGCCCTGGCGGGAGCGCCGCGGATTGCCACCCCATCGGCGCAGCACACCGGCTGCGCGCGCGTCAGATCACCAGTTCGCGCGCCGCTCCGCGCACGTCCATCTCGTACTCGAGGCCGATCACCGGCGGCCGCGCGAAATGCCACGACAGGCCGCCCGAAGCCGCACCGCGCGCGGCGATCTCAGCGCCCGCAAGGGCGCCTATGTCCTGTACCGAATAGGCTTGCGTGCTCACCGCGTCTTTCCAGGAAAAGCCCAGCGCGGCCAGGCGCCGCTCCATCTCGGCGACGACATAGCGCAGCTTGTCGCGCATGGCTTCGGGCGAGGTCTCGCCGTAACGCACGATGCGCTCGGCTAGGCTGCCTGCGCCGCCGCGCATTTCGCCGCCGCCGGCGATGATGAAGCTGCCGCGCTTCGCATTCGACGCGGGCACGGTATAGGAAAAGGCGTAGAGCGAAGGCTCGGCCGGCTTGCCGTACTCGGGGCAGACGTTGGTGCGCGCCACCGGGTTGATCTCATCCTTGTAGATGCCCCAGCGCGCGAGCGTCTTGACGTACTCGCGGTTGAAATCGTGGAAGCCCTGCTCGGTGAACGGGGCGGCCGAGCGCAACTCGCAGGCGGCGAAGGCGGTGCTCGGGCGGCCGAGCGCTTTCAGGTGACCCTCGACCGCAGCAAAACCTTCGGCGAGCGGCAGCGGCTTGAGCAAGCGCGCTCGCTCGATTTCGAACCCGGGTTCGGCCGCCACGCCGCTGGAATACTGGAACACCGCCTTTATGTAGCGATAGCCGCCTTCCCTGAATACGACCACATCCGACATGCGCTCTCTCCCAGAATGGTTATGCGATTCGACCGTACCACACCGCGTCGCAATGGTGCAACAACGGCGGCTGCCATATGAGCGTTCGAGACGGTTTTGTCGATCGAATTCGGACAGGGCGCGACGACGAACAGCCGGGAATGCCGACAAAAAGAAACCCGCCGAAGCGGGTTAACTAGGAGAATTGTACGCTTCAAGCTTAACCTGCAGATTGCGCCCGGGCAAAGGAATTAGTGCACATTCTCGGTCAGGCGCGCCGGAACGCGCTGAACATCATCCGCCTTTCAATCCTTCAGCGCCCCCATGGTCAACCCCTGGACGATGGATTTGCGCACGAAGAAGGCGAAGATGGAGACCGGCAGCACGATCAGGGTCGCTGCGGCGCCGATGCCGGCCCAGTCGATCTTGCCGTAGGAGATGAAGTTATATACCGCCACCGGCACGGTCTTGGTCTGCGGACCGGAGAGGATCAGCGAAAACAGGAACTGATTCCACGAAAAGATGAAGGCCATGATCGCCGAGGTGGCGATGCCGTTGCGCATCAGCGGCAGCACGATCAGGATAAAGCTCTGCCAGCGCGAGCAGCCGTCGATCATCGCCGCGTCCTCCAGTTCATGCGGCATGCTCTCGAAAAACGAAACCATCAGCCAGATCACCATCGGCATGGTGATGATCAGGTGGGTGATCGTCAGAGCGGTGTAGCTGTCGATCAGCTTCAGGTAACGGAAGATGATGTACCACGGCAGCAGATAACTCACGAAGGGCGTCATCCGCGCGATCAAGACCAGCATGCCGATCTTTCCCTGGCGGTACTTGGCGATGGAATAGGCCGCCGGCAGCCCCAGGATCAGCGAGATGGCCGTGGCCAGGGTCGCGATAATCAGGCTGTTCATCAGATAGTGGAAGAAATTGTACTGCTCGAACACCGCGCGGAAGTTCTCCAGCGTCGGCACAAAAATGAACTCCGGCGGATACGAAATGTTCTGCACCCCGGTCTTGAGGCCGGTCAGGATCATCCAGATGAACACGAACAGCGGCGGCGCGCACAGCGCGACGGCGCCCGCGTAGAAGAGGATCGTTTTCAGCGTTCTGGTCGTTCGCGTCTTGGTCATTTTTCTCATATGGCCGCCCCGCTCAAACCACCGACGCATCGCGCCGCAGCCGGTTCATCAGCACGTTGAACACCAGCACGACAAGAAACACCACCACCATCAGGGCCGACCCGTACCCGGCCTTGAAGAAGCCGAAGCCGACATTGTAGGAATAGAGGTAAAGCGTCTCGGAGGCAATGCCGGGTCCACCCTGGGTGATGGTGTAGATCATGTCGAATTCTTTCAGGTTGTCCAGGGAACGCAGCATCAGCGCGGCGATCAGCACCGGCCGGATCAGCGGCAGGGTGATGAACCAGAAGATCTGCAGCGCGTTCGCCCCGTCGATCCGCGCCGCCTCGTAGGGGTCCTGCGGCAAAGACTTGAGGCCGGCCAGCACGATCAGCGTGATCATCGGCGTCCATTTCCAGACGTCGACCATGACCAGGGTGGGGACCGCCATGTCTGCGCTGCTGACCCACAGGCCCGCGGGCAGCCCGACGCTGGTCAGCAGATAGTTGAGCACCCCGATTTCGGGATTCAGCATGATGCGCCAGATCAGCGCAACGGCGACCGGCGTCGCGGCGAACGGGATGATATAGATCGCCTGGACGACTTCGCTGCCCTTGAAGGCGCGGTTGAAATAGAGCGCGATCGCCAGGCCCAGCGCCAGTTCCAGCGCGAGGCTCGCGCCGCTGAAATAGATCATCACCTTCACGCCGTTCCAGACGCGCTCGTCCCCGAAAGCCTCGACGAAATTGTCGAAGCCGATGAACTGCGGCTGCCCCAGCCCGACGGTCCATTTGGTGAACATCAGGTAGAGGTTGAAGGCGATGGGAAGGACGATGATCAAGAACAGGACCGCCACCGCCGGCGCCGGGAAGAAGAAGCGCTGGCGGCGATCGACGTAGCGTGAGACAGCGCTCAAGGCGGTCATGGCAATGCGTCCATCCGGGAAAAACCGGGTCCGCCCGCTAGGTGCAACGCGGGCGGATCCGATGACACGGCTTTACCGCTCCATTTTCCTGTCCATCAGCTCGGCCGCCTTCCTCGCGGACGCGGCGACGTCCTTGCCCTCGATCGCGTCCACGATCACCTGGCCGGTGATGTCGCGGATCTCGGGCACGTTGATGACGGGCGGGTTCCACTGGCCCTGGCCGATGTCGAAGGATTTCATCGTCGCGAGGGTCCAGTCCGGCTGCTTGTCGTTCGCCTTGTACTCCTTGGAATCCCATGATGATTTCCGTCCCGACGGGACACCGGCGAGCAGCGCACCCAGTCCATTCTCCTTGTTGGTCGCCCACTGGATGAACAGCCACGCCGCCTTCTGGCGCTGCGGCGCGCTGGGCTTGGCGATCACCAGGCTCCAGTTGGAAACGTGCGGCAGCTGCAAGCCTTTCGGTCCGGCCGGAATCACGGTATAGCCGACTTGGCCCGCCACCTTCGATTCCTTCGGATTCTCATACAGCGACTTGAACACGTTGGCGTCGTAGATCATCGCCGCCTTGCCTTCCATGAAACTGGAGGTGCTCTCTGCCCAATGCAGCATCGTGCCGCCCTGCGGTCCGTACAGTCTCAGCAGATCGCCGTAGAACTTGAAGGCCGCGATGTCCTCGGGGGAAGCGAAATTGGACTTGCCCTGCGCGTTGGTCCAGGAGCCGCCGAAGCTATACAGGAAGTCGACCCACTGGGACGTGGCTGCCGCTTTCTTGCCGCGCAGCGTGATGCCGACGAGTTTCTTGCCGTCCACTTCCTTGCCGTGGAAGAACTTCGCGGTCTCTTCCAGCTCCTTCATGGTCGTGGGGACTTTACGGTTGAACTTGGTGAACAGGTCCCTGCGATACGCCAGGAGCGAGGTCTCGGCGTTGATGACTACGCCGATTTGCTTACCGTCAATCGAGGAAGACTTGGCGAAGCTGGCGAAGAAGTCCTTGGGATCCCAGGAACGATCGGTCAGCTTCGGATCGGCGATGAACGCATCCAGCGGCTGCAGCCATCCCGCTTTCCAGTGGTAGAGGTCATCCTGGCCGGGCATGATCATGTAGCCGTCCACCTTGCCGCCGGCGTTGAGTTCGATGATCAGTTTGTTCCGGTACTGGTCCTCAGGGAAGGCCTCGATCACGACCTTGATGCCGGTCAGTTTCTCGAACTCGGCCACCTTCGGCTCGATGTAGGTCGTGAAGGGGTGCTTGTTCATCAGAAAACGGATCTCGGTGCCCTGGGACTGCTTCCAGTCGACGGCCGCAAAGGCGGTCGCCGACGCCATCCCCACGCACAATAAGACTGCCAATGCGACGAATACCATTCCTTTTTTCATACGATGCCTCCTCCAAAAATGTTGGTGAACCGGTTTCATGTCCTTGCACAGAGAACTGTGGAAATACTTTTGTTGTCGCCCCAAGGGTCCAATCCGTTTTCGTCACACCGGCGAAAGCCGGTGTCCAGGACATTCCTGAAAAACTGGATTCCGGCTTTCGCCGGAATGACGATTTTGACGTTGTTTACACAATAGTCTGTGACGTCTCCTTGTCGAAAATGTGGGTTTTGTCCATGTTCAGGTCTACCTCGCAGGTCTGCCCCACGTCGATCGGGTTTTTGGGGACCTCCATCCGGGCGACGACGGGATTGCACCCGCAGGTGAGGTAGGCGAAGATCTCAAAGCCCAGGGTTTCCACCACATCGGCCCGGACCGTGAGTGTATTGCCGCCGCCGGTGCCTGCCGCGGGATCGTGCTCCGCCACGTCCTCGGGACGCACGCCGAAGATGACCTGCCGACCGGCATAGGGTGCGACCCGGGGAGAAAAGGCATCCGGCAGCCGTACAGTGAAGCCGTCGGCTTCCAGGAAATGGCCGCCCTC
>Ga0182021_10007028_pt1 | contig 13330 bp, 8 predicted proteins | sample 612E3MmetaG_FD_120493 | JGI IMG/M metagenome (GOLD analysis project Ga0182021, IMG submission 120493) | Permafrost microbial communities from Stordalen Mire, Sweden - 612E3M metaG (Illumina Assembly) | ecosystem: Environmental > Terrestrial > Soil > Wetlands > Permafrost | place: Sweden...
ATGGTTGAATAGATTTTCTTCATTTTCCCCTCCCTTTTAATGACTGTGTCCATGAGCATAATAGTTAAAAATTCACAATACCGGAACTAAATGTTCAAATCAGGGCGAGTAAGGTTGGCCATATCAGCTAATGTGGTATGGCCAACCTTACTCTCTTCCCGAACTAAATCTTTATCTTATTGTCCTTTGGAATTTTTGAGGTTCTGATCTATCCAGTCACCATAAAAAGTGATTGGTCCCAATGCTGTTGCGCCGCTGCAACCTTTGACCCAGGGCTGTGTCAGACTATAGCTGTACGGTCCGGCGAGACAAGTGACCCAAAATTGTTGCGCCACGTATAAATTCGCATCTTGAAGCACTTGCTTTACCTGATCTACACTGGTAGCCGATTGAGCCTTAGGATAGAAAGCGTTAAATACAGGATCGTTGATCATCATGTAATTGACCGAGTAGCCGGTTTGGAACCGCGCCAGTTGCCGGAACGGATCATAATTATTGCCCAGTTGACCTCCGCGTGAGGCCAGCGCATCTTGCTTGTGACCGTTCAGAACAAAAGCCTGCCAGCTGGGGGTATCCATCACTGTCATATCCATGACAACGCCGATCGTGGCCAGTTGGGACTGGACGATGTTAAACAAATCCATGTCCACAGTATTCTGGAGCACGATGTTGGTATGAAAACCGGTAGCAAAACCGGCATCGGCCAGCAGTTTTTTGGCATTCGTCGGGTTGAAGGCGTACTTTTGTTGCAGATCGGCCGGCCACTGATTATAGGGTAATCCCCATCCGCCTACCCCCATCTGGTTTTGGGTCAAGGAGCAGGGCCAGGGCGTGGCAGTGCCTTGATAGTAGGGCGAAGCGATTAGAGGGATATTTATCGCCTCCTGTAATGCGATACGAACATTGATGTCGCTGAAAGGCGCCTTGTCAACTCTGGGGTCCATCGTCAGTTCGGTTGACGGGGGAACGGCTTTCTGCACTATTTCAGGATTTGTTTTTCCGATAGATATGGAATCTACGGCCGAAATCCCGCTCATAAAATCGATCTTGCCGCTCCGAAGCGCCGCCTGCGCGGTAGTGGTGCTGGGTATTATCAGAATCTTGTATGTATTCAGGTAGGGTAATTTGTTCTGCGGCCAACGCTCGTCACGTCCCCAGTAACCGGGATTCGCCGAGTATGTTGCCGAGCTGCCGGAAACAAAATCAGTTAACATAAATGGCCCGGTGCCGACGGCGTGATGCCAGTCATTGAGATTTCCCCATTGTGTTACCGCTTCGGGACACTCAATATAATTGTCTGCCACCACCGGAATATAAGCCTCCATGATCAATAGAGGGTTGATATTTGGCTTCCATTTGAAAGTGACAGTGAATTTATCGGTCGCGGTAACCGATAACAAACTTTGCCATGCGGTAGTGGAGGCAAACCACGGGTCTACCGCGGTAAAGCCGCCGCCCAGGCCCAATATTCGATCATAGTGATACACGACATCGGCAGAAGTAAACTGGCGGCCGTTGGCCGGTGAAATGTTCTGCCAGTAGATATCCGTGCGGAGATGAAAAATCAAAGTAGTTGCGTCTGTAAACTCATAGCCCGTCATCATATAGGCATCAGCATATTCCGGGGGAAGGAACCCCTGTGAGAAGTCCCATATCGCCGGATCTGTGGTGTACTTGTTGCAGAACATGGTTTGCATATAAGGTTGAAATCCCGCGGCCGGTCCCACTCCCAAATAAGGGTCGAAGGATGTAATATCGGCGGGATTCCGCTGCACCAGTGTACCGCCGTAAGTCGGCGCACCCAGACTGTCCCACCAATGGCCGGTGGTTGTGGTCGTTACCGTAGTAACCGTGGGAGTTGATGTAGAAGTTGGGACTGTAGTATTTGTTGAAGTTGATGTTGTTGTGGTTGATGTAGAGGTAGTTGTTGAAGCGGGTGTTGTGGTCGTTTTGCCACAGGAAGCTAAAACCAGTGATGTTACCATGATGAATGTCAGTGCTATCCAGAAAACTCCTCTTTTCATTCAGGCCTCCTTTTTATTTGCAGACTTCCGGAAAAGTGACTAAAAATCATTTAGAGGGGAGCATATCTTTAACGCTGCTCTTCGCGATTTATGTATTTCATATATTACAGGTTAGATATTCCATATGGAATATTAAATTAATCGTTAGTGTAACATTAGCGATGGATTTTGTCAAATACCGGTATTGCCTGTTTTAGCGCCGGAACGCCCCAGGAAAAGACATATTATCTGCGGAACTACAATATTCAAATCCTTGATCTTATCAAATTTAGTATAAAAATATTCTATTTTTAGATTGACATCCGGTATGCTACTAAGGTATCATGGTAAGTAATAATTTATGGTAGATAATGAGCGAGTTACTATTCACTATCAATTTCATTGACGTGGTAATCTGCTCCTGACAGGTTGAAGTATAGTCTATTAAGCTCACCTGTTTGCTGTATCTGAGCTGGTGTAAATGCGAATTGCGGTCCGTTTGCTGACGTTTTTGAAAAAACACTGGGCGATGTGGTTGTTAGCCTTCGTGTGTCTGGCAGCCAGCACTGCCTTCAGTTTGATTATTCCCAAGATGCTGGGAAGGGGCATAGACACTGTCCTTAATTCCGGAAAGGCTGCTACGCTGATCATTGCTGCCGGCATTATTCTCGGTTCCAGCGCTTTAAGGGGTATTACCGGTTACGGTAACAGATATTTCACCCAGGTTATTTCTCAACGTGTGGCTTATGACCTCAGAAATGCTTTTTACGACCATTTGCAGGGATTGAGCTTCGCCTATTTTGATAAGGCTCAAACCGGTCAGCTGATGTCCCGCGCTACCGTGGATATTGAAGCCGTGCGCACATTTATCAGTCAGGCGTTGCTGCAACTTTTCCAGACAGTTTTTCTAACAGTAGGTATCATCTATATTCTGGTTTCACTTGACTGGAGACTGGCGCTTATCACATTGGCCTTTATGCCCTTAATTGTTTGGAGAGCTCTTAATAACAGCCGCCGTCTCCGGCCGGTTTGGCTTAAAGTGCAGCAAACGATAGCTCTACTTGGCACTACCTTGCAGGAAAATTTAACCGGAATGAGAGTCGTTAAAAGTTTCGCGCGGGAAAAAGAAGAAAGCCAAAAATTTGAGTCTGATGCTAAACGACTTTACAATACTCAGGTTGGCGCCGCACGCATTACGGCTTTCAACACGCCGTTGATGGTGTTTTTAATCGCCGTGCCCACCTCGATCGTGCTTTGGTACGGCGGACGCCAGGTGATTGCCGGCACTCTGACGTTAGGCGGAGTGACCCAGTTCATCCTGTACCTCGGTATGCTGGTCATGCCCATCCGGGGTATCGGGGCGATTACCAATATGTACTCCCGCTCAATGTCTGCCGGTCAGCGTATTATTGAAATACTTGATACGGAATCGCTCGTTAAGGATAAACCGGATGCTATCCAGCTTGGCAAAATGAAAGGGCAGGTCATATTCGAAGATGTCAATTTTAGCTATGATCCAATGGTGCCGGCCCTGCACTCGATTAATTTTAGTGTGCAACCGGGGCAATTAGTGGCGCTGGTGGGCGGTTCAGGCAGCGGAAAGAGCACGATCATTAATCTGATATTGAGGTTTTACGATGTAACCGGCGGACGTATCACAATTGACGGTATGGATATTCGTGATATCAGCGTCGCCTCGCTCCGTAATAATATCGGGACAGCACAGCAGGACGTTTTCCTGTTTTCCACTACAATCCGGAACAATATTGCTTACGGCGTACCGGGCGCCAGCCTGGAGCAGGTGATCCAGGCGGCCAAAGCTGCGCAAATTCACGATTTCATTATGAAATTGCCCAATGGTTATGATACCTGGGTAGGGGAACGTGGCCACACTCTTTCCGGTGGTGAAAAGCAGCGGGTGACAATCGCGCGCGCCTTGCTTAAAAATCCCAGCATTCTTATCCTCGACGAAATCACATCCAGTGTTGACGCTGAAACAGAGCGTCTCATCCGGCTGGCGGTAGACGAGCTGATCAAAGGGCGCACCACATTCATCATCAGTCACCGTTTGCCGATCATCACTAATGCCGACCTTATCCTGGTGCTCAAAGACGGGCGCATCGTCGAGCATGGAAAGCATAATGAATTAATGGAATTGAACGGTCAATACCGTCAGACCTACTTGTCACAACTTGCATCAACGGTACCTTTGGTTTAAGCCTGAAGGAGGCATAAATATGTTTGGAGGCGGTGGTTTTGGCGGTGGTTTCGGCGGCCCGATGGGTGGCGGCGGTATGGGTAGAAGACTGCGCAGCGCCCTGGATTCCGGGGATGACAATGCCACGCTTGGTAAAATCTACGATGCCAAAGTTATGCGCCGGATGCCAAAATATTTAGCGTGGGTGAAAAAATACCTGGCCATTGCCGGAACAGGTACTATTATCCGCACCTTTACTAATATCGCCACTCCATATGTTGTGGCGGTCATCGCCGACCATTACATTAGTACCAAAAATTTAGGCGGCCTTAATCTAGCTTGCCTGGCATATATCGGTTTGGCTTTACTGACATGGGGCGGCCAATACCTGGAGACGCTCTTCCTCTCCTATAGCGGACAGAGTATTCTCTACCGGATGCGTACTCAGATGTTCGATCACCTGCAACAGCTGCCGATGAGTTTCTTCGACCATAACAAGGTCGGTAAACTAATGTCCCGCGTACAAAATGATGTTGATCAGTTGCAAACCTTGCTCACCCAGGACATTATTTTTCTGGCAGCTGATACGGTTACATTAATCGGAATCGCGGTGGTGATGCTGCTGATGGATACCAAGTTGGCGTTGATCACGCTCAGCGTCGTACCGGCACTGGCAATTGCGATCATCATCTGGCGTAGATATGCCAGGGTGGCATTTATCAGGGTACGACAGGCTGTTGCCGTTGTCAATGATAATTTACAGGAAAGTATCTCCGGTGTCAGGGTAACCCAGGCGATGTCCCGGGAGGGAGTAAATTCCCAGCAGTTTAATACTGTTAACAAAGCCAACCTGGATGCAAACATATCTGCAGCCAGGCTACAGGCATTCATGATGCCGGTGGTACAGATATTGACTGATACAGGTTATTGTCTGGTACTTGTCTTCGGCGGGCTTGAGGTTTTGCACGGCCATGCGACTGCCGGTGTTTTGCTGGCTTTTCTACTGTATGTACAGCGTTTTTTTGCGCCCATACAGGACCTTACGAATTTGTATACCGACCTCCAGCAAGCGATGGCTTCAGGTTCTCGCATTTTCGAACTGATCGATGTTGAACCGGAAATCAAGGACAGTCCGGACGCTATTGAAATGCCCAAGATCAAAGGAGACATCAGCCTGCAGCATGTAAAATTCGGCTACGAAAACGGCGCCGAAGTACTGCATGATGTGGATTTTAAAGTTAATCCCGGTGAGACCGTGGCTGTGGTGGGGCGGACGGGCGCCGGTAAAAGCAGTCTCGCCAGCCTTGTTACCCGGCTTTATGAGCCAAAGAGCGGTGAGGTCGTTATTGACGGACATAATGTAAATTCAGTAACTCAGCATTCATTACGGCGTCAAATCGGTGTTGTGCCGCAAGACCCGTTCCTGTTTTCCGGCACGATCGAAGATAATATCCGGTTTGGAAATCCCAATGCCACTCATGATGAAGTTGTGCAGGCAGCCAAGACTGCCGGAGTCCATAACGCCATCATGCGCCTGGACCGCGGTTATGCTACCGTAGTGGGCGAGAGAGGCAGCAATCTTAGCGGCGGAGAACGTCAGTTCGTTTGTCTGGCACGCGCCATTATGTCCGATCCGGCAGTGCTGATCCTGGACGAGGCGACATCCTCTGTCGATACGAACACGGAGCATATCATTCAGGAATCGATGGGACGAATCGCGCAGGGACGTACCTGTATTATTATTGCGCATCGTCTTTCCACCGTGACCAATGCCGACCGTATCGTAGTTTTTGAAGAAGGTAAAATCATTGAGACCGGTAATCATACGGAACTCATGGCTTTGAAAGGCGTGTATTTCCAATTATTCCAGACCTTAAGCGCACCGGGTCTGTCACAATCTGCTGCTTAAATCCGGTAAACGCGGCATCACCGATGATTGACAACATTTCACATCTTCGCTATATTTCAGGGAGATTTTCAGGAGGATTTGGATGAATATTTTAGACTTATTTAAGCTCGAAGGGCGTAAAGCTCTGGTTACCGGCGGCGGGCGGGGTATCGGCCGGGTGATGGCGCTTTCACTGGCACAGGCCGGTTGTGATGTTGCGATTCTGGAGAAAAACATCGATGACGCACAAAATGTCGTCGGGGAAATCAAACAACTGGGTAAAAAAGCCTTCGCTTTTCAGGGAGATGTCACTAAAAAGGATGATGTGGAAAAGGCATTCTCCGCTTTGGTGAAACAATTAGGCGGGTTGGATATCGTGATTAATAACGCCGGTGTCTGCATTCACGAAGCCATGGAGGTCACCCCCGAAGAACATTATGATTTCGTGGTTGATACGGATTTAAAAGGTGTTTATTTGTGCTGCCAGGTTGCCGGAAAAATCATGATTCCGAAAAAGAAAGGCAGTATTATCAATATTGCCTCGATATCCGGTACCGTGTCCAATTATCCGCAGAAGCAGGCTCATTACAATGCCGCGAAAGCCGGCGTTATTCTATTGACCAGGTGTCTTGCAGTAGAATGGGTGGATTACGGCATCCGGGTTAATTCCATCAGTCCCGGCTATATCGGTACTGAAATGACTCTCAAATCCGCTCCGGCGATGATCGAACAATGGAAATCACTGACGCCGATGAAACGTATGGCTGACCCGCAGGAACTGGCCGGCGCCGCCATTTACCTGGCTTCGGACGCCGCGTCTTATACCACCGGTAGCGATATCATCGTTGACGGCGGATATACTGCCCGGTAAAAGACTTAACCTGATTCCTTATTTCTAAACATTTTTGTGTTTTAGTAACAAACAACTGAGGCTATCCAAAATCTCCCGGATTGGCGGTTCATCCTCCAGAGGCGGACAGGCGCCCGACAATGACAAAGAAAAATAATGGGTTCAAGCTTTTGCTTGAACCCATTATTCGTTGTAGTAAACGTACAGGAATCCCCAAAGGCACGCTTTACCAGGTATCAGTGATATAATTTCAATCCCGCTTATTTGTAGCCTTTAGTATATTGCTTTTCAATTTTAAACATCTCATCAACCAGTTGACGTGTCTCATCGATGGTGGTTACCGCGCTGGTTAACGGGTCCAGCAAAACCGCCTGGAACATTTTAGTTTTGTTCTTCTCGATAATTCCCTGAATTGCCAATTGCTGGACGGCGATATTCGTCCTGTTTAAGGCGGCCAGTTGCGGCGGCAAATCCCCAACATAGCAGGGGCTAACCCCTTTCTTATCTACCAGGCACGGAACCTCAACGCAACTTCCTTGCGGTAAGTTGGTGATCAACCCTCTGTTCATGACATTGCAGTTAATCCGCAAAGGTATGCCGGTTTCCATTGATCTGATGATCATGGAGCCGTATTCCCCGCTGTGTTTGGTCGGGAATACAAAATCACTATCGATCTGCTGCTTAAAAACCTCGTCTTCCTTCGCTCTTTCCCGACCTGCCAGACCGCGGCCGACCAGCTTGAACTTCTCGATGAGATCCGGTCTCTTGGCGAAGTACGGAACATAAATTCCCATGTGCATACTCGACTCAGTAACGAAGTATCCAAAACCTTTCAAGATTTCAGCGCGGACAACATCCGGCCCGGCCCAGTGCGCTTCCGGTCCTGAATAAACCGATGGGTCCTTGAATTTCTCTCTCAGCAGCGGATAGGCATCTTTCCCTTTCCACTTGAGTTCCAGGAACCAGGCCATGTGGTTGATACCGGCTACCCAGTAAGAAACCTCTTCGGCCGGCACCCCCATGTATTTCGCCAATTGGGTTGCAGTGCTCTGCACGCTGTGGCACAAACCCACTGTTTTGATTTTGGTGTAGTCATTGATAGCCCAGGTGATCATTGCCATCGGGTTGCAGTAGTTTAATAACCATGCATCCGGACATAGTTTTTCCATGTCACGGCAGATATCCAGCAGAACCGGGATATGACGCGCCGCATAAAAAACTCCGCCGGCATTGATCGTGTCGCCGCGGCTCAGTTCGACGCCGTGAAACTTGGTTGGAGAATCAGGCTTCGGGGGGTTGTGTGCGCCAACTCTGATCGTAGTGAAAACATAGTCGGCGCCTTCCAGCGCTTCCTTACGGTCTGTGGTGGCCTCGATTTTTGTTTTGTATTTGTTTTGCTTCATCAATTTATTCGCAAAACCAGTGATCATATCCAGCGGTTCTTGTGAAACATCCATCAGCGTAATCGTACTATCTCTGAGTTCAGGGTAAGATACGACATCGGTGATGAGATGCCTTGCGAAAGTGTGACTCCCTGCGCCAATTAATACTATCTTTGCCATATTGCTATATCTCCTGCTAATTAATTTACAGTATAGTGAGGGTGAAATTAACTCACCTTAACACAAACCTTGTCTATTTATAGCCTTTAACATATTTGGTTTCTGCGGCAAACATTTCATCGACCATTGCCTTGGTTTCATCGATTGTCAGTTTGGCGGCGGATAACGGGTCAAGCAGCACAGAGTGGAAGATCTTGGTTTTATCCTTTTCCGCAACACCCCTGACAATCAGTTCCTGCATACCGACATTATTGGCATTTAAAGCGGCGATTTGAGGCGGCAGATCACCCACGTAACAGGGGTGCAGGCCTTCTTTGTCTACCAGGCACGGCACTTCAACGCAACATCCTTCCGGCAGATTGGTAACCAGACCTTTGTTCTTGACGTTGCCGTAAACTACGGACGGCTCACCGGTTTCCATCGAGTGGATTATCATGGAGCCGTATTCGCCGCTGAAATCAACCGGGAATTTGAAATTGCTGCTCAGTTTCTCTTTTAACTTAACATCCTGTTCCTGATCACGGGCTAAGTTTCCGGCGATATTACTTTGATACTTAACGCCGTTCGATAGTCTGTATTTCTGAATATCCTCCTCTTTCTTGCGGAAAAACGTGGTATAAGACGAACAGTGGTTGCTTGACTCTGTGACGTAATAGCCGAACGTCTTGAAAAGCTCCGCCCGCACAATATCCGGTCCGCCGGAACGCGGGTTGGAACCGTCATAAACAGCCGGGTCTTTAAGCTTCTCTCTGAGCAGTGGATAGGCATCTTCGCCGCGCCATTTGAATTCCAGGAACCAGGCAAAATGATTCAAACCCGCCACCCAGTAAGAAACCTCATCAAACGGGGCATTGATGTACCTGGCCAGCGTCCTGGCTGTGCCGTAGACACTGTGGCATAAACCGACATTTTTAATGCGGGTATAATCATTGATCGACCAGGTTATTGTTGCCATGGGGTTTGTATAGTTCATCAGTAAGGCGTTCGGGCAGAGTTCTTCCATGTCATGGCAGATATCCAGAATGGGTGGTACGTGCCGTATCGAATCAAAAGCGCCGCCGGACCCGATACAGGCCATGTCGCCCTGGTCGACTCCGTATTTCAATGCGATCGCCCGCTCGATGTCCAGATGGTAGACACCGCCAACCTTGATCGTAATCAGGACATAATCTGCGCCTTCCAGCGCTTTACGACGATCCGTGGTTGATTCTATCTTCGTGTTGAATTTGTTTTGCTCCACCAGTCTCCTGGCGAAAGCCGTGGCAAGTTCCAGCGGCCCGGGGGCGATGTCCATCAGGGTGATCGTGCCCTCTCTCAGTTCGGGAAAAGATAAGATGTCCGTGATAAACCGACTTGAGAAGACGTGACTTCCTGCACCTATTATTACAATCTTTGCCATATTAATCCTCCTAATGATTATCTAGCTACTAAACTAATAGAATACTCTTTTATGCGGTGATTTTAAAATACCTGTTCACTATAAAAAGAAAAATATTTTCCGAAAATATTCCAGAACACTTGTCTTGTATTTTAGTGTCCCAGACTTTTTTTCAATTCATGGTCTATCCAGAACCGCGCCCCATAGAAACTCAACATGCTGGGGCCTCCTGACCCCATCCAAACCGAATGGCCTTGTGCTTGATATGCCTTGACCCACGGTTGATAGAGAGAGTACTGGAGCGGGAGCAGTATGGATACCGTATAATGCTGCCGGGCGACATGTTCGTTCGCATCTCTGATCACCTGTTTCAATTCATCTTCGTTGGCCGCAACCGTCGCCCTGGGATAGAAGCTGTTAAAAACAGGATCGTCAACCATACTAAAATTGGCAGAGTATCCCGACTGGAATTGGGTAACCACCCGAAGCGGCGGTTTATTGTGCCCGAGCGGCCCGTACGGGCGATAAATCAATTGTTCGTGTTTGTGTTCCATTTCCACGTAAGTAACCCAATCGGCGGGTTCCATTACCCGTATCTCCATCTCAACGCCGATCTGGGCAAAGTAGGACTTGATTATCTTTAGCAGGTTCATGTCCCCGTCAGCAGCTGCCACAACGTGCGTCTTGAATCCATGGGGATAACCGGCTTCGGCCAGTAGTTTTCCGGCTCTTGCCGGGTTGTAAGCGTACTCATCTTTTAGCTCTTGAGGCCATTCTTCGTATGGAAATCCCCAGCCTTTCATGTCCCGGTTGGTTAATGTCGAAGGATAGGGTTCCACCGTGCCGCCGTAGTAGTCTTTGGCGAGAGTCGGCAGGTCGATGGCCATCTGCAGCGCTTTGCGGACTCTAATGTCGTTATACGGCGCCTTATCATTTCTCATTTGTACGGTTGTAGCCGGATCTCCCGAACTGGTGATCTGTAATATTTCGGGATTTGCTTTCCGTATCGCCGCGGCTTGTTTGAACGAAATCTGATGAATGATGTCCAGTTTACCGTCAAGCATCGCTTTGGCGGCCTCAGATTCGTCAGTGATTATCAGATACTTCAATTTATCGATGTAAGGCAGCTTGTTCCGGGGATACCGCTCGTCATATGCCCAGTAATCAGGATTTTTTATCATTGTTGCCGAACCGCCGGAAACAAAATCCTTCAGGATAAATGGTCCGGTGCCGATGGCATGATGCCAGTCACGCTGGTCTCCCCATTTCCTGACAGCATCAGGGTTCTCCAGACACTGCGCCTGGCTGATATTGTGCAGCGCTTCCATGATCAAATCAGGCTTCAGCGTTTTGAACTCGAAGACGACGGTATATTTGTCGGTGGCGGTTACCGATTGCAAGTCCTGAATCCGGACGTCGGTGGAACGGTACGGGCTGGGCTTCGTAAAGCCCCCGCCCATACCGTAAAAACGATGATAATGAAATACCACGTCGTTGGCGACGAACTCTCTGCCGTTGGCCGGTGGGATGTTCTGCCAGTGAATTCCTTTGCGCAGGTGAACAACATGAGTTTGAGGATCAAGAAACTCCCAGCTTTCGGCCAGGTTGCCTTTCATACTCTGGAAACGGTCTCCGCCTACTTTGGCGTCCCTTTTGGTGGGGTCTGATGCCCAGTTGGGTACTACCAGCCTTTCCATCCAGCCCCCGTATATCCCGGTCGTTTCACCGAAATACGGGTCGAAATTCACAATATTTCTGCTGGCACGGATGGCTAATTCACCACCGTACTGCGGTTGGCCAAGCTTTTCCCACCAGTTTCCAGTTTGCTGTTCCAAAATGTCCCTCCGAATGCTTTAGTGCCCCAAGCTCTTCTTCACGCTTTGATCTATCCAGAACCGTGCTAAATAGGTATTTGAGAGGTTGCCAAACGATTGGGTTTGACCTGTCCAACCATTAAGCCAAGGCTGACAAAGGCCGACGGAGCTAGTCGTACAGAGGCTTATTACGATGTGGTTTCGCGCGACGTATTCATTCGCTTGTTGGTCTATTGCTTTTATTGCATCGATGCTGGTAGCTGCGTTCGCCGCGGGAGCGAATGCGTTAAAAACCGGATCGTTCCACATGACGTAGTTTACCTGATCCCCCGTCTGGAACTCGGTAAGTACCCTCAACGGTGCTAAATTACGACCAATCAGGCTGGTTCCGCGGATGGCTAAAGCTGTATTCTTATGCGCGGTTAATAGATACGTATTCAGTGAGGCTGAGTCCATTGACAATATATCCATCGTAATACCGACAGCAGCAAATTGAGATTGGATGATCGATATCAGATCCATGTCACCGCCGGAATCGCAGGCGATGTAGGTATGCAGATTAGCATAGCCGGCATCAGCCAGCAGCTTCTTGGACGCCGCCTGGTCGAAGGAATATTCATCCTTCAGCGATTGCGGCCACATGCTGTAAGGCCATCCCCAGCCCTTGATATCAAATGTGGTCAAGGTCTGAGGGGTCGGGTCGGCAGTGCCCAGATAATAGGTACTGGCGATCAACGGCAGATTTAACGCCTTTTGGAGTGCTATTCTTACATTGATATTGTTAAAGGGAGCCGTGTCATCTCTTGGATCCACATCCATTCCTGCTCCCCTGGTCATGATCACCTTTAGTTCAGGGTTAGTGGTTTTAACTCCTTGTAATTGCTGAATTTTACAGCCGCCCCGGTCAAGCTTACCGGTGCGCAGTGCCGCTAACGCTGTATCGCTGTTAGGCACTATTAGTAAATGTATTCCCTCAACATAAGGAATCTGGTTCTGTGGATAACGCTCATCATATCCCCAGTAATTTTGATTCTTGACCATGGTCAATGAACTGTCGGGAACAAAATCAGTCAAAATAAATGGTCCGGTGCCGATGGCATGATGCCAATCATTGACGTTTCCCCATTGCGTTACAGCTTCGGATGCTTCCATACAGCTGATGAGAGTGGCCTGCTGCATGTTCTCAGCAATTGACTCAGGGTTCAGTCCCGGCCAGGAGAAAACAACGGTGTATTTATCAGGGGCGGTGATCGATGTGCAGCTTACCCATGGATTTGTGGACCAATATGGGCTTACTTTCGTAAAACCATTGCCTAGACCTAACATCCGGTCATAGTGATACAACACATCAGCAGAGGTAAACTCGCGCCCGTTTACCGGCGGCAGATTCTGCCAATGGACTCCTTGTCGTAGATGGACTGTGACGGTGGTTGGATTTGTAAACTCCCAGCTTTTTGCCAGGCAACCTCCGGCATAGTCCGGAGGACGGAAGCTCATCTGGAAGGCAAATACCGATGGATCCATTGTCCAATCGTCCGTGAATAGTTGTTCCAACCATGAATAAGCTACGCAATTATAAGACGTGCCGTTATATGGGTCAAAAGTCACAACGTTTGATGTTCCTGCAATCGTTATTTC
>Ga0182021_10007029_pt1 | contig 13327 bp, 14 predicted proteins | sample 612E3MmetaG_FD_120493 | JGI IMG/M metagenome (GOLD analysis project Ga0182021, IMG submission 120493) | Permafrost microbial communities from Stordalen Mire, Sweden - 612E3M metaG (Illumina Assembly) | ecosystem: Environmental > Terrestrial > Soil > Wetlands > Permafrost | place: Sweden...
ATGATATCGGTCAATAATAGCTTGTGGTGTTGTCTTCTCTTTTTCCGCTGAAACAGTAATTGCAACGCCATGTTCATCTGAACCGCAAACAAAAAGAACTGTGCGCTTCTTCAATCGCTGATAGCGAGCATAGATATCTGCCGGCAGGTACGCACCGGCAAGATGGCCTAGATGGAGATAACCATTGGCATAGGGCAATGCAGCCGTAATAAGAATTCGTTCAAATGATTGCTTCATATAATTGGTTCTTCCGTAATATTCTTCCGTAAATCAATTGCTAAGGTTGTGAGAATAAGATGAAGGTAGACATTATTGTCTAGATGAGCAATTGCCTTCTCGACTGATTGAATCGCAGCTACCAGATTCGCGTGCTGAAAATTCCGAATGAAGTTATCCATGCTCTGTTTTTCATCTTCCATAATTGGAGGGTGAGTCCTTTGTTGAATGAGCAAGGCATCGCGCAACCACGACTGGAGGAGTTTAAGCCATCGTTCGATGCCAGACCTGTCAGTAGATGAAGCAAGCTCGTCAATTGCATCAATGAGTACGGTTTTCCGTTTTCCCAGAACCAATCGCAGAAATTCAACGACATCTTTTCGCTCTTCCGTCATATTCAGCACGCTTAGTCGCCGGGCATTGCTGTAACTTCCATTAGAAAGTTGCGCGACAAGCCGGGCGACGCTCGCTTCGACACCATCGCGATTGATCAGCGCAGCCTCAATATCATTCTCCGCTAGTATGTCACATTTTATCAATTGGCAGCGAGAAACAATTGTAGGCAAGAGCTGGTCTTTTGCTGAGGTTGTCAACAGAAGAATTGTCCCTGGTAATGGTTCTTCCAATGTCTTCAAAAGAGAATTACTCGCCTCATTATTCATCATATCCACGTTCAAGATGATAAATATTTTCTTTCCTTCTTCTATCCTGCTCATAGCAGCTTCGCGCTTGATATCCCGTACACTGTTAATCTTTAAAAAATTTGCCTTTGTCATCTCGATACGGTGGTACGGATCTTTTGCTTTCATTAAAATTTGTTCTCTTATCTCAGCGACTTGTTCTTCTGTCAGCACATCGATTGGATCATCTCCATTTTTTTCATTTTTACCTACCGGAAGCGCGAACACCAATTTAATATTGGGATGTTGAAAAGAATTCATTCGCTGACAATTAAGGCAAACGCCGCACGCTTCTATTCCGCCCTGAGTGCAGAGTAATGTTTTTGCAAATTCGATTACAAGAGCATCCTTTCCAATGCCTTCTGGTCCATAGAAAAGATAGGCATGGGCAACCTGACCACTCTGTAGAATACGTTGTAACAGGGCTTTCACACGCTCTTGTCCGACTATTGCTGACCAACTCATAGAATAAACCTTAGAAAATATGACCTACACCGAGATGGATAATGCCTTGGCTGACAGTCTCTGGGAAAAACTTTTTTTCTGTTATCCATTGATTAGTTTTAGCATCTGGATCATATAATTTCATACCAATATCTATGCGAATGGGTCCTGCAATTGTGTTATATCGTAATCCGAAACCAAATGCCATAGCAATTTCATTCAAACTTATTTTTTCTGGTTTGGGCCAAACATTGCCGAAGTCGTAGAAAAGAACAAAGGATATTTTTTTTAGATCAAGAAACCCTAAAGATCCAAAATCTTTTAAAGGATTCCATCGGACTTCAATGTTTCCTTCAATGATTGCATCCCCCCCTAAATTCCTCAATGAATCAGCCATTGTACCAAGATGCATCGCCTGCCAACCACGCACGCTTCCGCTTCCTCCGGAATAAAAACGTTGACTCAATGGAATATACTTCAATGGTGATTCACCGTATAGAAGTGCAGCGCCATATCGTAACCGGGCTGCCCAAATCAAGTCTCGTTTATCGTCCGGATCCCAGTACCATTGCCCGTTCAACATTAATTTTATGTATTGGGCATATTGAAGATCGATACCGAGAGGACCACCCACTACCCTCGGGATAATGCCGCCTTCTTCAATTGAAATAGATTGAAAGAATCCTCCTGAAGGATAAAAAACATCATTCCGCATATCACGTTGAAGAGTGACGGTAATAAAAGAGTTAAATTGATTCACCCATTCTGTACCAATATTCGTATCACGGAGCGTTGCAACAGTCCGTGGAGCACTTAATTGGAGGTTCCAATCAATAAACAATTTTGTGTACGTAGCTGTTTGTGAGAGTGTTCCGATACGGAAACTTAAGGTCGGAATATAGTATGATGATTGTTTATCGAGCATGGCTGAAAATGCAGCACTGATACTCGTTTTGTTATTGATGAAATAGGGCTGAACGAGCTGTGTCGTGATTTCCGCTTTATATATTAATGAACTATCACGTAAAGCATTATTTTTAAAAATAGTTCCGAACTGGAGCGATTGGATATTTAGCCGGGGATTAAAAGAAAAATTCCTGGCTCCTCCAAAAAAGTTGCGATGATTGTATCCAACACCTAACAGGAAATTAAATGCATTATTTTCATCGTTAATTCCAATTTCTGGAGTTAATTCTTGGAGCGACCTGGTTCGGACAAGGACTCGAACCGGTATTTGAGTACTCTCTGATGAACTGCTTGGAATAGCATTCTCAATTTTTGCTGCTTCAAAAACACCTAACCTATTGAGATTTCTTTCACTTTCAATTTTCTTTTGTTCTCCATAAAATTCGCCCGTCGTAAAATCCAAGTGCTCGAGCACAATACTTGAATCAATGTATTGCTGAGAGCTCGTATCCTCTTCGACAGAAATACTACCAAATGTAAAACGCTTACCAAGATTGAAAACACAGACAATGGAAACATTGTCTGTGGACGCGTAGCGTCGAGCATCGAGCGAGAGTAACTTTACATTCACATAACCATTATTCGCACACAGGCCCACAATTCGATTATATTCTGCTTCGACCTTGGATTGGATATAAGGCATTTTGATTGTGATCAGTTTATTCGATACAAACTCTTCCTGCACATCCTGTGCGAGATTATCCAGACCGATATAGGAGATGGTATCAATGAACGACCGCCGTCCCTCTGTAATTGAAAATGTGAGAAAAACCTTATCCTTCTCCAGATTGATCACAATATTGGTGTCTATATGTGTATGGAAGAATCCATTATCAGTGTACATTTTTTTTACCTGTTGAAAATCAGAAGCAAATACGACAGGATCGAAGTATTCTGGTTTTCTCCCCCCCAGGATTTCTTTATCAAATCTGCTGTAGATCCATTTCCATATTGCCCACGGCGTTTCACGAGTGCGAACGACACTCATCAGTTGATCAAAATTGAGTTCTTTGTTTCCTTCAAATCGGATTGCACCCACCTCATATCCATGCTCCATCACCTGTGCAGGAGAGAGTAGAGAGCAGAAAGAAACAAGCACTATCATTGGAATGAGTTTGCCCATAGAGAACCATAAAATAAAAAACCCAGCAGGTAAGTGCTGGGCTCTATTATAAATAACTTTCCCAAAGTACCTTAACGCTTTATAAAAAAGTTAAGTATCTAATACTCTTTCTCGTCCTCGAAGAAGAAGTCTTCATCGGTGGGGTAATCCGGCCAGATTTCTTCAATACTTTCGTACGGTTCATCGGAATCATCAAGTTCTTCCAAATTTTGGATGGCTTGTGTCGGCGCACCGGTTCGGACAGCGTAATCGATAAGCTCTTCTTTTGTCGCAGGCCAGGGAGCATCATCTAAATATGTTGCCAGCTCGATGGTCCAAATCATTGTAGATCTATTCCTTTACAGTATGGTTATTTATTAATTAATTTTGAAAATCTTTTGCACTTACATCATCAAAAAAATAAAACATCGGATTTTGTGCTACGCCATTCAAACGCACCTCATAATGAAGATGCGGCCCATCGGAAAGTCCAGTATTTCCGCTTCGAGCAATAAGCTGACCTCGTTTCACTTTTTGTCCTTCATGAACTAAAACTTTTGATAAATGCCCGTATAATGTCTTGATCGAGTACCCATGGTCAATATCACAAGCTAAGCCATAATCACCTTTTCGCCCTACGAAGTTAACTGTTCCTTCTGCAGAGGCATACACTGGTGAACCAACTTCATTGATGATATCTAATCCTTCATGCTTACGAACGATATTTAAAATCGGATGGAGACGCATACCAAATCCATGTGGATTATAAAATCCGTCCATCGGTTTAATCGCAGGAAGATGGGCAAAACGGACTTTATTATGCTCGTATGCTGTTCCAACGGCTTCATAACTTGATGTTTGCAAATGCAGTTCCCGCTCTGCCTGATTCGCAGTCGCCTGTAAATTGTTTAGTAATGTGTTAAGGCTGGAGGATGAAGTAAAATCAACTCGTTCATCTAATCCGCCGGCGCCTGCCTTTTGTAGATCCTCATCAAGCTTCGGCAAATCAGCAAGAAGTCGTAGTTCATTCCCTTTACTACCCAACAAACGTAATTGTTTCTGAATACCATCCAGCCGCTGAGTAAGATATTGCAACTGATTCTGCAGCACCCTATTTTCATTTACTAACGAATTATTTTGAATGATCCCAAATCCCAATACATCGCCGTAATATTGATTCACCGCTAAGAGCGAATAGAAGATAACAACTCCCAGTAGAAGCCCCGAAATCAAATGACGGGTTCGTGTCCACCGCGCCTCATGAAAAGTAAGTGACTCAAGTGAAAAGCGATACAGTTTTGTTTTTTTCATATTCTCAATTCACACACCAATTAATGCACACCAGACATCATTGTTACGCAGGCTGAAAATAGGAAATTATCGATTCTTTGTCAAGATATGTCTTCATCTTATTCGAAATCGTGGTCAAAATAATTAATAACCCGTTTTCCCTTCGTTTTTTCGGCAATCGCAGCATCAAGCCGTTTCGCAAACTCTTTTGCTGAATCGTAGCCGTAATGTTTGAGCTGATAATCCATAGCAATCACCTCGACAATCACGGTAATATTTTTCCCCGGAACGATGGGTAGTTTAATATGGGGTATACTGACACCCAAAATGGAAATGTTTTCATGATCTAATCCGGTTCGAGTATATTCTATGTCAGTCCGCCACTCCTGCAATTCTACGATAATCTCAACTCTCTTTTGAAAACGAATCGATCTAATACCAAAGATAGAACGAACGTCAATCAGACCGAGACCTCGGATTTCCATATAATGTTTAACAACATCCGAACCGGCGCCCATTAAAATTCCTTCACCTTTACGAGTAACCATCACGACATCGTCTGCAACAAGGCGGTGCCCACGCTCAACGAGATCTAACGCAATCTCACTTTTTCCAATTCCGGAACGCCCTGTAATTAAAACACCGATGCCATCAACGTCAACAAAAGAACCGTGGAGAACAGTTTGAGGAGCGAAATGATCGTCAAGAAAATCGCTTATGAAATAAACGAACTTTGTAGTCTCTAGTGGTGTAAGAATGACAGATACATGGTGCTCGGTGGCAATTGCGACCAGCTCCTCGTCGAGTTTATTCTCACTCGTAACAAAAATACAAGGCAAATCAAATTTAAAAATTGTTTTAAACGCATTAAGACGTTCTTCAAATGTCAAGTGGTTGAGATATCGGATTTCTGTATTCCCAAAAATCTGAACGCGGTTGTAGGTGAATAATTCGACATACCCTGCCAGTGCCAATCCAGGTCTATGGATGTTCTTATCAGTGATCTCACGGTCAAATCCGACGTCGCCATTCACGCTCTCTAACTTTAAACGCTGCTTATTGACATCAAACAAGAAACCCACTGTCATACTATTCTTTTTCGTTTCTTTTATATCCTTGAGTGCCATGTCCCGTCTCCCGGGTTATTTATTCTTTCTCTCGAATCTTTCTAACAACCTTGCGATCTTTTTCATGAAGTTTTTCTTTATACTTCTTCAGGCGCGTTTTTATCTTTGCAATTGCTATATCAACCGATTTTTCATATAAAGCACTTGAGCCTATTCCTGTCAACAAAGTACCATACACCGTTAATGATATCTCAGCCTTCTTCACACTATCGCGAGATTTTTCAAAGGAGAAGATCACCTCGGCTTTGATTATTCCGTCATAGAAATGAGTCAGATCTGCGATCGCTTCTTCTGCGTACGTGGTCAATGTAGCGTGAGGTTTAAAATGACGTGATGTAATTTTAATATTCATAGGATTCTATCCTTCCTCATATGAATGATTCGATATACTACATCGTTTCTGAATCTATGCTTTTGGATGAGCGTCTTCATAAACTTTTTTCATTCTTGCTGAAGACACGTGTGTATAGACCTGTGTTGTGGATAAGCTTTCATGACCAAGCAATTCTTTGACTGCACGCATATCAGCACCATGATTTAACATATGGGTTGCAAACGAATGCCTCAAGATATGGGGGCTCTTTTTTTCGACCTCTGAAACCATCCCTATATATTTTTTTACCATCCTTCCGACTGCTTGAGGGTACATCCTGCGTCCTTCTTTCATCACAAATAACGGGCGATCGCCTGACAGAACATGATCTTTTAACCGCAATTCTTTTTCATCTTGAAGATACTCGTTTACGGCATCCATCGCTTTCCTCCCTACAGGAACAATGCGCTCTTTACGGCCCTTTCCTCTTATCTTAATGAGGCCTTCTTCTTTTTTAAGATCACTGATAGTAAGACCTATCAATTCGCTCAACCTCATACCGGTGCTATAAAATAATTCTAAAATTGCTCTGTCCCTTTTTCCATTTGCAGTGGTTTGATCTGGCGATTCTATAAGTTGATGTACCGACTCTTCATCTAAAAAAGAGGGCAACCGTTTCCCGATTTTCGGAGTGATCAAAACTAAAGCAGGATTTCCATTTATTATTTTTAGCCGTCGAAGATATTTGAAGAATGAACGCATTGATGCCACTTTCCTGGCGATGCTTCTCTGACTGAACCCTTTGTCAATCAAGGAACCGATAAATGCCCGAAGCGATTCTTTATGAACAGTAGCAAACGAATTAATTCCTTCCTGATGAAGGAATTGAACGAAACTCGACAAATCTGTTTCATAGGAAAGAATGGTATGAGCTGAGTAATTACGCTCTCCCTCTAAATATTCAAGATACCCTCTGACTATTGTTTCCATAGCCCTTTTGTTTCCTTGCCTCTATGGTTTTTCAACCAGAAGCTGCAGCTTCCATCTGATTTATTTCCTGTTTACACGATGGACACATCAAATATTCACCTTTTGCTTGTGAATATTTTGCAACGATATATTCATTGCCACAAGAAGTGCAAGCCTGTGCGACCGGTTTATCCCATGAAGCAAAATCGCAGTTTGGATACTTTGAGCACCCATAAAAAGTTCTTTTCCCTTTTTTTGTTTTTCGTTCAATGAGTTCGCCCTCTTTGCACTTCGGACACTTGATGCCCATGGAGATAGGTTTTGTATTTTTGCACGCCGGGTAGTTTGAGCATCCTAAAAATGTTCCGAATCGTCCGCCCTTCACCAACATGTCTCCACCGCACAGCTCGCACTTCCCTCCGACAATATGCTGCGTTTTCTCTGCATCTCCCGGAAGCGGCCTTGTATTTTTACAACCAGGATAACCCGAGCAGGCCATAAATTTCCCGTTACGGCCCCATTTAATCAACATGGGCTTACCACACAGCTCACATATGTCTTCAGTTTTTTCCTGTAGAGACTTCTTTATTGATGTTGCTAATCCAGAAGCTTTTTCTACAGCTTGATGAAATGGCCCATAAAAATCTTTCATCACATCCAGATACTCTTGTTTCCCGGACGCAATGGTATCCAGTTCCTCTTCCATTTTTGCGGTGAACTTCACATTAAAGATTTCAGGGAAATGGCTGATCAACAGCTTGTTCACCTGCATACCAAGATCGGATGCATACAGTTTACGTTCTTTTTGTTCGACATATTTTCGATCAATCACCGTTGTGACAATCATAGCATACGTGCTTGGACGTCCAATACCCAGTGACTCCAATTCTTTTACTAACGTGGCTTCCGAGTACCGGCCCGGGGGTTTCGTAAAATGCTGGCGCGGAAGAAGATCCGTTAGCTGCGTGGCTTGACCTTTTGTCAGGTTCATCGGGAGTTTCGATGTAGGATCGGCATCCCCCTGTTCTCCCGCATTTTCTTCTTCGATGTCATCATACACTTGGAGAAATCCGCGAAACGTGGGAAGTTGATCATTTGCTCTAAAAAGATAATCACCTCCGGTAACCTCGACAGTCATCTGTTCGAATTCCGCTACAGACATTTGACAGGCAACGAAACGATTCCAAATAAGTTCGTAGAGGGCAAGCATATCTTTATCAAGGTATTTCTTTAAAACCTTGGGTGTGAGCTTTAAAGATGTAGGCCGGATGGCTTCATGCGCATCTTGTGATGCCTTGCCCTTTTTAAAGAGGCGGGGTTCTTTTGGCAAGTACTCTTTACCATAATTATTATAAATATATTCGCGCACATGCATGACTGCTTCCTCACTTAAGCGGGTCGAATCTGTACGCATATACGTAATGAGACCTATTGGTCCTTCTTCGCCAATTTCTTGACCTTCGTACAATTTCTGAGCCAGCATCATTGTGCGTTTCGCAGACATCCGCAGGCGTTTTGCTGCTTCTTGCTGCAATGTACTTGTAATAAAGGGTGCCGGTGGATTTCTTTTTACCGTTTTTCGTACAACACTGCTTATTTCGTATTTTTGTTTCCGAACATCTTCTAGATATCCCTGAGAAGTCGTTTCATCCGGTATACGGGGATCAACACCAGCAACTTTTACAAGTCTGGCGAGGAATTTGTCGTCTTTTTGTGTTGTGAATTCTGCTGTTAATGACCAATATTCTTCAGGTAAAAATTTTTGAATCGCGGCTTCACGTTCGCAAATTAATCGCAATGCCACTGATTGCACACGCCCAGCAGAAAGTCCATAGTACATTGTTTTCCAAATAAACGGTGTCACTTTGTAGCCAACAATTCTATCCATTGCACGCCGTGCTTGTTGCGACATCACCATATGCATATCGACTTTTTTGGGATGCGCCATTCCTTGTTTGACACCTTCTTCTGTAATTTCATGAAAGAGAACGCGCTTAATATGTTTATTGTCATTTTTCACTTCTTCTGCAATGTGTGCGGCAATTGCTTCACCCTCTCGATCAGGATCGGTTGCGATAAAGACAGCTTTCGCTTTCATAGCTTTTTCTTTAATACGTCCGATGACATCTTCTTTCCCTGCGATTGTTTCATAGACAACAGAAAAGTCATTGTCGATATCAACGCTCAATTTACTTTTGGGAAGATTCTTTATATGTCCGACCGATGCCTCGACAAAATATTCTTTCCCCAAATACTTGTTAATTGTTTTAGCTTTTGCTGGAGATTCAACTATAATGAGAGATTTTTCCATGCGACCTATTTTTCAGTGAATTGTATCATTCGTTCCAAGTGAAACCTGTCCGCCGTTCCCTTCGACATCAAAAAGATACCCTGCAACAAATGATTTCATTTCGGGTAACCCAATAGCGGCGAAACCTGCCACCATAATCCGTTCGATGATCGTCTCGACATCGGCAGTGGTAAGAAGTCCAAGCTGTTGACATTGAATCAAAAATCCATAAGCCTGAGGTCCAATCACCGTCTTCTCGGCATCATGTAATATACGGAAGGACGTACTGGATCCGCTTGCTACATCCAAGATTGACTTCCCCAAGGAAAGCCGCTCAAACAACCAAGAAAATGCAGACGAAATCTCACTTTGTGTATATCCGTCACGTGTGAGAGATGAGACATCAACATCATTGAGACGTTTATTGGAACGCATTTCATTTACTAAAAAAAGGATTATTTCTACAATCCGTTCCTGCATTCTTATCCCGACCTTTCTTATCGATTGAGCAGTGCTAAATAACATTCTTCACGAGCAAGCATCTTTTTTTTACCGGTATGAGTTTTATCTTCATACCCGATCAAATGTAGTACTCCATGAATCAATAACCGCCTGACTTCTTGCGTATATGTAACATCATATTTTTTTGCCTGGTTTCTTGCAGCATCAAGATTGATATAAATTTCAGCTTCAGTTCCGCCATCATTGCCTAGAGAAAATGCGATGACATCGGTATTGCAGTCGTGAGCAAGATACTCTCTGTTCATTTTTCGGATGAAGCTGTTGTGGGTGCATATCACTCCAAGAGCCGGGATTATTTTTCTTTCTTTTCTAAAAACATACTTTACTGCACGGAAAACTTCCTTGCTGGGGAACCGGAGATGCGGATGGTTAGTTGATAGAAGGATCATTCGTTTTGCCATCTCCGCTTCAGACTCCTTCCCCGCACCGGCACACTTATTTTCTTTTGATTCGTGGGCGGAAGGATCGATTCGGTTAATGACAATGCAATACCAGACAGCATTACTTCAGGACCTAGTTTTGTAAAATCACCTGAGAGAATATTCCGATCAACATTGGCATACAGCGAACATCCGCCTTCGCGCTCGATCGTCAATCCGGAAAGCTTGCCGTCCGATTCACCGACAAATGTAATCTCTCCTAACATCTTGCTGATAACATATCCTGTACAAAAATGCAACTGGAGATGTGCAGTTGATGTGTATACAGATATGAGATTTCCTTTTCTTGTTCCTATGTCGATATTGGAATATATCTCGACTGCTAACTTGCGGTGCTGTTCTTTATTTTCAATTTCAAAACGTACGCTCGTGCCCAAACGCTTGGGTTTAATTTCCAGTACTTGTGCGAGCCGTGCGATATCTTTTTTTTTGAATTCGAATTTCATTCATTCCCTGCTAAAAATAATTTTACTTGTTATCGTCAGATGAATACATTTTCCACACTCAACCCACGCAAATATACATTCCGCATGAGTGAATGTCAAGTTCAGATTATAATCGTTGTGTTCTCGACAGCGGCTTCACACTCAAACTTATATCCCCTCATACGAATTTCCTTCTTGCATTTTTTTAAAATATCGTCGACTTTTTCGTCACTATGATTCTGTTCATGGTGGAATAGATAGAGTCGGCGAACGTTTGCTTCTGCTGCTAACCGGAGCGAAAATAAATAATCCGAGTGTCCCCAGCCCACACGATCGATATATTCTTCAGGAGTATAGGTTGTATCATGAATTAATACATCAGCCTCGCGACAAAAGTCGAAGATTCTTTGATTCGGATCACCGCTACTACTCATAAATTTTTCTTTTACTTTGGGCTCGAAATTATTCATGAAGCCGGCGGCTGCTTTATCAAACGGTTCATTGTCGCTGATATAAACTAATGACTTTCCCTTGTAATCAACACGGTACCCCATTGTAAATCCAGGATGGTTCACATAAATCATTTTCACCAGAGCGTCGTAAACTTTTATCTCACCCTCATCTGTAATGGGAACAAATTTAATTTTTGCTTTCAGGTCATGGAGTTGGACAGGAAAATATATCCGGTTCATTTGCTCAGAAATGATTTCACTCAACGGTTTCTCCGGGCGATCTGTCCCAACAATGGTCAATTCATTTCCTGGGATGAACGCCGGTTTGAAAAAAGGAAATCCCTGAATGTGATCCCAATGAGGATGGGAAATGAACAGAAACGCTTTGACAGATTCACCTTTATTAATGAGATAGTCCCCAAAGCTTCGTATGCCGGTACCTGCATCAAAAATAATAAGCCGGTCATCGTCCAAACGAAGTTCCAAGCATGGTGTATTTCCACCGTAGCGAACCATTTGCTTGCCTGGTGTCGGAATTGAACCACGAACGCCCCAAAATGTGAGTTTCATAGTATTTCTCTTCCCTCGTTCTTAATCAGTATTCCTGAGCATAAGAAACATAATTTTCTGCTGATTGACGTATAAATTGCTTCTCTTCTTCTGTCAATGGACGTTTTATTTTCGCTGGAATTCCGGCTACAAGCATTCCTGCCGGCACATGAAAATCTTCCAGTACGATCGCTCCAGCGGCTATCATAGAATTTTGATGAATATACGCTCCATCCAATACAATAGCTCCCATGCCAACCAAACAACAATCTTCTATGGTACACCCGTGCAAAAGAGCACTGTGTCCAATGGTGATATCGGACCCAATGCTCAATGGAGCGGTCTTCGTTGTCACATGCAACACTGAATTATCTTGAACATTTGTACGCGATCCAATTCGAATAAAATTGACATCTCCGCGAATGACAGTATTAAACCAGATGCCACTGTATTCTCCAATTTCCACATCGCCAATAATCTTTGCACCTTCTGCTACAAATACCGATGAATGTAATTTCGGTATTCGGTTTTTATATTGAATTATTCCATTCATTTTTCGTTTGAGGCTTTCGGCGGTATCCAGTTATCTCGTTTCCAGCTCTTCAACTCTACCTTTACGCTTCCCAGTATCACCTTCATTCGAGCAGTGATAGGAATACCTGCAACATCATTGCTAAACAATCCTTCGAATCCACCTGTCAAGCCAAAGACACCGACAAAGTCTGCCCGGCCATCTAACTTCATAACATCCACCGGATACTTCACAGCATCAATTTCTTGTTCTCCATGTTCAATACCAAAATTTATATTGGTTGTTACGACATTTGTATCTACAAAGGTTGGAATTTTTGTCTGTTTATTCTCTAATGCGTGTTCGCGGGCATAGTAGAAAAGCGATAATCCATCCTCACACCTATTCATGATAGAAATTGTGTTTTCACCGGCTTTTTTATATTCACCAGTCCTCAGTTTTTCTCCCCATTCGTAGTACATACTGTGAGCTTCATAATCAAAATGCATTTTTCGATACGTAATTATTTTGTTGGTGCTATCTTCACTCAACCAATCGTATGTAAACGCGTCCTGATCCATCTCACTGTAAAACCGGATATGAAGATCTACTAACCAGCTCAGTGAGGGATTGGAATCCATAATTGCACAAGCGTGAAAAAAAGACATTCCATTTCGTTCTTCTTTACTCGTTACCTTAAAATGTATTGTCCCTATGTGAAAGACGGAGTAATGAACACTGTACTCTAACTCTTCGCCGACCTGCAACATTCTTTCATTCTTTTGTCCAAGTTCTAATTCTGGAGACGAAGTCCGGACGGTCAGTTTATCATGATGCCGACTATACCCCGAAGCTATGGAGAAGCTCAATATACATATGATGATTATGGGGATACCTATTCGCATATAGTGTCTTCTCTACGATTACAACCTATTTCAGGTTTGCAACTTTTTCAGCTTCGGGAAACAGCGACAGCGCTTTCTGAATCTGATTATCGACACCCACCATCACACCAATGTATCCTTCTATTC
>Ga0182021_10007031_pt1 | contig 13324 bp, 8 predicted proteins | sample 612E3MmetaG_FD_120493 | JGI IMG/M metagenome (GOLD analysis project Ga0182021, IMG submission 120493) | Permafrost microbial communities from Stordalen Mire, Sweden - 612E3M metaG (Illumina Assembly) | ecosystem: Environmental > Terrestrial > Soil > Wetlands > Permafrost | place: Sweden...
AGGGCTTGCCAAGAAATAAGTCCGCACTTTCGACGCTCCCGCCGGATTGCAAATCCGGCGATGGGGGCTGGATGTGACCATCCAGCCTGGAGCAATCTGCGGAGTTGTTCTTTGACGGCTTCTAAGTATCCGCTGCTGTGCTCTCGGCCGGGGAAGTAGAAGTATCTGCGGCTGGCTCTTCAGTGGCCGCCGCCTCCTCTTCGGCCAGCGCCGCGCTCACCACCGTGCCGCTATTCAACGTCAATTTCTCCGCAATCAAATCTTCCGAACCTTCTTCGGCCAACACCACCAACGCGGCCATCCCGGCCTTCAGGCGTTCGCCCGCCTCACGGATTTTCTCGTTCTTCACGCCGCTGTCGATCCACTTCATCGCCAGTCCGCCGAACACCGCGCCTGCAATCGCGGCCAAGCCCACCGGCCCTGCCAGCAAACCGATCGCCAAACCCAGCGCTCCGCCGGAAACGGCTCCGCTCACGCCGCCGGGATCGCCCGTCTCTTTGACGTGCAGTTTATTCTCGGCATCACGCCGTGTCACGGCATACGCGCTGTATTTCAACTGCCCTTCCTGCTGCGCTTCCCGCAGCACACACAGCGCATCCGAGGCTGTTGCTTCATCCTCAAATGTGGCAATCACGACCAGTTGTTGAGTAGACATGAGACTCCTTGATTGTTGAGTGTCGATTGCTGAATGCTGATTGCTAAGCTAAAAAGATGGAGAGAAAGAGGGAATGAGGGACAGAGGGAATGAAAGATAGAGAGATTCATCTTTCCCTCCTTCCCTCCTTCTCTCCGTCCTTCATTCCCTCCATCTCAACCTACGATTTCAACACCAGCTTTCCCTCCGCCGCGCCTTCCACCTGTTCCCGCGTCCACAGCATGGGAATCGTCTGACCGGTGCGCCACGCGTCGATCAAATCATCGTAGTGCGGGCTGCCCAGCTGGCCCGACTGTCCCGGCGCATACACCCATTGCGACTTCGACAGATCACCCAGATCGACAATCTGCCGATAGGTGGGCGCCCACGCCTTGTTGTCGTAGGGTTCATTGGGCAGCATGGCGATCTGGCACACCGTATCGGTATCGCCGCCGATCGGATACGGCCCGCGATTGAAGACTTGATCCAGCGGCTTCTGCAAGGCCAGCGCGTGCGGAAACGTCGAATGATGCAGCTGGCCCCACTGCCATCGCTGCGGATCAGCGCCCAGCGTCTGTCGCAACCACGCCACCGCTTGCTGTAAACTCCGCGCGATCGCCGCCTCGCGCCCGCCAGCTTGCTGCCACCACCACGACTGTGGATTATCCAATAGTCGCAACAGCGTCATCGTGTCGTGTCCGTAAAATTCGGTGGCGTTCATCAACAACGGATGGAACCCCTGCCCCATCAGGCGATCGACCAACGACTTATTCAACGCCGACTCGAAGACATGGCGCGCCAACGTATAGCGCGCCACCTCGTATACCGTTCCGCCGATGGTCTCGGCACTCAGGCTACCATCCCAGTGGCGCAGCAGATCGAGCGCGAGGGATGCATCAGGATCATCGGATTTGAGATCGCCAATGCGCTGCACAAATTCCAGGCCGGGCACGCAGAAAAAATCGAACTGCAAGGCGCGCAAATCTTCAGCCGATAGTTTAGGCTTACTCTCAAAGACCTCCACCGCGCGCCGCGCGCGATAACCATTCATCCATACCTCACCCAAAAAGTGCGGATAAGCATCCGGCATGAGGCGCTGATTGCACGTCACCACGTAGCCCTGCTGCGGATTCAGGGCGTGCGGCATCTCTTCAAACGGCACCTCGGCGATCCATTCGTACTCGCCCGTCCAGCCGGGCACGGGCACATCGCCTTTGCCCTGCGCGCGCACCGGCACGCGACCCGTGCACCAATACCCGATGTTGCCCGCAGTATCCGCATAGGCCACATTCAACTGCGGCGCTTCGATCAAGCGCATGGCCTGCACAAACTCATCCCACCCTGTGGCCTGATTCAGCCACAACCAGCCGCGTGCCACCTGGCTTGCGCGCAACGCCATCGAGTTCACGGCCACGCGCTTGCCGGAATAACCGATCACGTCAGAGATGATCGGCCCGTGATGGGTGATGGTCACTTCTTCCACGTGCGGCTTATCGCGCCCTTTCACGCGAATCTCTTCGCGCACCACATCCGCTGTGCGCCACTCGTCGCCATAGCGATATCTGTTGGGCCGCCCCGGATCGAGTTTCTCGATGAACAAGTCTTCGCAATCGGTGTAGGCCAGCGTGACGCCCCAGGCGATGTGTGCGTTGTGGCCGATCAGCACCATGGGCAAACCGGGCACCGACACACCGATCACGTCGAACGGCCCGCCGATGAGATGCGCCTTATACCAGAGTGAGGGCAGCAGCAACGGCAAGTGTGGATCGTTACACAGAAACGGCTTGCCCGTCGTCGTCTTGCTGCCTGCCACCGCCCACGCATTGCTGCCTTTGCCATGATCGAGAAACGGCCCGCGCACCGCGCGCAGGATGCCGTCCGCATCGATCGCGTTGAACTCGATGCCTTGCGGCAGCGTGGTGGGATTTGTGGTGGGGTAGTGGATTTCCAACTCGGCGGCATGCTCCGGCCCGATCGCCTCGATTAGCTGCGCGCGGACAATCTCGCCATACCACGCGTGTGACATCTGCCACGTCAGCATCGCCATCACCGTGGCGCTGTCCAGCACCGTCCACGGTTCAGGTTGATGGCGAATGAGTGAGAACTCGATCGGGAGAGCAGCGGTCGGGTGTTGGAGGAACGCATTCACGCCGTCGGTATACGCTTGCACCGCATCCAAAATATCGTCGGCGGCATTCACTTGATCGGCGCTAGCGCAACGCCGGAACCCGAAGGTGCGCACCGTCCGATCGGTTTCTAAAGCGACCTCGCCAAAGATTTCGCTCAAGCGTCCGGCCGCCGTGCGCCGATTGAGTTCCATCTGCCACAGGCGATCTTGCGCGTGAACGAAGCCCTGCGCCAGGAAGAGATCGTGCGAGTTGGCGGCGTAAATGTGCGGCACGCCCCACGTATCACGGATCACTTCCACGGGAGCCGTTAGCCCCTTGATATCAAGCGAGCCATCTATCTGCGGCAAGCGGCGTTTGCTCAGCCACGTGAGACCGCCGCGCGCAATCGAGCCAACCACGTTTTGAACGATGGACATGCCGCCTCCCGATTCCTAAAAGGTTTACGCTCCCGTGTGCTCCGGCTGGATGGTACATCCGGCTGCCGGACACTTGCACCCCGCCCAGCGCGCCTCCGCTATGTTGTGGCGGACAAGGCGTGCGTGCAGTGCGGTGTGTGACCCGCTTCGCGCGGCGCGAGCAAACGGGAAGTTGTTGGTTAACAAGCACTCAGGGCTTGCCAAGAAATAAGTCCGCACTTTCGACGCTCCCGCCGGATTGCAAATCCGGAGATGGGGGCTGGATACTTGCACCCACTGCGTGCAGTGCGGTGTGTGACCATCCAGCCTGGAGCAATCTGCGGAGTTGTTCTTTGACGGCTTCTAAGATGGAGAAACCTGGTTTCTTGGTTTACGCCGATCCCGTTCAACTCGGAAGAGCCACAACTTTTCAAGAAGATAGCGGCAGTGTAAAGTAGAAGGTACAGCCTTCGCCGGGCACGCCGCTGCTGGTCACCCCCACTTGCCCGCCCTGCTTCTCGACAATGCGACGCACGATGGACAAGCCCAGGCCATGCCCGCGCGCGCGCGCCTGATCGAGCCGCGTAAAGGGAGTGAACAGCTGTGCTTGATCATCCAGCGATAAGCCCTTGCCGTTATCACGCACCCAGAAGCGCACCAGCCTAAGATCCTCAGGGTTTTGAAAACCCTGAGGGTCTGCGCCCAACTCAATGTGGGGTGGCTGACCACCATACTTGCAGGCGTTGGTCAGATAGTTCACCCAGACTTCTTCGATCCACGGCTCATAGCCTAACACGGTGGGCCATGTCGCGGGGATGATCGCTTCGGCCTGATACTCGACCAGCGTATATTCCACGCGCTGCCAAGCTTCGCGAATAACGCGCGCCATATTGACGGGTGCGAGTTGAACTTCGGTCTTGCGCACCCCGGCCAGCAGCAGCAGTTCGTCGATGATATTCACGATCTTCTGCGTGCCGCGCGAGATGCTGCGCAAAGCTTCGGTGCGCTTGTCCGGCGGCAGATCGTCAAAGGCTTCCAGCAGCAGATCGGTATAGCCGCTGATCACCGCCATGGGACTCTTGATGTCGTGCGCCACGGTATGCGCAAAGGCGTCCAGTTCTTCGTTGCGTGCTTCCAGCTCGGCCAATTGTTTGGCCTGATCGGCATTGACGATTTCCAGTTGACGCGTCAAGCGACGCAGCATGAGATGGGTCTGCACCCGGGCCAGGACTTCACGCGGCTCAAACGGCTTGGTCACGTAGTCCACCCCGCCCGCGGTAAAGGCCTTCACCTTATCATCGGCCTCATCCAACGCGCTGATAAAGATCACCGGCACATCGCACGTCGCTGGCAAGCTTTTCAAGCGTTGACACACGGCATAGCCATCGAGTTCCGGCATCATCACGTCCAACAAAATCAAGTCGGGAACTTGCGCCTCGGCGGCCTCGATCGCGCGCTGGCCGTTCAAGACAGCTCGCACTTTATAGCCCTGTTCCGTCAGCAACTGCGTCAGCAGCCGCAAATTGGCCGGGGTATCGTCGACAATCAAAATATCGAGGGGCCTTGCCGGCCGCGTCTGGTCCACGCTACGCGCACCAGAAGACGGGGATTGTTTCATCCCACCAGAAGACGGGGATTGTTTCATATCAGACCTCTCCATCCGCCGCTGTCAACGCCTGCAAAATCGCATCATACTCAAAGTTGAACACGAGGTCGGCCAGGGCTGCCGCGAGGCGTGGCTGTGTGCTGCGAATTTGCGCGGCCAGCGCCATGATTTGATCGGCGTCGGCCGCCCGCGCAGCCTGTGCGGCTTGCCGCCGCCACGCAGCCGGCAGCTGCGCGAGTTGAGTTAAATCGAGTGGGAAACGGCCGCTCGCCGGGCTGGCGGTGCGCGGCACCAGCGGCCCGGTGCCACTCCGATAGATGAAGCGCACCCCCAGATACTTCGTCAACACCTCGGCCACATCGTTGGGATGGAAGGGCTTGCTCAAAAAGTCGTCACAGCCATCCCGCCGCACTTGCTCACGCTCATCGTCAAAGACCCCGGCGGTCAGCGCAATGATGATCGTCGCTTGCCCTGGCACTGTCGCTTTGATGCGGCGCGTGGCTTCGTGCCCATCCAGCACCGGCATGCGCATATCCATCAAGATCAACTGCGGCTGCCATTCGCGCCACACGTTGATGGCTTCGAGTCCGTTGGCGGCGACCCGCACTTCAAAGCCCAACTTCGTCAACAGCAACCGCAGTAGATCGCTGTTTTCCAGACGATCCTCGGCGATCAAAATGCGACAAGTGGGCTGGCCTGGTTCCAGCGCCGCGACGCTCAGCCGTGAGTCAGTCGCGGGAGCGGGTGACGCATTCGCCAGGGGTACTCCCACCGGAAAGTGCAGCATGAACAGGGCCCCTTGTCCCGGCTCGCCCGTACTGAAAGCGGTGAGATTACCTGCCAACAGCTGCGCGAATTGACGGCTGATCGCTAAGCCAAGCCCGGTGCCGTCTTTGGATTTAAGGCCATGCGTCGTCTGCACAAACGGCTCGAAGATCGTTTCAAGGTCTTGGGGCAGAATGCCGGGGCCGGTGTCTTGCACTTCACACCATAGCAGCCCGTCGGCAAATTTGACCCGCAGGCCCACGCCGCCCTGCTCGGTGAACTTCACCGCATTGCTAAGCAGGTTGAGCAGAATCTGCCGCAGTTTTTTGTCATCGGTTTCTATCAACTGCGGCACACTGGAATCGCGCGTCAGCAGCAGCGTTAGGCCCTTCTCGGTAGCGCGCAGCCGGAAAAGATCGGTCAGTTCGTCCAACAAGCGATACACATCAAATTGCCGAAGGTTCACCACCACACGGCCGGTTTCGATCTTCGCCATGTCGAGCACGTCGTTGATCAGATTCAACAGATGTTCGCCGCTGTGATTGATCGTGGCCAGATTGTATTGCTGCTCCGTCGTCAATCCGACATCGCGCGCCATCAATTCCGAGAAGCCCAGAATGGCGTTAAGCGGCGTGCGCAGTTCATGACTCATGTTCGCCAGGAACAAACTCTTGGCCCGATTGGCCGCTTCGGCGGCTTCTTTGGCGCGGCGCAGCTCTTCTGCGGCCTGGCGGCTGGCCGTAATATCCACCTGCACGCTGAGCAGACACGCCCGGCCATGATACTGAATCACGCGCCCGGAAACGAAAATCCATTTCTCATGGCCGGTGACCGGGGTCTGGACCCGCAGTTCCATATTCTTGAAGCCGCCCGCGTGTTGCAGCAGAGTTTGCATCTTAGCGCGATCCTGCGGATCGACATAGACATCGATCGCATTGAGGCGGGACAACCGGTCGGAAGTGATTTCATAAAAGTCGAGGGCCGACTGATTGGCGTACAGCACCGTGCCATCCTCCAACACCGTGATAGTGAGAGGGAAAGGCGCTGTTTCAAATATTTTGCGGAAGTTTTCTTCCGACTCGCGCAGCTGCGCTTGCGCCTGTTGCAGGACCGCGAGGTCGCGCGCCGTTTGTTTTTCCAGCCGCGCATTTTCGAGCGCGAGGGCCGCTTGCGCCGCCAGGAGCTGCAGCAGTTCAACGTCGCCTGCTTCAAAGACTGCGCCAGCGCGCCAACGGGTGACTTCCAACACGCCCAGCCGCTGCTGTTTGTAGGACAACGGCACCGCCAGCAGTGAAAGCGCCTTGATTTGAATCGGTCCTTCGCCAGAGGAATTACGGGGATCATCTTCCGCCGCCGGCACATTCACCGGTTGACCGGAAGTGAATGCCACTCCGGCGATCGAGCGATCGAGCGGGACGGGGCTGTCCAACAACCGATCGGGCTGGCCGGTGGCGGCCACCCTACGCAGTTCGTTCTGCTCTGCCTCATACAGCAAAACGTCGGCCGCATCAGCGTGCGTCAGCTGCGCAGCGGACTGAACGATCTGGTGCAGCAGCTGCTCCAGCGAGACGGTGGAGGTCATCTCGCGGCACACCTCTAGCAACTGCGCCGGCAGCGAGGCGTTGGCGTCATTCATGGAGGCGCGCATCCTTGTGGAAAAAGTGGTGACGGCGCAAAACTTGCGGCGCAAAGCTTGCGGCGCAAAATTTGCGCGGCTACAGATAGTATATCACCAACTGTCTGCCATGACGCACGGTCTCAACAAAAAAGCCGCTGAAATTCAGCGGCCTAGATCGAATTACTTTGTGGGGCTACGCTCCAGGCGGACGACAGTCCGCCGTTTCCAGCCGCTGGACTCTCGTCCAACGGGAGCAATGGGAGAAATTCACAAAGTGACAGTCAATGTCACGCCTTCCAGCCCGTAGGATTATTCAAAACCTCGCGCATGATCAAACTCACGCCGCCCATCACGCACGCATCGAATTTGAAGGCGGAGAGTTCGAGTTCGACATTGGCGCGCGCCGCCGACAAAGCGCGGCTGGCAACCTCGCGCTGGGCGCGCGGCAAAATGTACGGGCCGGCTAAACTCAACACACCACCCAACACTACCAGACTTGGATTGAGCGCATTGAGCAAACTGGCGATGCCGATGCCCAGGTAACGCCCCACCTCGTCCAGCGCATGCAGCACCGTCGTTTCGCCCCGGTCGGCGGCCTCAAAGACATGCCGCATGCGAATCGCACTGACGTCGCCGTTGACTTCCGGCAGTGCCAGCAACAATGAAGTGTGACCATCCAGTGCCGCCTGCCGGATTCGATCGAGAATAGCCGTCGGGCCGACGAAGGTCTCCCAGCAACCGCGATTGCCACACGCGCACGGCGGGCCATCGGGCGCGAGGGTCATGTGGCCAATCTCACCCGCGTAACCACCGACACCGCCATACAGCTTGCCGCCGATCATCAATCCGCCGCCCAGGCCCACGCCCGCACTCAGATAAATGAAGTCCTCGACATGCTGCGCCACGCCCAGCATGTACTCGCCCAACGCCGCGGCATTCGCTTCATTCTCCACAATCACCGGCACCCCAAAGCGCTGCCACATCGCGCGGAACGGCACATGACTCCAGCCCAGGTTCGGCGCAAAGAGCAGCGTGCCGGTCGCATGATCGATCAACCCCGGCAGGCCCAGCCCAATGCCCAACAGTCGTCGATTCGCCGCTCGCGTTCGATCGATCGCTTCCTGGATCAGTCCTTCGGTCAACTCGATCACGCGGGCCTGCTGCCGCGCTAATCCGTTCGTTTCGACCTTACGCCGCCAGACCACATTCGCTTTCAGATCGGCCAAGACCACCGAGATGAAATCGACGCCGATTTCCGCGCCGATCAATCGTCCGCCGTCGGGATCGATATCGATCATCACGCCGGGGCGGCCAGGCCCCATGCTGACGGTGCCCATCTCGCGCACGAAGCCCCACGCCTGCAACTGGGTGAGCAGATTGCCCATCGTGCTTTTATTGAGGCCGCTGATCTCCGTCAGCCGCGCGCGCGCGATCGGCTCGCCCGCTTCCCAGATGTAACGCAGCACGATCGAGAGGTTGCGTTCGCGCACCCAGTTTTGATCGCCGGTGCGATAACGCCGTTGAGGATGAGGAGAAGGTGACATGCTAAGACTAAGGGCTTGCCAAGAAATAGGTCCGCACTTTCGACGCTCCCGCCGGATTGCAAATCCGGCGCTGGGGGCTGGACACTGGCACCCACTGCGTGCAGTGCGGTGTGTGACCATCCAGCCTGGAGCAATCTGCGGAGTTGTTCTTTGACGGCTTCTAAGGTGCAGAAACCGGGTTTCTACTTTCCGCGCTTCATTACGACTGGACTGGAGAAACCCGGTTTCTAAAAATCACAACGAATGGAACGTCTCTTTCAACGCCGGATATAAACCGCGATATGCCGGATACAGTTTTTCATACACCTGCGCGTTCGCGGCGATGGGCGCCGTGCGATCGGTAACCTTCACTGTGGCGGCCACCGCTTCTTCCACAGACCGATAGGCCCGCGCACCGACACCGGCCAACAACGCCGCACCGTACGCCGCGCCCTCGGTCACGTTGACCAACACCAGCTCTGCGCCAAACACATCGGCCTGAATCTGCCGCCACACCGCGCTACGCGCTCCGCCGCCCGACGCCCGCACTTGCGTAATCGGCACGCCGAGACCCTTGATCAATTCGAGGCTATCACGCAACCCGAATGATACGCCTTCCAGTACCGATCGAACCAGGTGCGCTTTGCCGTGCCGCAGTGTCAGGCCCACAAAGGCGCCGCGTGCCTGCGGATCGGGATACGGCGTACGCTCGCCGGTGAGATACGGCAGGAACAACAAGCCCTCACTGCCGACCGGAGCCGTTGCCGCTTCCTGCGTGAGTAGTTCATAGGGATCGACGCCCATCAACTGCGCGGCGGCTTTCTCCACATCCCCGATCGCATCACGCAGCCAACGAAACGATCCACCCGCACTCAACATCACGCCCATGTAGTGCCACTTGCCGGGAACCGCATGACAGAAGGCATGCAAGCGACCCTGCGCTTCTGCCGCATAATGATCGGAGTGAGCGAACACCACGCCCGATGTTCCCGATGTCACCGAGATCACACCCGCTTGAACGATGCCGCTGCCCACAGCCTGCGCCGCTTGATCGCCGCCACCGCCGACGACGGGTGTCCCCACCTTCAAACCCGTAGCCTTCGCCGCCGACTCGCTGATGCGACCCGACACTTGATCGGATTCGGTGCAGACGGGCAGCCATGCTTCAGGAATCTCCAGCGCGCTCAACATTTCCTTCGACCAGACGCGCTTTTCCACATCGAGCAGCGACATGCCCGAAGCATCAGACACCTCAGTGGCATATTCGCCCGTCAAACAAAAACGCACATAGTCCTTGGGTAATAAGATGTGCGTTGTCTGATCGTAGACCTTGGGTTCATTCTCGCGCACCCATACGATCTTGGGCGCGGTGAAGCCCGGCAGCACTTGATTGCCGGTGAGGGCCAATAACCGATCGAGCCCGCCGACTTTCGCCGTGATTTCTTCGCACTGTTTACCCGTGCGTTGATCGTTCCACAAAATCGCGGGGCGCAGAACGTGATCGGCTTTATCGAGCATGACCAGTCCATGCATCTGGCCGGTCAGGCCAATCGCCGCAATCTGATCGCCCGCTAGATGCGCTTTGCCCAACGCAGCCTTGATGCTGGCACACGCCCCGTTCCACCAATCGAGCGGATTCTGCTCGCTCCACAAGGGCTTCGGAGTGGACAATGGATATTCAGTGGTGTGGCTGGCAATGAAGTCGCCCTGTTCGTCGATGATGAGCGCTTTCGCGCCGGTGGTCGAAACGTCGATGCCGAGGAAGTAGGACATGAGACCCCCTTCAATGAAAAGTGAAGAGTGAAGAGTGATGAATCACTTTTCACTCTTCACTCTTCAGTTTTAGCGTACACCCAACAGCAGATCGATCGTCAACTGATCGAGCTGTTCATATGGCTGGCCGCGCTGGCCCAGCGCCACCCGATCGAACTCATACGCCTTCAAGGACTTGGCCTTGTCGGCGGAGTATTTGCCGCTGAACTGCACCAACGATCCATCATCGGCATTGATCTGCGCCAGCAGCGCTTGAATGTCAGGATCAGCGTTGAACTGCGCCGCCTTCTCTTTGAGGATGAGATACGTCCGCATGCAGCCGCGCGCAAACGCCTTCACGCCGTCGAGGTTGTCGGTGCGATAGGCATGCGCATCGAAGTGACGCGAACCGGCATAGCCCACGTCTTCGAGGAACTTCACCAGGAAGAACGCGGCTTTGGGGTTTTGCGAACCAAAGCGCAGGTCTTGATCGTAGCGCGCATAGTTTTGATCGTTGAGATCGATGTGGAATAACTTGCCCGCGCCCCACGCTTGCGCCACGGCGTGCATAAAGTTGAGGCCCGCCATGTGCTCGTGCGCCATCTCGGGATTGACGCCGACCATTTCGGGATGATCGAGCGTGGCGATGAAGCCCAACATCGCGCCCGTGGTCGGCAGATAAATATCGCCGCGGGGTTCGTTCGGCTTGGCTTCCAGCGCGAATTTGAGATCGTACTGGTTGTCGAGCGCGTACTCGCACAGGAAGTTCAACGCTTCCGCAAAGCGCTTACCGGATTCCAGCGCGCTCTTGCCCGCATCGGTCTCGGTGCCTTCGCGGCCGCCCCAGAAGACGTAGGTCTTGGCGCCCAACTCCACGCCGAGATCGATCGCGCGCATGGTCTTATGCAGCGCATAGGCGCGCACCTTCGGATCGTTGCTGGTGAAAGCGCCATCGCGGAAGGCCGGATCGCTGAAGAGGTTGGTGGTCGCCATCGGAACGACGATCCCCGTGTCTTTCAGAGCCTGCTTGAAATCCTTGACGATCTGATCGCGCTGAGCGGGAGTCGCATCGATCGGGACGAGATCGTTGTCGTGGAAGTTCACGCCCCATGCCCCCACCTCGGCCAGCAGATGGACGATTTCGACGGGAGATAACGCTTTACGAACGGCCTTGCCAAAGGGGTCGGCACCCGTATTGCCGACCGTCCAGAGGCCAAAGGTGAATTTGTGTTCGGGTTTAGGTTGGAAGTCTGTCATGCTGAGCTCCTTAAGGCGAGTTTGTTTACCCGATAGACAAATTAAGTATACTCAAGAAACTTTGGGAGGCAAGTAGCAAATTCACGAGTTTGGGGTGACAGGTGTCATGGGTGGATGGTTGGCGACTGGCAGTCGCCGCGCTTGGTACGTCCTTGACGTTGTGCGAGGGATGGGGCTATACTCCATTGCAAGAATAGAGCGTGAGAGGCAGACTGTATTCCATTTAATCAATAGTGGGACAGCCTTGGCGAAGACGGACACTGAATGCAACTGAATTGTTCTATACATCGCTACACTACAGGAATATGCCGGCATGGAAGCACGTGAGCATGCAGAAAATTTGGTAGGATACTTCGAGCGCATCGCACGCGAGAATGATCGAGAAGTCTGGTGGAAAGGATTGCGCACCGCGCAAGAATGGCTTCGCTTGATCGACAACGATAATGCATCACAAGCCGAACTGTCTACATTTATAGACGTTGTTCATGCCAATAGATATAGAACGAGCGGGTGGTATGATCTGGCGCTAGGGGCTTATCATTGGATAAGCACAAAAGGCATACCTATTCTGCCTCCTGAGGTATTTTTTGCATCAGAAGGTGTGCGAACCGAAATCTATTTCACAGCAACACCGTTGGAATACGCTCATACCGTCGTTAGATTTTTTGAACAATACAACCGTGAGGACCCAAGCAGTGAAGCGTGGGCAATTGGATTGGATGTTGTCCGAGAATGGCTTAGATTGAGTGAAGCAAAAGAAGCTCCACGATCTGAAGTGGTAACGCTAGTCAAGAAGGTATTCGAAAATTATCAAAAATATCTATCGAGGATATGGTTTGATACTGCAGTTGGTGTGAGCAACTGGTGTAAAGCAACTGGCAATTTGGATTTGATCCCTGGGGACTTTCGTCATATGGTCGCACCAGGAAATGATGACGCAGGGATGTAATGAAGACCCGCTATTGGCGACTCAGCCGCGCCATGCCACCGATACTTCGGCCAACAACGCGAAGTGAGATGAAAACCGTCAACAGATGTTAAAGCGAATAAACGGATAGCGCCTTGCGTGGGCTCTATCTTCGCGTTATATCCAATAGGAGTTAAACATGGCAAACAAGAAATTCAATTGGGGCGTGTTAGGCCCCGGCCGCATCGCGCAGCAATTTGGCGACGCCTTACTGGCGATCGACGATGCGGCATTGTACGCCGTCGCCAGCAGCAACCTGGAGCGAGCGAAAGCCTTTGCGCAGCAATATCACGGCGAGAAAACGTATGATTCGTATGAGGCTCTGGTCAATGATCCGCAGGTGGATGCGGTTTACATCGCCAGGCCGCATCGCTTCCACTTTGACAACGCCCGGCTCTGCCTCACTGCAGGCAAGCCGGTGCTGTGCGAAAAACCCCTGACGGTGAATGCCGTGGAAACAAAACAACTGATCGATCTCGCCCGCGCCAAAAACGTCTTCCTGATGGAAGCGCTCTGGACGCGCCATTTGCCCATCTACCTGCAAATACGTGAATGGCTGGATGAGGGTGTCATCGGCGACGTGAAACTGCTGGTCTCGACCTTCGGCATCAATGTGCCGAAAGGTGAGACTGACCGCTGGCTGAATCCGGAACTGGCCGGAGGAACGTTGTTGGATAT
>Ga0182021_10007032_pt1 | contig 13324 bp, 11 predicted proteins | sample 612E3MmetaG_FD_120493 | JGI IMG/M metagenome (GOLD analysis project Ga0182021, IMG submission 120493) | Permafrost microbial communities from Stordalen Mire, Sweden - 612E3M metaG (Illumina Assembly) | ecosystem: Environmental > Terrestrial > Soil > Wetlands > Permafrost | place: Sweden...
ACACCGCTGTCGCTGCCGTCGGCGGTGTGGATCAACAGGCCGGTGCCGCCCGGCCAAAAGACAGAGGAAAAAAGTCAGTAAATTCCCATGCTGGGTGTCTCAAAGTGCTTGACACGCGCCGGGCCGCCACCGGCTCGAACGTCGTCTGCTATGTGCCGCACGCTCACGATGGCGAAGTGGAGCGGGCAAGGGGAGTTCAGGTCATACTGCTTGAAGCGCTGAAGCTGCCGGGGACCCAGGGTGTCGCTCTGCTCAACCAACGCCCCGGTCTTCCGTCCGGTTTCACGCCTGAAATCATCATTGGCCACGACCGCATCACTGGAGCGGCCTCGGTAGCATTGGCGCGGGACCACTATCCGGCCAGCAAGCGGGTACTATTCATCCACACCTCGCCGGAAGAGATTGAATGGCACAAGGAAGCCCGCGAAGACTCCACCAGCGCGGAGCGTGCAGCGGAGCGGAAGAAAGAGCAACTCGATCTCGCGAGCGGGTGCGACCTGGTTGTCGCCGTCGGGCCGCATCTGGCCTCGGAGTTTGGCACCGACCTCCACGGTGCGGGTAATCAGGTGAAAGTAATGGAACTAACGCCCGGATTGCCGGAGCGTCCGGCGAATCAGCCCTCGCACCCGCCCCCAGCCATCCGCTGTCTCGTCCTCGGGCGCGTGGAAGACTACCAACTCAAGGGGCTCGATCTCGCCGCAGCAGCGCTTGGACGTGTGGTCGCCGCCTGGAAATATGGCCAGCCACCGCCCAAACTGGTTGTGCGGGGCGCCCCAATCGGGACTGACGCCGCGTTGCGTGAGCGCCTCGGCCGCGACAGCGCTCCAACGGAACTTGACATTATCGTCCGCCACTACTCGGCGGACGAAACCGAGATCCTGAGTGATCTGCGGGAAGCATCTCTTGTCTTGATGCCGTCCAGGAAAGAGGGCTTTGGCCTTATCGGCCTTGAAGCGATAGCGCGCGGCGTTCCAACGCTCATCAGTGCTCCAAGCGGCTTGGCGGAGACGTTGAGGCAGCAGGCACGGGAGCTCGCCGAGGAGTGGATCTTGCCCGTAACGGGAGATGCAGTCACAAAATGGGCTGAGCGAATGGAATTTCTCTTGACCGGTCGTCCTGGCGCTTTCGCCCGCGCCGCTGAGTTGCGGGGCGCACTGGCCGATAAGCTGGACTGGAAGCAGGCCGTCCAGCATCTCCTCGCAGAAGTCGCTAAGACCGAAACGCGATGAGTTCTCTTCCGTCTTCGCCCGCCCCCCCCCTACGTATGATACTTCTCCATCGTCCTTGGATTATACGCCCAGTGATACTCGAGTTCGTAACCCATCGACTTAGCCAAACCGTCCAGGTCCGGGAACAGCGTGGCATAAGTGATGTTCATGCGGTATAACTCGCGCATGCCCACCTCGCGGACAACGTGGGTCAGCACGCACTTCGCCAGGATGTTCTCCTGGTCGGCGTCGGAGAGCATGTCTTCTATGGCCACATCCAACACGCTGGGGACGGCGAAGGTACCGGATTGCGCAATCAGGCGGCGGTTCATGGTGTGGGGTTCCCCCATCCAGATGAACTGGCGGCGGCCCTTCAGGAAGAAGCGCTGGAAATTGTCTTTGACGCGCGGATCGGTGCGGACCGGAGTGGGCGCGCGGCTGCTATCCACGCGCGCCGGGTTCATGGCCCACACCACGCCGTCGCCCAGCGTCCGCTCCAGCGCGAAGAACGCCGCTACGTAGGGCGACCAGGTGAAATCGATGAGCCGCGTGGGAGCGCCGTGGTGCTGCATCAGCGCCAGCCACTGGAAGTCGTCCTCCCAGTCCGGCGGCTTGTCCAGGAACTGGTGGGCCTTGCGTTTGAAGATGCGCAGAATGCGCGCCTCCTGCTCGCTCCAGGCCCCCGGCGCGACACCGGAATTCTGCAGGTACCGCGAGAGCGAGCTGAAGAGCGGCCAGCGCTCGTCGCGCTCCCCGCGAAACGCCCAGTGGGAGTAGGGCGGATGCGAGACCAGTTCGAGAAAGGCCTCCCAGGTTTCCAACCGGAAGACGGGGTAAGACGCGCTGCGGGCTCGTTTCCTTGTGGGCATGGCTATCGATAGGGAGCGCCCCGCGCCCCATCCACCATCGTACCTTGGCGGCCCGCCAGCTTAGCCAGCATTTCTCACGCGGGACAAGCGAAAGCACGCGCCGGGGACAAAAACACCGGGGGACAGACGGCTCCGTCCACGCGGCGCTGCGGGATCCGGGGCTTTCGCTGGGGACGGGGGGCGCCTTGGGACGGAGTCGTCAGTCCCCGCGTTTTCGCGGAGTTTCGCCGGGACGAAGGGCAGTATGCGTGAGAAATGCGGCTTAGTGGCCGATCCACCTGGCCAGGCCGAAGGCGGCGGCCGACGCCAGGCCGCCGATGGTCACGGTCTGCAGACCGCCGCGCCACGGGGAAATCCCGGTCATCCTTCCCTTGACGTATCCGAACGCGAACAGTGCCACCAGCGTTACGCCCACCGAGATCTTGAGCCCGGTGTAGAGGTCCCCCGCCAGCATGTAGGGCGTGAGCGGCACCAGCCCGCCGGCGATGTACGACGCGGCGATAGTGACGGCGCTGTTGCGCGCGCGCTTGGGATCGGGTTCCTCGAAGCCCAGTTCGAAACGCATCATGAAGTCCACCCAGCGCTTCTGGTCGGAGCTGATGGCGCGGACTACCGGTGCGAGATCGGCTTCGGCCATGCCGTAGCCGCGGAAGACGTCGGCCACCTCTTCGATCTCGCGGTCGGGCACCTCGACGGTCTCGCGGTACTCCCGCGCGCGCTCGGAGAGGTAATGGTCGCGGTCGGTGCGCGCGGCCAGGTAGCCGCCCAGGCCCATGGCGATGCTGCCGGCGGCGATTTCCGCCAGGCCCGCAATCACCACGATGCCGGGTCCTATGCCGACGGTGCCGGAGAGCCCCGCGGCGAGGGCGAACGGCACGGTCAAGCCGTCGGCCATTCCGATGACGACGTCGCGGACCGTTTCAGAGGCCTGGAAGTGTTTTTCGATGTGGGGAGTGCTGGGCATAGACCCCTCATCATAACTGTTGGGCGGGCGCCCGGCGCGGAAAGGCAGCCGTCTACTGCGCGGCGGGCTGGCCGCCGGCGGTTGGGCGAGTGCCCGGCGGAATCGCGGTAAGGCAACCGTCTACCGCGCAGCAGGCTGGCCGCCGGCGGGCGGGAAATACCACAGGTAAATCGACTTGCCGACGCGCCAATGCGGTTTGATCTGTTCCGGCCACAGGATGGTCCGGTGGGCTTTCAGAAGGGTGACGCCGATGGCGTTCCAGCCTTCCATCGGACGAAAGCGGTTCAACGGCCGGAGTGGGGGAAAGCCATGCTCTTTTTCCAGATCGGCCCAGACGTAACCCGTGTACGCGACACTGGTCGCGCCCACTTCGTGCAGGCGCGTGGCGAGCCGCTTGACGTCCTGGCCCCAATCCAAATCGGAGTCCACCAGAATGTCCTCGGGCTCGCTGCCCGCCGCTTCGTTGAAATAGGCAAGGTAGTCGGGATGGCTCAGAGCGGAGGAAGCCGCCATCCACAACACCAACGCGCCCAACAGTCCCCAAACCCACTTGGCCGACCGGCCGGCCTCGAGGAGTTTCATCACCGCCACCGCCCCAATCAGAGAAAAACCCACGTACACCGGGAGCACGTGCCTGATTCCGATGTTGATGGTGCTGAAGATTCCGACCAGCAGCGTGCCGGCGGAGAACACCAACGGCAGCCATAGCCTCCGCGCCAGCGGGTACTTCGAAAAGGTCAGAACCAGGCCAATGCCCAGAAGCGCCAGATACGCCAGGGGCGACTTGAAGAAGAGGCCGACGAGATAGAAATTCCAGAACCCCGTCTCCCCGAGTTGTCCCAACAGGAAGCACGGATGGCCAGTCGCGGCGTGCCATCGAACCTGCTCGATGCCGGCGTATAATTCCGGAAAGGGCAGCGAGAGGCCGCCGAATGGGACCTTGCCGAAGGAGAAGCGGTAGCCGGCCCAGATCTCAACCAGCGCGATCAGTACCGCCAGCCCAAAGGTGGGAAGCAGCCTCCTGGCCGTGCGCAAAACGGGGCGCACGCCGGGGCGCTCCAGCATGAAGTAGCCCGCCAGCGCCAGGGCCACGATCACCGGGAAAAAAGCCAGGCAGGAGAACTTCGAGAGCACCATCAGGCCGGTGCAAATGCCGAACAGGATGCCACGCCCGGCGGTTGGCCCCTCCACCCAGATCAACCCCGTGAGGAAGGCTGCCGCCATAAACGCCGTCAAGGCCATATCCGTTGTGGCAAGGCTGGCATGGGCCAGGACCGGGGGAATGAAGGTAAACAGGAAAACGGCGACGGCCGCCACCCCACGGCTGAAATAGCGGCGCCCCCACGCATACAACGCCAGGCAGGCGATCCAGAAGAAGGGCAGCACGCCCACGCGCGCCAGCGTCAGGGTGCGGTCGTAATGCTTGCCGGAGTAGAGGATATTCGCGCCCTCTTTGTACATCTGGAGGGTTTCGCCGCGCGGCGTTCCCTGCGGCCGGATACCGGATAGATAGGGTCCCAGTGCGGCCGCCACGCGGGCCAGCGGAGGATGCTGCGGCTCCCACGTGTACACGCCCTTGGCAAGCCACTCCATGCCGCAGGCAACGTGCGCGATCTCGTCGGACGTGTGACTGAAAACCGTGTAAGTAGCGGCGATCCGAAGGGAGGCGACGAGGACGAGCGCGACCGTCAGAACGGCGGCGTAGCGTTCCAGGAACCCGGAAATCGGCTCCCCGGAGACTGTGGGCGCGGAGGGCGGCGCCTGGGGGCGGAGCTTCTTCTGTCGGGAGATGGGAGGCAAGAGTCGAGACCTACGCCCTTCATTCTAGCAACGAAACCGGCGGTGGCCATGTGGGGCGGACCCGCAGGTCAGCGCGAGAAGCCCTCGTCCCGCTCTTCGCTCGTACGAGAAGCCGGCCAGGGGGCCGGCCGCGGACGAGGGCGTCCGCCCTACAACGTCACTTGGCGGAATAGAGCCGCACGGTGAGAGAGGCCTTGCCTGCCAGCGGATCGGCGGCGAGCGCGAAGGCAGCGCCGCGCCGGGTGGCGTCCACCCGCCGCAGCACGTTGTCCGACGGCAGACACACGAACCCCTGCGCCGCCTGCGCGGCCTCGGCGTAAACCACCATCTCCAGGTTCTTCCAGTCCAACTGCGAAGTGGACTGCGCCGGCTTCATCTGCGGAACGATGGCGCCCTCGCGCACCAGCAGGACCACGGGAATCTGGCCCGCCTCGATCTTCTGCCAGCCGCCGGCGTACAGCTTGCCGGTCTGGTAGTCGATCCACTGCCCCTTGGGCAGGTAGACCTGGCGCCCGGTCGAACCGCTCTCCATCAGCGGCGCCACCAGGAGGTCCGACCCGAACAGGTACTCGTCATCCACCAGCCACGCGCCCGGGTCGCCGGGGTATTCGACGAACAGCGCCCGCACCATCGGCAGCCCGCGCTCGGAGGAATCCTTGGCCTGGGCGTAAATGTACGGCATGAGGCGGTACTTCAACTCGTCGGCGCGGCGGAAGTCCTCCAGGAATTGCGCGCTATACTCCCACGGTTCCCGCGGCGGCGCGCCGTGGCAGCGGCTGTGCGAGGTCAACAGCCCGAACGGCGCCCAGCGGCGGTACAACTCCTCGGACGGCTTGGCGGTGAACCCGCCGATGTCGTGGCTCCAGAAGGTGAACCCGCTCAACCCGAAGGAGAGGCCGCCGCGCAAGGTGGCTGCCATGCCGGTGTCGGTGTTGCCGGAGTCGCCGCCCCAGTGCAGCGGATACCGCTGGCTGCCGGCCCAGGCGCTGCGTGCCCAGATGATGTTCTCGCCGTTTACCTGGCGGGTGATATCGGCCACGGTCTTGTTGTAGCGCAGCGGGTACAGGTTGTGTTCGTAGAATCCGCTGCGCCCGTTGTAGTAGATGCCGGTGAGCGGCGCGGCTTCCCCGAAGTCTACCTTGATGGCGCCCGCGCCCATCTTCAGCAGGCTCGCGATCTTGTCCTGGTACCAGGCGACCGTGGCCGGGTTGGTGAAGTCCAGCACCGCGTCCTCATACGGCAGGCCGCCCTTTCCGTCGCGGACCGCCAGGCCCTTGGCGACGATCTCCGGGAACAGCGAGTTCTTGGGCACGAAGTAGGGAAGCTGCCAGAGCGAAATGTGGAAGCCGTCCTTCTTCAGGTCGGCCATCATCCTGGTGGGGTCCTTGAAACGCGTGGTGGAGAATTTGTAATCGCACCGCCAGTCGGTTTCGAACCAGCCGGTATCGAGATGGATCACGTCCGTCGGCACGCGGTTCTCGCGCAGCTTGGCGGCCACCGCGCGCACCTCGTCCTCGCGGGAGTAGGTGATGCGGCTCATCCACAAGCCGAACGACCACAGCGGCGGCATGGATGCCTTGCCGGTGAGGTTGGTGTACTCGTTGAGGACGTCCTTGGGCGCGCCCAGGAAGACGAACAGGTCCAGATCGTCGTCGCCCAGCAAAAGGGAATTGGCGATGCTGTAGCTGGCGCCGAAATCGAAGGTAGCGGGCGCCGAGGTGTGGACGAACATGCCGTATCCGCGGTTGCTCATGAAGAACGGAATGGGTTTGTACATGCGGCCGCTCTCCACCCCGTTGGCGTCGTTGCTCCACAGCACCATCTTCTGGCCGCGCTTGTCGAGGCGCGTGAAGGATTCGCCGCAGCCGAAGAGCATCTCGCCGGGGCTCAGCGAAAACACCGCGGCCACGCTGCGCGAGTAGTCCGAGGGCCGGCGGATAAAGGAGAACGGCAGGATCGGGTCGAGCAGCGGCTGGTTGTCGGCGGTGTGGCGGGTCGAGGTCAGCAGCTTGCCCTGCGCGTCGCGGAGTTCGATGTGCCAGGGATTGGCGAGGATGGTCACCGAGCCGGCCGCACTGGTGTAGCGGTGGCCGCCGGGAACCGCCGAGTACTTCCACGACGTGTCGCGCGGCGGATCGCCCACCAGCATGAGCGAGGGCGCGTCCGGCCGCGGGTTGGCGGTGGTGCGGATGCGGATGCGAACCGCGCGCGGGGAGACGAATTCGATGGTGAAGGGCAGCGTGGGGTCCACCGCGTACTCCGCGCCGGGGAACGTCTCGCCGGCGTAGGGGTGCAGGATGGCTTCCATGTTGTCGAAGGCGATGCGCGGGACAAGCTGATTGCGGCGCCAGGAAATGGCGCCGGCGCCGGTGGCCGGGTCGAACGACGCCAGCGTGTCGGCCAGGAAGAAGGTGTTGGTGTAGTCGTGGAAATCGGGGCTGATGTCCACCACGTCGCTCAACAGACCGGGCGGCTGGTTGGCGGAGCCCGCGAACAGGGCGGGGATGAGGAGGAGGCAGGCGCCGATGCCAAGGGCCAGCCTGAATTGGCGGTAGGTCATGGTTTTCTCGCGAAATCCTATTATGAGGCCTGGAGGGGGCGGGTGGGGAGGGGCGGGCGAAAGAGCGCCGGGAATCTCACTCCGGCGGATTTGCCTCGTGCCGGATTGCCTGCATTTGCGACTCAAGCGCCGGCAGGTGGACCGAGACGATCTCCCAGACGCGCGCCAGGTTGATTCCCAGGTAGTCGTGGACCAGGACGTTTCGGAATCCCGCGATGGCGCGCCAGTCAACCTCGGGATGAAGGGCCTTCAGACGTTCGCTGATCCGCTGGGTGGATTCGGCAAGCGTCTGGAAGTTGCGCAGAACAGCGTCTTGAATTAGTTCCGACTCGCGAAAAGTCCCCTCACCGTCTGCGCAGTACCGATTGATGCGGTGGATGCAGTTCAGGACGTGATCGAGGTAGAGGCGGTCGTCCTTCACAACGGAATCGCCTCATGCAGGATGCGGTCTCGGATGAGCGGATCGAGAGAAGTCTCTTCGGCGATATCCACTCTACGGCCGAGTTCATCTTCCAGATCGGCAAGCAGCCCCCCGGGGAACCATGGCGGCGTGCGCGGACCGGCCTCGATCAGCAGGTCGAGGTCGCTGTCCGCCCTTGCCTCGCCCCTCGCGAAGGAACCGAACACACGCACGTGCTGAACGCCGTGCCTGGCGGCAATGGCGAGGATCGCGGCGCGCTTGCCCCGGCCCAATTCATCGAGGGTCATGCGTTACCATTCTCGCACCCTCGGCAGTATGCATGCATGTCCTTTGGGTTGTGGGGACTACCGCCGGGGTTGAGCGGTGGGCGCTACAGGAATCGAACCTGAAAAGGACGGTCCCAACGGGTAGCGACGTGCATTGAGTGGTTGTGTATTCAGTTCGATTTCATGGCCTTTGTTCATTTTCTGCCGGCCTGTTTCTCTCCGGAGGTCTTGCACGGAAAGGCGTACGCGGCCGGGTGATCACAGCGAATCATCCCATGCCGGTCGAGGGCTCACCTTGGAAGGCGGTCTTACGCTGCGCTCAGCGGAGCGAGGGGCGGTCCAGGCCGAGACATTCACCCAATCGTGATATTCCCGCGGCTGTCAGGGTGGAACGGGCATATTAAGGGAGATGCGAGCCGCCCTCGCCTAGAGATAAGGCTCAACCTACGATACGCCCGTTTACCGCCCGCCAACAGAGCCGGACCAGAAAGGAATCGAAATGTTCCAGAATGGGAGTCGGCCCGGTGGTCTGTCTTTCAATGCCAAGCGGTGTCGTTTCTGCGAGTGCCTTTTTGCTACGGGTACAGCCCGTCATATAACGACCCAGGCAGGGGTGTAGACTGAATCCGAGGACAGTTCAAATGTCAACCTCTGCTCAAGATGCCAATTCGGGTAACGCTGGTGACCTAATAAAGCACACGGTCTTTCTGCAGCCATTGACCACACTTTGGCAGCACGAGCCGTGGTCGAGCGGGCTTCACCTGTACGAATGCCACGCAGGCCGTGGAATCTATCGGCCGCAGGTCTGCATAGAAAACAATAAAGGAAATGTGCAAAGGCTACTCTCGTCGCCCAATCTGCTCCTCGCCCGCCATCAATGGACCGTCTTAGAACAGTTGGGCATCGATCATGCTGAAATAGCTCAAGGTAGCTGGTATGCGGGGTCAGCATGTTAGAATGCGGCGATGTTTTCGAATGCGAACCATAATACCCACTTCTACGAACAAGATCAGGAGGTTTGCAAAGACCTGGAGCGCTCGGTGCACCGCCTCAAAGCCACTACGCCGGTACACTGTTGCAACGGGGAAACTGCCATAGCTAAGATCTGCGTCACCCTGGAATCACGCTGCGTAATCATACTCGACCCTTTTAGCATTTCGGACGCTGCGAGAAGGAAAAGCTACGCGTCCATACTGAAGGCCACTGTACTGAGGCAATCGGCTCCATCGCTACCGTTCTTCTATTCTTGGGGCAAGTCTCATGCTAGTGATGCCCTACAGTACCGCCGTGGGGTTCAGAGCAATCATCCCGTTTGGGCCTTGCGAAGTATCATCGCCGCAGAAGCAATTGAGATTCTTTGGTATCACGAAAGACATTACCTCATGTGGGTAGTAGTTCCGCCCGCTATTCGAGAGCAGATCCAAGGTGAACTGGAAGTTCGTGTTGAAGAAGTCCGGTCCACCTTGTTCAAGGATGCCGGTGACGGTGACAACCACAGTTGGGTAGTTAGACAACTCCGATGACTGATACGTTTAGCCTGGATCGCCCGGTGCAGCCCCTCCGTAGGGACTGCTGCCGCTACCACCACGAACCTGCTTTCCTTTTTTCGATTTAACCCTTCCCGGAGCACAGGGGCCTTTGTAGGTCGGGGCTTTGGGCCTACGCTCGACCTTGCTGTACTTGTTGTTGCCTTTTGCGGTCCAGGTACTTGACGATTTCATTCCCATCAACCTTTCCGTCATAGTATACAATCCACGGTTCCCATGTAGTTGCAACTTCCCCACACTGAATGGTGCCATGATCGATGCGATGGATGAACTCACCAAGCGGCACTCCCGCCAGGGCCACCCGTCCGTGGACGAGTTGATCGCCGCGCAGGGGCTGACGTTTCCGCGCGATCCCGAGGACCTGCTCGGCAGTTTTTGGCCCGAGGAGGAATCCATCGACGATTTCCTCGCCGCGATGCGCGAATGGCGTGGACACGCGAAGAGCGATCCCGCCGCATGAAACCCATCGTGCTCGACACGGATTTGGAACACTGGGCACGCGTGGCGAACTAACCCGCATTATCTTAAGCAAACTGGAGCCCTGAGCCGTGACGCACGCACTCGTGCGTGCCGCGCCGCCAATCGTTGCGACGCCTGGCGGACTATGGGCAACTCGCCGGGCATCCCGACGAGTCGGGATGCGGCACGCAAGAGTGCGTGCGCCACAAGCCCACGCCCGCCTGTGAGAAAGTGCGGCTGGGGGCGCCCATCGGCCACCCAAGCGTGGAACTGTACCCCGCCCCCCTACAAACTGGGCAGCGGAACCGGCTGCTTCCCCCGGAAGATCTCGGAGAACATGGCCAGGACTTCGTCGTGCAGGGCGCCGTTGTCGGCCAGCATGTCGTCGGAAGCGGTCACGCTGTGCGGGGCGCCGCGCATGTCGCTGACGCATCCGCCGGCTTCGGAAACCAGCAGCGATCCGGCGGCCACGTCCCAGGGCTTGAGGCCGAATTCCCAGAAGAAATCCAGGCGGCCGCTGGCGACGTAGGCCAGGTCCAGGGCCGCCGAACCGGTGCGGCGCACGCCGTGCGAGGCCATCGCCAACTGGTAATAGAAGTGGATGTTCACGTTGTGGTGGCGCTTACGGCTGGGAAAACCCGTCGAGGCCAGGCTGCCGGACAGGCGCTTGATCCCCGAAACGCGGATGCGGCGGTTGTTCAGGTACGCGCCCGCGCCGCGTTCGGCGGTGAACATTTCCTGTCGGGTGGGGTCGAAGACCACGCCGGCAATCAACTCGCCGGCTCGCTCCAGCCCCAGGGTGACGTTGAAGACGGGGAAGCTGTGGGCGAAGTTGGTGGTGCCGTCCAGAGGGTCCACGAACCAGCGGTACTCCGAGGCGCCTTCGTGCCCGCCGCCTTCTTCGGCCATGATCGAGTGCGACGGGAAATGGGTCCGCAGGCGCTCCACCACCAGGCGTTCGGAAGCCCGGTCGGCCTCGGTGACCAGGTCGAAATCGCCCTTGGTCTCGAATGCCACGCGGCGCTCGAAGTAGTTCGCCAGCAGCGCGCCAGCTTCGCGCGCAATCTCCACGGCCGTTTCCAAATAGGGCATGGTGCGAGGGCGGAAGCGGCTACTCCTCCACCATGTAATTGATGTCGTGTTTGAAAATGAAAAGATTCGGCTGGCCGTTGCGGGTCAGGCGGATGAAGGACTGATCGTAGTATTCGATCGTGCCCGTCACCTCTTCCCCATCGGCCATCCTGACGCGAACCGGTATCGCGTTCTCGATCAGGCGCTTCAGGTACTTGGCTTCCTCGAAGGTTTGTTCCGGGGCGCGCGCGGATTTTCCAACCTGCTGTGGCGTAGTGCTCACTGTGTGCCTACCGTTTCTTCTTCGCGCGGATATCGGCGTTCACCGAGTTGCTGGGGTCCGATGGCCCGCCGCCGCTACTCTCCGCTTCTCCATAATAGCCGTTACGCGCGAACACCTGCAATTTGCCGGTCCGCTCGCGCACCTCCAGCTTATGCCATTTGTCCTTAGTGAGAGGGACGTCGTGGGGATAGAATCCCAGAACATACTCGGTGCGCAGGTCGTCGACGATCTCGGTGAACGCCTTATCCAACTGGGCGTTCGGCTCGGGGAAGAACGGGCGCCCGCCGGTGCCGTGGGCGATGTAGGTGAGGAAAGCCTCGCCGCCGCGGTTGCGTCCGGAGTCGCTGATGATGGGCAAGACCACCACCGGGTAGACCACCGCGTCGGCCAGTTGCGCGGCCTGCAAGGCGTCGTGCGACGTCCACTTGCTGGTGGTCTCGCCGCCGTCGCTGACGATGACAATCGCTTTGCGGCCATGGCGCGGCTCCAGTTCCCTGGACACCAGGCAGATGGCGTCGTAGAGCGATGTGCCGGCCGTTCCGTGGAGCCGCTTGAGCGCCAGGTTCAGCGAGGCGTGGTCGTGGGTGAACCCGTGTTCCTGCCGCACCTGGTCGTCGAACGCATAGATCGCCGCGCGGTCTTCGGGATTGCCTTCCGCCAGCAGGGCGCGCACGAACTTGCCTGCGGAATCGATCTCGTAGGCGAGTTCTTTCGCCGTCGAGCCACTGACATCCACCATCAGGGCCACGGAAAGCGGCTGATCGGTCTGCCGCTCGAAGTGCGCGATTTCCTGCCGTGCGCCGTTGTCGTAGACGTCGAAATCGTCCTTGCCGAGAGATCCGACCATGGAGCCCGCCCGGGTCTTGACGGTGGCGATGATGCGGACCAGGTTGACGTTGACGCGGATGACCGGGCTCTGCTGCGCCCCCAGCCAGCCAGCCGCCGCCAGCGCCACCCCCAGCGCCACCCCCAGCGCGGCGAACTGCGCCGGTCTAGCCCGCCACCGGAACATCGCGGTCCCACTCTCCTTCCACCCATACCGCGCCATCGGCGAAATGCTCCTTCTTCCAGATGGGGACGCGCTGTTTCAACCGGTCGATGCCCGCAGAGGCGGCGTCCAGGGAGGCGCGGCGATGAGGCGCGGTGGCAATCACGGCCACGCTGGTCTCGCCCACCAGCAGCCTGCCCAGCCGATGCACCAGCGCCACGCGGGTGAGCGAGTAGTCCCGGATGAGTTCGCCGCCGATCCGCGCCATCATTTTTAGCGCCATCGGCTCGTAGCATTCGTAATCCAGGCAGAGGGTCGGCCGGCCGCCGGTGTGGTTGCGGACGGTGCCTTCGAAGGTGGCCACGGCTCCCTCGGCGCCGGTCAGCATGCGCGCCATGATGACCTTGGTTTCGATTGTCTGGCGGGTGAGAGCGAAGTAGTTGCCGGCGCTTCGAATCTCCAGCGGATCGGGCGAGACGCCTCCCGAAACGGGCGGCAGAAAGGCGATCTCGTCGCCCTCGGAAACGGGCGTTCCAGGCGGGACAAACTCCCGGTTGCGCGCCATCACGATGCTGCGGGCCAGGTCGCCGAGGCGCGGCTGGCGGGCCTGGTAGAGATCGAAAACGGCGCGCAGGTCGGAGCCCGCGGGCAGGTCGATCTCCTCGCTCGAGGTCCCCACCAGGTCCTTCAACGGGCCGAAAAACAGTACACGCACGCGCATTTTTGAACGCCGGCTTTCAGTCTAACAGACGATTCCGCGGGACCATCGGTTGCAGCGAGTTACAATGAGTTTCCCCATGAAGACTCCCCCCGGCAGGCCTGTCGCCGAAGCCCGCGTACGCGTACGCTACGCCGAAACCGACCAGATGGGCGTGGTCTACTACGCCA
>Ga0182021_10007033_pt1 | contig 13323 bp, 8 predicted proteins | sample 612E3MmetaG_FD_120493 | JGI IMG/M metagenome (GOLD analysis project Ga0182021, IMG submission 120493) | Permafrost microbial communities from Stordalen Mire, Sweden - 612E3M metaG (Illumina Assembly) | ecosystem: Environmental > Terrestrial > Soil > Wetlands > Permafrost | place: Sweden...
CGTCGGCCTGGTGGTGCTCGCCGCCCTCTGCATGACCGGCGGCGTAGGCTGGGGCTGGTTGCAGAAGACGGCCGGCGCGTTGCAGTCCAATGCTCCGATCGTTGTGAAGGACGTCGAGAGCGTACTTACGCCCTCGGTAGAAGGACAGCCGGTCAACATCCTGCTCATCGGCAGCGATCGCCGTGCCGATGGCCCGGACGCTGGCGGCACAAGCCGCTCAGACACCATGCTGCTCATCCGGCTCGACCCGCAGGCGCGGACGATCAGCATGCTGAGCGTGCCGCGCGACCTGTATGTTCAGATTCCCGGCCACGGCATGGACCGCGTGAACGTGGCATACACGTACGGCGGCGACAAGCTCACCGTCAAGATGTTCAAGCAGCTCACCGGCTTGCCCATCACCCACTTCATCGACATCAACTTCATCGGCTTCGTCAATATCGTCGACAAGCTGGGCGGCATCTTCGTGGACGTCGATCGCCGTTATTACAACCCCTTGGGCACCGGCCACATGGACATCAATCTGCTGCCAGGCTACCAGCGGCTCAACGGACACCAGGCCATCAGGTTCGTCCGCTTCCGCAGCGATGCAAAGGGAGACTTCAACCGCATGGTCCGCCAGCAGATCTTCCTGCACGAGGTGGAGCGTCAGGCTAAGCGCTGGAGCATAGGTCAGCTTCCCGGCCTCATCAAGGCGCTGACGTCGAACACCATTTCGGACATCAAGCTCGGGTGGCCCACGGATAGCGGCACCAACACGCTGTTCGGCCTGGCGAAGACCATGTTGAACATCAACACGTCGCGGGTGTACCAGGCGCACGTAACCGGGACGCCGTTCACGACCAGCGGCGGCGCGGACGTGCTGCAGGCCGACCCCGTGGAGATCAAGCAGGCCGTCGCCGACTTCACCGATCCCAAGCAGGCGCCGATACGTCACCGCGCCGACAAGATCGCGATAGGCAACTTCCCGGTGCGCGTGCTCAACGGCAGCGGCAAGTCGGGTGTCGCCGATGAGGTCGCCACGGCGCTGAGCACCGAGGGCTACAACGCCAAGTCGGCCGGCAACGCGGACAGCTTCGGGTACGCCGGCAGCGTGGTGTACGCCCCGTCGGACCTCCAGGGATATGCCGACGCCATCTCCAGCGCCGTTCACCCGGCTGTGATCCGGAACGTCCAGCGGCTGCCCGGCACGCTGGACGGCATCACCGTGGTCGTCGGTTCGTCGTATGCTCGCCAGACGCAACAGAGCGGTGGCAGCAACGGCACGAGCGCCGCCGTCCAGCAGCAGATCGTCAGCAACACGCGCCAGGACCTCTCTCGCTGGCAGACGCTGGCGGCCACTGCCAAGGGTGTCACCGTGATGATGCCAACGGTCTGGAGCACCGGCATGGTCTACGATGCCAACCTCGACAGCTACGACGATTCCTCGAACTTCCGCTCCTACGCCATCGCCAGCGGCCACGGGAACAAAGCCGCCGTGTGCGTGGTGGGCGCGACGACCAATCAGGGGTACTGGCACATCGAAGAGACCACCTGGACTGATCCGCCGATGCTCTCGGACCCCAACGACGTGCGCACCATCAACGGACGCGGCTACATGCTGTTCTATCAGGGGCAGAATCTGTACCGTGTGGCTTTCAAGGCCAACGGTTGCCTGTACTGGGTGACCAACTCGCTGGACAACCAGCTCTCCAACCAGCTCATGCTGGCGCTGGCCACGTCGATGGTCCCGGTGCGGTGATGCCGCCTCACTGATACTGCTTTGCCGCCTCATCGACCCTGACCACTGAGTCTGCTCACCGGGCGTAGCGACGAGCGCTGGGCCGTCGCAGGTGGGGGAACAGAGTATGACCCCCTTGAGATTCCGGCATCCAGAACCTGCGAGCCTCGCGGGGGCCATCGGCAGCGCATGTGAACCGGGGATGGGGAACCCCGCGAAGGTCCGGCACGGCCTGACTATGCTCCCATGCCGTCACTGCGGCACCCATGCAGTACAATCGGACACGGCCGCACCTGAGCGCTGCCCGTGCCTATGGTTCACTACACACGCTACACGTCCGAGCACTACGACCCGCGCCGCGGCCGGCAAGCTTCGTCCGCGGCGCCCAAGCGACGCCGCTGGCCCCGCGTGCTGCGCTACGTCGGTCTCGTCCTCGTGGCTGCCATCTGTGTCAGTGGAGGCATGTTGTGGGGCTGGCTGCAGAACACCGCTGCCCAGCTGCAGAAGACCGATCCCACGACCGTCCACAACTGGACCCAGGCCTTCCATCAAAGCCCAAGCGGCAGCGCCGTCAACATCCTGCTGATCGGCAGCGACAGGCGGATGGACGCCCGCGATGCGGGGGACAAGGGCCGCTCCGACACCATGCTGCTGGTCCGCATCGATCCACAGGCCAAGACCATCAGCATGCTCAGCGTGCCGCGAGATCTGTATGTGGAGATCCCCGGCCACGGCATGGATCGCGTCAATGTCGCTTACACCTACGGTGGCCCAGTGCTGACGGGGAAGATGTTCGAGACGCTCACGGGCCTCAAAGTAAATCACTTCATCGACATCAACTTCATCGGCTTCGTCAACATCGTCGACAAGCTGGGTGGCATCTACGTGGACGTCGACCGCCGCTACTACAACCCCATGGGCACCGGCCACATGGACATCAACCTGCAGCCCGGCTACCAGCGGCTCAACGGACACCAGGCGATCCGGTTCGTCCGCTTTCGCAGCGACGCCAAGGGCGACTTCAACCGCATGGTCCGTCAACAGATCTTCCTGCACGAGGTGGAACGGCAGGCCAAACGCTGGAGCATCGGCGAGCTTCCCGGCCTCATCAAGGCACTGACGTCCAACTCCACCTCGGACATCAAGCTCGGCTGGCCCACGGATACTGGTACGAACACACTGTTCGGCCTGGCGAAGGCGATGCTTAGCATGAACACGTCGCGGGTCTATCAATCCCACATCACCGGGATACCGGTGACGATCGACAAAGCCGATGTGCTGCAGGCTGACCCCACCGAGATCAGGCAGGCGGTCAACGACTTCACCGACCCCAAGGAAGCGCCGCTGCGCCACCGCGCCGACAAGATCGCCATCGGCAGCTTCCCAGTGCGTGTACTCAACGGCAGCGGCAAGACTGGTGTCGCCGACGCGGTGGCCACGGCACTGCGTGCCGAGGGCTATCAGGCTGAGATGGCCGGCAATGCTGACAGCTTCGCGTACACGAACAGTGTCGTGTACGCCCCGACGGACCTGCAGGGGTACGCCGACGCCATCTCTAGCGTCGTGCACCCATCGGTCATCCGCGATGTGCAACGGCTGCAGGGCACGCTGAACGGCGTCACAGTGATCGTCGGCTCGTCGTACGCACCGCAAAGTGGCGGCGCCGGCAGCAGCGGCTCGAGCGCTGTCGTCCAGCAGCAGATCGTCAGCAACACGCGTCAGGACCTCTCGCGCTGGCAGACTCTGGCGGCCAGCGCCAAGGGCGTGACTGTCATGATGCCGACCGTGTGGAGCACCGGCATGGTCTACGACGCGGACCCGAACACGTCCGATGACTCGTCGAACTTCCGCTCATACACCATCGCCAGCGGCCACGGGAACCGGGCCGCCGTGTGCGTGGTCGGAGAGACTGCCGATCAGGGCTTCTGGCACATCGAAGAGACGGCCTGGACCGACCCGCCGATGCTTTCGGACCCCAACGACGTGCGTACCATCAACGGGCGCGGCTACATGCTGTTCTACCAGGGGCAGAACCTGCAACGAGTGGCTTTCAAGGCCAACGGCTGCCTGTACTGGGTGACCAACTCGCTCGACGACCAGCTCTCCAACCAGCTCATGCTGGCGCTGGCAACGTCGATGGTCCCAGTACGCTGATCGGTCTGGAGCCGATGACCGCCGAGCGCCGCTTCCGTTACCTGCCATATCCGTGGGTCGTCTTCGTGGCCGTGCTCATGGTGGCGACGGTGGTCGTCATCGCGCTGGCCACGCCCGGGCCGTGGCACCCAGCGCTGCCCACGGCCCGGGTCGATCTGGTGAGCAAGCCGCCGGCGGACATCGCGGTCTTCCTGGACGGTAAGGGTGCGGCCCGGCCTCACTGCGACATGATCCTCTGGCTGCACGCCGCCTACGAGCGTCCCACGCTCGCCGTCGTCGTGGTGCCGCCGGCGGTGCTGGTGACCGGCGCCGACGGCGCGTCGAGCGGGACGCCTCTGGATGATCTGATAGAAGGAGACGGTGCGACGGCCGGTACTGCCGCGCTCGGCAAGCTGCTCGGCATCCACATCGGCGGCTGGCTGATCGTGGACCGAGGCGCTCTGCTGAGCTCGCTAGGGGCCTCTACCCTTGGCAATCAGATCCTGGGCGGCTCGGGCGCCAGTCTCACCGAGGCAGCCCTGGGGCGCCAGGTGAGCATGCTGCGCGCGCTGATCGTCCTGGCGCCCCGCAAAGCCATTCCGGTACACGCCTTCGAGAACTACGTGCTCGGCTCGGGCGAGGCGAGTACGTCAATGGGTCTGAATGGAGTCGCTTCGCTGGGCAAGACGCTGCGCGACGCGCCTGGAGTCGACGTTCAGGTGCTGGCTCTGCCCGCCCACTTCGGCGGCGGAGCGTGGAGCGCCGATCAGGCCGCCGTGCGCAGTCTTCTGGAGCGGTTGCGCGCTCGGTAGGCCGCCGGGGAGACCGACGGCCACGCGGCACGGATGACAAAGCCGCGCCGCGTGGTGATGTAGGCGCGTGGCCGGGACGACGAAAACGCGACGGGCGCCTCGATGAGCGCCCGTCGCGTCTCTGTCTCTGCAGGCGGCTATCGGCCGCTACACCGCTACTCAGGCGGTGATGCGGCGGCGAAGTAACAAGCCGCCACCTATGAGTGCGATGCCCGCACCGAACGCCAGCAACAGGTTGGACCCGGTGAACGAGAGGTTACCCGTGCCCGCTCCCGGCTCGCTGCCCGAGAGGAAGCCCTCCAGGACCGCCTCATCGTCGCCGTACGCCTGGTCGGCGGGGTGGTTGCGCACGTAGTTGAGTGCGGCTTGCACTTCAGCCTTGGTCCAGTTGCCGTCGAGATGCCCGTCTTGCGCGTCCTTGATGATGGCGTTGATAGTAGATTGCGAGACCGCCATGGCCCCCGGTACGAAGACCAGCGCGACGACGAGCGTCAAGATAAGGACACCCACGATCCTGAACTTCATTGGCTGTACCCCCTCCACTTCGAGTGCTGCTCAGGTTCGACGTATGAGTGTATACCAGAAAACACCCACGCGGTCGATGCTACCCGGCTTTCGTGTTTGCGACACGTCGACGCGTGTCCGCTTCGGCGACGGCCGGGAGGTGAACGCACGCGGCTGTATACTTCCGGCATGGAACAGCTTGCAGAGGCCGTCGGCGCCCGTGCGGCGGCAGGCTCCATCATCTCGCGCCGGCGACTAAGGGCTGTCCTCGGCGCGCTACCCTTGCTGCTTGCGCTCGTCCTCTTCGAGACCCTTTCCTTTCGTAGCGGCGGGTACATGCTTGTCTCGGACGCGGCCGCACCGATCGTCATAGCCTTCCTCGTCGTGCTCGCCGTGTGGACAGCCTCGCGTCCGAGGCTGGGCAGCGGCCGCCTGGTCGCGGTAGGGCTGACCGCCTTGGCGGCGTTTGCCGTCTGGTCGGGCGTCTCCACTCTCTGGTCGCTCGGCCCAGACCTGTCCTGGATCTCCTTCAACTACGCCGCCCTGTACGCCCTGGCGGCGGTGTCGTGTGCGCTGGCCCGGCCGGGGGTGTGGGGGCTGCGCCTAGCCGGCGTCGGTTTCGTGGCCGCGATGTTGCCGGTGGCGATCTATGCATTCCTGGGCAAGGCGTTGCCCGACGTGGTTACACATGCGCAGTCCGTCGCCCGTCTGGAACAGCCGGTGGGCTACTGGAACGTTCTGGCCATACTCCTGGTGATGGCGACGCCGGTGGCGCTGGCGGTCGCCGGGCGACCGAGCCTCACGCCGGCGCTACGCGCCGCGGCCACCACCGCCCTCGGTCTCTTCCTGGTCACCTTCTTCTTCACGTTCTCGCGCGGTGGTATCGGTGCCATGTGCGTGGCCCTCATCGCGTACTTCGCAATCACCCGCACCCGCCTGAGCGGTCTCGTCTCCCTCATCATCGCCGCGTTGCCGGTCGCCCTGGTGCTGTACCACCTCCGCGGCCTCGGGACGCTGTTCGCGGCCACGACCAACGATGCCCTGCGCACCTCGCAAGGCCACACTTTTGGCCTCTGGATCATCGCCGCGCTGGCCGTCTCATTCGTCGTTCAGCTTGTCGTCTGCCTGGCGGTCGCTCGCTGGCAGCCGCGACCCAGGCTGGTCCGGATCACGGGCTGGGCAGTGCTGGCCGCCGTGATCGTCGTGCTGGTCGGCGGGCCGCTCGTCTACATGAGCCAGCGGGGAGGCATTGGGCCCTGGATCTCGAGCCACTACCATGCTGTCGTCAGCGGCAGCTCCACCGGTGGCGACACCGTGAGCCGGCTCGGCAATGTCAGCTTCGATGGCCGCGTGCAGATCTGGGAGGAAGCCATGCGCGGTGTACCCCAGCACCTTCTGACGGGCACCGGTGCCGGCACTTTCACGTTCACCAACTACCGCTATCGCGCCGTTCCCTGGATCGTGAAGCACGCGCACAGCCAGTGGGTCAACGTGCTGAGCGAGATGGGGGTCGTCGGGCTGGCGCTGTTCGCGGTCGCCATCTTCGGGCTGTTCGCGGCCGCTGTGCGCAGCCTGTGGCGGCACCGTCGCCATGCGGAGCGGCCGCTGCTGGCGGCGTGTTTTGCGGCCGCCTTGGCGTTTGCCCTGCACATGTCGGTCGATTGGGACTGGGACATGGCCGCGGCAACCATCGCGTTCCTGCTACTGCTGATGGTAGTCGCCGTCTTTTCGCCCGCCGAGATTGCCGCCGAGACTGCAGATTCGGTCGCCGCGAGCCCGGCCGCGCTGGGCACCACAGAGAACGGCGCCGATCTGACACTGGCCGGCGATGCGGATGTGGCGCCCGGCGCCGTGGACCCGCCCGCCGCCAAGGCTTCGCGGCGGCGGCTCCCGCTGCTGGCGACCATCCTGGCCTGCGGCCTGCCGTTGCTCGTGGCGGCCAGCTGGATGCTTCCTTACCTGTCGGACGGGGCGGCTGCACAAGCGACCTCACAGGCGGACCAGAGCCCCGCGGCGGCAGCGGCCAGCGCGCGCCGCGCGCATTCGCTCGATCCGCTGGCGGTGAGTCCCCTCATCACGCTTTCTCAGATCCAGCAGGGGGATGGCCGGCCGGAAGAGGCGCTCGCCACCCTCACGACTGCCGAGCGGCTGCAGCCCGACAACTACTTCGTGCACTACAATCTCGGGCTGCTGCTTTCCGATGCGCTGCATCGCAGCACGGCCGCGGCCACGCAGTTCAAGCTGGCTCTGGCGCTGAATCCGCTGGACACGGTCAGCCAAGACGCCCTGAAGCAACTGACGGGACGCTGACGCCGGGCCTCGCGACGGGCGTGTGCCCCAAGAGAGGCGCCTTCGCTGCGTGGTAAGCTTCGCCCGGACCACGGGAAAGGGCGGCGGTAGGCGCCGCCGTATGTTCCTCGGGGCAATGCCACGGCGCCGTGCCGGCAGCTCAGGCGGCCCGGGCACCCTTCGCGGTTGCGCGGCGTCGCCAACGTGGACGGCAACGGCAAGGAGTGCGCGTGGGCGATCAACAGGCGCCGATCGGCGTCATCGGCATCGGGTACGTGGGGCTGGTGAGTGCAGTCTGTTTCGCTCACCTCGGACACAAGGTCGTCTGTCTGGACGTCGATGAACGGCGCGTCACCGCGCTGCGCAACGGCCAGGTGCCCATCTACGAGCCCGGTCTGGACAAGCTGCTAGAAGACAACGCCGAGCGCCTGTCTTTCACCACCTCGTACCCCGAGCTGCTGGCGGCCTGCCGCATCCTGTTCGTCGCCGTCGATACGCCGCCCTCACCGTCCGGCGACGCGGACCTCAGCCGCGTGCGGTCGGCCGTGAGCCAGGTAGCCGCGGCCGGCGGAGATCATCTGCTGGTCATGAAGAGCACCGTCCCCGTGGGCACCGGCGAGGCGCTGATGGCCGATCTGCAGGCGGCCGGCGCCCACGGCGTGCACTACGTCAGCTGCCCGGAGTTCCTGCGCGAGGGTGCCGCCATAGAGGATTTCCTGGAGCCGGACCGCATCGTCATCGGCTCGTTCAACGAGGCGGACGGCGATGACGTGGCCGAGCTGTACCGCGGTATCGACGCCGAAGTGCTGCGCACCACGGTGCCGACCGCCGAGATGATCAAGTACGCGTCCAACGCCTTCCTGGCGACCAAGATCAGCTTCATCAACGAGATAGCCAACGTCTGCGAGGGCGTTGGGGCGGACGTGCGTTACGTTGCCTACGGCATGGGACTGGACCACCGCATAGGGCCGCACTTCCTGCAGGCCGGAATCGGGTACGGCGGCTCGTGCTTTCCCAAAGACGTGCAGGCGCTCAAGCAGATCGCCGGCAATACCGGCTACCATTTCCAGCTGCTCAACGCCGTGCTGGAGGTCAATCACCTGCAGAAGCGCCGCGTGGTCACTAAACTGAAAGACCACCTGGGCAGACTGCGCGGCCGCAGGGTCGCTCTGCTGGGCCTCACCTTCAAGCCGAACACCGACGACCTGCGGGAGGCCGCCAGTATCGTGCTGGCGGCCCGTCTGCTGGGCGAAGGCGCCACCGTGTCGGCCTACGACCCCATGGTGGCGCCCGGTGAACATCCGCTGTTCCCAGGCGTGACCATTTGCGAGCAGGCGATGCGGGCGGTGCAGCACGCCGATGCGGTCGTCCTGGTCACCGAGTGGCCCGAGTTCGCGCGGCTGGACTGGGCGGCCGTGGCGGCTGCCATGGCACGGCCGCTCGTGGTAGACGGGCGCAACTTCCTGGAACCGGACAAGTTGCGCCTGCTCGGCTTTCATTATGAAGGTGTCGGCGTGCCGGACGGCGAGTCGGACGAAGTCGCAACGGCGGCCGGCGACGGCTCCGGGCCGGCGCAGTGAGCCGGGCGCCGTGCACGCAGGCCGTCGTCCTCGTAGGCGGCGAGGGTACTCGTCTGCGGCCCATCACTTCGCGGGTGCCCAAGCCGGTCGCGCCGCTCGTCTGCCGTCCATTCATCAGCTATGTCATCGAGAATCTGGCGCGACACGGCGTGGAGCATGTCGTGTTCTCCAGTGGGTATCTCGCCGAAGCGATCGAGCACACCGTGGGCGACGGTGGCCGGTTCGGCCTGCGCGTCTCTTACGCCGTGGAGAGCGAGCCGCTGGGCACGGCCGGCGCCATCAAGAATGCCGAGAGCCACCTCGCCGACGAACGGTTCTTCGCGCTCAACGGCGACGTGCTCAGCGATATCGACCTCAGCGATCTGGCGGCCGCTCACGTGAGCAAGCGGGCCATGGGCACCATCTACCTCACGCCGGTCGAGGATCCGCGCCGCTACGGCCTGGTCCGCATGCGGGAAGACGACAGCATCAGCGACTTCCTGGAGAAGCCGGGCGCCGAGTTCGCCGGGCCGGCGCTCATCAATGCCGGCATCTACGTGCTGGAGCCGGAGGTGCTGGAGATGATCCCGGCCGGCCGCATGTTCAGCATCGAGCGCGGCGTGTTCCCGGTCCTCGCTCAGGCAGGGTCGCTCTTCGGACACGACACGGCCGATTACTGGCGCGACATCGGCACCCCGGAGAGCTATCTGGGGGCGCACTTCGACGTCCTGGAACACACCGTCCGCACGGCCGTCGTCGAACGGATGGGCGCCGATTACGTGTACGTGGCGCCCACTGCTCGTATTGACGAGCACGCGCGCGTCGTGCCGCCGGCATATATCGACGACGGGGTGCAGGTGGGCGCGCGCTCTCAGGTCGGACCACTGGTCGTGGTGGGCGCCGGGGCCCGCATCGGTTCCGGTGCCCACATCACGGAATCGGTCATCCAGGAAGAGGTCGTCATGGCGGAAGACGTCCAGGCCATGCACAGCGTCATCGTGCGCCGCACCATCATCGGCGCAGGCAGTGAGCTGGACCACGCAATCGTGGGTGAGGCTTGCACGATCGGCGCCGGCAACAGGCTGATGAAGGGCATCAGCTTGTCTGCGGGTACGGTGCTGCCGGACGGCAGCGTCACGTTCCGCGAGCTGGACGACGGGGAGGGCAGATGACTAATCGGCGTAGCGCTATTGAGACGCCTCGCACATCCGCAGGGGGAGGCGACGTGTGACTAACCAACGTAGTGGAGTTGAGACGCCTCGCGCAAACGCAGTGGGAGGCGAGGTGTGACTAATCGGCGTAGCGCTATTGAGACGCCTTGCACATACGCAGGGGGAGGCGAGGCGTGACTAATCGGCGTAGCCCACGTAGTGGAGCAAGTGCTGTTGGATCGAGCGGACGGCAGGCAAGCTCGATCACTAATCGGCGTAGCGCTATTGAGACGCCTCGTGCAGGAGCAAGTGAGGGCGAGACGTGACCATAGCCGAAGGCATCTTCAAGGCATACGACGTGCGCGGGCTGTACCCGGATGAGGTCGACGCCGAGGTGGCGGCGCGCATCGGCGCCGCCCTGGTAGAGCAGCTCGGCGCGAGCACCGTGGCCGTGGGTCGCGACCCGCGCCTCAGCTCGCCGGAGCTGGCTGCCGCCTTTGCCTCCGGCGCCACCGCGGCCGGCGCCCGGGTCGTCGACTTCGGCATGGTCGCCACCGAGATGCTCTACTACGGGGTCGCCGATCGCCGTCTGGACGGCGGCGCCATGGTCACCGCCTCGCACAACCCGCGCCAGTACAACGGCATGAAGCTCGTCGGCGAAGGCGCTTTGCCGCTCAGCGGCGATTCAGGCATCCCCGAGCTGGAGCGCCTTGTGCGTGGCATGGCGGATACGCCGGTCGGCGATCCCGACCTGGCCTCCGCATGTGAGGTCGTCGACCTGTATCCGGCCTACGTGCAGCACCTGTTGACGTTCGCAGAGCCGTCGTCGTGGCCAGACTTCCGCGTGGTCATGGACGCCTGCAACGGCATCGCCGGCAAGCTGGCCCCGCTTGTGTTCGAACAGACTCCCGTGCGCCGTACCGAGCTCTTCTTCGAGGTGGACGGCAGCTTCCCGCACCACGCGCCCAACCCGCTGCTGGAAGAGAACCGCGTGCTGCTCGCCAGCCATGTGCGGGACGAGAAAGCCGACCTGGGTATCGCCTGGGACGGCGATGCCGACCGCTGCTTCTTCATCGACGAGCAGGGCGAGTTCGTACCCGGCGACTTCGTGACCGCGCTGCTCGCCGAGGCGCTGCTCGCCCGGCATCCGGGGGCCGCCATCCTCTACGACCTGCGCGCCAGCCGGGCCGTGCCGGACACCATCAAAGCCAACGGCGGCGTGCCGCTGATCAACCGCGTCGGGCACGCCTTCTTCAAGCAGCGTATGCGTCGCGAGCCCGTCCTCTTCGGTGGCGAAGTAAGCGGCCACTACTACTTTACGGACAACCACAACGCAGACTCGGGCTTCATCCCGGCGCTGCTGATGCTCGACCTGCTGGCGCAGCGCAAGGCCACCATGTCGGAGCTGCTGGAACCGCTGCGCTCGCGCTACTTCATCTCCGGTGAGATCAACTCCACCGTTCGCGACGCTGGGTTGGTGTTCCGTCAGATCAAGGAGCGCTTCTTCGACGCGACGATCACGGAGCTGGACGGCATTTCCGTCGACTACGAACATTGGCATTGCAACGTGCGCGCCTCCAACACAGAGCCGCTCGTGCGCCTCAATCTGGGCGCCGACAGTGAAGAGCTCATGGAAGAGAAGCGCGACCTGGTGCTCGGTATCATCCGCGAGGGCTGAGGGGGGTCGATGACCGAGGCGAGAGCCGGGACGACCGGCGAAGATGTGATAGCCGACCAGCGCCTGGAGCTTTCGCCGGCGCTGGTCGTCGAACGAGATCCGCAAGACATGAACGTGGCCATCGTCCGCCTGGGCGACCAGGTCGGCGAGGGCTGGGCGGCGGCCTGGCCGGTGGCCGCCGGTGTAGCCGACCTGCGGCCGCCGGGTGGATGGGACGGCATCGCCGTCTGCGGCATGGGCGGCTCGGCTATCGGGGCCGACGTGATCCACGCCGCTCTGCCGGACATCAAGGTGCCCTATGAAGTCGTCCGCGGCTACGAGCCGCCCTCGTGGGTCACCGCGCGCACGCTGCTGGTCGCGGTGAGCTACTCGGGCGGCACCGAAGAGACGCTGGCCTGCGTCGACGCCGCCCGTGAGATCGGCGCCCGCCCGGTGTGCATCGCCGGCGGCGGGCGCCTGGCCTCGCAGGCGGCAGAACACGGCTGGCTACGCGTGCCGCTGCCGGCCGGTCTGCAGCCGCGGGCCGCGGCCGGCTACCTGACGACGGCCATCGCCGCCGTGCTGGCGCGGGCGGGCATGGCGCCGCACATCAACGAGCAGGTCGACGAGGCCGCCGCGCTGCTCAGGGAGCTGGCCGCCGAGCTCGGCCCGGCGGTGCCCGAGCCTCACAACGCCGCCAAGATGCTGGCTCGCCGTCTTGTCGGTCACATGGCCGTCGTCTACGGGTACGGGGTCACCGCTCCCGCCGCCCGCCGCTGGAAGACGCAGCTCAACGAGAACGCCAAGATGCCGGCCGTCTTCGGTGAACTGCCGGAGCTCGACCACAACGAGATCGTCGGCTGGGGGGCGGACCGGAGCCTGCTGCAACGCTTGCACGTGGTCGCCCTGGACGACCCGCTGGGCGACGAGCGCGTGCGCCGCCGGATGGAGCCGACCCTGGCGCATGCCCGCGAACGCGCCGCCGGCGTGGACGTCGTCAGCGCTCGCGGCCGCTCGCCGCTTGCTCGCTGTCTGAGCGCCGCCTACGTGGGCGACTGGGTCTCGCTGTACGTCGCGCTGCTCTCCGGCGTAGACCCCACGCCGGTTGCCGCCATCGAGCGGCTCAAGAAGGCGCTCGCCGCCGAGGCGCCAGACGCCAACTGAGCGTGCTGCCGGCGGGCTGCGGACCGTGGCGCCCAGGCGTCGCCTGAGCGCGCCGCCGAGGCAGCGACGCCTGGCCGGGGCTCTGCCGTGACGGGCACGGATCCGTCTGAGCACTGGCTCGCCGCGGCGCTCGTGGCCGGCGAGCCCGGCTGTCTCGCTCTGGCCGACAGTCTGTTCCCGGATGTGGAGCCGGCCGTGCTGGCGGCCGCCGACTTCGCGCCGCCGGCGCCCTTCGAAGGCCCTCTGTTCGACCTGCTGGAAGACGTCGCCCGATCGGCCGGCGCTCGTCCATCGCCGGAGGGCGCCGGCGAGCCGGTGCTCGGGCTGGTGGTGC
>Ga0182021_10007035_pt1 | contig 13322 bp, 11 predicted proteins | sample 612E3MmetaG_FD_120493 | JGI IMG/M metagenome (GOLD analysis project Ga0182021, IMG submission 120493) | Permafrost microbial communities from Stordalen Mire, Sweden - 612E3M metaG (Illumina Assembly) | ecosystem: Environmental > Terrestrial > Soil > Wetlands > Permafrost | place: Sweden...
CCGAACTGGGAAGAAATGGGACGAAATGGGCGAAGAATCGTTAATCGGAAGCTACCAGGCCACCCTCGACAAGGCCGGCCGCCTCAAAATTCCTGAGCGGTTCCGGGTCCTCATCGAGGCGCGGTACGGCCCCGGTCTCTTCATCACCTCCCTGGAAAACGAATCCGTCCGGATCTTCCCTCTTTCCGTTTGGAAGGAAATGACGGGCACGTCCGAGCAAAGCATGGCGTTCATCCGTTCCAGCTACCGCGAGTTCTTCCTCCGCGCCCACGGCCGCGGCTGCTCCGGCGAGATCGACGCGAAAGGCCGCGTCCTCATCACCCCCCGGCTCCGCGAAAAGAACGGGCTCAAGAGCGAGGTCGAAGTCGTCGGCATGAACAACCACCTGGAAGTCTGGGACAAGGAACGCCTGGAAGCGAAACTCGACCAGAATCCGCTGACCGCGGAGGATTTCGAGAAGTTCGCCGCGCTCGGGCCCGTCCGGAAGCCGGAATGAGCCACCCTGAACATATACCCGTCCTCCTCGACGAAACGCTGAAGGCGCTGGACGCCGGCCGTCCGGGCCTCTACGTCGACGGCACCATCGGCCTGGGCGGACATGCCGAAGCCCTCCTGGGCCGCAATCCGGCGGCTTCCCTGGTCGGGCTGGACCTGGACGAGGCGGCCCTCAAGATCGCCCAGGAACGCCTGGCCGCATTTGGGGACCGGGTCACCCTCTATCATTCGGACTACCGCAACCTGCCCGATCTGGACGTCGATTTCAAGTCCGTCCGGGGTGTGCTCGTCGATATGGGCATGTCCTCCTTCCAGCTCGATTCTCCCGAGCGGGGCTTCAGCCATCAGGCTGACGGCCCGCTCGACATGCGCATGGACGCCCGGAACAAGACGACCGCCGCCCGCATCCTGGAGAAGGCTTCCGAGGCCAAGCTGGCCCAGATCTTCCGGGACTACGGCGAGCTCAAGCAGGCCCACAAGCTGGCCCGGAAAATCGCCTCGGCCCGCCGGCTCCAGGCCCTGGAAAGCACGACCCAGCTGCGGGTCATCGTCGAGGACGTCTGCCATTGGATTCCCCAGAAGGGCAAGCTCCATCCGGCCTCCAAGGTCTTCCAGGCCCTGCGCATCGAGGTCAACGACGAGCTGTCCAACCAGGCCGAGTTCCTGGAAGCGGTCCTGCGGCTTCTGCGGCCCGGAGCGCGGCTGGCCGTCATCGCCTTCCATTCCCTCGAGGACCGCGTGGTCAAGCACACTTTCCTGCGCCTGGCCAAGCCCGAAACCGGGACGCCGCTCATCGGGATCCTGACCCGCCATCCCGTCGTCCCCTCCGACGAAGAGGCCGCCCGCAACCCCCGCAGCCGCTCGGCCAAGCTGCGGGCAGCGGTGAGGATCTGATGGTTCGCCGGCAGTACTCCGTCCGCCAGATCGCGGCCTGGAGCGCGCTGGCGCTACTCGTCGTGGCCGTCCTGACCTTCTACCTCTGGCATCTCAACGAGAACATCCGCCTGGGCTGGGACAGCGCCCGGCTCGAAAGCGAACGGATCGCCGTCCTCGAGCAGGTCGAACGGCTGCAGGCCCGCAAAGCCCGGCTGCTGGCCCCCGACCGGGTCGAAAAGATCGCCAAGTCCGAGCTGAAGCTGGGCGATCCCCGCACCGACCAGATCGTCTACGAGGAGCGTTGAACACGTGCCCGCCGTGAACTTCCTGAACGATCACTACCGCAAGCAGGCCCGCCTGCGGACCCGGATGTTCGGCCTGTTCTGCGCGTTCTGGTTCCTGGCCATCGTCGTCCGCCTCGTCCAGATCCAGGTCTTCAGTCACGCCCGGTACGAAGCCCGGGTGATCGACCAGAACAAGGGCCAGACGCCGATCCTGCCGCGACGGGGCACGATCTATGACCGCCAGGGCCGCATCCTGGCCGCCAGCCAGCCGGCCTGCTCGGTCTTTTACCGGCCCAACGCGGCCGACCCCATCCCGGCCCGCATCGAGCCCATCCGGCGCCTGGCCGGTACCCTGGGCTTGACGGCCAGGGATCTGGAAAGGATCGACAACGAGATCCGGAGCGGCTCGCGCTTCATTTGGCTCAAACGGAAGGCCGAACCGGACGTCGCCGCCCGCGCGGCCAATCATAAGCTCGGCATCGACTACCAGGAGGAAGCCAAGCGCTTCTATCCTCTCGGCACCCTGGCCGCCCAGGTCCTGGGCGGCGTCACCGTCGACGGACAGGGGATCTCAGGGATCGAGCTGAAATTCAACTCCGTCCTGCAGGGCCGGAAAGGCCTGGCCATCAATCTCCACGACGCCTTAAACCGGGAATACCGCACGGAAGTGATCATCGAGCCGGTCAGCGGGCGGGATGTCACCTTGACCCTGGACCAGACCATTCAGTTCTACGCGGAGTCGGCCATCCGGAAAGCCGTGTCCGAGACCGGCGCGGCCTGGGGCACGGCGATCGTGTCCACCCCCCACAACGGCGAAATCCTGGCCATGGCCACATCCCCCGGCTTCGATCCCAACAATTACCCGGCCCAGCCGGAGGCCGACAACAACCGGGCCGTGCGCCATCTTTACGAACCGGGCTCGACGTTCAAGATCGTCACCGCCGCGGCCGCCTTGGAGAACCGCGTGGTCAACCTGGCCGACAAGTTCGACTGCAGCAAGGGGTCGATCGAGCTGGCCGGCGGCCCCATCCGCGACCACAAGCTGATGGGTGTACTGACCTTCGCCGAAGTCATCACCAACTCCTCCAATATCGGCACAATCATGGTCGGCCAGCGGCTGAGCGAGGACCAGCTCTACCATATGATCGATCTCTTCGGCTTCGGCCGGCGGACGGGCATCGAGCTGCCGGCCGAAGCCGTCAGCCGGCTGAACCCCGTCGAAAAATGGAGCCGGCGTTCCCAGGCCTCGCTTTCGATCGGCTACGAAATCCAGGTCACGCCCCTCCAGGTCCTGCAGGCTATGAACGTCGTGGCCAACCGGGGGAAGCTCATCCCGCCCCGCATCGTCAAATCGATCCAGGGCAGTCGGCCGCACTCTTCCGGACCGACCTCGACTTTGATTCTATCCTCCGGCGTCGGGGAGAAGCTGGCTGGCATTCTGGAACGGGCCGTGAACGAAGGGACGGGCCTGGCCGCCCGGCCCGAGGGCTACGAAACGGCCGGCAAGACCGGCACGACCCAGCGATACGACCCGGCTTTGAAGGCCTATTCCACCAAGCGCCATACCGCCTCGTTCGTCGGCTTCGTCCCCGCCGACGAACCGGTCCTGTCCATCATCGTCGTCCTGGACGATCCCCGGACCGAAGAGCAATACGGCGGCCAATTGGCCGCGCCCGTATTCCGCGAAATCGCCCTGCGGTCCCTGCGGACGCTCGGGGTCCGGCCCGGCCGGGCCCTGCCGGCCCTGCGGGCCGACCGGCGCGTGGAGAACCAACAGCCATGACCCTGGAAGAACTGTTCCGCGGCTGCCCCGTTCAGCGCCTCTCCGGCGATCCCCAAACGGAGATCACCTCCCTGGCTTACGCCTCGTCCGACGTCCGACCGGGCGGGCTGTTCGCCGCCCTCAAGGGCGAAGTGCGCGACGGATTCATCTATGTCGGCGACGCCCTCGCCCGCGGTGCATCGGCCGTCCTATCCGACCGCCCCAAGCCGGAGGGGATCGAGGCGGCCTGGGTCCAGGTCTTCGATTCGCGCGAGGCGCTGGCCCTGGCCGCGGCCAACTTCTACGGCCACCCTTCGCGCCGCCTGACCCTGGTCGGGATCACCGGCACCAAGGGCAAGACGACGATGACGTACCTTCTCGAAGCCATCTTCCGCAAGGCCGGCTTCGGCGTCGGCGTCATCGGCACCATCAACTACCGCGGGCCCGGATTCGTTCGGGAGGCCAAGCGGACGACCCCCGAAGCCCCCGACCTCCAGCGTATGCTGGCCGAGATGGTCGAGGGCGGCGCCACCCACGGGATCATGGAGGTCTCCTCCCACGCCCTGGACCGCAAGCGCGTAGTCGGCGTGGCCTTCGATGTGGCCGTCTTCACCAACCTGAGCGGCGAGCACCTCGACTACCACCTGACGATGGAAGACTATTTCGAGGCCAAGAAGAAGATCTTCTACCTCAACTCCAAGAAGCGCATCGCGGTCGTCAACCAGGACGACCCCTGGGGCCAGAAGCTCATCGCCGAACTGCCCATGACCACGGTCACCTACGGCCTGAGCCCCGCGGCCCTGGTCCGGGCCGAACGGTTCAAGCTGAACGGCACGGGCATCGAGGCCCTGATCAATTATCCCGGCGGCCACGTCGGCATCACGTCCGCCCTCTCGGGTCGGCACAACCTCTACAACATCCTGGCCTCCTTCGCCGTGGCCCTGACCCTGAACATCCCGCCCATGACCATCCGCGACGGCTTGGCCGAGCTGGCCCAGGTCCCCGGACGGTTCGAAAAGATCGCCAACTCCCTGGGCTTCCAGGTTTTCGTCGATTTCGCCCATACCGAGGACTCCCTTCGCAGCATCCTGGAGACGGCCCGCGACCTCAAGCCGGCCCGCCTGATCGTGGTCTTCGGCGCGGGCGGCGACCGCGACCGCCTGAAGCGCGCCCCCATGGGCCGGGCCGCGGCCGAGCTGGCCGACTGGGTTATCCTGACCTCGGACAATCCGCGTTCCGAGGACCCCCAGACGATCCTCCGCGACATCGAGAAAGGCGTCCTGGAGACGGGCCGCAAATCCTATGCCGTGATTCCCGACCGGCGGGAGGCCCTGGCTAAAGCCTTGACCATGGCCCGCAAGGGCGACCTGGTCCTCATCGCCGGCAAGGGCCACGAGACCTACCAGGAGATCAAGGGCGAAACCCACCACTTCAGCGACGTCGAGACGGCCCGCGAGATCCTCCTCTCCCTGGGATCGAAATAGCCATGGCCGAGCTGCGGGCGGACTGGATCGCGACGCGGGCGGGCGGCGTCCTCGTGCAGGGCCAGCCCGGCCGGCGCTTTCGGTCCTATACGATCGACTCCCGGCAGGCCGGCCCAGGAGACCTCTTCTTCGCCGTGACGGCCGCCCGCGACGGCCACGCCTTCGTCGCCGACGCCGCGGCGCGGGGCGCCGGCGGAGCCGTGGTGTCCCGGGGCGTGGAAGGCCTGCCCTCCGATTTCACGGTCATCCGCACCGACGACACGGTCCGCGCCCTGCAGGCCCTGGCCAAGGCCGTCCTGGGCATCCGCCTGCGCTGGGTCATCGGCATCACCGGAAGCGTCGGCAAGACCACGACCAAGGAATTCACGGCCGCCCTCCTGGCCGACCGCTATAACGTCCTCAAATCCGAGGGCAATTTCAACAACCACCTCGGCCTGGCCCTCTCCCTCCTGCGGCTCGAAGCGGCCCACTCGGCAGCCGTCCTGGAGATGGGCATGCGCGCGCCCGGCGAGATCAAGGCCCTCACGGAGATCGCCCCCCCGGACGTGGCCGTCATCACCAACGTCAATCCCGCCCACCTGGAAACGCTCGGCACCCTCGAAGCCGTGGCCGCGGCCAAGTGGGAAATCGTGGCCGGGTTGAAGCCCGGCGGAACGGCCGTTCTCAACGGGGACGATCCCGCCCTGCGGGCCGTCTCCAAGGATTGGCTCGGCCGGATCGTCCGTTTCGGCCTGGGCGACGGATGTGAAGTGACCGCCCGCGGCATGGAGCGGCGCGGCTTCGACGGCCTGGCCTTCGAGCTGCAGGCCGGAGGGCGGTCGGAAGCGACCCGCCTGCGATTCCTGACCGACGCCTATCTTTACAACGCCCTGGCCGCCGCCGGCGTGGCCCATGCCCTGGGCCTGCCCCTATCCGATATCGCCGCTCACATCGCCGGGCTGCGGCCGGCCCCCAAGCGGGGCCAATGGATCGCCCTGGCCCAGGGCGTCGTCCTGGTCGACGATTCGTACAACTCCAATCCCAAGGCCCTGGAAACGGCCCTGCGCGGGCTGGGGACCCTGCCCGCCGCCCGCCGGGTGGCCGTCCTGGGCGACATGCTCGAGCTCGGCCCCGGGGAAGTCCGCTTCCACGAGGAAGCCGGACGGACGGCGGCCGCGTCGGGCTGGGATGTGATCATCACCGTCGGGCCCCGGGCCCGCGGGCTGGCCGAGGCGGCCCGCGCGGCCGGCCGGCCTGCGGAGGGGATCGCGGCTTTCGAAACCAGCGAGGACGCCGCCGCGGCCCTGCCGGCGATCCTGCGGCCCGGCGACCTCGTGCTGGTCAAAGGCTCGCGCGGCGTCCGCACCGAAATCGTCGTCGAGGCGGTCAAGAAACTCTTCGAGGAGAATTGACGTGTTCACCTGGCTGCTCGTTCCCCTCAAAAGCACGCTCTCCTTCTTCAACTTCTTCCATTACATCACCGTCCGGACGGCCCTGGCCGGGATCACCGCCCTGCTCCTGAGCTTCGTCTTCGGACCGATCCTCATCCGGTCCTTGAAGAAGCGCCAGATCGGCCAGGAGATCCGGGCCGATGGGCCGCAGTCGCATTTCTCCAAGAAGGGGACGCCCTCCATGGGCGGCCTGCTCATCATCGGAACGACCCTCGTCTCCGCACTCCTCTGGGGCGATCTCGACAACACCTATGTCTGGCTGGCCATGGCCACCATGCTGACGTTCGGGCTGGTCGGCTGGCTGGACGATTACCTCAAGTTCCGCCGCAAGCGCTCGCTCGGGCTGATCGCCCGCACCAAGCTGTTCCTGCAGCTGGGACTGGCCGTGATCCTCGGAGCCGTCGTCGTCTGGCTGGGACAGACCGGCCATTTCGACCTGCACCTTTTCTTCCCCATCCTCAAGCAATGGCTCCCCTACCTGGGCTGGTTCTATGGGCCCTGGGTCGTCTTCATCCTCATCAACTCCACGAATGCCGTCAACCTGTCCGACGGCCTGGACGGCCTGGCCATCGGCCTGACCCTCATCAGCGCCACGGCCCTGACCGCCCTGACCTACATCGCCGGGCACGCCGTGTTTTCCAAGTACCTCTATATCGCCCGGGTGCCCCTGGCCGCCGAGCTGACCGTCTTCGGCGGAGCCCTGACCGGCGCCTGCCTGGGCTTCCTCTGGTTCAACAGCCACCCGGCCCAGATCTTCATGGGCGATGTGGGGGCCCTCTCGCTGGGGGCCACCCTGGCCATGATGGCCATCCTGATCAAGCAGGAATTCCTGCTCTTCACCGTGGCCGGGGTCTTCATCATCGAGGAGCTCTCGGTCGTCCTGCAGGTCTCCTACTTCCGCCTCAGCAAGGGCAAACGGATTTTCAAGATGGCCCCGATCCACCACCATTTCGAGCTTCTCGGCTGGCCCGAGGAGAAGGTCGTGGTGCGTTTCTGGATCCTGGGCATCATCTTCGCCCTCTTCAGCCTGACCACCCTCAAGTTGAGATAAAAATGGAGCTGCGCGGCAAACACGTCGTCGTCATCGGGCTGGCCCGGACGGGGAATTCCCTGGCCGAGTTCCTCCTGGCGGCGGGCGCGCGCGTGACCATCAGCGAAAAGCGGACGGCCGAGGCCCTGGGGCCGGAGCGGGCCGCCTGGATCGAGCGCGGCGCGGTGGTCGAGTGCGGCGGACACGACCCGGCGACGTTCCTCGCGGCCGACCTGATCGTGCCCAGCCCGGGCGTCCCCAAGCTGGCCGAGATCGAAGCCGCCCGAAGAGCGGGCGTGCCGGTCCTCTCCGAGATCGAGCTGGCCTACCGGTTCCTCAAGGGAACGATGATCGGCATCACCGGAACGAACGGCAAATCGACGACCGCCACCCTGACCCACAAGATCCTGGCCGAAGGCGGGAAGCGGGCCTTCCTCACCGGCAACATCGGCGTGCCGCTCCTGTCCTTCGTCCGCGACAGCCGGCCGGACGACGTCTATGTCATCGAGATCTCGAGCTTCCAGCTGGAATACATCGAACGGTTCAAGGTCCATATCGCCGCCGTGCTCAACATCTCCCAGAACCACATCGACTGGCACGGCTCGTTCGAGGAGTACTGGGGCGCCAAGAAAAAGCTCGTCGCGGCCCTGGCCGAGGGCGACTTCGCCGTTCTCAACCGGGACGACGAAAATGTCTGGGCCCTGGCCGGCGGCGGACCGTACCGGACCTACGGCTTCAGCCGGTCCCAGGCCGTGGCGCCCGGCGCCGTCATGCGGGACGGCCGCATCGTCCTGGCCGACGGGGACGGGACATCGGAAACCCTCATGGACGCCGCCGAGATCCCCCTTTTCGGGGCCCACAACCGGGACAACGTCATGGCCGCGGCTCTCATCGGACGGATCTGCGGCGTCCCGGCCGCCCGCATGCGCGAGTCGATCAGGACCTTCCGGGCCCTCGAACACCGCCTCGAGCGCGTCGCGGTCGTCGGCGGCGTGGAATACGTCAACGATTCCAAAGCCACGACCGTGGACGCCGCGATCAAGGCCATCGAGAGCTTCGACCGGCCCATCGTCCTGATCCTCGGCGGCAAGGACAAGGGCTCGGATTTCCACCCCCTGCGCGGCGCCCTCGCCGGCCGGGTCAAATCCGTCGTCCTGGTCGGCGCGGCCAAGGACAAGATCCGGGCCGCCCTGGAAGGCGCCGCGCCCATGACCGAGGCCCGCGACTATGCCGAAGTCGTCGACCGGGCCGCCGCCGCGGCGGCGCCCGGGGACGTGGTCCTCCTGGCCCCGGCCTGCACGAGCTGGGACATGTTCGCCAGCTTCGAGGTGCGCGGCGAGACGTTCAAGGCCGAGGTCCGGCGCTTGGCGGCCGCGGAGAGGAAGGCCTGACAATGGAAATGGTCCGGCGCGGCGGCTTCGACAAGACGCTCTTCTTCATCGCCCTGATTCTCGTGGCGGTCGGGGTGCTGATGGTCTTCGACGCCTCGGGCGCCCTGGCCACATTCAATTACCGCCAACCCTTCTTCTTCCTCATCAACCAGATGGGCGGGGCCCTGGGCGGAATCTTCCTGCTCTTCCTCGTGGTCTCGGTCAAGGTCCCTTTTTACGAAAACCGGTTCTTCGTCTTCGGCCTTCTGGGGATTACGTACTTGCTCCTGGTCCTTTGCTTCGCCATGCCCGAAGTGGCCAACACGCACCGCTGGGTGAGCATTCTGCATGTCCGCTTCCAGCCGTCCGAGCTGGCCAAGCTCAGCCTCGTCCTTTTCCTGGCCAACTACGTCCAATGGTTCAAGGACCGCATCAACGAAATGAAGATCTTCCTGCCCGCGGCGGCCGTGCTCTTCGGCGCCGTCCTGCTCATCCTGCTGGAGCCGGATTTCGGCACGGCGGCGCTGACCATGGGCTTGGGCGGGCTGGTCCTTTTCCTGGGCGGCGTCCGCCTGCGCAATTTCCTTTACCTGGGCGCGGCCGTCGTCCCGACCTTCTTCGTCTTCCTCCTCCTGGCCAGCTATCGCGTCAACCGCGTCCTGGCCTTCATCGCCGGAAGCAAGGCCCTGGAAAGGGCCTCCTTCCAGGTCGACCAGTCCAAGATGGCCGTGGGCGCCGGCGGCCTCCTCGGCACGAGCCTCGGCGAGGGCACACAGAAGCTCTTCTTCCTGCCTTGCCCGCACACCGACTTCATCTTCTCGGTCATCGCCGAGGAGCTCGGGCTTCTGGGCGCACTGTCCATCCTGGCCTTGTTCGCCATCATTGTCTGGCGGGGCTTGAAGATCAGCCTCAAGGCCACGACCATGGCCGCCCAGCTGGCGGCCGCGGGCCTGACCTTCCTGCTGGCCCTGCAGACCCTGATCAACATCTCCGTCGTCCTGGGGCTCAGCCCGGCCAAGGGCGTGCCCCTCCCCCTGATCTCCTTCGGCCGCTCCTCGCTCGTTTGCACGATCCTGGCGGTAGCCGTTCTCCTGCATATCTCCCAGCGCAAGGGCGAGGCCCGGGAATTTTGATGGACACGAGACGCGTCTTCATCAGCGGCGGCGGCACGGGCGGGCATCTCTACCCCGCGCTCGTGCTGGGCCGCGCGCTCCGGGAAGCGGATCCCGGCCTGGAAATCGTCTTCATCGGTTCCCGCCGGACCGCCGAGCAGCGCATCCTGTCCGCCTACGCCGTCCGCTCGATCTCCATGTCCATCGAGGGTCTCAAAGGGCGCGGCCTGAAAAGCGTCCGCGGCCTGGCTCTCCTGCCCGGCGCCTTTCTCAAATCCCTGGCCCTCCTCCTCCGGCTCAAGCCGGCTCTGGTCGTCGGCGTCGGCGGCTACAGCTCCGGCCCCGTCGTTCTCACGGCCGCCTGGCTGGGCAAACCCACCCTGATCATGGAGCAGAACGTCCGGCCGGGTTTCACCAACCGGATGCTCGCCCGCTGGGTCAAACGGGCCGTGGTGGCCTTCGACGAGAGCCTGCCGTTCTTCCGGGGCAAGGCCATCCGCCTGGGCAATCCCGTCCGGGATGAATTCAACAGCCTGCCGCCGCGCCGGCCAGGACCGGCCCTGCGGATCCTCGTCTTCGGCGGAAGCCAGGGATCGCGCGTCCTCAACCGGGGACTGATCGCTTCCCTGCCGGCCCTGTCCGCATTTAAGGACCGCCTGGACTTCGTCCACCAGACCGGCCCCCGCGATCTCGCGGAGGTTCGCGAGGCCTATGCCGGGGCCGGTTTCTCAGGCGCGGTCGTGGAGCCGTATTTCGACGATATGCCGGCCCGCATCGGCGGGGCCGATCTGGTCATCGCCCGGGCGGGGGCCACGACGTGCGCCGAGCTGATCGCCGCCGGCCGGGCCTCGATCCTCGTCCCCTTCGCCGGGGCGGCCGAAGGCCACCAGGCCGGCAACGCCGCGGCCCTGGCCGGGGCGGGCGGGGCCGAGGTCCTGGCCGAGGCCGATCTCACGCCGGGCCGGCTCAAGGAGAAAATCCGCGCATTCCTGGACGAGCCGGCCCGCCTGGAGCGCATGGCGGCCGCCCTCCAGCCCCTGAAAACGCCGTCCGCCGCCGGCCGCATCGCCGCCCTGTGCCTGTCCCTGATGCCGAACGGAAAAGAGGAGTGATCCCATGGTCAAGACCACGTACCGCAAGCTGAAGCACATCCACATGATCGGGATCGGCGGCACGGGCATGAACGGCATCGCCGAAGTGCTCATCAACCTCGGCTACAAGGTCACCGGCTCCGATTCCGGCCAGAACGAGGCCACCGCCCGGCTGGTCCGGCTGGGAGCCCGCATCAGCGTCGGCCACCTGGCCGAGAACGTCCGGGGCGCGGACGTCGTCGTCACGTCCACGGCCATCCGCGAGGAGAACGTCGAGGTCCAGGAAGCCCGGCGGATGAAGATTCCCATCATCCCCCGGGCCGAGATGCTGGCCGAGCTCATGCGCATGAAGATGGGCATCGCCATCGCCGGCTCGCACGGCAAGACGACGACCACCTCGATGATCGGCGTCCTCCTGGACAAGGCCGGTTTCGATCCGACCATCGTCGTGGGCGGCCGGCTCAACACCATCGGGGCCAACGCCAAGCTGGGCGCGGGCGATTTCTTCGTCGCCGAGGCCGACGAAAGCGACCGCTCCTTCCTCATGCTCTCCCCCTTCATCGCCGTCCTGACCAACATCGACGCCGAGCACCTCGACCAGTACAAGGGCGTCGAGGACATCCAGAAGGACTTCATCACCTTCGCCAACAAGGTTCCGTTCTATTGCCCCATCATCCTCTGCCTCGACGACCCCAACCTGCAGGGCGTCATCCCGCGCCTGGAGCGGCGCCTCATCACCTACGGCTTCTCGACCCAATCCGATATCTACGCCCGCGACCTGAGCTTCTCCGGATTCACCAGCCGGGCCACCCTCCATTACAAAGGCCGCACCCTCGGACAGCTCAATCTCAACGTTCCCGGCAAGCATATGATCTCCAACGCCATGGCCGCCGTGGCCGTCGGGCTGGATCTGGATATCCCGCCCAAACTGATCCTGGAGGCCCTGGAGAGCTACAACGGCACGGGCCGTCGCTTCGAGCTCAAGGGCGAGCCCGGCGGGGTCATGGTCGTCGAGGACTACGGCCATCATCCGACCGAGATCAAGGCCACCCTGGACGGGGCCAAGCGCGGCTGGGAGCGCCGCCTGGTGGCCGTTTTCCAGCCCCATCGCTACACCCGGACCTTTCACCTCATCGACGAGTTCGCCCGGGCCTTCAACCAGGCCGACGTGCTCGTCCTGACCGAGATCTACCCGGCCGGCGAGACGCCCATCCCCGGGGTCAGCGGCAAGGCCCTCTTCGACGAGGTGGTCCGCTTCGGCCACAAGAACGTCCATTTCGAGCCCGATCCGGCGGCCATCCCGGCCTATCTGGAAACGACCGTCCAAGCGGGCGACATCGTCATAGTCCTGGGAGCCGGCAACATCAACCGCATCATCCCCGAGCTTCTCCGCCGCCTGGAGGCCCGCTCATGACCCGACCGTCCGACTCCGGCTTCACCCGCTTCCAGCGCGGCGAGGGGCACGTCCGGGTCAAGAAACCCGTCCGCAAGTTCCCCCTGCGCGCGCGGCACGTCCTCCTCGTCCTGGGCGGTTCGGCCCTCTTCTTCCTCGCCGCCTTCGAACTCTACTCCTTCGTCATCACCTGGCCGAAGTTCGACGTCCGCACCGTGCTCGTGGCCTGTCCCGACGCCTCCGTCCGTTCGCTGGTCCAGGAGTCGGCCGGAGCCGCCCGCTGGGGCAATATCCTGCTGCTCGACCTGAACCGGGCCCGCCGCGACGTCGAATCCATTCCCTGGGTCAAGGAAGCCCGGACCCGCAAGGTCTTTCCGGCCGGTCTGGCCATCGACGTCATCCCCCGCCGCCCGGCGGCTTTGCTGGAAAAAGAAAACCTCTTCCTCATCGACGAGGAGGGCGCGATCATCGAGCAGGCCGGGCGGTCGGCGCTGCCCGACTTGCCCGTCCTCACCGACGCCGGCCGCTTCGCCGTCGACGGCGACCTCAAGGTCCGGCGGGCCTTCGCCTGCCTGAACGACCTGCCCGCCGGCGTCCGCGAGCGGGTGGACGCGCTCGACCTCAGCAACCCTGCCGACGTCGTCCTGCACTTCCACGGCAGCCGGACCCGCCTCTTCCTGGGCGACGCCCACTACGCCGACCGGGTGGCCGATTATCTCGAACGCAAGGAGGCCTGGGAGCGCGAGGCCGGCGAGCTGGACTACGTCATCCTCTGGCACGAGGACCGCATCGTTTATCGGCCGTTCACCGCCCCTCCGGCCCCGGCCAAAGGCGGAGCGGCCGGCGCGGCGAAGTCCTCCAAGGAGATCCATTAATGCCCAAGAACGGACACATCGTCGGCATCGACATCGGCACCAAGAAGGTGACCGTCCTCATCGGCGCCGTCACCGACGAGCGCAAGATCGAGGTCATCGGCATCGGCACGGCCGATTCCC
>Ga0182021_10007036_pt1 | contig 13322 bp, 14 predicted proteins | sample 612E3MmetaG_FD_120493 | JGI IMG/M metagenome (GOLD analysis project Ga0182021, IMG submission 120493) | Permafrost microbial communities from Stordalen Mire, Sweden - 612E3M metaG (Illumina Assembly) | ecosystem: Environmental > Terrestrial > Soil > Wetlands > Permafrost | place: Sweden...
ACCAAGAAGATATTAAGCTAGTCAGCTGAACATCTTTAACTTGTCTTTATTATTTTCTTTTTTTTATTTATTATAATTCACCTGCCAACACGTTAACTGTCAGGAGCCAATGAAATGAAACAGTTTCTCATTACGCCAGCAGCTGGAAAACGTTTAATCGCCAAAGCAATAGCAAACCACCCGTCAATTCTAAGTGCCCTTAAAAACGGCACAGTCGTAATTGTCGCTGGAACAACAAACGGCTACGTCGCTGAAGAAATACTAAAAACCCATGAGATTTCAAGTGATTTCTCCAGAAAACATTTTTCCCGCGGAATAACCCTGCCCCCGAACAAAACCGTGACTGCAGAAGGCAGAATGGCTGATGAAAGCAAATTTCCAGGCGACCTGATAATAGCTAAAGGGGTGTGCCAGAAGGGAAAGACGATAGCCGACGTGGTCGATTCTCTTAGAGAAGGCGACGTCATCTTGAAAGGCGCCAACGCCTTGGATCTGGAGCATAAACAAGCGGCAATCCTGATTGGTCACCCAAAAGCCGGAACCATCGGTTTAGCGTTGCCCGCAGTTTTGGGACGCCGAGTAAAACTGATAATCCCCGTCGGCTTGGAGAAACGCATAAACGGAAATTTATACGCTTTAGCTGAAAAAGTAAATGCTCCTGGCGCAGGTGGCTACCGTTTGCTGCCTGTTCCGGGACAAGTGTTCACCGAGTTGGATGCATTGAACTCTTTGACAGGAACCGATGCTGAATTGCTCTCTGCTGGCGGCGTCTGCGGCGCAGAAGGTTCATGTTGGCTGACTGTTTCTGGCACAAAAAAACAAGAAGAAGCAGCAGAAAAAATCTTTGCGTCCGTAGCTTATGAAAAACCTTTCAATCTCGACAACCTCTAACTTTTCAAGATTTATCGTTGTTTTAGCCATCCTTCAGCTTTTGCTCGCGATTTTCTAAGCAAATAGTAGATCACTATGGGCGGCAGAGGTTTGCTCTCACAATCTGCCCCTTAGTCCACCAGATTGCGCTTATTAAACACCAGGTGAATTTAACCATATGACTTAGAATTGAGAAAACCTTTTTTTTCTCTGCAGAGGGTGCTTTTCTTTACTTAATTATTTGTGCGCTTTCAATGTATGTGGTTTTTGTGTGGTAATTGTATAGGCAATTAAAAGAGTATGTTTGGTTTTCTTTCAGGGTAAGATACAACGGCGTATTATTTTCAATATACAATGTTTTTCCGCCTGAAAGTTCAATTAAGCTTTCATTTGCAGAGACAGCACTTTTTGAAACTATTAAGCCGCTTTCCCCCGAAGGGATATTATTTAAATTGTTTAGGACCACAAGCGCAACGATGCCTATTGTCATCACTGAAATTAACAAGGTGACCACAATAGTTGTTGTGAATTGTTCGGTTTTCATCGTTTTATCCGTGTCTCCTCTTCTCTTGCTTTGTTTAAATGTTTTGCTATATGGAGTTTAATTTTAGAGTATGCTTGATTTTGAATTGCATTTTACAATCAAGAGCTTAATGAAACAAGATGTAGCCACATGATTGCTTTTTAAATACTTCTTGTGGAATAGGTTTTGTTCATGGGGTATCAGCCGCGGTCAAAGTCTCCTCGTGCTTCTGGTCGAGGGTCAATAAAGTCGCCATATGATAGAGGCAAAGGTAGAGGAAAACGTAGGTCGGCGGCTGATTCTGAGGTAGAGGAGAAGCCGGTTGCTTCTATGAAAGAGGTTTCGGAGAAAACCCTCAGTCGGCTACATATTTTGGGCAATCAGCGTTTCGGTTCTTCCCCTTTTAGAGACCATTTTGAGCGTTGGCTATTGAACCTGAAAGATGTTCTCGCGGAGTTTGAGTCAAACCCAAACATTAGCCCCGACGATCAATTCATGGAGGAGCGCTCACAAATAGTATCTGCTGTTGAGTTGGAGCTTGAACAAAGGTGTCGTGAGGAAACTTCGCTTGAGGAAGCCGTCAAAAGCCTATCGAACAGCAAATACCTTCTTGAACTCATTAAGGAAGAATATTTTGCTACGGCAGGACAGATTGGAGGACGAAAAAGAAGCGAAATCAGGTGCATGTACGGAAACATCGATAATCTCAGAAAAGAACTTGATAGCATAGTTCGCATGAAAGTTGGCTTTTTCAGAGGTATTTCCAGGAAAGAGCGCGAACAGAGGGAACTGGAGGTCATTCAGAAATTGAACACTAAGCAGAAGGAGCTTGAATTAGCCATGCTTGATTTGAAAGAAGTAAAAGAAAGCCTTCGAGAAGAATACGAAAAAAAGAGAAAGCCCGTCGTTGAGCAAGTTAGAGATGGCGAGAAAAAAGTTGAGCGTTTAGAAACCGATGTTTCTTTAGAAAACAGGTGGTTTGCTTGCGAAGCCCTCATTGATGCAGTGAATACGTTTCTCCAAAGAAAAACACTCCTTTCTCATTAGAACAACAAATTCCAACATTTAGTTCGCTTCAGAACTCCTCTGCAGATATCCTGAAATCAGTAATCCTCTTTTGCATGTCCATTTTCTTCAGATTGCCAGGTTTCGTTTTGCTCGCCCAAAAAATTGAGTTGATTAGTCGGGGTCGGGCTTGATTGTGATGTTTTCTTTCGCCTTCTCTGATACGAGTAACCCAGCGCAGAAGCAACGGCTACTGCTGCAACCACAGAAATAGTTACGGGTAAAGCCAGCGAGGTTTGTTGGGTTTTTCCGGTGACTTTGTATGGTCGCATCATTTCGTTGTCTTCGTGTTCAAGCAGGTGGCAGTGCCAAACGTAGCCTGGACCTTGGGTTGCGTCGAAGGGGAAATCTGAGCCGTCTTGCTGAGCAAACCGCACTCGGATAGTTACTGCTTCACCGGAGTTTACGGTGATTGTGTCTTTCCAGCCTGTCTCGTAAGGTTGAGGAGACACGGGGTTTGACAAGTAAGATTCTATGTTTGAAACGCCTTTTGTGGGCGCACTAAAAGGCGGAGTGCCGTTGAGGCTTATCCAATCGGTGTAATAGGCGTCTGAGTTCAGCGTTTGCCTTTGTACCAGTTGAAATTGGATGAGGTGCAGGTGGATTGGGTGAACATCCATTGTAGGGTTGACAAGTATCCACTCTTCTGTAGTTCCCAACTGAGGCGTTTCGGAAATGGCTGCATCCCACATTTGCCCATCAAGGAGAGCCTGAGTAGGCGTCCCATTTGAAGTCATGTTTGCAAACATGGTTAGTATTCTTTGTTTTGAAGGAGACGGCAACGTTGGAAAACTGGCGCCTGTAAGAGTCGGGTTAAAAGGTGTTGGCGCTTTAGTTAGATCAAACGGCGTTGTCCCCGTTTGGTTCGTGGCGGTGAACTGCATTATTTGCCCCACGGTGCTTGCGTTGGTAGAGTGGTCGGATATCGTTACAATCGTGTTTTGAAGGACAAGAGTTGTTCCAGCGGGCAAACTGGAGAAGTCCACTATTATGTCGGCTCGCTCTGCCGGCGCTAAGAGTAAAGATGTAAGTGAAGCGGGACTTTTCAAATAACCGCCGTCGCTTCCTATCTGAATGAAACTCGAGCCGTTTGATAGAGTTAAAAGGTAGAATCTTGAGTTCGAGCCGTTTAGGATTCTGAAGCGGTATTGTCCTCTGTCGACGTTCATGTTGGGCCATGCTTTGCCGTTTACGAGGATAACGTTGCCGAGAAAAGTGTCATTCCAATATGGATTGATACTTGGAGTAGTTCCAACTGTGGGGTAATAGAGTGAGCCATCGGTGTTGAACATTCGGTCTTGGATAACAAGCGGCATCTCATATTTCCCCATGGGCAGCTGAGCTGCAACCTTATCATTGCCGCCTGAAGGTTCCCGAATGAGGTAGAAACCTGCGAGGCCTGAGGCTACGTTGAGGCGAGTGAGACCTAAAGCATGATCGTGATACCAGAGCGTTGTAGGCTGCTGCGTGTTTGGGTAATAGTAGATTGCCGAGTTTGAGTTGGTCCCCATGTAGGTGCTGTAATCTGAGCCGTGCTTGCCGTTTGAGGTGAACCATTGGTTTGGTCCTCCATCAGAGAAAGACTGGTTTTGGCCGCCATGAAGATGAGTAACGAGGGGAACGGGGGTTTGTGCGTCGGGGTAACCGGGCGGATAGGCTGGAAACGGAGAGTTGGGCTTTTCCATATTGTTGGGGTTTGCCCAGTGAATGGTCGGATCAACCGGGAACATGTAGGGGGACGAAATGGTGTTTTGCCACTCGACCTGAATGGGTATGCCTCTGACGGCTTCAAATGTGGGTCCTGGGCTGCTCTGAACAAAACCTAACGATTCGCCTGTTATTGCATCGTTGGCTGTGCCGCCGTAACCCCAAACTGTGGTGAGTAGATTCATTGAAGGGGGAAGAACTTGCTCTTTAAAACTGGCCATAGCAACCGTGTATTCATGCCGAATAACCTTGCCTTGGCTAGTTATAACTTTAGGTGCATAAACAGGGGGCGGGCCAGTCAACTGGTTTTCAAACTTCGGAATGCTCAACGTGTCCAAAAGCGCGGGCACTGAAACTTCAATGGGCTCAACCAACCCCACTTCCAAGTTTCCTTTTTGTTGCCCCTCAAAAAACTGAGCCTTCGCTCCCGCCATTAAATCCAAAGGCTTAAGATAACCTTCCATGATAACCGCAGCTAAACCTCCACCCGCCACCATGGCTGACAGCTTCAAAAACTCTCTTCGCTTAAGCTCTTGGCTGCCAGTTTCCACGGTGACTTTATTGGCTGTCTGAGGCGGCAGCGACTTGGTTTTGGAACTGAAATTTGCCGCTTTAACGGTCTGGCGTTCGCTTCGCCTTCGGCAAAAATTTGATAACTTACCCATAATCAAACCGTTCTGAGCCGTTTCTATCAGTCTGGCTCTCAAGTTTGCTAGGACAGACCTTGCTTCTTAAGAGTATGTGACTGCGCAACCACACCAACAAGTCCCGTAATTAACAGTAAGTCATGCGAAGAGCGCCATGCGGACGACTAAAAAAACAAGCTTCTTTTAGATAGATATATCACGCGCTATAGGTAACTCAACTTTTGACCCTGAAAACATTAATGTAAAAAAGCTTCCAGTCGTTGCACATCCCTTAAATATGACGCGTGTCATAAACTTTATTTGGCAAAAAGCGATGGAAATGAAAAAACCCATTTTCACAATTATCATACTAACAACCCTAATAGCCTCAGCAACCATGGCTTATAGTTCACAAACACACACAACCCACGCCCAAACACTCAACACACCAACGCTCACAATCACGGGATTAGTCCAAAATCCCCAGAACCTAACCCTTGCACAAATTGAAGCGATGCCGCAAACCTCAGAATACGCCGAACTGTACTGTGTAGATGCTCCCGACTCACCGCTCATCGAAGGCAACTGGATAGGCGTTCAACTCTCGTATCTACTTCAGCTGGCCAACGTGTCCCCGCAAGCCATCAAAGTTGCATTCTACGCGACAGATAATTACACCACAGACCTCACAGTTATGAAGGCAACAAATGACAACACTGTTTTAGTCGCTTACCAAGAAAACGGCGCACCGTTAAACGGATTACGGTTGGTTGTACCCAACTGTTTTGGTTACAAATGGATAAACAACCTTACCCAAATATCCCTTGTTGACTACAACTTCTTAGGAACAAATGAATTGGGCGGTTACTCGGACGAAGCAGGAGTGACAGATGTTCGAGGAATACCTGACACGGTAATCACACCAGCCCCAACAATACCACCAAATCCAACAGCAATGCCGTTACCGACAAACCCCCCAGCTACATCTGCCAGCCACACGCCGTCATCTGTGCAGATACAAAACGCAACTGCGCCCCACGTCGCCTCATACGGTAATTCTAAGCCTATGCCACCACAGCTGGGCAGCTACCTGATTCCGACCTCAGTTGTCTTAATAGCGGCTGTGGCCCTTACAGTGGCTTTAAGGAAACGTAAAAAAGCAAAATAACTTCAATTACTGAAGTCGGTTCTACAGGGCGACAATGTCAATCCTTAGTAAAAGAAACTCATTAGTGAAAGGAAAGCATTATTGAAAAAACAAACGTAGTTAACATCGATACGGTGGTTTTCCTTTTAACTTCTTTTGCTCTCTTCAGAGTTTTTCTCGCAGTTTTTAATGAAGCAAGGAATCAACAAGAGGCATATTTGCAGCGTCAGAGCGCGCCTAACCGGTTTCAGCAAAACTATTAGGACAAAGCAACACTACTTTTTTAGGAAACATAAACATCGAATACAAAGTTAACGGAATCAAAGCTATAGAGAAGAAATCCAATATTTGATTTTCATAAACTGCCAAATCGCACATTGCTCTATAATGGCTCAACTTTTCAAAGACCAGACTGGACGCAAAACGGTAAACTCTTTCAAGTAAATCAAGAAATAAGAGCTAAGTAAAATCCGACAGACCGCAAAAGAAAATGTGTTCTTCCGTCTTTTGTGGGCGTGGGAAAATTGAATCGGAAATAGGGCCAACCCAAAAAGTTAATGACCTATAGACAAAAGAACAAGTAAAAGAAAAAGAACAAGAAATGGCTGCTATATTCCTTTTAGACCCAACAGATGAGGATAAAAAGAAATAAAGAACGAAAATATGGATAAATACCATATTACCTATACCCATGATTCAAGATACAGATATTAACTATGATTTACCATTATATTGGACGCGTGAATAAGAATGAGTGTTAAGCTGCAGGTTTTCGAGCATAACGGCAAGGACGATAATCCATTTCGAAGAAGCTTTCGCTTCGCTGTTGTTGACTTCAGTAAGTCTTCGAGTTACCCTTCTAACTTCGTTTGCATGTTACCCTTAAAATTGGGAGTGGGAAAACCAGACAGCGTTTTTCTTAAGGTTTACGGAAACAAAAGTTTAGAACAAGCAAAAATACTGTTAACCGGCGCTTTAAAGGCGGAAAACGATGCAGAAATCAAAGCAGAAATCGAAAGAAGACTAAAACTACTTGACCCGTCACAGACAGCGCAGATCAAATGCAGCTCCTGCGGCAAACTTTTTCAGCCTCAAAGAATAAGGCGATACAAGAAAAATTTTTGTCAAGTTTGCATGAAAAAAAGATACGGAAACCGATAAGCCTCACTTTTTGAGCAATAATTTTAATGCATTAGAAAAAGAGTAAACTCTGAATTTTGAAATAAAATTTTTTAAAATTAACTACGGTCATCCAAAAGCTTGGCTATTAAAATTTATGCAACAACACTATTCGTTTGTTTCTTGGATTCCGTTCGGATGTTTTTCCATCCAGTCCAATGCGAAGGCGTCAGCTTTTGTTTCTTTGGCGTATTCAGGCGAGATTTTCTTGCCGTCAGCATTATCGGTTTGTTCCCCCGCAAAAAGTAATATGTGATATTTTGAGCTGAATTCTTTTTTGGAGATAACTAAAGTTTGACCTGTTTTCTCGTTAACGTAGCCGCCTTGATTGCTGATTTTCCTCCAACCCTTAATGATCTTCAAGTTCCTGCCTTCTGTAATATTACAAGCTTCAAGCACTATTAGAAATAGAATTTAAAGTAAAAATGAAGGTTTTTTTTACCTTCGGCGAGCCCACGCCTGTTTGGGTTCAAAATTAGTATGCGCACCTGAAGTTTTTAGAGGCTGGGTGGTTGCTTGTTTGGCGAAGCAAGCTCTGCAGTAAACTGGTTTGCCTGGTGTAGGTTTGAAAGGTACAGTGGCAGTTTGGTTGCACGCGGTACATTTTACTTCATAAACTGTTCTCTGAGACATTTTTTCACCTCGATTTTCCTACAATAAGACAAAAGAACTTGGAAAATTCGGAGTTTATTTTCTGAATTAAGCTTTTTCGCCTTTTTTCTTGTTGTCGGTAAAGATTTTCTTTGATGCTTTCTTTCTTGATACACAAGTTAATCGTACAGACGATTTGCATCTGCGGCAGTTTTTAACTAAGCCAGCTCTTAACATACACATTTTAGTTTACCTCAATATTTCTTTGAAAAGAATCAATTAAACGAAGGGTGAGCCCAGGAGGATAAGAGAAACTCTTCAATTAAGAGTTCTTCTGTCGCGCTTATAAAGGCACTTATAAGGAAACCGTTTTTTTAAAGCAAGAAAAAGCTATTTTTGCAGAGTTATAAAACAAGTGTAAATTGATCATCAAAAAACGTTTCATCTTAAGCCATGCTAATATAGTTCTGCGCCCTTTAAATTAGAGCTAGAGTTCTTAGAGGAAGAGTCGGTGGGCTTGCAAGTTGCTTTTTCTCCAATTATTCTAAAAAAGAAACATAAGCAAAGTGAATGAGACTAAAAAGATGATAGTGAAATGTTCAGACTGTGGAAATACGTTTAAAATAAACGAAGTTAAAGAAAGCGAAATTGTTGTTTGCCCGATTTGTGAAGCTGACTATAAAGTAATTGTTAAAGACGGAAAAATTCGGGTAGAAGAATACGTGTATGAATCCGAAGACTTAGGCGAATTATAAAAACAAATATTTTTAATAAAGTTAATTTTTAATCAAAAAAACGGCTTTAAGATAGTGCCACGCGTGCACCTATGGCTTGACCGGGGACGCCGTGTGCAAATTTTACTCGGACTGTGCCGTTTTTTCCGTGGGCGCCCATGATTTTTCCAATGAATTTGTTGGTGCCGTTTTTCCAAGTTACTTTTTGTCCGATAAGTTTGCCCGCTAAAGATGCGGAAGTAATTGTTTCAAATTCGATTAAGCATTCTCTTGATGTTTGCGATTTTGGGCCTGTTCTGTAATTAATTATTCTTCCGTGCAGTATTTGACTCAAAATATTCACTCTTCGCTCCCCTGTTAACGGATACTAACATTTAAAGCTGTACTATCATAACCAGGTGAATCCCCAGATTTTGAACGATTATTCGAAAAACTCTGGGCTGTGAACATAAATTTGGTAAAACGCTAATTAACAATTTTCCAGTTGTTTGCAGTCATCTTCGCCTTAGGCTGCTTCATGAGATGCCAAAATAGTAGGCAAGCTTATTTGGCGAGAGCCCATTATCCAAAGGTATGATTTTGGAAAGATCCTTCTATCAGCAGGAAGTAATAACCGTCGCCAAAGCGCTGCTTGGAAAAATTCTGGTTCATGATTCCGCCGAAGGCACCGCGGCAGGTAGAATAGTTGAGACTGAGGCTTACAGCGGACCGGAAGATCAGGCTGCTCACAGCTCTGGCGGTCGCCGAACAGCCAGAAACGAGGTCATGTATGGACCGAAAGGATATGCCTACGTCTACTTCATTTACGGTTTATATTACTGCCTGAACGTAACTGCGGGCGAGGTGCCTGGAAAACCTGAGGCTGTTCTTCTTAGAGGGCTCGAACCAGTCGCTGGCGAGGATATTATGGCAAAACGTAGACGGGTAACCGAGGGAAAAGCTGCTAACTTGACTAACGGTCCGAGCAGGCTATGCATGGCAATGGGTATATCACAGTTGCAGAACAAAGCCGATCTGACAGCTCCGCCATTGTACATAAATGACGCGCCTGCCGTTTCCCCAGAGGACATTGTTGAAACCATCAGGATCGGTGTAGACTATGCTGGCGAGTGGAAAAATAGGCCCTGGCGATTTTACATTAAAGGCAATCGTTTTGTTTCCGTAAAATAAAAGATTAAATTTGAAGATGCCCTACGAAGTTGGTAGAGTTAGAGGCTTTTCGTTTGGCATATGTTTTTTCAAAAAGCCGATCTTCGAAGTCAAAACTGGCAAGAGTTTATCCGCTGCAACGAACGCGATTGTGGCGTATGCGATTCCCCCTATAACATCGCTGAAAAAGTGTTCGCCCAAGTAGACTGCGCTAAACCATGTTCCCACAGGAATCGATAATGCAGGGAGAGCTTTCCATCTCCAAATTTTAAAGGCGAAAAGAAAAACCAGCCAAGGCATAGCTGAATGCATGCTGGGAAACGCGGCGTAGGCATTTGGGCTTAGAAAATCAAATAGTGTTCGGTAGACAGGAAGTCCTAGGTTAGCGTCAACTGATCCTGTTAAGATTCGGGTGACGTTTGGAACTGCGATCCATGGGGGGGCAACAGGGTAAAAAAGGTAAGTTATCAAGGCGCTGTACGTCAATATGGCGAAGCCAACCGTGTATTTCCAATAGTTTCTGGGGCTTTTTTTCCAAACAATATAAGCAAAGACCGTGGGCACAAAAAAATATATGCCGTAGAAAAAGGCTCCCAGGTAATTTAAGACAGGCAGCTTTACCGTTTCTTGAAGCACTAAACTGGGAACTTGACCGAACATTAACACATCGAAATTGTATGGTCCGATATGCAGATTATACATTGAGATAGTGCCTATGAAACTATACATGACTTCGTAGGAGACAAACACAGTTACAAATGGAAGCCAATCTTTAAGGGCTCGCCAAGTCCGATCATTATACGCACAGTAAATTAGGATACCTAAAACGAGAAATTCAGGACCAGGAATAATTCTGTAATTTATACAGAAGATCGCGACAGCGATTATATACAGTAATGACAAAAGAAGCGAGAAGAAGCGGGTAGAGTGATAATTAATATTTTTAAATGCAAGCTTGGACTTCTCGTCCTCTTTTTGTTTTTCTCCCATTACAGAATCGTTACCAATCAATAAGCGTGTACAACGCTTTTTAAATGCTTTTTCCCAATTACTCCCAAAAAAACAGAACAATCTGAAAAATGATATATCAAAAACAAAGGAGTGCCCAATTCCACTATTCCTCAAGGACGTTGCACGTTTCGGAGCTAGCAAGAAGGTATGTTTGAGTCAATATTTGCTGCCTAAAGATTGCAGTTGAAAATTTAGGCCGGCATGAAAAAGCCTGAGTTGCCGTAATAACCTACGTTTCTAGTTGCTATTCTTGATGCATGGGAGCTTTGACAAAGCTTGCTGATGTTTGACATAAGCTGGTAGGAGGCCTTCAAAGCCAAGTTTAGGTCGTTGTTTGTTAAGAATTTGGCTTCTATGTTAAGCGCCGTTCCCTGAATATTCGCTGCTATTTGGATGCCGCCGTCCTCCGTGATCCATTTCAAGGTTACGCCTTGACCTTTTTCTGAAATGCCCAGCCAACGCAGCATACCGAACCATTTCCCTTTAAGCGACAGGATAAGTTGATGCGTCATGAGGTCTGATGGGATGAAAGTTTGAATCAACGGTGTTGTTGGTTCTTCTTTGCGTGTTTGATTAAGTTTTAACTCGGTTATCTTTGGAGTTACTCTGTAGCCTTCAGGTCCTTTTTTCACGATGCCTTCTTGCTCCAGCCGAACAAGTATGCGGGAGAGCGTTTCTGGATGAAGTCCTGTTCTTCGTTTTAACCCGTCGAACGTAAATATGGCTAAATCTTCCGTTTCTATCAGCGCCAGTATGTCAGCGTCGCGTTCGCTAAGGGAATAGTCGGCTGGATTGCTTTGCCAATTAACATTCGGAACAGGTATCATTATTCTAATTTTAGGCTGAGAGGTTGCTTTTGAATGTTGCTTTGTTTTTAAAGGAAAAGCAACATGGAATCAAATGCTTGAATGATGCTTGTTTTGCCCAAAGCGCGCGCGCTTTGCCCAAACTTTAATCATGCTTTGTTCAGTTGTTACCTTAAGGTCACTTTTTCGCCTGTTGCAATGTAAACTACGGCTTCCATGATGTGGGTCGCGTGGTCCGCCATACGTTCCAGATATCTCACTATGAGGGTGCTGGAGATTGTGCATTCGTTTGTGGTGCCTGCCGCCTCGACAAGTTTTCCCAAGTATTCAAGGTACATGTCATCGACGCGTTGCTCGGTTTTAGTCATTTTCTTAACCAGCTCAGTGTCAAGGCTTTTGATGGAGTTAATACTTATTGAGACCATTTGAAGAACTTTTTCAGCCATTTTCCCAATGTAATCAAATATCCATTCATCGCAAGTGTTTTTCTTACGGAAGCGTGTACTGATAAAGGATATGTCCCAAGCATATCTGCCGTACCTCTCAAAATCGTAGGCTACTTTCATGTAAGAGTTTATGATCCGTAAGTCGGAAGCTACAGGCTGATACTTGGCTATCAAACTAAATGCTTTTTCTTCAACCTCAACGGTGTTGCCTACGAGGATTTCGGACAGTTCATGTATATCCTTAGATGCATCTTTTCCTTCAAGAAAGCTTCCGAGGGATATGGTAACTGTTTTCTCTGCGAGTTTACCCATTTTGTAAACCATCGTGGTTAATTCTTCTAAGCCTTTATCTAACAATCTTTGCATATTATCACTATCCGAATTTTCCAGTTATGTATTTTTCTGTCAACTCGCTTTTAGGATTCTCAAACACATCCGAGGTTTCTCCGAACTCCACTAACTCCCCAAGATACATGAATGCAGTGTAGTCCGAGATTCGCGCCGCCTGCTGCATATTATGAGTAACAATTACAATCGTGAAGTCTTTTTTAAGCTGCACAATTGACTCTTCAATCTTGGCTGTAGCAATCGGGTCAAGAGCTGAACAAGGCTCATCCATAAGAATAACCTCGGGCTGCACCGCAAGAGTGCGCGCTATACACAGTCTCTGCTGCTGCCCACCTGACAAGTTGGTTCCGGCCTTCTTCAAATCATTCTTAACTTCTTCCCACAAAAACGCCATCTTAAGGCTCTTTTCAGCCAATGCATCAAGCTTCTTTCTGTCTCTTATACCGGTAAGTCTCAAGCCTGCGACGGCATTATCATATATGGACATTGTTGGGAACGGGTTAGGCTTTTGGAAAACCATGCCGATTCTTCTTCGGATAGCGACGGGATCCACTTTTGGCGAGTAAATGTTAACGCCGTCTAAGATAACTGCACCTTGAACTTTAGCTCTGGGAGTTAACTCGTGAATTCTGTTCAGACACCTGATCAGCGTGCTTTTTCCGCATCCTGACGGCCCCATAATGGCGGTTACACGGTTTTCAGGGAATTTTAGATTAATTCCCTTAACTGCTTGAACCTTGCCGTAAGTAGCTATCAAGTCCCTAGTTTCCAACTTAGCTGACGATATCTCAGCATTTTCCCTACTCATTTTATCATTTTCCACTTTGTAGTTATTTTTCGGCGTCACTTACTCCATCCTCGATTCCGTCAAGTTTCTTCCAATAACCAGTTTAACGAAGAGATTCAATCCAAGCATTATTAGTATAAGAACTAGAGCTGCTCCCCACGCCTGCGTCTGCCACGAGTTATACGGTGAAGTGCCATATTGGTAAATAAGAATTGTCATTGAGCCGGTGGGCTGATTGAAAATGTTAGTTATGTAATGTGTGCTTGTTGCGGCAGTCAGTAGCAGCGGAGCGGTCTCCCCAGTTGCACGTGCAACCGCCAACACGACGCCGGT
>Ga0182021_10007037_pt1 | contig 13321 bp, 14 predicted proteins | sample 612E3MmetaG_FD_120493 | JGI IMG/M metagenome (GOLD analysis project Ga0182021, IMG submission 120493) | Permafrost microbial communities from Stordalen Mire, Sweden - 612E3M metaG (Illumina Assembly) | ecosystem: Environmental > Terrestrial > Soil > Wetlands > Permafrost | place: Sweden...
AAAGTTAACGACTAATTGTCTTTTTCTTACATTTTTTTACAGATTCTTACATTTTCTTACATTTAGGGACGCAGCCTGCAAACGAACCAAGCTTTGCTTCAAGAAAGCAACCTAAAAACACAAAGAACAAAACGGACGACAGAGAGAAAATCGTGTTAAAAAAAAGTTCCATTAATGCTTTACCACAGAATAATGATGCCGAGCAAACAAGGCATAGGAAGCATTCAATATTATTTTCTTCTTTGTGCTGTCATCATTCTCAAACAGTCTGGGTTGACGATTACCTAAAATTAATTATGTTTAAAGAATCCTTTGTTTTCTGAAATCCGACTCGAAGCTCTAAGCTAGAGTTTATTTGCCCAATTCAAGTAATCTACATTTAGTGTGTAATACTTATTAGTAATACTTGATAACTATACTTTGGATGTATATGGAAGAGCCAAACGTAATAACAGTCAAAGTTCCAAATGAATTGAAAAAAAAGATGAGACAGGTTAAAGTTAATTGGAGTCAGTACATCCGAGATTGCGTCCAAAAGAAAATTGATCAACAAGACATGATATTAGCCTCCGGTAAGCTTGATGAAATTAGGAAACGCACTAAGCCGACATCAACAGAAGAAATAGTTTCTTGGATCAGGGAAGACAGGGAGAGATAGGAAAATTCTTCAATACGTAGTAGATGCGAGTATCGTTGTGAAGTGGGTTTTATCAGGGGAACCTTATGAGGAAAACTCAGTTAGGCTTAAGCAAGATTACCTTACAGGAACAGTCAATTTAAGTGCACCTTCCATCGCCGTGCAAGAGGTCGCTAATTCACTTTGGAAAGCACACACAAGGGGAAGAATCGTTCAGGAAGACGCTCAAGAAGCCTTGAAAACGCTTCAAGGTATGCGCATAGAACTACATGAGTTCAATTGGATCGAAATCTCCGAGGCACTAAATATTGCATGCAAGCTTAACTTAGCAATTTATGACTCGACATATCTTTTGCTTTCAGAAAAATTGAAGACACAATTAGTTACGGCGGACGATCAACTTTACCAAAAAGCAAAAGAACACTTCAAACTTTTGCACATAAAAAACTATTAGAAAGATCTCAAACCTAAATCAAAAATACTCCGAATTGATCGTTTCGCCATTTTTTCAACGTTTCCGGCACTTAACACTGTTTAACTTCACAACCTGCAAAGAGTTCGAACCCAAAAACCAAAAAGCACCCAAGACAAAAACAACAATAAAGTCCACAAAAAACATTTATTTTCCGCTTAAACCTTCAAAACGCAAAAGCAAAATAAGCCCAAACCGCCAAGATTTAACAAAACCGACCAAAAACGTCGACTTTCACCCTAATCTACCCCCTAAATTACAACTTTTCTGCGTATTTAGGCAATGTTTAAAGAATACAGAATTATATTTATCGTGAAAGAATTAAGGGCGATTGGCTGTGACCGTGACAGTAAACCATGATGAATTAAAAATGGTTCTTTAGAAACTAGACAGTGTCCAGCTTGAACTTTTGAGGTTAAGAGCCATGCTTCTACCTGAAGAAGAAATATCTGAAGAAGAAAAAAAGAAACTTGAAGCAGCCCGAAACGAAATTGCAAAGGGTCAAAAAATAAGCCTTGACGATTTAATTAAAGAACTGTGTTAATTTGGGTTTGTTTGAGATAATTCTGTCTCAGAGAGCGCGAAAAGCATTAATTTTCCGTTTAAACATTGCAAAATGCAAAAGCAAAATAAGCCCAAAAAATCAAGATCTAATCAAACCAAGGCAAAACCACAGACTTTCAACGATTTCTACCCCCTAAAATTGCAACTTTCTTGCAAAAATACTACCGTCCAAAATCTTCGCCTATCTGCATCTGACGGAGAAGAATAATCACTTATACAAAAACCCGCCAGTAACTGATACCCAATCCTGTTTGCGTTTGTGAGGGAAAGGTTTTATGAGAGCAGGTGTCCCCCTTTTTTTACTCAATTCTGAGTAATAATTCAAAGGCTAATAATAAAGAAAAGAAGAGAATCAGTCTGAAAGTATAAATGGGTAGAAAACCTTAAAGTCAGTGGTTACGAGTTTCTTTAATTCACAGATGTCGCAGATTTAAGTTAACTGAGATGTAGATTGAGTAATATGAAGAAACTTCAAATTCTCCTGATTGTTTTTCTGGCTTCATTATTAGTGGGTGCATTTGTCTCTGGAGCTTTCTATGCGGGTCAATCTGGGATGTCCTCCGCGTTTTTAGCTAAAGCCGAAACAGCTGACTCGTTTACTTTCGGGAACACCGCAATCGGCACAATACCGGACCAGACCGGTGCAAACTCACAATCTGTTTCATACTTCACATGTACAGCCAATGGGTCAGTAACTGACATCATAGCATTCATTAATGGGTCATCAACAGGAAACGCTATAGCCGCACTCTACGCAGTAAGTGGAGGTTCAGCCGATGCCTTACTAGAACAATCCAGTGCTGTAAGCGTCAGCACAACTTTTTCATGGGTAGATTTCCAACTACCAACGCCATACAGTGTAACTGCAGGCACAGCATACGGCCTTGCAATATTGGGCAACGTAGCCCTAAACATGGTGGAAGTTAGCGGACTAGGCCAACGTGACAACAACACAGCTAGTAGTTACGCAAATGGCTTCAAAAACCCATTCGGAGCAATATCGGGAACCACGAACTCTGGCGCTATGAGTATCTACGCAACAGGCACAATTGGTCCAACCCCTACACCAACACCTACGCCCACACCAACTCCAACAGAAACCCCCACTCCAACATCATCCCCAACTTCTACACCAACACCAACAGAAACTCCAACGTCTACACCAACGCCGACAACAGAACCTCAACCTTCAACTTCTCCTTCTCCCACGCCCTCACCTACCCCCACTCCATTATCAACAGCGGTTAACGCAACAACAGACAACGGAACAACAATTGAGCTTACAATAAGTGGAAACGTAACCAGCTCGCAATTATCAAACGTCACGATTTCAACAAACCAATCTGCCACATCAACAACTGTGTCCTTTACCATAACCGGCCAAAGTGGCACGACAGGCTTCAGCAACATGACTATTCCAAAAACAGCTATACCTTTCGGGACAACTCCTGTTGTATACATAGATGGTCAGCAAAGTCTAAATCAAAGCTTCACACAAGACGCCGACAACTTTTACGTATGGTACACAGCCCAGTTTAGCATGCATCAAGTGACAATACAATTCACCACGCCTACGCCATCATTTGGATTTGCGCCATTAATCATTGTAAACGCTGTCGTAATCGCTTTAATCTGTGCAGCAATAGTCATCAGACAAAAAACGAAAATATGATAAACCACATCGCACTTTGAAATATTACTTTATTTCTAGTCTTTGGACCTATTTCTAATAACGCAACTCCAAGAACGCAACCGCCTTTACGTTTAGTCTCTTCGTCGTATAATTTATGGTATGTTACGTTTTAGAAATTGGTCTATACACTTTTTTTACGTGACTTGCAACCCATTCAAACTCTAAACCTAAAAAGCAACCAAAACACAATAAAAGAAAATGCACAAACCAGCAAACAACCTATTTCACAGAGAAGAAAAGCTAAGAATTAATAAAAGACCTCTGCGAAGTGGCTCAGAAGTAGCCTCTAGTCGCTACCTAAAAGCAGAGTAGCATTAAGATTCTTTTTTAATCAGGTCTGAAAGTATAAATGTGTAGAAAAGGTTAAAACACGTGGGGTCGGGGCCTTTTAGTTAGTGTTAGTCCCGATCTAAATTAAAATTAAAAAGTTAGAATGAATAAGTATGAAGAAACTCCATATTCTAATAGTTGTATTTCTAATTTCTTTAGCAATCTGCGCATTCGCAAGTTATCTTGTCAAGGCTGATACTTTGACTGTTAGTGTGTCGCCTGGCCTTTGGAATATGGATGTTGGTCAGTCTAAGATGTTTACTGCTTCAGCTTCTGGCGGTTCCGGTAACTACACAAGTTATCATTGGTATATTGGAGGATCTGCTCAATCTGGCCAAACTGCGTTAACGTTCAATTATTCTCCTGGATCTACAGGCTCTAACTCGATTACCGCGACTGTTACAGACAATACAAGCGTAACTTCTGCTCAATCGACTGCCGCCTCTGTTACAGTGGTTTCTTCGCCAACGGTTTCTATAGCGCCAACAGGTACGTTTACGATGGATGTTGGGCAGTTTAAGACATTTACTGCCACTGCTTCTGGAGGTTTCGGCGCAATTCATTATCAGTGGTTTGTGGGGTCTGGGACGGTTGGGTCTGATAATTCAAGTTATACTTATGCTGCGTCGGGAACTTCAGCGTCTGTGACTTGCAAGGTAACAGACAGTGCTTCTTCTGCTGTTACATCTCCTGCTTCCAACGCTGTTACAATAACAGTAGCTTCTTCGCCGACTGTGAGTATTGTGCCTGTTGGCCCTCTAACTTTGGATGTTGGTCAGGTTCAGGTGTTTTCTGCTACTTCTTCTGGAGGGTCTGGTACGATTCATTATCAATGGTATTTGGATGGTTCGGCAGCTGGAACTGACAGTGCGAGTTACTCTTATACTGCCGCGGGTACCTCGCATTCAGTTAATTGTAAGACGACCGACAGCGCTTCTACTCCGGTCACATCTCCTGCTTCAAACGCTGTTTCAATTACTGTGAATTCTGCTTTGGTTGCTCCAGCTCTTACGCCTACTCCTAGCACAGTTAATCAGGGTCAAACTAGCACTTTGACTTCTACTGCGGTGACGACGGGTACTTCCCCTTACACGTATCAGTGGCTTGAAAAGGCTCCTGGCGGCTCTTACGTTAATGTCGGCACGAATTCAGCGAGTTTTTCTTTTTTTACTTCTGGTTCTACTGCGACAGGTGCTTGGAGTTTTGAGCTTCAAGTAACTGACAGCGCCACTACCCCTATTGTGGTTACTTCTACTGCCGTTTCTGTTACGGTGAATGCTGTTCCAACTGTTACTGTATCGCCTACCACTTGGAGCATGGATGTTGGGCAGTCCAACGCGTTTATGGCTTCTCCAAGTGGCGGTTCAGGTAGTTACCCATCTGCGGGTTATCATTGGTATGTGGACGGGTCTGCTCAGTCTGGTCAGAGTGCGTCAACTTTTAGTTATTCTCCTGCTTCTTCGGGTTCTCACTCGATTACTGTGACTGTTACTGATAGTTTAGGTACGACTTCAGCTCAGTCTTCTCCGGCGACGGTTACTGTAGCTGCTTCGCCGACTGTAAGCATCACTCCTGCAGGTCCATTTACTATGGACGTGGGGCAGTCTCAAACGTTCACTGCTTCTGCTTCTGGCGGTTCGGGAGCTTTGTCTTATCAATGGTATCTTGCTGGTTCTGCTGTTTCAGGTCAAACGGGTGTGAGTTACAGTTTTGTCGCGTCGTCAGCGGGTTCGCCTACTATTTATGTTAAGGTTACTGACCAGGCCAGTTCTCCTTTAACAATACAATCTAATACTCCCACTATTACGGTGAATTTTGCTACTACTGTTTCTATAACGCCTTCCCCTTGGATTATGGATATTGGTCAATCTGAAACGTTTACTGCTGCTCCTGCGGGTGGTTCAGGTAGTTACTCAAGTTATCAGTGGTATGTTGGGGGTTCTGCTCAGTCTGGCCAGACTGCGTCAACGTTTAACTTTTCTCCTGCTTCCTCTGGTTCGTACTCTATCACTGTTACGGTTACGGATGGTTTAGGTTCTACTTCGGCTCAGTCTTCTGCTGCGCCTGTTTCTGTGAGCGCTTCTCCATCAGTGAGCATTGTTCCTGTTGGTCCTCTTTCTTTGGATATTGGACAGATTCAGACGTTTACTGCCACTACATCTGGGGGATCAGGTGTGATTCATTTTCAGTGGTTCTTAGACGGAAGTATAGTCGGCTCTGACAGTTCCAGTTATTCTTTTACTGCTGGGGGAGCTTCGCATTCGGTGACTTGTAAGGTGATTGATAGTGCTTCTGTGTCGGTTACGTCTTCTGCTTCCAACGCTGTCTCTGTTACTGTGAATGGTGTTCCATCTGTAATTGTTGGGCCTTCTTCTTGGATTATGGATATTGGTCAATCTGAAACGTTTACCGCTAATCCTAGCGGGGGTTCAGGTACTTACTCATCCTACGTTTGGTATGTGGATTCGGCTCTTCAGAATGGTCAGACAAATTCAACGTTTAGTTATTCTCCTGTGTCCTTAGGTTCTTACTCGATCACCGTAACGGTTACAGATAGTTTAGGTTTAACTTCGGCTCAGTCTTCTGCTTCATCCGTTACCGTGAGTGCGACTCCGACCGTGAACATAGCACCGACAGGCCCACTTAGTTTAGATGTTGGTCAAATTCAGGTTTTTGCAGCAACACCAAGCAGAGGATCAGGGTCTTTGTCTTGCCAGTGGTACTTGGGCGGTGGAGCTATTTCAGGCGCAACAAGTTCAACTTACTCTTTTAGCGGATCAATGGGTACATACTCCCTTTCCTGTAAGGTGACTGATAGCGCTTCTATCCCAGTTACTTCTTCTACTTCAAACGCAGTTTCTGTAACAGTGAACTCGGCTTTGATTGCTCCAACTGTAACACCTACTCCAAGTACGATTACGCAAGGTCAGAATAGCAGTTTGGTTTCGTCTTCGATAACGACTGGAACTTCTCCATACACGTATCAGTGGTTTGCTATGGTTCCCGGCGGAACTTATGTTATGGTAGGATCAAACTCCGCAAGTTTTAGTTTTGCTACTTCAATTACCACAGCTACTGGCAGTTGGAGTTTCCTCCTTCAAGTGAAAGATAATGCGGGTGCAGCAGTGAATTCTTCAGCTGTTTCGATCATGGAAAATATTCCTCCCCTTGATCACTTTATCTTTAATTCTTTTGGTCCTCAAACAGCAGGCACTCCGTTTAACATAACTATCACAGCTAAAGATGCATCTAACAACACACTCACAAATTATGCTGCTACCAACTCTTTGAATGTTTCAACAGGAACCATTAGCCCAATCAGTACTGATGTGTTCTCAAATGGTGTTTGGACTGGTTCGGTAACGGTGACAGGTGCAGGTTTAGGGGTTACTATTTTCACATCTGGTTCTGGCATGTTTGGAACGAGTGGCGGCTTCACAGTTAATCCTGGTGTTCTAAACCATTTCACTTTTGATGCTATCGGTGATCAGAAAACTGGCTCGGCTTTTAACATTACAGTTACTGCAAAGGATGCTTCTAACAATACGGTTACAGGGTATTCTGGTTCGCCAACTTTGAAGTTTTCTGCGGGGTCGATCAGTCCTAGTACTATGAATAATTTTGTTAGTGGGGTAGGGTCAACTGCGGTTACCGTTACTACTTCAGGTTCAGATGTAACTATTTCGGCTACCGATGGTTCTCACACTGGATTAAGTAACTCGTTTACGGTTACGCTTTCACCGACTCCTACTCCAACGCCAACTTCAACCCCAACTCCAACAGAATCTCCCTCTCCAGGGCCTACGCAAACACCCACTCCAACACCGACATCAACTAAACCTTCAATCTCTCCTTCTCCCACGCCCTCACCTACCCCCACTCCGACATCAACAGCGGTTAACGCAACAACAGACAACGGAACAACAATTGAGCTTACAATAAGTGGAAACGTAACCAGCTCGCAATTATCAAACGTCACGATTTCAACAAACCAATCTAACACTTCAACAACTGTGTCTTTTACCATAACCGGCCAAAGTGGCACTACAGGCTTTTGTAACTTGACTATTCCAAAAACAGCTATACCCTACGGCACAACCTCTGTTGTATATGTAGATAGTCAGCAAAGTCTAAATCAAAGCTTCACACAAGACGCAAACAACTTTTATGTATGGTACACAACCCAGTTCAGCACACATCAAGTAACCATACAATTTACAGTACCCACAACTTCATCAGGAACATCACTCGGAATTGTGGCGTGGATACTCATAATCGTTGTCGTAATCGTTTTAATAGTTGCAGCAGTAGTCATCAGACATAAAAACCAAAATTTGAAAAACCTGCCGAACTTGAAGCACATAACTTTATTTCCAAGCGTTTGGGCACATTTTGATAATTCCAACTCAAAGACCATATTTGCCTTCAGGTTGGATCTCTTTGAAAGTATTGTTTATGATATGTTACGTTTTATGAAATTGGTTTAAATACTCTTTTGTTTTTTATGTGTTTAACTAAAAAGCCAGCAGTAGGAAAGTTTCCATTCTACTTTTGAGCAATTGAGTCAAATCAAAAAGATTGAGAGTTAAAATAAAATGAAGCAAAAAACCACAGATGAAATTCGAAAACTTTTAACAAATGCCAAAATAGACTTTGAATCAGTTGAGAATAAAGCCTTGAATAATTATCTTCCAAAAATATTTCACAGCTGCCCCTTTACAGAAGAAATATGTGTAACAAAACAATGTATAGACTGTGAAACCTCCAAAAAAGCATACAAAAAGAATTTGCAAGTGAAAAAGACAAAGGTCATGCAGGAAATATAAGTTAATCAAAACATGAGGATGGTGAAAAAAGCAAATGAGTAAAGATCAAGCAATCGGTGGGACTATTTTGGCTGTTTGCGTTATAGTGGCCGTCGGGTTCATTGTTTTGGTGGTCGATCCGGGGCTTTTCAACTTTAATGCGTTTGAGGTTAGACTAGATGCAATTTTGATTCTGGTTTCAGCAGCATTTATCGCTATTCTAGGGATCGGCGCATGGATAGGCTGGACAATGGCAACTACACCGCCCCCAAAACCAATCGAAGAAATCACAGCTGAAATGAATGAGCAGACACCAGAAGACAAAAAGGAAGGGTCAAAGTAGGGAACGTTAGCTCAATCAAAAAGACAAAAGCGTAACAAAAAACGCTCAACATCAATTTAACTTTATTTTTTGTTGGAAACGGATAATATTTTCGTGCACTCAGCGTTTAATCACACTTCATAATGTTCAAATTAAATTTAATTGAATCCTACTATATAGCGCCTTGATCTAAATCCAAAATCCTACTGCTATATCTGTTATTAGAATAGAGTGGGAAATAAACTTGGATATAAGAAAACGTTATATATGCATACTTAAGAATGAAGAAAACATGCAACGACCAAACAGAGGCGCAGTGTTATTTGTAATGCCCTTAGCAATTTTCATGTTGATAATCGGCTGGATCCTCTTAAGTGCAGGCTCAACAAAAAGCAAACCAAACAAAAACTTCTACGCTAAAAGAACCAACTTTCATATTGCAACCCAATCAACAAATCTCTTAGCTTAAAATAAAGAACACGGACTCCAAATTGCGAATGCATATTCTTACGTTAGGCTACCGAAATACAAAATTTTGAGTTATTGTCAATGAGTCCAAGTGAATGATTGTCATTCTAGTGAAATAGTTCTGAAAGGAGTGTTCTTAAGGTAATTTTAAGCGGTTTTTTAATTTCATAATAGATCTTTCCATTTGATTGAGATAATTTATCACTGTTATTATAGAAAAATATCGTAACATTTCTTTTAAAATACTTGTTAAGGTTAATTTCAAAACTTACACTTTCTTCTAAGAGATCCAAGTTTCCACGTGGACTACTTGTTTTTTTACTGAGGTCAAAAGTGATGAAGCTAGTTTGATCGACAGTTATGGTAATCAATGATTTATCATTTTTGATTGTTTTCATTTCAATCTTTTTAATGATTCCTGAACCTTCAATTGCGGAAATGGTTATGGCTTCATTTGGTTTGATTTCCTTTTGGAATTCAAGCACTTTTGGCATAAGCTTTGTTTTTATTATAACATATACTAAGTAAACTGCGGAGAGCACGAAGATGATGAGTATGCCTGTTATAACAATCCAGTCTTCAATTTGAATCATAATAGATGCTCTTTTAACAGTAAGTAATTAAGTATTTCTAATAATTACTTCTATGAACGAAGTCAAATGCCCGTCTTCATCTCCATCAATATTATCTCTAACAGCCTTGCCAAGACCATTATATTAAAACAACAGTGCCTTTTGGGAAAAGATTAGAAAAAAACTAAAAATAAAAACGGGATCTTACGGAAACTAAGTTGGTCTTCCAGACTTTCATTGAAATTACTGCCGACTATGTTCAAAATAATTGAAGCTCGCATAAGACGTTCTTGGCGGTTGTTTATTGTGTTCCAGTGAGAGTTACGTTACAACTAAAGGTTGTTAAACTACCAGTATTTAACCCTGCAGTTAATGTTAATATTGCTTGAATTGGTTGTCCTGCGTTTAATACAGTGTTTTGTTGGTTCCAACTTAGGGTTAGTGATGAGGTGGCGTTGGTGGGTGTCCAATTATTTGCAGTCATTGTTAGGGTTTCAGGAACGTTGCCTGTATTTTTGATGTATATTATTTGTGTGGCATTGCTTCCCGGGTTGAGAGTACCAACATTTAGGGCGGTGACAGTCTGTGTGCAAGCGCTGTCTGAATATACGCCCAAGTTTACCGCTGTTATTGATCCATTAAAAGGGACGATTTGATTATTGCTAAGCAGGGCAGCTGTTGTTACAGTTAGAAGTATTGCAGCTGTAGTGAGTGCAATTATTGCTCCTTTGGAAACTGTTTGAAATTTCATATTTTATTCCCCCAACTACGTCATGAGTCTTAAGTATTAATAAACATTACTTCCCTGTGGAGAACAATGGTCACACGTAGAACACAAACACACTTGACCAAAAAAAGTCATACAACTAGCTGGATATAACAAGAACATTATTGGCATCCAACAATTCATAAGAGAGTAAATTGAATAAGGTCAAACCACTTTTTGACTCCAAAACAATAGTTTCTGACGGCAGAATGGCTTTTATCTAAATCGCCAAGTGCTTAATCAATAAAAGTGTCAACTTTAGTTCCAGCGTCTATTTTGCCTTTTGCATGGAATTAAGAGCTATTTCTGCATCGGAAAAGCCTAGATAATTGACGAATTTTGAAATACCGCCAATGTAGGTTTCGATTGTTGTCTCGCTTCCGCTTCTTCTTGGACCAGTGATTGAATCATAAATTTTTTTACGCGTGGATACTTTTTTATGTACTCTCTCGGGAACTTTCGCATCCTAACCCCTTCAGGCTATTGGGGTTAAGTTGCTTTTGTAGTTATTCACCCGTTGCCGTCCGTGTAACTCTGATCTCTCATCCATTAATGTCAAGCTAATGCCTTCTCATCATTCGGCAAAAAACAGTTGGTCTAAGCTGAATAAAAGTCTATACATGGGATTTTTATTGAATGCAGGGAACACTTTTATTTTCGGTTTTAAATTTACTTATCAGGTGTTTTAAAAATGGATTTTAAAGGTAGCCAAACAGAAAAAAATCTCCTAGCAGCGTTCGCAGGAGAATCACAAGCACGAAACAAATACACGTTTTTTGCTAGCGTAGCCAAAAAAGAAGGATACGAGCAAATTGGCGCAATTTTTGAGGAAACAGCAGGTAACGAGAAAGAGCATGCGGAACTGTTCTTTAAGCATCTTAAAGGCGGAATGGTTGAAATCATGGCTTCTTATCCGGCAGGAGTTATTGCTTCAACTGCTGAAAACCTCAAAGCGGCAGCTGCGGGCGAAAAACTTGAGTGGGGAACACTTTACCCAAATTTTGCAGATGTAGCTCAACAAGAAGGTTTTCCAGAAGTCTCTTCAACTTTTCGAATGGTTGCAAAAGTCGAATCATATCATGAGCGACGTTACAATAAATTGGTTGAAAGCGTTGAACAAGGCAAAGTCTTCAAGAAAGATCAGCCGGTAAAATGGAAATGCAGAAACTGCGGTTTAGTCATCGAAGGAACACAAGCACCAGAAAAATGTCCTACATGTGCTCATCCAAAAGCGTACTTTGAAGTTTGGGTTGAAAACTACTAACAAACCTCAATTTTTTCTTATTTTTTTGTTTGACTATTATTAATTTGTTTGGGCTTTGAACTGTTCTCAATTTTTTTGCCTATTATTACGATTGCGAGAATTGCCAAGCCTGATAGAACAATTGTTCCTCCTGGAGCAGCATTTATTATGACTGATATTATTATGCCAAATATGACTGTAATTAGGCCAATTATTGGTGCTAATATTACAGTTTGTCTGAAAGATTTTGTAACTTGAGTACTTATTAACGCTGGCAGAACGAGAAGGGCAGACATTAAAAGCACACCCACAACGGGTATCGCTATGACCACAGTGACGCCAGCCAGAATGCTAAGCAAATAATCATAGACCCAAGTTTTAATTCCAGCAGCCCGAGCTTGTGTTTCATCAAAAGTAATGTACACCAGTTCCTTAAAAAATAGAAAAATTATGGCTAAAGAAACGGCTGTTACAATTCCTGCAATCATTATTTGTTGAAAATCAACAGCTAGAATACTCCCGAAAAGCAGGTTTTCAAGATTAACGCCAAAGCCTCCTGTAATACTTACTAAAGTTATACCTGCAGCTAGACCAAGCTGTAGAAATACGGCAACTGCAGCGTCACCAGCAATTTTAGTTGATCGCAAAGCTTTGTTGATACCTATTGAACCCAAAATTACTGTTATTGCGCCTACCCATTGAGGTATAATACCTGCAAAATATGAGTAAGTGGCTAGGCTTCCAAACAAGATGGCAGTTATGTAATAGCCAAGGGCGTAACCACCGAAAGCTGTATGCGAAAGTCCATCGCCGATAAGTGAGATCCTTTTTAAAACAATAAAAATGCTCAAAATAGAGCTCAACAATGCTATGATGATAGCGATGATGATAGCTCGCTGCATGAATGGTGCTTGCAACAAAGAGAAAGCGTCAAGGGTGATCATGATGGTCAATAAGCTCCACTGGATGCTCATACAACTTGTGAATCTCTATGTCTGCTTGGAAGTCTTCGTTTTCACCGCAGAAGAATTGAGACCGGTTTAAACAAAGGACTCTGGTTGCTATCTTCGTGATTACACCAATATCATGCGAAGAGAGTATGACAGTTATTTCTCTTTCTTTGTTTAATCGATCTAAAATACTGTAGAAATCTTTTTTTGAACTGGTATCAACTCCGCTTGTAGGCTCATCCAATAAAAGCAGTTTGGGCTCGGCAACCATTGCTTTCGCCAAAAAAACACGTTGAGACTGTCCTCCAGAAAGTTGCCCAATTTTGCGGTCTTTAAGCTCATATATGCCGAACATTTTCAGCGTCTCGTCAACTTTCTGTTTATCTTTTGCGCTCATTCCGTGGAGCAAACCTGCGACTGGCGTTCTGCCAAGAAGAACCGTTTCATAGACACTGAAAGGTAAGTTAGGGTCTCTTGCTTGGGCACTTTGTGGAACATA
>Ga0182021_10007038_pt1 | contig 13320 bp, 10 predicted proteins | sample 612E3MmetaG_FD_120493 | JGI IMG/M metagenome (GOLD analysis project Ga0182021, IMG submission 120493) | Permafrost microbial communities from Stordalen Mire, Sweden - 612E3M metaG (Illumina Assembly) | ecosystem: Environmental > Terrestrial > Soil > Wetlands > Permafrost | place: Sweden...
CCAGTTTGACTACAACACGCCGGCACCGAACCCAGGCCATCCCATGAAACAGACCAGGCAAAACTACAACTGGTCGAGGTATGGCTCGAGCGATGTCTGGGCCTTCACGACCCTTCAGGGCGCTGGTGGGAGTACTGGGACTGGCGGGGCTACTGGAGCGGCCGGGACCAGCGGGACTGGCGGCGCTACTGCAGTTGGCGGGGCTAGCGGTGCGGCGGGAGCGACGGGCGGTACGACTCGCACAGGCGGGGCCACCGGCAGCTCGACCCGAACGGGTGGGGCCGGTCCGGGTGGAACGATTGGTCCTGGCGGGGCTACGGCAATTGGCACAGGAGGAAGTCCGGCTGCTGGTGCTACCGTCGGCGTAGCCGGTTCGATGGCTGGCGGCGCTGCGGGTGGCTCGATCGGTGTGACCACAGCTGCAGGCGGTACGATCGATACCGGCGGTGTAGTCACCCAGACCGGCGGAGCGCCCAACGTTGGCGGGACACCCAACGTCGGCGGCAGCTCGGCTGGCAACCCGGGCACGGGCGGCTCGCCCGCCGCTGGCGGCACCAGCGCCCCATCCAACACGGGACAACCGCCGATCGGCGGGGCGACGACGACCCATGTCGGGGCTAACTCTGGCGGGTGCAGCTGCCGCATGGGCGCGACGCCCGTGAGTGGCGAGCCGTTGGCCATCGCTGCACTGCTAGCGCTCGCCTTGGTCAGCCGCCGCCGCAGGCGTTCCTGACCGTGGGTTTGCTGCCTTCGACAGCGGGGCCACACCGCGGTGGCCCCGACCTCCGACTACACCCGCCTGTCGTCTAGGTTTTGAAAGAGACCCTGCAGCGGTGTCACCCGCGGCAGGGTGGTGCCATCGACATGTTCTGAGCTTCCCGCATACAGTCCTGCACATCCTGGGGACTCGCGGCCGGCGCGAATTTGCGGGTCGTGTTCCCGGCTTCATCAATCTCACGGCCCAACAAGTAGCCCGATCCCGAGAGTTCGCCGAACGTGCCTGACACCCCGACCTCGATGACGTAGGAGTGCGCCGCCTTCATCGGGATCGCGAACGTGCGTGGTCCGGTCGTGATCACTACTCCTGCCGTGGAATCCATCGTCCCCGATTTCGAGGGCGTGACGACGATGTGGCAGCCGGGCAGAAGGTCAAACGACCGTCCCTGCGCCGAGACGTCCTTGCCGTCGACTTCCAAGACGTACCCGGTCAAGAAGGCCACACGCTGCTGCTCAATCAGCGGAGGATTGGGATAGAGAGGATATCCGCGCCTTGTTCCAGTTATGCAGGCACTGGCAGAGATCATCGCCAGCACTATCAGTAGACCGCGCGACCTTCGGCGACCAACTGCGCTCTCGCCTCTCTTTTTCGTCATTGCGGAAGCCAGTATCGGCAAGGGCAGGGCGTTTGTCCACTTGGCGCACGGACGCGCTGACGCACATGTGACGTCACCGTACCAGCGCGCACGCGAGCGATGCACGGTTGGATGACATGGGCTCTGTCTTGTTCCGACTTAGCCAACTACGCCATCAGCTTTTCCAACCGGTCGACAATCTCCGCTGCCGCCATGGGCCTGGCTAGGCTGCGCATGGCCGCGGCCATCGCTTGGCGACGGCCGGAGTCGGCGAGCAAGTCGCCCAGCAACTGGGCCAACTGCACGCCGGTGACCGTTTGCTGATTGAGCACAATGGCGGCGCCCGCCCGGGCAAAGCGAGCCGCGTTCTTGCTTTGGTGATCGTCGGCGGCAGTGGGCAGGGGAATCAGAATGGCGGGCCGGCCGGCAATGGCCAGCTCGGCCAGGGTCAAGGCACCGGCGCGCGCCACCACCAGGCTGGCCCGGTGATACTCGGTCGCCATGTCGTCAATAAAAGGTCGCGCCTCAACTCGGTCGAGCACGCATAGGGCGCGATAGCGTTCTTTGCACCGGTCGAGATCGCTGGGCCCGGTTTGGTGAACAACAGCCGGCAGCGAAGCGTTCTTGGAAAGTACCTCGACAGCTGCTAGCACCAGGTCATTGACCGCGTGTGCGCCCTGACTGCCGCCCACCACCAGAATGCCAGGCCCCTGCTCGCCACTTTGCGCGTCGGCCGTCAAAGTCGCCAGCAACTTGGCGCGCACGGGATTGCCGACCATGTCGATTTGGGCCGCTGGAAAGAATCTTCGTGCCTCGTCAAAGGCCACCAGCACCAGGCGAACCAGGCGCGAAAGAATTCGATTGGTGATTCCGGGAACGCTGTTCTGTTCTTGAATTGCCGTGGGGTAACGCCAAAGCGTCGCCGCCAGCACCATGGGCCCCGAGGCATAGCCGCCCACGCCCAGCACGACATCAGGACGGAATCGCCTCAAGATCGCCAGCGAACGAAAGAAGGCCTTGGGCAGACGAAACAGGCCGCGCAGGATTGCCATCAGCCCCATCCGCTTGAGGCCGCTCACTTCCAGCAGTTCCAGCTGGTAGCCGGCGGCAGGCACCGCGCGCGCCTCCAATCCGCGCGCGGTTCCCACAAACAACACCTGGCCGCCGCGGCGGACGACTTCTTCCGCAACCGCCATGCCGGGATAGAGGTGTCCGCCGGTCCCGCCACCAGCAATCAGCAGGCGCATATCACGACTTCGCCTCGACCACCACCTGCACGTCCGAGGCGTCGCTGCGGCGGTTCTTGGACACGCGCGCGCGGTTCGTGCGCAGTGCTTGCCAGAACGACAGGGGCGCGGCCTCAGGATTGCGTGCCGAAATGTTGGCCAACACGCCCGCCATGAACAAGCACATGACCATGGACGAGCCGCCATAGCTGACAAAAGGAAGCGGCAAGCCTTTGGTGGGCAGAAGGCCCAGTACCACGCCCATGTTGACCAAAGCCTGCAATCCGAACAACAGAGTCACGCCAAAGGCCAGGTAGCAACCAAAGGCGTCGCGCGCCCGGGTGGCCGCGCGCAAACCGCGCCACACCAGCACCGTGAACGCCAGCAAGACAGCCAGCACGCCCACCAGGCCAAGCTCCTCGCCAATGATGGCCAGAATGAAGTCAGTGTGAGCTTCGGGAAGGAAGAAGAGCTTCTGGTGGCCTTGGCCCAGCCCTTGGCCGAACAGGCCGCCCGAGCCCACGCTGATGAGCGATTCGTAGAGCTGGTAGCCGGTGTCGCGCCGAAATTGCCAGGGATAGAGAAAGGCAAGAAAGCGCCGCATGCGCCAGGGCTCGCCCGCGATGAACACCTTCCAACCGATGGGCGCAGCCACCAGCACCGACAACAAGATGTAGCTGGTGCGCGTGCCCGCTACGAACAGCAGACCCAGCGCTGTGACCCCGATAATGACCGCAGTGCCCAGATCAGGCTGCTTGAGTAGCAGCACCAGGAAAATTCCCGTCATCAGCAGAGGGGGCAGGAACCCCATGCGGAAGTCTTTGACCTTCTCGGCCTTGCGCGCGAGCAGCACCGCCAAGTACAGCGCCAGGGCGAACTTGGCCAGCTCCGAGGGCTGGAACGACAGCGCGCCCCAGCGGAACCAGCGCACGGCCCCGTTGATGGCCGGCCCCACCTTCAACACGGCGGCCAGCATGGCCATGGAAAGGAACAGCAGGGGATAGGCCAGGCGGCGGTAGAATGAATAGTCGAGCCGCATGCCGACCAGGAAGGCCAGCAACCCGGCGCCGCTGTACACCGCCTCGCGCTTGAGGAAATAGGTCCAGTCGCCGTAGGTCTTGGCCGCGAAGGCCGCGCCCGCCGAGAACACCATCACCACGCCAAACCCGGTCAAGCCCAGTATGGTCGCGACCAGCAAACGGTCCGGTCCCTGCGGCGGAGGCCCGCTGCCGCCAGTCCGCTTGGGGCTGGCCCATGCCGACACGCGCTCGCGCAGGGTCATCGGGATTTCTCCTGCAGGACACCGTGCCCGACGCGCGTCTGCGCGATGAGATCCTTGACTGCGGCCCGAAATACCTCGGCGCGATGTTGGTAGCTGCGAAACATGTCGAAGCTGGAGCAGGCGGGAGACAGCAGCACGGCATCGCCGCTTCGGGCCATGGTCGTGGCCTGCGCCACCGCCGCTTCCATGGTGGCCGCCATCTCCACCGGCACGACCGGCGCCAGGGCCTCGCGCATCTTGGGGGCTGCTTCCCCGATCAGCACGGCGCCGCGACCAGCTTGCTTCATCACCTGGGCCAGCGGCTCATACGAGCCGCCCTTGTCGCGGCCCCCGGCAATCAGAACCACAGGCCGCGGGAAGCGATCGAGCGCCGCCACTACCGCGCCCACGTTGGTGCCTTTGGAATCGTCGTAGAAGAAGACGCCGTCCAACTCGCCCACCAGTTCCATCCGGTGCGCCAGCGGCCGAAAGGTCAACAGGGCATGACGGGCTTCGGCGGGCAGGGCGCCGGCCAAACGTCCCGCGACCAGTGCGGCCAAGGCGTTTTCCAGGTTGTGCCGGCCGACCAATCCTGGCAGGTGAGCGGGATAGTATTCGACCGGGCCGCCCGCCAGTCGCACGCACAGGGCATCGCTTTCGATCCAGCCACCCACGTCCAGCGCGCGCCGGGTCGAGATGAGCACCCAGTGGCTGCGAATCCCCTTGGCCGCCGCTTCGACCAAGGGATCATCGACGTTGAGGACCGCGAAGTCCGCTGGGGTTTGCGCGGAGAAGATGCGCGCCTTGGCCGCCACGTAGGCTTCCAGAGTGGGGTGGCGATCCAGGTGGTCGGGCGTGATGTTGAGTAGGACCGCCACCTGCGGGCGGAACGACACGACGGTTTCGAGCTGGAAACTCGACACCTCGAGCACACAAACGCCGCCCGGCTGGCCGGCTGGGGTTTCCACCGCTTCAGCGAAAGGCACACCCAAGTTGCCGCCCACAAAGGCGGGCCGGCCATTGGCAGAAAGGATGGCCCCGCACAAGGTCGTGGTGGTCGACTTGCCGTTGGTCCCGGTGATGGCGACGACAGGCGCGTCCACAAACCATGAGGCCAGCTCCAGCTCGCCCGTGATGGTAGCGCCTCGTTGGCGCGCGGCCTTTACTTCGGGCAGAGCGGGCACGCCCGGCGACAACACGATGAGGTCAGCCGCGAGGAAGGTCTCGGCCTGATGCCCGCCCAGCTCCTGCTTGACGGTGGGCGGCAGCTGCGCCAGCGCCGCGCTCAGCGCCTCGGCCGGCTGTTTGTCGGTGACAGTGACCTGGGCCCCGCGGGCCGCACACAGGCGGGCAGCGGCCACTCCCGAACGTCCCAGTCCCACGACGAGCACTTTCTTGCCAAGCAGGGCGGGGTGACGGAACTGCATCAACGAACCTTCAAGGTGAGCAGCAGGCCCAGAACAGCGCAGGAGAAGGAAACGATCCAGAGGCGCACCACGATGCGCGACTCGGGCCAGCCCATTTTCTCAAAATGGTGGTGGATGGGGGCCATCAGGAAGACGCGCTTCCCGGTGGCCTTGAAGTAGCCAACCTGGATGACGTCGGAGAACAACTCGACCACGAAGACACCGGCGATTATGGGGAGCGACAGCTCGGTCTTGGTCGCCAGCGCCACGAAGCCGATGGCCCCGCCCAAGGCGAGCGCGCCCACGTCGCCCATAAAGACTTGCGCCGGGTGGGTGTTGTACCAAAGGAATCCGATGCTGGCGCCCACAATGGCCCCGCAGAAGACGGTCAGCTCGCCCGCGCCCCGGACATGCGCCATGCCCAGGTAGTGGGCGATGTTGAAGCCCGCCAGGGTCTGGCCGGCGGCGTAGCTCAACAACATGAAGGTGAAAGCACACGCGATCACCGGGCCGATGGCCAGTCCGTCGAGCCCATCGGTCAAGTTGACCGCGTTGGACGTGCCCATCACCACCACGACCAGGCCGAGCAAGGCATAGGCAATCCCCGGAATGATCGGGGAATGGCGCTCGAAATTGAGCAGCGGAATCGCCAGATGCTGTCGCACCGACGGGTCCAGGGCATCGCCAAAGAACAGCCATCCCACCGCCACGGCTCCCACCAAGAATTGCACCAGCAACTTGATCTTGCCGGGCACACCGCGCTTGTTTCGTCTCGTGATCTTCAGGTAGTCGTCGACGAAGCCCAGCGCGCCGTAGCCCACGGTCACGAACAACGCCGGCCACACCAGCGGGCTGGTGAGATCGCACCACAGCACGGTTCCGGTGACCAGAGCCATGATGATGAGAGCACCGCCCATGGTCGGGGTGCCCTGCTTGACCGCGTGGGTGGTGGGGCCGTCGTCGCGGATGATCTCGCCCAGTTGTCGCGCGCGGGCGCGACGGATGAACCAGGGCGCCAGAGCGAAGGTGATGAGCAGCGAGGTCATGGTCGCCAACATGGTCCGCGTCGAGACATAGCGGAATACGTTGAAGAACCCGACATTGCCGCGCAGTTGTACGAAGAGATGGAACAGCATGAGCTACAACTTCTTTCGCAAGGCCTCTACCGCGCGTTCGAGACGCATGCCACGCGAAGCTTTCACCAAGATCCAGTCGCCCGGCGCAGTCCAAGTAGACACGGTTTGCGCGGCTGTCTCCGGATCATCGAAAACCATTGCGCGGTTGGCGGGCAGGCCCGCCGCAGTGGCGCCTTCGGCAATCTTGGCGCCCAGCGATCCCACGACCGCCAGGCCGGCCACGCCGATCTTGACTGCCTCTTGGCCGACGGCTTGGTGCAATTCCGCGGCCGCTTCTCCCAGTTCCAGCATGTCGCCCAGGATGGCGAAGGTTCGACCGAAGCGGCCTGCCGATCCCACCAGCGTGCGCAGGGCCGCCGTCATGGACGTCGGATTGGCATTGTAGCAATCGTCGAGCACGGTGCGTCCGCCCAGCGAGAACACATGGGACCGGTGCGGGGGTAGGGTCGCGTGCTCTAGGGCGGCGGCTGCTGGCAAGAGCGGAACCCCGAGCGCGTTCGACACAGCCAACGCCGCTGCAGCGTTGCGGGCGTTGTGCTCACCCGCCAAGGACAGGCGCAGTACCACGGGTTCGTACCCGACCGACAGGCGGATGCGCGAGCCCGCCGCACCATCCGGGATGAACTCCATTATCCTGACAAAGGCGCGCGCCGACGCGCTGCCGGCGAATCCGAAGCGTCGCTTGCGCGCCTCGGGCAGGTCGGCCACCTCGGGTTCGAGGCGAGGTTCGTCGACGGGCAGCACGGCGATTCCATCAGGAGCCAGGCCGCCAAAGATTTCACCCTTGGCGCGCGCGACTGCGTCGAGCGAGCCCAGCCGCCCCAGGTGTGCGGCCGCTACGTTGGTCACCACCGCGACATGAGGCTGGGCGATGCCAGCCAGGTACGCGATCTCGCCCGGCGCCCGCATTGCCATCTCCAGCACCCAGAACGCCTCCTTGCCCGTGGCTTCCAGCACGGTCAGGGGCAGTCCCACGTCGGTGTTCAGGTTGCCTTGGGTACGTAGCACCTGGCCCGCAGGCGAGAGCGCGGCTGCGACAAGCTCTTTGGTTGTGGTCTTTCCGTTGGAACCAGTGACGCCCACCACGCGGCCCTGGAACTTCTTGCGCACGGCTGTCGCCAAATCCCCCAGCGCCTTGCGCGGATCAGCCACGGCAATCACGGGAATCCCTTGGCAGCCGGCCGGCCGTCCTCGATGCGCAGCCACCACCACCGCAGCCGCTCCGGCCTGAGCCGCGGCCCCGCAGAAGTCGAAGCCATCGACCCGCTCGCCGAAAAGGGCGAAAAAAAGCCGACCAGGTTTCACCTCGCGACTGTCGCTGGCGGCTCCGGCGAATCGGATCGTCCCCAGTGCGGCCCGTGCGCCCACAGCCTTGCCCGCCATGGCTTTGCAGGCAAACGCCAGGATCCGCTGCGCTGGTCCCGTCACGCGGCACCTCGGGGAGCCCGGATTTCACCACAGAGAGCACAGAGGCCACAGAGGCCGGAAGGAAAGGGTTCCGGATCCGAACCCTTCGTTCTTTCCGATCCGTCTCTGTGATCTCTGTGCCCTCTGTGGTGAGACTCCGGATCGCGCAGTTGGCGGTCGAATCCAGACAAAATCGCGGCTAGCACCTGTGACCTCCGGGAGCCGTGCGACCTTGGCGGGTGGCGAAGGCAGCTGCGGCAACCTCGCGATCGTCGAAGTGGATCTTCTGCGTGCCCAGGATCTGGTAGTCCTCGTGGCCCTTGCCCGCTATCAGGAGCGTGTCCCCTGGCTGCGCGAGAGCCACGGCCAGCTCGATGGCCGTCCGGCGGTCGGGCTCCACGTGGAAACCAGACAAACCCTGGCGTAATTCCGAGGCAGTCCGGCGCACAATGCCGGTCTTTTCGACGCCGGCCACAATCATGTCAAGGATGGCGATCGGGTCTTCGCTGCGCGGGTTGTCCGAGGTGATGAGCACCACATCGGCGCGCTCGGCAGCGGCTTGGCCCATGCGCGGCCGCTTGCTCTTGTCGCGGTCGCCGCCACACCCGAAGACCACGAGGACGCGGCCCGTGCTGAGCGGTCGCAACACATCGAGCGCCCGCTCCAATGCGTCGGGTGTGTGCGCGTAATCGACCAGGCACAGGACGCCCGCCGCGTTGGTCACACGCTGCAGGCGCCCCGGAACCCCGCTCACCAGGCTGATGCCAGCGGCGATGGCGTTGCGGTCAATGCCATGGGCAAGGGCCATGCCGGTGGCCAGCAGGATATTGGCAAGGTTGAACTCGCCCACCAAGGGTGATGTCAGGACGAGCGGCCCCGAGGGCGTGCCCAGTCGCACAGTGGTCCCGTCGGCCCCCAGCTTGCGTTCGAGCACTGCAACGTCCGCGCCGCGTGGCTGTCGCGTCAGGGTGAGCACAGGGCCGCGTGCCTCGCGGCGCATGGCAAGGCCATCTTGGTCGTCGGAGAAAAGCACCGCGATCCCGCCGTTTGAAGACAACAATTCGCGGAAGAGAATCGCCTTGGCCGCCCGGTAGCGCTCCATGGTGCCGTGGTAGTCGAGGTGGTCCTGGGTGATGTTGGACAGGCCCGCCACGCGGAAGCTGCAGCCATGCAGCCGGCCTTGATCCAGGGCGATGGACGACGCCTCCAGCACCACGTCCGAGCAGCCGTCGCCTTTCATCTGGGCGAAGAGGGCATGGAGTTGCAGAGCGCCGGGCGTGGTAAGCGGCGCGTCCTGCGTCTTGCCGGCGAAACGGTAGCCCACGGTGCCGATGACGCCAGGGCGGCGGCCGGCTGCGGCCAGGATCGCCTCGATCAAGTACGTGGTCGTGGTCTTGCCGTTGGTGCCGGTCACGGCCGTGAGGATGAGAGCCTGCGCCGCCTGGTATCGATTGGCGGCCACCACACCGAGTGCCAGTCGCGCATTGGGCACGATGACCAGCGCGGTTGTGCCATCCGGAGAAGCGCCCCCTTCCTCGGTGAGAATGCCCGCCGCTCCTTTGGCCTTGGCGTCGTCAATGAAGCGCCGGCCATCGAGCTTGGTTCCCGGAACAGCCACGAAGAGATCACCTGGCTGCACCAGGCGAGAGTCGTCACGCACATCGCGGATCGGGACTTGCCCGTCGCCCGCGGTGATGCGCGCGTCTGATACTCCCTGCAATAGGTGCGAAAGCCGCAGCAAGGCTCATACTCCGCTTCGGAACGAGACCCGACAGGGCACGCCACGCACAGCGGGGCCGGGCGCTGGAATTTGCGTGGCAGCGATTCCACTGCCGTCGGGCACAAGTTCGACCCCTGCGCGTCGCGCTGCTCGGACGGCCTGGCCCAAAGTCATGCCGACAAAATCCGGTATGGCGGCGTCGAGCTTGCGCTCGGGTGCGGGCTGCCCGTCCAGCGCAGGGCCGGCCTCGTCCTCGCCTGATGCGATCTCGGATTCATCCTCTTCTTGTGCCTCGCCCACAGACGCCACGGGTTCTTCGACCCCCAGACCTTCCACCGCGTTGCTGTCTGCTTCGCCGAGCCGAGCCGTCGCGATCTTTGCGTCGCCCTTCTTGGCTGGCCGCGCGGTGCTTGCGACCACCGAGGTCGATGGTGGCACGCCGAGATACCGCAGGGTTGCCTCGGCAATTTCTTTGAACACCGGAGCGGCGACCACGCCGCCGTAGTGCACGCCGTGCGGCTCATCGATCATGACCGCGATGACCACACGCGGGTTGTCAGCCGGAACGATACCGACGAAGGCGGCCAAGTATTTGCTGGGATCGTAGCGACCGTTGCTGACCTTCTGAGCGGTGCCGGTCTTGCCTGCCACGGGATAGCCGGGGATGGCGGCCAGCTTGGCGGTTCCATCTTCGGTCACGCCCTGCATGATGGTCAGCATGGTGCGCGCCGTGCTTTCGGAGAGCACGCGTGCTTCGGGCCGTGCGTCCGCGGGCATGGGCACGGGCTCGCTGCGGCCGTCGACGGTGACGAGGCGAACCGCCAGCTTGGGCGGGTGATACACGCCGCCCGAAGCGATGGCCGCATAGGCCGTCGCCATCTGCAACGGTGTGACCGTCAGACCCTGGCCAAAGGCCTGCGTGGCCAGCTCGATCTCGCCCCAGCGCGAAACCGGCCGCACAGTTCCTCGTCGTTCACCAGGCAGGCCCACCCCGGTGGACCGACCAAAGCCCAGCCGGTCGATGGCGTGGGCCAGGGTTTCCCTGCCGATGCGGCGGGCGATTTTCACGGTGCCGATGTTGCTCGAGTACTTGAAGACTTCGGCCGCGGTCAGCACTCCCTTGGGGTGGTCGTCGCGGATGTGGTACTTGCCCACCTGCATCTGCCCCATCTGGCAGTCGAAGCGGTCTTCCGGCCTCAGCTTGCCTGCGTCGAAGGCAGCGGAGAAGGTCACCGTCTTCATGATGGATCCGGGCTCGTAAGCGTCGGTGATGGCCCGGTTGCGCGCGCCCCGCTCAGCTGCGTCAGAGGGACTGTTGGGGTTGTAGCCAGGCACGCTGGCCATGGCCAGGATTTCGCCGGTGCGCGGATCGATCATGACCGACGTGGCGGCCTTGGCGCTGTGCTTTGTGACCGCTGCTGCGAGAGCCTGTTCGGTCAGGTAGGTTAGGTACTTGTCCAGGGTCAGCACCAGATCCTTGCCCGCGCTGGCCGACGCATCGACCGTACCTTCCATGAGCAGATCCCGTCCGAATCGGTCATGGATGCCGGTGACCTCCATCCCGCTGCCGTGCAGAGCCTCGTCGTATGCCAGCTCCACCCCGTCCAGGCCGTGGCCCTCCAGGCCCGCGTGGCCGATCACGGTCGAAGCCAGTTCGCCGTTGGGATACACGCGCCTGGGCTCCTTGCGCACGCTCACTCCGGGCAAGCCCAGGCCCAGCGCCGCTGCGCTTTCTTGCGACGACACCCGCCGTTTGACCCAGGCGAAGTACTGCATTTTCTTGGCCGCGAGCGCCTTGTCGAGCTCACGCGGGTCGAGGTGTAGCGCCTTGGCCAGGCGGGGAACTGCGTCGGACACGAAGGCGAGCTGGCGCGGGTTGCAGAACACGGAATCCAGATCCGTCGTGGAAGCCAGCTCGGCCCCGCGTCGGTCCAAGATGCGGCCGCGCCGGGGTGCGATCTCGACCTCACGTAGGTAGTTGCTCTCGGCCCACTCCCGAAGCTGCCCGGCTTCGCGAATCTGGAGCCGGAAGGCGCGTCGGCCCACCGAGGAAGCGAGCCCGAGCAGCACCAACCCGCACAGGACAATCCGCACGCGTGTCCAACGCGTCGGCACTAGCGCGTTCCTTTCCCATGCGCCACTGACGCCGTCCCAATCCGCCGGATGTTCTCGGGAGCAGCTGGCTGCATGAGCAACTGGTCCCGCGCGATGGCGATCACCCGGCTCGGATCCTTCAACATCCCGATCTCGATTTCCAAGTGACGCCGCTGCTCGGCCAGCTCGCGGTGAACGCGTTCCGCCTCACCGAGCGCCAGCGCGACTTCTAGACGTTTGGCATGCACGGCGACATGGCCGAGGGCGCCAAGGGTAAGGCCAAGAACCACGAAAGCGATAACCGCAAGGCCCGCGCGCTGTCTGCGCCGACCGGGATCCAGCAGGGCGGGTGCCGTCCGGGAAGCCCCGGGAGAAAGTGGCGACATCATGAAGGTAGCCTCTCGGCGGCGCGCAGTTTCGCGGAACGAGAGCGCGGGTTGCGCGCCACTTCGCTGTCCGAGGCCGTGATCACGTGCTTGGTCAGGATCCGAAAGCGGGGAGAGTCGGGCGCGTCCGCGTCCCCTGATGCCAGCGCCCTGAACCTGCGCTTGACCATGCGGTCTTCCAGTGAGTGGAAGGCGATGACCACCAAGCGGCCGCCCGGGCGAAGACAGCCAGGCGCGGCTTGCAGGAAGCGATCCAACTCACCCAATTCATCGTTGACGGCGATTCGCAGGGCCTGAAAGACGCGGGTTGCGGGATCCTTGTTTGCCTCTCGACGGGGAACCGAGCGGGCCACCAAGCCGGAAAGGGCCAAGGTGGTTTCGAGCTCGCCACTTTCGCGTGCGCGCGCTACCGCACGTGCGATCTTGCGGGCGAAACGCTCTTCTCCCAGGTCATGCAGGAGGCGCGCCAGTTCTTCCTCGTCCACGCGTTGCAGAAGGTCGGCTGCTGTTTCCTTCTGCGACCGGTCCATGCGCATGTCCAGGGGGCCGGACCTGCGGAACGAGAAACCGCGCTCGGGCTGATCGAGCTGGACCGAGGAGACGCCGAGATCCGCTATGCATCCATCGAGCGGAAGAGCGTCGGCCTGTTCCAGCACGGAACGAATTTGCGAAAAGGGAGCGTGGACCAGTCGGACGCGGTCACCGTAGGGCGCCAAGTTCTCGTTCGCGAGCTTGAGGACTTCAGCATCTCGGTCGATGCCGATGACTCGACCGTGGGGAGCTGAGCGCTCGATCGTCGCGCGCGCATGGCCACCAAGGCCGACCGTGGCGTCGCAGTAGATGCCCGAGTCCCTCGGACACAGGAAGCTCATGGCCTCCTCAAGAAGGACTGGCAGGTGCGAAGCGTCAGGAGAGCTTGGGATCATGGGCACCAATAGACTCATCGCGTTTCAATACGCGGTGCGGACGGCGCAATAACTACTCGAGTCAGCGGAATACTGTGGAGAGTCCGTGGGTTTATGAATGGACTTCGCAGACGCGTCCCATGATCCCGCCCGAGTCATCCATGTCAAGTTTTGAGACCAAGATTTCCCCAATAATTGCGCATGGATTGGCGAGTGGAGCGTGGATTGGCTGAGGCATCACCTGAGATCGCCGGCGACTAGTTCTACAGTCTAGTTAAGTATGCTGGCTCACAACAAGTTGTTGGGGCAAATCCTCTAACCATGCTTGACTAAAGGACTCTTTTGCGCGATAACGCGGATCCAAGGCAAGGCACGAGCCAGGAGAAGGAGCGGTTGCCAATGGAAGCTAGGTTGTTCGAGCTGGACG
>Ga0182021_10007039_pt1 | contig 13319 bp, 10 predicted proteins | sample 612E3MmetaG_FD_120493 | JGI IMG/M metagenome (GOLD analysis project Ga0182021, IMG submission 120493) | Permafrost microbial communities from Stordalen Mire, Sweden - 612E3M metaG (Illumina Assembly) | ecosystem: Environmental > Terrestrial > Soil > Wetlands > Permafrost | place: Sweden...
GGTAGCGACCCAGTCTTTCACAAACCCGGCGTTCGGACCGGAGGGGTTGGCACTTCTTAAGGATGGGATCAACCCAAGCGAGGTTGTCGAACGAATGACGGGCCAGGACGAAGGACGGGACGTGCGACAGCTGGCCGTCATCAACGCAAGGGGAGAGGCAGCCGCATTCACCGGCAAGAAATGCGTTCCGAATGCGGGCCACGTCGTCGGAGAGACCTTCTCCGCCCAGGCCAATATGATGTTGACGGACAAGGTCTGGCCCTCCATGGCAGAGGCTTTCCGCTCAACGCAAGGCGACCTGGCCGTACGGATGTTGGCCTCACTTGATGCCGCCCAAGCTGCCGGGGGTGACTTCCGTGGAAAGCAATCCGCCGCTCTCCTGGTCCTCTCCGGTACCCCGACCGGCAAGGCCTGGCAGGATCGAAAGGTCGACATCAGGGTGGATGATCACAGAGAACCATTAAAGGAATTGAGAAGGTTGCTCCGGGTCCACCGAGCGTATGAAATGATGAACGATGCAGATCGGGAACTGGAGGCAGGTCGGATGGAAAAAGCCATGTCCCATTACTCGGCGGCGGAGAAGTTATTTCCCAAAAACGAAGAGATGATGTTCTGGCATGCCGCTACCCTGGCCAGCATCGGTCGATTCGAAGAGGCGGTGCCTTTGTTCCGCAAGGTGTTCGTCAAGAACCCAAATTGGCGGACATTCTCCCCGGATTTAGTACGGCTTGGCATCCTGAAAATGGACGAAAAACAGTTGGAGAGGCTCCTACGATTGTGAGAGCGGCAGGTATCAAATGAAAATCATTCAAATACTGAGTGATTCCAAGAATGATCCAGGAGGTTAGATTGATCGGAAGTGAAAGGAAGGTCTTTCCATTCATCGCCTGCAACCTGGAGCCGAAATGCACTTACGAACGGCACGATGTGATTTGACGGAATAACCGAAAGATGTTATTGCCAGCATGATGATAGTATCTCATGCGTCTGATAACCCTCAACAAGAGCAAGCCAACCATGACCCTGGATTTTTATGGTTGTCCCCTTCATTGCAGATATTGTGCCCATATGCTAAGAGAGAAGATCGATTATTCATTCGACCAGGTGAAGAACATACTCTTGGACTACAATGTCAAGACCGTGGTTTTCGGAGGGGCAGAACCGGCGCTTCAGAAGAAGGAATTGTTGACAATGATCAAGCTGATGAACAAGGCCGGCAAGGAAGTGGTCCTGAAATCGACCGGTCACGACCCTGAGTTCATTAAAGAGACACTGCCGTACGTCAACAAGTACATCCTAGAGGTCAAGGTCCCGCTGGATGATCCCGCCGGTCTGGCCGCGCTTACCGGTTACGATGAGGAACAAGCCCGAGCTCATCTTGATGGGATGAAGGTCATGATGGAGGCCATCAAAGGTAAGGACGTCATTGCGACGCTCAGGGTCCTTCCGGTCTATTACGACGAACAAAGAATAGGACGCATAGGAAAGGACTTGGAAGGAGTGGCCAAGGTGGTGCACATGTCCCAGTTCCTATCGAGTCCCTATGACCTTCCGTTCGGTGAACTGCTGGTCCCATCGCCTTCGGAGGATGTCATGATGGTTCTCGGAAATTCAATGAGACAGCACATCCCATCGGTCAGGGTGCAAGGGAACGGATTCGACCATTGGCTTTAGATCGATCCATTGCCTCGATGGACACGCTCGTCGATTGGGTTTCCTGATGGCATTCAAAATTGGAAGAGGATTATTAAATAAAACAGGTGAGAATATTAGATACAACCTGAGTTGCATCGTCAACCAAGATGGGGAGTTTCGTGAATGACCAAGGAATTTGAGGAGATCGGTCCAACAAATGAACCGTCAGAGGTCGCTTTCCAACTACTGGCGGACTGGTGGATGGATTCTATCCAAGCCTTGGTCGATGCGGTTGGAAGTTCAAAGGCACTTGAATTACTACGGCCACATTATAAGAATGCCGGGATATCCGCCAGCTTGGTCATCAAGAATTCATTTGGATTGAGTGGTCCAGACAATAGGGAATCATGGGCAATTATCCAAAAGATGGGTTATGATTTTCTTACGAGGGCAGACCCATCCGTTTTCAATCTGGATAGCAGAGATATCGGCGGAACGGCCCGCTCAACGGACTGTCCCTTCAAGAACGGACCTCTTGAATTATGCAAGTTGGTTTGTGATACGTTCCCCAACACAACTCTCGCGGGTTATACCCCAGACTATGAAATTGTCACGACAGCAAGAATATCTCAAGGGGATCCAGAATGTGTATGGATAACTAAACCCAGGTCATGGGAGCTTCCTGTGGATATCGAAAGGCTAGGGAACATCAAGTGTGAGACCATAAGAAGGAGATTTCCCAAAGAGATCGTGGATGATTTTTCGATACAATATCTTGCCGAGATGTGGGTCATCTCAATAAGGGCATATCTTGAACAATTTGGTAATGAAAAACCAGCCTCGATCCTCAGAACGTACATGAAGCTCAGTGGAACATCATTCGGGTTGCGGCATCTTCGAGCCAATCCCAATGCTTTCAAAAATAATATTGCTGGTGGCTGCGTCGGTCTTTGTTACGATGCACTCCATACGAAAATGGCCCAGGCTGAAATTACTAAAAGCAACTTTGAACGGACGATCGTCGAGTGCCCTTTTCAAGATGCCCCGCAAGAGGTATGCATGCAGATCGCGTCGTTCTGTGAAGGAATATGCGAGAGCATAGACCCGGACTATCAGTTCGCTTACGATAGGATGATGACCAAAGGGGATGGGTCATGCCATTGGACAATCAAGAAGAAAGAAGAACAAAAAGCTCCAGATGATCGTCATCCGACCGATCATTTGGACCGGTTGATCCGGAAATTCATCGATGGAGAGATCACAGAAGATGAATTCAAAAATAAAATGGCGGTTTTAAAAGAAATGGAGATAATCAAGAAATAATTGGCTGGAAGCCTAGGAGGTTTCCAAGCCTAACTTCCGGATGAGATCTCAACTGTTTTGTGGCAAGCATTTTGCGATTATTTCGGCCGATCTTTTCGCCCCATCGAGCGGTAAGGGAATATAATCAACATTCTTGCCCACATTGTCCACTATCTGTTTTGCCAACATCTCAGGGGTGGTTTCGGAGAATGTCATTCTCTTTCCCGCTTTATGTCGTATCAGCCTGTCACCAACATCGATCTCCTGCTCGAAGTGTTTTTCCAGGGGGAAGTACAGGAAAGGCCTGTTCAGAGCCGTTATCTCAAGCGTTGTGAAACCCCCGGCACTGATGCAAAGGTCGGCCGCTGCAAGATGTTTGTATAATTGAGGGACATAGCCTTTGACATCCACTCCGTCCGCCTTCTGTATTGATTCTGGATCGATGCGTGGGCCTCCAACCAATACCATCTTAAGGTTAGGGATGGTCTTCTTGGCGATAGGATATGCTTTTGCACATAGGTCAAGCAAAGGCTTCGCCGCGGCCGTACCGCCCACTGAACAGATGACCAATGGCTCTTTTCCATATCCCAGATCACTTTTCACTTTACCCGGATTGGAATAGTCCCTTGGATCGAATGGGAAGGCGAAACCTACGAAATCCACATACTTTTCGGAAACCTCACGGCGATCGGGAAGGAACAAACCGAACTTCTTGTGGGGCACGTCATCCACTTCTCCAATGAAAATGAGGCCGTCGTGAAGCTTCGGATCTAGGATGAAGTTACACCATTGGCGATTAAACATATAGCTTCCCAAGAGATGAAGTGGTGTCTTCCGTTCCTGATAAACCCCTATGAAATCGAGAATGAGGACATATGGGAACTGCTTGATCTCTGGGTGTTTTTCGATCTCCGTGAAGAGGTCGTAGGTCTCATCAGCCACTACCAGATCCACCTTTTCCCTTTTTGCCGCTTCGCAGTACACCTTTGCCCTCTCAGGGAACGTCTTTATCCATTCGAACCAAACCTCTGACAATGTCATTTTGTAGTCGGACGCGTGATTTTCCGCGATAGCATTCGAACTAGGAAGTTTGGAACAGTCAGGAAGCAGAACCTCCCCCGAATCACGTAAATATCTGGCGGCAGCATCTTCAGCCATCCAAACTACTTCCATTTTCGGAAAAATCCTGCGTAGTTCCTTTGCGATCTCGAGGTCTCTCGTTACATGCCCCATTCCTATCGATCCGCTGATGAACAGCACCTTCGGTCCGGCCTTTTCCTCCATCTCCACACCTCTTATTTTTTAAACCTTAATTAAATAAACTTTCCACACTATTAAATGTTGGCAACGTAGCTCGTTTAATAATAATCCTTTTGTAAATTTCCATGGCCAAAACTTGAGCAACAAGTTCTTTTCCATAGAAACTATAATCTTCTTCTTGAGTCAGCCTAACTCAATCGACTAGGAGCCAATGAAAGTTAATATTGTGTAGGTCGCTCATTAATTCGTATAGGAACAATCCGTAAGAAACGAACCTGCGATCTTACGACATGAGAGGGGGAGGACAATTGCCTGTCAAGGGGGAAATAACGAAGTGCGAACTTAGTTCACTTCGGGAAATGATCCTGTCACAAGGCACTATAGCATGCTTTCGAGCTTTCTTGGAAGCCTCTGGCCCAACAGTAACGATCAACGCGATCAAACCATTTTCGAAGCATTGCGGAATGGCATTGGCTTGCAACGCCCGGAAAAGTCTCGGATTTACTGGGAACGGTCTTGAGGAAGTTGCCATGCCTTTCTACTGGATGGGCTACGGGCTGGCAAACCGGGATGCAAGTCTAGACGTTTTCGAGAAGGGGGCGGTCGTCCGGTTTAGTGATTGCCTATTAAAAAATGGTCCTCCAGAGATATGCGTGGCTTTTTCACATTTCATCGTGGACGGGATTTCGGAGAGCATCAATCCCAGATATGAGTATATCTACACTCATCATCTCACTACGGATACACGATGCCAGTGTGTTGTAAGGGAGAAAGGAAGCCATGGCGATCCTTACGAATTAGGAAGGTTCATCAAGAAGGTCCCAGACATTGCACTCCCCGAAGAGGAAATAACTTTCCTGAGGAATAATGTTATTGGGGAAAGTTGGTCTATCGTAACAAATGCTTTTGTCAACGTTCATGGCTCAGAACGTATGCTTGAATTGGTCAAATCCGATATGTGTGAAATTGGCCGTTCTATTGGCTTGTGTATACAGGAAATGATGGACACTGGAGTCGACGAACCGGTCAACCTCCAATACGCTATCGATTGCATTTACAAGGCGTTAGGGAACCATCCCTTGAATCCAAACCAGGTAGGTAGAAAGGGGAGGGGCATTGTCCTTGATTGCCCTTTCAAAGATTCCCCAATAGAATTGTGCAAGCAAATCGAGATGATAATAACCGGAATTTGTAAAGTCATAGACCCAGAGATTATATTTTCATATTCTTCACAAAAAGAAATCGATAAAGAAGGATGTGAGTGGGTTATCAACCGCCCTGGCACGCTCGACACCGAAAAAATTGAAGCGAAAAGAAAGCAGAATCATTCGAACAAGGCTCTGAAAGCATTAACCGTGAAATATGCCACGGGAGAAATTACAAAGCTTGAGTATGATCGGATGGTAAGGATAATTGAAAGCGAGGACGATCATGAAGAACATTCAGAATAATCGTTCCACAACTTGCTTTGATGATAAGCATTGGGTTAGAGATCTGAACGTTAAAGTGTTGACCGGTTGGTGGCGCCTGGCTACAAGAGCGCTGGAGGAAGCGGCTGGATTCAAACGATCATCTGAAGCCATAAGACCTTACATGGAGCATGCTGGTAGAGCCGGATATCTTGTTCTGAAAGAAAGGATGGGGTGGACTGACGACAGCATGACCACAGTAATGACACTGTCAGGAGCGGCACACATGCTGCTTAAGAAACCGATCAATATTGTGAGAGTCAAAGGTGAGTCCGAAGGTTACTTGGAATTCGACGAATGTCCATTTGAGGATGCCTCTAACCTTGCCTGTGTGGCGATCTGTTATGATGTCATCAGAGGTGTTGCTAATGGTGCGAATCCTGACTTTTACGGAGATCTCCTAAAGACGGTCAAGAACGGTGACGATTATTGTCTTAAATGTGTCCGGAATTCGAAGACCTCAGTAACATCGAATGAGGAAAAATGGGTGGATATCATGCCTGATATCTCGTCGATATCGGACGCTGAAAAGGATTATTTCTTCTGTGCCTATATGGGCGAATTCCTGATCATCACGATCCGGGCATTCAACGACCTTTTTGGGATCGATCGCACCCTTGAGATATTGGGCCCGAGATTCAAGGAATACGGTCATGAGATCGGGTCTGAAATGAAAAATGAAATCCCTTGGCCACCAGGCGAAATCAGGCTTTCAGAGATGTTGGACCTTGTCAGAAGAGGTCTGATGCAAGAAACCGATCCCTCCGTAGGCAAAAGCAATACTCAGATAGAGATCAAATCCTGTCCATTCTCGGGCTCTCCGGCCCCGACCTGCGAGATTATCGAATCCTTCCTGAAGGGAATAAGCGAATCCATCGATCCATCTATTTTGTTTGCCTCTGACAAGAAAATGAGGGAGGACAAGAATACCCCTTGCCAATGGACCTTTCTGTCTATGGAAGGGAAGAAGGACAATGTACTCCAATCGGAGAAAGGGTCCGATGATCCGCTTAGAATTCTACAGACCAGATTTGCCAAAGGTGAGCTCACCAAGGAAGAATATTCAGAGATGAAACGAACCCTCATTGATGGATGAACTATTTGAAGCCCAGTTGGGCAACTTTCCTCCCATTTCGTACATATAGGATAACTAATACCTATTAAGGAAATAGTCATATATATTTGAAAAGTCCTAGATTTATTAAACATATTAAATTTGAGGTCACGATGCGTACGATCAAGAATCATCAGATGACTTATCTGAAACAATATTCTGACGCAATGGGCGGCGGGAAGGACTTTTCAAGCGCATTAGACTGCTTCAAGTTTCCTGATCTGGCACTGATCGAGGATGAGAATGAAAACCGAATATTGGTCCTATCTCCGCACCAGGACGATGATATTCTTGGATGTGGCGGGACCTTGAAACTATTGGCGGACGCCGGCGCTCAGATCAAGGTGATCTACATGACCGATGGATGCTTGGGTAGCAATTCGATCTCTCCGGTCGATCTTCCAGCCATCAGAAGGGCGGAGGCTGTCCGGGGGCTTTCAAGGATAAATGTTGACGATTCTGTTTTCTTTGATGCCCCGGACCTTTGTCTCCGTTGTGATTCCCGTGCCATTGATTTTGTAAAGGATCAGATCGTTTCATTCCAACCCAAGGTGATCATGACCCCGCATGCGGGGGAGAACCATCCTGATCACTACAACACCTGCATGATAACTGCGAAGGCTCTTGCCCTTGTCGACGTTCCGATCGAGGTTTATGCATATGAGGTCTGGAACAACCACAATCCCAACACACTGGTCGATATCACGAATGTGATCGAAGACAAGTTGTCCGCGATGAGAGAGCATAAGAGCCAGATGGACATGATAGATTATGCCGAGAAGATAAGGGGATTGAATATTTATCGTTCCATCAACAACGTTGCATCTTGCAAGTATTCGGAGGCCTTCTTGAGGTTCTCCCGGGCGAATTTCGTGCAATATGCAGATTCAAACAATGGTGGCTCTCACAATTTCGATATCATGGCGTTGTAATAACAAGGATCAATGTTTGATCAGGAGATTATATGATGGATGCATCAATCCAGTCGAAGGATAGAACTCGTCATTTACGTAGACAAAACCCAAGTCCTTGATCAATGTTGCCGAGACAAGGTTGCGAGGATTATGGCCAGCGAATAGTGATTCCACATGGAGTTGTTCGAATGCATAACTTATCACTGCCTTACAAGCCTCGGTCGCGATTCCCTTTTTCCATTGAACCTTGACCAGGTGCACTCCCATTTCCAGGACATTCGAATCATCACCATGTGGTCTTAGGCCGCAGCAGCCTACGAATTCACTGGAGCTTTTAAGAAATATGGGCCAATATTGAATTCCATGGGCCAGATAATTGTTAATCTCATGAATCAGACGTTCTCGCACTTCATCCGGTGTCATTACACCATCGGAAACGAGATACCGGGTCACCGCTGGATCGCCCCATAGCGTGTTCGCATAGGCTAGGTCGTCCTCCGTCCATAGCGAGAACCCCAATCTGTCTGACGTCAGGAAATATTCCCTCATGACATCTGGAATAAAGTCTTGCCTGTTTATCTCGATATCGAATGAATGACATAAACCGAAGGACTTCCGTCCCTCCTCATTCTCACCAATGCTATCGCAACACCTTTCAATCGATTTACTAGTTAGTCGCTAAAAGACAAGTTGATAAATAAACCGGAGGCGATGGCCATCAAAATATCCCGGTCCGAATGGGTGTCTAGGATGAGGCGATACGGTGAAGGATTTCGTTTTCAAAGGGTTTGACCACCGTGTTTGGGTCCTCTTTACATCACGGCTGATCGATGGGATCGGGTTCAGCATCGTCGGACCATTCCTAGCGCTGTTCATGTATGAGGGTCTGGGTGTGCCCATGGTCGTGGTCGGTCTCGTCCTGTTGGTTTCTGGCATCGCAGGTGCCGCCGGAAGTCTGGTCGGCGGACTCATGGCCGATCGATACGGCAGACTGGGGGTCATGACCTATTCGATGATGCTCCGTTGCATAACGTTCCTCCTATTGGCAGCTCTGGTTGCCTACTGGCCCAACATAGTGGTCGTGGCCTTCGTGCTCTCCCTCAGCATGTTCTTCGGTGGAGTGTTCGACCCGGCCAACAATGCCATGGTGGCAGATGTGGTGGAACCGTCGCGACGCCTGGAAGCATATGGATTGTTGCGTGTGGCCTGGAACCTCGGATTCGCCTTCGGTCCGATGATCGGGGGAATACTCCTGGTCTTCTCATACTCCGTCACATTCATAGTCTCCGCACTTATCTCCCTGGGGGCGGGATTGATCGTGGCATTCATGCTCACTGAATCTTATACTCCAGGACCGCCGAAGGAGCATATTACCCTGATCAAGGAGATACGTAACGTCAAGCTCCTGTTCCTGGTGTTCTGCATAGTCTGCATCCCGATGTTCCTGATGTCGGGCCAATTCGGTACGACCTATACCGTATACGCCAACGAAAGATTGCACATCGACACGTTCACCATCGGGATGGTCTTCGGACTCAACGGTGTCATGGTGGTGGCGCTCCAGATGCCGCTGGCCCGGGCGCTGGAAAAAAGGGACAAATACCTGGCCATGACGCTGGGAACGGTGTTATACGCCGTGGGGTATCTATTCGTCGCCGGAGCCACGGACGGGCTCACCCTGGCCATGACCATGGTGGTCATCACGATCGGCGAGATGATCGTGGTACCGGTGTCGACCGATCTGACCGTCAGCATGTCCAGCGAGACCGAACGCGGCAAATATTTGGGAATATTCGGTCTCATCGGCTCTTTCGGATGGTTCGGTTCGACCCTGGTTGGCGGTATCCTCTATGACAACCTGAGCAATGGGTGGCTGTTCTGGGGTTCGATCTCGATGTTGGGTATGATAACAGCAGTGGCGATGCTCTTTCTATGGACCAGGGTCAGGTCAGGAAAGGGAGTTAGGGTCTGAAGCTAGATGGACCATTGCGGTCCATTTTGGCCAACCACTTTCAGTTCTCATTATTAACCAGCTTATCAGGGAGAGCATCATCGGAAATGAGAACGGTCTAGGAAATCATAGACCAGACTAGACGAATGTGTCGATTAGAAAAATGGAAGCAGAAACCCTCCCATCGATTTTGATATATTTCCGAACAATATTCCCCCGGCCATGGAGTACCAGAAGGTAAGACGTCCAGTCAGTTCGAAGGTCCTGATAGCTCTTCTTGGGTTCTATGGAATAATGGGACTGATAAGCGGTTCTTTGCTCATTTCTGACCCTTCTGGGGCGTTGCTGGGATTCACGTCAGATATCGTGGATAAGGTCCCTTTTCATAGCTTCCTGCTGGTCGGTGTGTTTCTGTTCCTCATCTATGGTGTTGGTTCTATCGTTATAGCATATGGAGCATTGACCAGGAAGGAATTCATCTTCGGAGTCATCAGTAAGGCTGTGGGATATCATTGGTCATGGTTCGGAGGGATATTGCTGACCGCCGTCCTGGTAATCTGGCTGGCAGTGGAAGGAAGTCTGATCGGTCTCGACTGGCCTGCAACATACTTTACAATTCTCCTCGGTGTTGGGATATTTGTCATGATAATCCTGCCTTCTACAAGGAAGTATTATCAGATTGCCTAGACCGTATTTCCAAAAGGGCGGGGATGGGAAAGGTCAATCCATCTAAGATGGATTGCATTCCGACCATGGTGACAGACGGGAGGCCTAATTCTTTTAGTGTCAGGCCTCATCATGGAATGTTTTAGGAGTGCTCGTGATCGATTGGCCTTTTGAAAATGACGGAATATCACGGCAACACCCAGGCTGCCCGGCCTCTGCATTTTTATCATCTGAATTGCAGATGATCGGCGTGTCTCTCGAAACTATAATATATGGCACAAATCGACACGTTTGTTAAGGTGAGGGGCGAGGCGAATTGAGGAAAGTGATGCTGATAGCGCTGATGTTGGTGCTGTGTTCGATCACCACGGTGCCCACAGTACAAGCTGAGCATACTGGTTACCAGTGGACGGACCACTTCGATTACGATTCGATCCAGGGGCTCACCGACGCCGGATGGAGTATGGTCGTTCCCGCCCAGACCAGCCTGAACGGCAGTGCGGTGGTTCTTAGCGGGATAGGTCAGGATAACTCCATGAGCTTCAGTAGCATTCCCAGCGGGATCTCGGACTGGAGGGCCGAAACCAAAGGAAGATGGACCGGGGGTGCCGGCGGGTCCATAGGGGTCGGTTTGTCCACTGAACATAGATCGTATGATTGGTGGATCGATGGGTACTACAACTCCTACGTTCTATCCGTGGGTACTTCCAAGGTGCTCCAGATACCTGCGGCTCCTCTACAATTGGGCCAGTGGAACGTCCTGACCATGGTGAAGATCGGGAACAACATTTCCCTATACCACGATTCTCAATATGTTGCCAGTTATGTGGACAACGGTACCATCGGTAACGTCATCTCCGTGATCAATGTAGCTCCGTGGCAAGGCACAACTGAATATGATTATTACACTCTGGATGCGGCTCCGGCAATGAGATGGCAAACTACCTATGGCGGGGTCGCCAGTGATACGGGATACAGCATCGTTTCGACCAAGGACGGAGGGTTTGCGGTCCTCGGAGTGACCAAATCATACGGTAGCGGGCAGTACGACGCCTATCTGATCCGGGGCGATGCGGAAGGGAAGGAGCTTTGGAACAAGACCTACGGCTCCGCACTTGGTGAATGGGCATACTCGTTATCCTCCACCACCGATGGCGGGTTCTTGATCGGTGGCACCACGACTATCTCGGCTGGTTTCAGGGCATGGATGGTCAAGGTAACCTCGGATGGAACGATCGAATGGAACAACACCTACGGAATCACATCCCAGGTGGGGTTCAGCTCCATCCAGACCAGTGATGGAGGGTACGCGATAACTGGATATGTGTCGGTCAGCGGTCGGGCAACGGACGTTTACCTCCTTAAGACCGATCCTGAGGGCAATCAGCAATGGATGGTGACCTATGGAGGACTGTCCGATGATTGGGGCAAGTCCTTGATCCAAATGAAGGATGGCGGATTTGCGATCACCGGGTGGACGAACTCCTTCGGAGCGGGCACCAGGGGCTATTTGATAAGGACCGACCAAAATGGGATCGAGCAGTTCAACTCCACCTTCGGGAGTTCCGGGAGCACAGTTTGCTATGGTGCGACCCAATTATCTGATGGGGGCTTGGCGATCACTGGGCAGACCAACTCGATGGGATACGGAGGTAACGATATCCTAGCGATCAGGACAGATCCGTCCGGGGCAGTTGTTTGGGAAAAGACCTATGGAGGGGCTGGAGAGGATTTCGGTTTCGCCGTTTTCGCATTGGACGACGGTTTCGTGTTTGGCGGCTCCTCATCCTCGTTCAATTCCACATTGAGCAAGCTGATCCTGGTCCGGACCGACCTGAACGGTACTTTACTGAATGCCGGTGTCTACGGATTGAACGTACCGGTATCCGGTTCCGTATCCGCCAGGTCAGCCGACGGCGGTTTCCTGGGCGTGGGCAACACGAACATCTACAACTCAGGGTCGGATGACGTGTATGTCCTAAGGTTGACAGGATATTCTTCGGCACCTTCCCAACCATCCTCACCACCATCGATAATGCAGCAGGCTCTGCCTCCAGTAGCTGCCGTGGCCATAGGTTCCAGCATCGCGTTCATAGGCGTTTTCGTCGTCAGTAGGGGAACGGAAGCCGTGGCGACTGTTACGACTGCATATAATGGGGGAGTAGACCAGGTGCGGGGAGCATTGAGAAGGTTCTTCCGGTTGGACAAGGTCTTCGACTTCGTAAATGGATTTTTCAAGGGGAGAGCCCATTCGTTATTCTGGAAACAAGTGGAAAAGGTCGAACTCGAGGACACGAACGCAGTGCACAGGCAGCCCCTCTTCGCCGGGTTCTCGGGATGGGAGATGGGGGTGATATTCTTCACCTCGGTGTTCCTTGGCCTGGCATTCATGCTCACCAACAAGATCGATCTTGGCTCACCTACCACCTGGCTCGTCTACATCATCGTGGCCGGTCTGGCGGTAAGCCTGCACGACCTTGTGCACCGATATATGGCATGGCGTCACAATGTCGTGACGGAATACAAGTTCTGGTTCTTGGGAACCATAATCATGTTCCTCACTGCCATTCTATTCGGTGTGGTCTATTCCTCCCCCTCAAGATTGGCCATAAATGACACCAAGGACATGACGGTCAGACAGCAGGCGATCGTTTACGGGTCCGGTCCGATCATGAGCTTTGCGGTGTTCGCGGCCTTCCTGGCCCTGATCCCGTTCGGCGGTTACGCGGCGACCATCGGCACATTGGGCGCTTCGATGAACCTTCTGACGGCGACATATGCGTTGATGCCGTTCGAGCCCATGGACGGGCGCAAGGTCTATGTTTGGAACAAGTGGGTGTGGGCGATCTTGTTCTTGGTCTTGCTGGGTCTGTACTTTGCCTTGACTATCTTCGTGCTATGAGACAACGTTCCAAATTGGCTTGGCAATGGACCCATGGAGGGTTGGGACGTTCGGTCAGTATGATTTAGCTTCAAGGTTTGGTGACGGACCCGCCGTGGAACAATAC
>Ga0182021_10007040_pt1 | contig 13319 bp, 12 predicted proteins | sample 612E3MmetaG_FD_120493 | JGI IMG/M metagenome (GOLD analysis project Ga0182021, IMG submission 120493) | Permafrost microbial communities from Stordalen Mire, Sweden - 612E3M metaG (Illumina Assembly) | ecosystem: Environmental > Terrestrial > Soil > Wetlands > Permafrost | place: Sweden...
CAAGTAGTTCATATACTCACTGGAATAATAAAAAGGTGTATCGCTCGCTTTTTGATACACCTTTAACGCGAAGAGACGCTACCGTCAAATAAAATTAATCCGGTCGTTCTCCGCGGGAAATCCGATCATTGATTTCGTCGATTATTTTGGGCAGATCCCAGATGCCGTCAATGACAAAGTGCGCGCCGGCTTGATAAAGCTGCGTTGCGCTCTTTTTATTCACAGCCTGGCGTTCAGCTTCTGACAACGCCTTGACTTCTGCCTCGCTCAGCCCAATCAGGTTGCCGGTGAGCGAGAGGCCTACCGACCACATCCCGGCATTCAGCCCTTCTTCGATATCCGGCAGAGTATCGCCCACTTTGACCAGCGCCTGCAGCGGATACACACCCAGTTTCATGGCGTTCTGATAACACATCCACGGGTAAGGCCGGCCGCTGGGGACTTCGTCCGGGCAGACGATACAGTCCGGGTCGTAGCCGTTCTCTTTGGCTTTTGGCGCCAGAATATCCATCATCGAGCGGATATAACCGGTGGTCGAACCTACCAGAATCTTGCGGCGGTGCAGTTCTTCTATGGTTTCAATGGTGCCAGGGATCGGCTCGGCGTATTCAGTCAGTACCGAAAGCTGCATAGGAACAAAAGCCTCGAAAAGGGAATCGATATCTTCCTCACTGGCGGATGCACCATGTGCCGCCTGCCAGGCTTCGGCTACGGTTGGCCGGGCCAGGATGGTACGCAGATGGTCTTTTTTCATCAGCCCCATGCCGGAACGGGCATCCGCCGGGGTGATCTTGACGTTTTCCTGTTCGAACAGACGTAAAAACACAGCGGTCGGGGCGAAGGAGCCGTAATCCACAGTAGTGCCGGCCCAATCCAAAATAACTGCTTTAATTGGTCCGCGATAGGTACGGTGAAATTTGAAATCCATGATCAGTCCTCCACCCGTGCAGGCAGGGAAATATTCATTTCACGCAAAGTCTCGCTGATGGCAGCGATGAGCGCATCGACGTCGCTCAGGGTCAGACGACCGATATGGCCGATGCGAAAACAATTTGCATGGGTCAGTTTACCCGGGTAGATGATGCTGCCTTTATCACTCAGTTTTTGGTAGAAGGTCTTGAAATCAAAGTTGGCATGGTCGGGATAATAAAACGAAGTGATGATATAGCCGCGTTTTGTGCGTTCGACATAAGGTTCAAAGCCGAAGGCCAGCATCGCTGCCAGAGTGGCTTCATAGTTTTGCCGGTAGCGTTCGACGCGTGCCGGGATGCCACCTTCTTGCTCAAGTTCCAGCAGTGCCTGATGAAAGGCCAGCACCACATGGGTGGGTGGAGTAAAGCGGAACTGTCCGTCGCTTTCCAGTCCTTCCCATTGGGCTAGCAGATCCAGGCTGAGTGTGCGTGCAAAACCGCGTGTAGCTAAAAGGGTTTCTTTGCGAGCCAGGACGAACGAGAAACCGGGCACACCTTCGATGCATTTATTGGCCGAAGAAACCAGAAAATCGATACCGCAGGCTTTGAGATCAATGGGGTAAGCGGCGAAACTGCTCATGGCATCCACGATGAAGATGCAGCCGTGGCTTTTAACGATCGGGCCGTAGATCTCAATCGGGTTGATGATACCCGTGGTGGTCTCTGAATGTACTACTGCAACATAGCTGATGTCTGGGTCCTCGTCAAGTGCCTGACGTAGTGCTTCAGGGTCAGGCTGGACGTTTTCAGCAAAAGATAGTGCTTTGTGCTGAATGTGCTGCACATTGGCGATTTTATGCATTCGTTCGCCATAAGCACCATTGATGAGGAGCAACAGTTTGCCTTCTGGCGGAATAACAGAAGAGAGCGTAGCTTCCACTCCGTAAGTGCCGCTACCGGGCATCAAGACCGCAGTATATTCGTCTGGTTCTGCGCACAGGGCCACCAGGCGGCGGCGCACATCCCGTACAATTTCGATGAACTCGCTGTCGCGCGAACCCATATCCCGCAGCATGGCTTGTTTGACAGTTCTACTGGTGGTCAACGGGCCTGGGGTAAAGAGTGCTTTGTCTTTCCATGAAGTTAAGGGGGTCATGTTTGATAGGTTCCTTTAAATAATCCAGCAGGCTTCTACGGGGAAAGTGACCTGATAATCATCTCCTACAGAGGGGATGGTCAACTTGCGTTCATTGAAGACATCCATCGATATAGGGTTGCCTTCCACATCCAGACGGATGCGCACGATAGAGCCGAGATAAGAGATGGCTTCGACCTTGCCTGAGAGATTATTGGCGCCTTCAATGAAACCGTGATTTAGTTCTTCTGGCCTTACAGCCAGACGGATGGGATTGCCGTTGAGATGGCCGAACTTGCCGGCCTGGAGGATCTGTTCCCCGACTTTAACTTTCCCTTGAGTGGGAGAGACCACTTTGACCGGCAGCAGATTGATCTGGCCGACGAAATTGGCTACGAATTCGGTTTCAGGGGAGGTGTAAATTTGGGCGGGTGTACCCACCTGTTCCATTTTTCCCTTGCTCATGACTACGATACGGTCAGAGAGTGACAAGGCTTCTTCTTGATCATGGGTAACATAGATTGTGGTAATGCCCAGTTGCTGCTGGATGCGGCGGATTTCAAGACGCAGTTCCAGACGGATTTTTGCATCCAGAGCTGAAAGTGGTTCGTCGAGTAAAAGCACCTGCGGACGGATGGCTAAAGCACGAGCCAGAGCAACGCGCTGTTGTTGCCCGCCCGAAAGCTGTGATGGGAACTTGTTGTGTTGTTCCTCCATGTGGATCAGGCCCAGCATTTCTTTAATACGCGCGTTGGTTTCCTTTTTTGGTTTCCCGGTGACCTTCAATCCATAACCAATATTGTCTGCCACGGTCATATTGGGAAAAAGCGCATAAGATTGAAATACCATACCCACATTACGTTTATTAGGGGGCAGATAAGTCAAGTTTTTATCTTGCAATGAGATTTGCCCTGAAGTGGGCAGTTCGAATCCGGCGACCATGCGCAGGGTGGTTGTCTTGCCACAGCCGCTGGGTCCTAAAAATGAGACGAATTCGCCCTGTGCGATTGAGAGGTTGAAATCATCCACAGCGATGGTTGTGCCAAATGATTTTTTTACATTTGATAGCTCAAGATATGACATTTTTACCTCTTTCTAGCGGCCAAGAATTTGCCGCTGATTGTTATTGCTGCGGCTAAAGAGTGTGATCAATCCCAGACAGATCCAGGTCAGCGCATAACTCATAATGGCCAGAGCAGCCGGTTGATAGGCCATATCTCGTCCCACTTCAACCATATACGGTCCAAGGGCTGGACGGGCCAAAAAATCACCAAGAATAAGTTCACCGATGACCAGAGCAAAGCTGATCAGCGCACCACTCAAAATAGCTGTGCGCAAGTTGGGGAAAATAACATTGAATAAGATTTGTGCCCAGTTGGCACCAAGGCTTTGGGCGGCTTCCGTCAGGGTACGTACATCAATTGTTTGCATGCCTACGTCAATGGCGCGGAACATATACGGCATTGCCAACACGATGTAACCGGCTACCATCAAGATATCGGTTTTAAAGGGAGTCAACGTTAACTGGAACGGCGGTCCACTGAAGGTACGAATGAGCCCAAAGACATAGACGATGACTGGGATGATGAAGGGCAAAATGGTGATGATCTCGACCAACGGGCGTAATTGGCGCATTTTCAGGTGAATCCAGTAAACGGTGGGGACAAAGAGCAAGATGCTAAAGATCACCGTGATGACACCCATGATGGCCGAATAGCGGAAGCTGGCCAAAAACTGCGGATCAGCCAGCACTTTTTGATAGGCGAGCAGGGAGAGCACTCCCTTCTTCATTCGTAATGAGAAATCCAGAGTGCCGTACATAGGCAAAAAGAAATACAAAAATGCCAGTACGACCCAGAAAAAAGCCCAGAAATTGATACGCTTGGTTTTCATAATTTAAGCCACCTTGTGGTGCGCTTTTGCAGAATGGTGTAGCCCACGATCATGAACGCCATGACGACGACCATCCCCAGGGCCAGGGCGTACCCTTCGTTTGGATTGTTCAACACGTCACCACGAATTTGCTGGCCAATGAGGATTGTGACCAGATCAATGCTGCCACCGGTTAAGGCCTGGGCAGTAGCGAAAGCGCCAAAGGCGCTGCCGAATAGGAGCATTGTGGAACCGAGAATGGAAGGTAAAAGGATGGGTAAAGCGACCCTTGTCCAGTATTGAAAACTGCTGGCTCCCAGGTTTTCAGAGGCTTCCCGCCATTCTTTTTTTAATCCTTCCAGAGCGGGGGTGATCGTCAAGATCATCAAAGGAAACTGGAAATAAATGTAGGTCAGTACCAAACCAGTCAAACTGTAAAGATTGAAACCATTATCATAAGGATTAAAGGGACAAACCTGAACACCGGCAGCATTGGCATAGCAAATATTCTTTAAGATTGCGGTGATAAAACCGGTACGGCCGAGAGTGGCAATAAAAGCAAAAGCCAACGGAACGCCCCCAAAATTAGCGGCTAAACCTGAAAATGTAGTTAAAATGCTGCGCATCCAGCGCGGCGTGTTGCCCATAACGATTGCATAAGCGACGAAAAAACCGAAGATTCCGCCGACCAGCGAAGTGATTATGCTTACCTGCAGGCTGGTGGCATAGGATTTGAGCACATATGGATTGCTCAGAAATTTCATGTTTGCCAGGGTAAAATTTCCCTGTTGGTCTTTGAATGCACCTGAAAAGAGATTGAGTGAGGGGAAGATCAGAAATACAAAAATGAACACAAAAAAGGGAAGAATTCCAATCCAATTGGTGAATTGACTTTTGGGTTGGAATTGTTTTACGGGGATTGGCTGTGAATTGTTTGAAGGCATAATCAACCAAACTGCGTGGCCTGACCAAAGAATTTGGTCAGGCCACGCGAGATCTATCTAAAATAAATTAATTAGCAGATTTTTTGATGTCCAGACCAACGATGGAATCCCATTGATCTTTGACTGCTGCACGGGCCTTGGTCAACTGGTCGCCACTTGGGACGACAGCGCTGTCAAGTAAGGCGGGATCGGGCAGTTTGGCTAACAGGTCGCTTGAAATAACGCTGCGGCTTTTCAAGTCAGCTAAACGGGCAGGAGCACAATAACCTTTTACCCAACCCAGTTGTCCTTCATCCGAGTAGAGATATTCTTCCCATAAGCGGGCAGCGGCTGGATGTGGAGCATAAGCGCTGATAGCCTGGTAGTAATATCCACCCCAGTTGACGTCAGTCGGGTAGACGATAGTGATGTTGGGGTTACCGGCGAAGGTGTCTTTGTTGGCGTTCGCGTTCCAACTCCACTGGAAGGTGATGGGGGTTTCACCCTTGGCAATCGGGCCGCTGTCAGCGATAAGGGGCAGCAGGTTGCCTTCGGTATTCAATTTCTTGAAGAAATCAAGTCCGGGTTGGATATTATCGAGGGAGCCACCGTTGGCCAAAGCTGCAGCATAGACGGATTGGGCAGCCTGGTTCGAGGCACGTGGGTCACCAGCTAATGCGACCTGACCCTTGTAGATCGGTTTTAACAAATCTTTGTAGGTGGCAGGCAGGGTCTTGACAACGTCGCTATTGATTTCAAGAACCATAACACCACTGTAATCAACGAAGTAATATCCATCGGGATCATTTGTACCTTTAATGGTATCCCAGGTAGCTACTTTGTAGGGTGTTAACAAATTTTGGCTCTTGGCAAGAGGACCATAAGCAGGGCCGATATCCAACACATCCGGAGCCTGTGGGCCTTTGTTGCCTTTATTGTCGATAATGGCCTGGACTTCGTCGGCTGAACCACCATCAGGGTTGAGCGAATTGATGGTGATGCCATATTTCTTGGCGAAGTTATCCATTAACTCACCATAGTTACACCAATCACGGGGTAAGGTAATGACGTTGAGTGAACCTTCTGCTTTGGCAGCAGCAACCAATGCATCTACACCACCACCATCGGCGGCAGATTTAGTGGTTGACCAATCAACTGGTGCGGCAGTTGCGGCGGTGGTTGCTGTAGCAGCTTCAGTCGTAGGGGCCTGGGTTGCGGGGGCCTGCGTGGCGGTCGGGGTCGAAGCACAGGCAGAAAGCACCATGGCAGCGACAAACAATACAATCAAAACTTGGGGCACGAACTTCTTTGAAAACATGAACGAATCTCCTATTGATTCTTACCTGTTTGGATTATGTTCCACGAATCATGTTACGTACTTTTCATTAAGCAATTGTTTCTAATTGATGTTATTCCTGTTAAGAAATTGCTCGTTTTGTTAAGCTTTAATTAACGGATAAGTTGGGCCTCTTTATAGCGTGGCCGATTTGTCGATTTACATTTTTTAGTTGGGGTTTGTGTTGGCTGACAGATGTTAAGGGTTTGTTCAACAAGGCATGAACTGACCTTAATCTTTTTCAGGTATACTCAAATGAATCGATCAGCGCTATATATTGTGAAACAATCATTCCAATTGCACTGCGGCGCAGGCTACTTGCGGCCGCTTGGTAAAGATTTTGAATCTGAGGTGAAAGTTGAGTATAGAAAGATCCCTGGCTATTTTTGATTTGGACTCCACTTTGCTTGATGGAGACTGCGAGTTGGTATGGGTTAAATTAATGGCAGAAAAAGGGATGGTGGATGCCGAATTCCTGAAAACGATTAAGCAGTACTGCCTGGAATACGAGGAGGGAGGGCTGGATTACGCGGAATATGAACGCTACCTGATGAAGCCATTGAGTTCCTGTTCGGCTGGCCAGGCAGAGGAATTGATCAAGGGCTACCTTCAAAATTTGCAGCCGCTTTTTCGACCTTATATGCTGGAGCATTTGGAAAATCATCGGGCCAAAGGAAATGTATTAATCCTGGCAACGGCTTCCAATCAAATATTAACGCAGCCCATCGCGGCTGCTTTGGGCATTCCTAACCTGATCTGTACCCAGATGGAAATGGCAAATGGAATCCCCACCGGCAGTCTAGCTTCCCTGCCGCCTTTCCGCCAGGTGAAAGCGGAGGCTGTTAAAACATGGGCGGGTGAGAATGATTTCACCCTGGCGGGCAGTTGGGGATACAGCGATTCGCATAACGATATTCCATTTTTGAACGCGGTAGAAAACCCTGTAGCCGTGACACCGGATGTGCATTTGCGCCAATATGCTCTGGAGAACGACTGGCAAATTATTGAAAAACCAAATTAAATTATGATGTTGTGATTGAGGAACAAATCAGAATCCGTTTTCCTTTGAGTTGATTTAGAATAGAGAGTAAGGGTTCGCTTGAAGAGACTCAATCAGGACTATAAGCGCATGCGTGTGCTCTCTCAAAAAAACGGCAGCCAAAAAATCGATCTACCCAATCGGGCTGGTGCAGTCTGCAGGCGACAGTATTGTTACGCCAGCTGAAAATAGTCAAGAGGCTGCTCGATGAAGCGGAGGCATACCATTCGCATTGTTAACCCTACAGAAGTTCGCTGCGTTAAAATGTCTGTTCCACGGCTGGAGTTTGCTGGTACCCGCGGCGAGCCCGGCAGGGCAGAACGCCGTCGACATTGTTGTTGCCCCTTACCGTTATCAACTGCCGTATACAGAACTCGAACTCATTTTACCTGCCGGTGAGAAACGCGAGCTCGCCCTCCCTGGAGCGTAACGGCGCTGGCAGAATGAACAAAACCGGCAGCACGTCACCTGACCGGTACCGGAGTTCAAAAGGTGAAAAGATGAATCTTCCAAACCGCTATTTTGCACACGATCCGGCTCAACAAGCGCTGGCCTTCCGGCTCTACGAAAGCATCAAAACGCTGCCTTTAGTATGCCCGCACGGGCATGTGGATGCGTGCCTCTTTGCTGATGCGGACTACCATTTTGGCAACCCGGTCGAACTGCTGATCAAGCCGGATCATTATGTGCTGCGCATCTTGCATTCGCAGGGGGTAGCCTATGAAAAGCTGGGAATTCCCGCCGGGGGCGGCACCGCGGTGGAACAGGATCCGCGCCGCATCTGGCAGACCTTTGCTGACTATTTTTACTGTTACGCGGCCACGCCCACTGGATTATGGCTGCGCGACGAACTGGCACAGGTATTTGATATCGATGAAGCGCTGAACAGCGCGAACGCACAGGCCATTTACACGGCCATTCAGGTTCAACTGAGCCGGGCGGAGTTCACGCCGCGCCAGCTTTACCAACGCTTTAATATTGCCGTTCTTTGCACCACAGATTCCGCCGCCGATGATCTGGCGCAGCATCAACAAATTAGAGATTCCGGCTGGGAGGGGCACATTCTGCCCACCTTGCGCGCGGACAGCATCGTACACATCGACCGGCCGGATTGGCCTGCCGAGATAGAGCGTTTGGCAGCAGCGGGCCGCAATGAAATTCACGATTTCTCTTCCTTTTTGCAGGCCGTTGAAGCACGCCGGGCTGCGTTTAAAGAGATGGGAGCCACGGCCACTGATCTGGGGGTGGTCACGCCTGAGGCAGTTCCCCTCCCCGCCGCGGAAATGGAAGTTCTCTTCCAAAAAGGGCGGCGCGGGCAGATTTCGGCACAGGAAGCCGGGCTTTTTGAGGCTGGCATGGTGATGGAACTGGCGCGCATGAGCAGTGAAGACGGAATGGTGATGCAGCTCCATGTGGGCGCTTACCGCAATCACGACCAGGCTCTCTACGCCAATGCCGGTCCAGATATGGGCGCGGATTTTCCCATCCCGGTGGAATTCACCCGTCCGCTGCAACCGCTGCTGAACCGTTTTGGCAACCACGAGAATTTCCATCTCATCTTGTTCACCATGGATGAAACGACATATGCACGCGAACTGGCGCCGCTGGCCAGCTACTATCCGGCGCTGAAACTGGGTCCGCCCTGGTGGTTCAATGACCATCTCAACGGCATGCAGCGTTTCTTTGAACAGGCCATCGACAGCGGTGGGTTGTACAATACAGTTGGTTTCAATGATGATACACGGGCGCTGCTCTCCATCCCGGCACGCCACGATCTGTGGCGGCGTGCCAGCGCTAACTGGCTGGCCGGGCTGGTGCTGCGCAGAATCATTGATGAAGAGAGCGCAGACGAAATGATGAAAGCATTGACCTGCGGGCTGGCGGTAAAGGCCTACGGTCTGGAAGGTTATGTTCCGGCAGAAGCGAGGATCAGATGAACCCAAAAGAGTTACAAAAATGTTATGACTTTTTCGGCAAGACGGCCGTGATCACCGGCGGCGGGGGTGTGATTGGCAGTGAGATGGCGGTGACGCTGGCCTGGTTTGGCGCGAACGTGGCGATCTTGAATCGCACTGCGCAGCTCCCCGAACGTATCACAACACGGATCGAAGGGGCACCCGGCCGGGTGGTCTTGTTCCCTGCAGACGTTTTGGATATGCAGGCGTTACAGGTTTCTGCCGCCCAAATTCAGGACGAGTTTGGTGATGTGGATATTCTCATCAATGCTGCCGGCGGGAATACTCCCGCTGCTATGACCGGCCCGGAGAAGAGTTTCTTTGATCTGCCAACCGAAGCATTGAAATTTGTCTTTGACCTCAATGTGCTGGGAACGATCTTACCCAGCCAGGTGTTCGGCAAGGGCATGGCTGAAAACAAACAGGGCGTCATTTTAAATATTTCATCGATGAATGCTTACCGGCCCTTGACACGCAACCTGGCTTATTCTGCCGCCAAGGCCGGGGTCAGCAACTTCACTCAATGGCTGGCCGTATATATGGCTCAAGAGTATTCCGCTAACATACGCGTCAACGCCATCGCTCCAGGCTTCTTTTTGGGTGAACAGAACCGCTACTTGCTAACGGATGAAAAGACCGGCGCACTGACCGCACGCGGACAGACCATTATGAGCCACACCCCCATGAACCGTTTTGGCGAACCGGCAGATTTAATCGGAACTATGCTGTGGCTGCTCTCTCCGGCGGCGGCGTTCGTCACCGGAATTGTGGTGCCTGTCGACGGCGGTTTTTTGGCCTGCAGCGGTGTGTAGCGGCGAGTGAATAATATGGTCAATCTGCTTTCTGAAGACCAGGTAAGACAAAAGATCAACCAGGGACTAAATTCTCTTCCCCTGAAAGATAAACGGGTGCTGGTCATTATTCCGGACCCTACCCGTACCATGCCGGTGCCGCTCTTTTTCAATACCATAACGGCAGCGCTGATAGGTAAGGTGAGCCAACTGGATTTTTTAGTGGCGCTGGGGACACATCCACCGCTGAGTGAAGCGGAGCTGCTGGCACTGGTGGGGCTGACCGCCGCTGAAAAGGCCGAAAAATATACGCGGGTGAACCTGTTCAATCACGCCTGGCAGGACCCGGCCATGCTGGTGCAGGTGGGCGAGATCAGCGCAGCACAGGTGGAACAGATCAGCCGCGGTATGCTGCATCAGAGTGTGCCGGTGCGCCTCAACCGGCTGATCCTGGATTATGACCAATTGCTGGTCTGCGGTCCGGTCTTTCCGCATGAGGTGGTGGGCTTTTCGGGCGGCAACAAATATTTCTTCCCAGGCATTGCCGGGCCGGACATCATCGACCTCAGTCACTGGCTGGGAGCGCTGCTGACTTCTTATGAGATCATTGGCACCAAGAACACCCCGGTGCGCCAATTGATCGACCTGGCGGCTTCGTTCATCCCGCGGCCGCGGGATGCGCTGTGCTGCGTGGTCACCCCTGAAGGCGTGGCCGATGTCTTTTGCGGAACTCCCGAAGCAGCCTGGTCGAAGGCTGCCGATCTTTCTGCGCAGGTGCATATCAAGTGGGTGGATCATGCTTATAAAACGGTGCTTTCGGTGATGCCGCGTATGTATAACGATATCTGGACGGGCGCCAAAGGTATGTACAAAATGGAACCTGTGGTGGCCGCCGGCGGCGAAGTCATCATCTATGCTCCCCACATTCATGAGTTCAGCGCGGTGCATGGTGCTTTCATCCGCGAAATCGGATATCACGTGCGTGATTATTTCGTGAAACAACCCGGCAAGTTCGACCAAATCCCGGCCGGGGTGCGCGCCCATTCCACTCACCTGCGCGGGCTGGGTACGTATGACCCCGTTAGCGGCATTGAAACTCCACGCATTCGCGTGACGCTCAGCACCGGCATCTCCGAGGCGGACTGCCGCGCAGTCAACCTGGGTTACTGCAACCCAATCTCAATCGACCTGGCCGAATGGATGCGCAGTAAAGATGAAGATCTGCTGGTGGTACCGCGCGCCGGAGAGTTCCTTTACCGCCTCAAACCAAAGGGTTAAGACATGTTTCTCATCGTCATGGGTGTTTCCGGGTGCGGTAAATCCACCATCGGCAGGCTGTTGGCCGAGCGGCTGCATTGGCCTTTTTACGACGGCGATGATTTCCATCCGCCCGCTAACGTTGCCAAAATGAGCCAGGGCATTCCCCTGGATGACGCAGACCGCGCCGGCTGGCTGGCAGCGCTGGCCGATCTCATTCGCTCCACCCTGCAAGAAGGTGAGTCGGGAGTGCTGGCCTGTTCGGCGCTCAAACAGCGCTACCGCGAGCAGCTTAACGTTGACCCGGCGCAGGTAAGATTTATTTACCTCAAGGGCAGCTACGAACTGATCAAGATGCGCATGCAGGCCCGCCCCGGCCATTACATGAAACCCGGTATGCTCGACAGCCAGTTTGCCGCGCTCGAGGAACCGCTAGACGCGATCACTGTGGAGATCGACCCCTCGGCGGAGGAGATAGTTGACGAGGTAATCAGGCAGCTTGGGGTGGAAACCAAAAGACCGGCATAAGTATCGGCACGACGTACAGCGATTTTGTTCAAAAAGTTAATTCTTGAAGCTAAAAAGGGAAACTGACCCCTGATGCTGGTAAAATCAGAGGGTTTGGTAGAAATTCTTTACTCTCTTCCAAACCGAACTTCAGCCTCAGAAAGAAAAGAATGTCTAACATCCCAACTCCTGTAAAAAGCGTCAACCGCGGCTACCTGTTTGCTTTTCTCAGTGCAGCCATTCTATCCACCACCGGCATCCTTATCCGTTACCTCACCCAGACCTACGCGATCCCCGCGTTGATCCTGGCTTTCTGGCGCGATATCTTTGTGATCCTCCCGCTGGGGTTGATCTTGTTGATCATACGTCCGCGACTTTTTAAAATACCGGCGAAATTCTTGCCGCTGCTCATCCTCTACGGCCTGGTGCTGGCGTTGTTCAACTCCAACTGGACCCTGGCGGTGGCGATCAACGGCGCGGCAGTGGGGACGGTACTGTGCTACAGTTCCGCGGCTTTCACGGCGCTGCTGGGCTGGTGGTTCCTTAAAGAAAAGTTGGGCTGGGGAAAAATGACGGCGGTCCTGCTCAGCCTGTTCGGCTGCGTGCTGGTTTCTGGCGCGCTTTACGCTTCCAACTGGCAGGCGAACTTTCTGGGTATTTTCACCGGTGTTGCCACCGGTCTGTGTTACGCGGTATACAGCCTGATGGGGCGTTCTTTTTCCCAGCGCGGGCTGAATATCTGGACGATGCAGTTCTATACCTTCGGGTTTGCGGCGCTTTTTTTGCTGGCTTTCAACCTGCTTTCGGGCGGCGCCCTGCCCGGCTCGGCAAAGAATATCTCGGAGATGATCTGGCCGGGGCTCGATCTATTGGGCTGGGGCGTTCTCTTTCTGCTGGCGGCGGGGCCAACCCTGCTGGGTTTTGGCACTTACAACATCAGCCTCACCTACCTGCCTTCCAGCGTGGTCAACCTCATCGTCACCCTCGAACCGGTCTTCACTACCATTTCGGCCTACTTCGTTTTTGGCGAAGTGTTGACCCTCATCCAGTTGATTGGCGGGCTGATGATCGTGGGAGGCGTGGTGGTGATCCGCGTCAGCGAGGGGCTACGCAAAGCTTAGCATCTTAAGGACGCACGGAATAGCTGCCCCGGATGATCCATTTGTAGGTGGTCAATTCGTTCAGCCCCATTGGGCCGCGCGCGTGCAGGCGCTGAGTGGAGACGGCAATTTCCGCACCCAATCCCATCTGCGCGCCGTCGGTGAAGCGCGTGGAGGCGTTGACATAAACCGCCGCCGAATCCACCTGCTCCACGAAGTAAGCCGCATTTTCGGTGGCTTCGGTAAGGATGCCATCGGAGTGGGCGGTGGAATGTTGGGCAATGTGCTGCACGGCTTCTTCAACCCCGGGAACTACTTTTAATCCCAAAACCAAAGAAAGCCATTCGGTGTCAAAATCTTCCGGGCCGGCAGGCTGCACAACGGCGGAGTTTTTCCCGTTTAACAGTGCCAGCGCGGCCGGTTCCGCGCGGAAAGTAACCCTGTCCGCGGCCAGACGTTCGACCAGGCGGGGCAGGAACTCGGCTGCAATTGA
>Ga0182021_10007041_pt1 | contig 13318 bp, 8 predicted proteins | sample 612E3MmetaG_FD_120493 | JGI IMG/M metagenome (GOLD analysis project Ga0182021, IMG submission 120493) | Permafrost microbial communities from Stordalen Mire, Sweden - 612E3M metaG (Illumina Assembly) | ecosystem: Environmental > Terrestrial > Soil > Wetlands > Permafrost | place: Sweden...
CTCAGTCAAAACATTATACCAACAACTTCTTATGTTTGGGGATGTCCAGAATACAGCCAGTTTCGCATCGCCATCTTCTCTTGCATCAAAATGCTTTTTATAACTCAGCCATACAAGAAAAGCGCCAAACATAGCACCCAGCAACTGGGCGCATACATATAATGGCAAGAGTGAAAGAGAAAATTTATGTGCCAGAACAAGTGCCAGTGTAACTGCCGGATTTAAATGAGCTCCGCTATAGGGGGCTGCAATCAGCACCCCGGTAAAAACCCCAACCGCCCAACCAAAGGTTATTACTATCCAGCCACTGTTGTTTCCTTTAGTCTGATTCAGAACAACGTTGGCTACTACGCCACCACCAAAAACAATGATAATGGCAGTTCCAAAAAATTCGGCAAAGAATGGAGTCATGTCTTTTTATTACTAAATTACTATTGTCAGGTTAATCTTCTAATGTCTATTTCGGATTTCGTCCGCCAGCTGGCGGATCGATTTCGGATTTGAAAACTCATTCCGCAATCCGCTATCTCAAATCCGCAATACGAAATAAAGTAATTCTCTAAATATCTCTAAATTCTTACTAATACTTTTCTAAATATATTTAAATCCATATCAGACACTTATTCAGTGTCATCCGCCCATACTTTTGATGCATTTACAGCACGTTGCCAGCCTTTTATGAGTGAATGAGTTTCAACTGCTTCAATCTGTGGCGAAAAGGTCCGGTCAATCTGCCATTGTTCCTTAATATCTCTAATATCACTCCAATATTTTACAGCCAGTCCGGCAAGATATGCGGCGCCCAATGCTGTGGTTTCGGTGATCTTTGGACGAATCACTTTTGCCTGTAACAAATCGGACTGGAACTGCATCAACTGGTTATTTACAGTAGCTCCCCCGTCAACCCGTAACTCGAGGATTTCAATTCCTGAATCTTTCTGCATTGCAAGCAGCACTTCCAATGTCTGATATGCAATACTGTCGAGAGCAGCACGGGCAATATGTGCGGCTGTAGTACCTCTTGTAATACCCACCATTGTTCCTCTGGCATGTTGGTTCCAATGTGGAGCTCCCAGTCCCGCAAAAGCAGGAACAAAATAGACTCCGTCGCTATCCTTTACTTTAGCGGCAAGTTTTTCAATATCACCCGATTTTTTTATTATTCCCAAACCATCGCGAAGCCATTGAACCACTGCTCCGGCAATAAAGATACTTCCTTCAAGGGCATATTGTGTTTCATTGCCTATCTTCCAGGCAATAGTTGTAAGAAGCTTACTTTTCGATTCTATAGGTTTATTCCCAATGTTCATCATCATAAAGCAACCTGTACCATAAGTATTTTTTACCATCCCGGGTTCGATACACATCTGTCCGAACAGGGCTGCCTGCTGATCCCCGGCTATCCCGGCAATAGGAATTGCAGAAGCAAACTGCCCTGTAGTATTTCCATATACTTCACTCGATGATCTGACCTCAGGAAGCATGCCCGATGGAATATTAAATATCTTAAGTAATTCATCATCCCATTTAAGCGAATGTATATTAAACAACATCGTTCTGGAGGCATTCGACACATCGGTTATGTGCAATCCTCCATGTGTCAGGTTCCAAATAAGCCACGAATCGATTGTGCCAAATGCCAGTTCTCCATCCTCAGCCAGTTTTCTTGCACCCTTTACATTATCCAGAATCCAGCGAACCTTTGTTGCAGAAAAGTAGGCATCGATTATAAGTCCTGTTTTTTCAAGGATCACCTGACTTTTTCCTTCGGCTTTTAACTGGTCACAAAAACCGGCGGTCCGTCTGTCCTGCCATACAATAGCATTATGAATTGGTTTTCCTGTCTTCCTGTTCCAGACAACAGTTGTTTCGCGCTGGTTTGTAATTCCAATTGCAGCAATGTTTTTACTTTCGATTCCAGCCTTGGTAATTGCCTCAAGAGCAACTCCTGCCTGTGTTGACCAGATTTCCTCAGGGTCATGTTCTACCCATCCCGGAGTGGGATAATACTGGGTAAATTCCTTTTGTGCAATGGATACAGGTAATCCATCGTGGTCGAATACTATTGCACGGGAACTGGTTGTTCCCTGATCGAGTGCCAGGATGAATTCTTTCATATATATGTTATTAATTGAATATCAATCTGCTATAAATATTTATCAATCAATTGGATATATGATTTTACCTGAGCCTCCTGCCAATTCTTGTCATATCCCAATTCTGCTGCCATCAATCGGGCTACTTCAGGAGCAACTTTTAGACTGACCCTTGCATTGAGCAGAAGTGAGCGTGTTCGCCGGGCAAGAACATCTTCAATGGAAAATGGCATTTCGTTTCTGCAGATCCAGATAATCTCAGCTTTTGAATATGGCAGTTCCGGATCGAGAAGATCTCCCAATTCAGGTTTTTCATTTATGATCTTTTCAATTTCAGATGCTCCTTCACCATAAATATGCAACCTGCCCGCAGAATTATTTTCAGATAAGCCGGTAAGTTTTAGACCTGATGTAACACATTTTCTCTTTGAAAGGAATCCTGCCTTTATTGCATGATCTATTGTCTCCTCTGCCATTCGGCGATATGTTGTCCATTTTCCTCCAATAATTGAAATAAGACCGGAAGGTGAAAGAGTTATTTTATGCCTGCGCGAGACCTCTTTAGTTGATGCAGGATTATCGGGATTGACAGCCAGCGGGCGCAATCCGGCAAAAATGCAGAGGATATCTTTCCTTTTTGGCGCTTTGACAAGATATTTTTCAGTTGTACGCAGGATAAAACTGATCTCCTCCTCCAGAGCTACAGGCTCTAAACTTACCGTATTAAGTGGAGTATCGGTAGTTCCAACAACAACTTCATTATACCATGGAATAGCAAAAAGTACTCTTCCATCATCGGTCTTAGGGATCATAATGGCGGAGTTGCTCTGAAGGAAAGATTTATCGAGAACAATATGCACTCCCTGACTGGGTCTTATTGTCGGTCGTGAGTCGGGATTATCCATTTTTGCTACTTCATCAGCAAAGACACCTGTTGCATTAATTACCAGATTAGACTTAAGGTTGATTTCTTCGCCGGATTTCAGCTCTTTTGCTGTCACACCTCCAATCTTACCATATTCATTTTTAATCAGTCCCGTTACTTTGCAATAATTCATCACCAATCCTCCTTTTTCAAGGCACGATTTTGCCAGAGCTATTGCCATTCGGGAATCATCAAATTGCCCATCATGATAGACAATACCCCCTTTCAATCCAGCCGGGATAAGTCTAGGTAACCTTTCCAGAGTTTTTTTTCGGTTAATGAAATATGATTTACCAAGACTTAATCTGCCAGCCAGAATATCATAGAATTTCAACCCGACTGTATATAATATGGTATCCCAGATTGTATATACGGGGATAACAAATTCCTGATTGAATGTAAGATGAGGTGCATTTTTAAGCATTAATCCACGTTCGTGCAAGGCTTCCATAACCAATAACAGATCACCCTGGGCCAGATAACGCACGCCTCCATGAACCAGTTTTGTGCTTCTCGATGAAGTTCCTTTTGCAAAATCAGATTGTTCCAGTAATAGAGTTTTATATCCGCGTGAAGCACCATCGAGAGCTACGCCAAGTCCTGTTGCTCCTCCTCCAATGACTATAATATCCCATATAACTTCTGACTGTTTTCGCAAATCTTCAATGAGGGCCTGACGATTCATCTCTTTTCTGATTTTGATAATAATTATACGGATAAATTTCTGAAAAAACAAAGTAAATCTTACTTTATGTTATTCGCCCAACCTTAATTAAGGATCAGATATTTTAATCATTAAATCGACATTCAACCATCAAAATCAACCCTCCGTCCCCCCTAAAGGGGGGTCAATCCCTTGTATATTGTTACTATTCAATGCATTACTGGATTTAGCCCCCTTTTAGGGGGGTTGGGGGGCAAATAGGGAAAGGGGGTAATACCCTATCGATTTAAGGAATAATTCAGACTACCTCAGCATCCTCTTAATATGTTCAGGATTTCCATCATTAATAGCTGGTTTGATTTCAAGAATCCTGCAAATCAGATTATAAACATCCACATTATTAAGTTCTTTGAAATGGTAGTTCTTTTTAAATGATGGTCCTGCTGCATAAAAGATTGCAAACATATCTGAGTTTGAGTTATCATAACCATGAGCTCCTCCCCGTTCTGAGGTTGTTCCCGATTTGGTACCAATACTCCAGGAACTGTCGGCAACAACTACTATTTCAGGAATACGGGAGTTGGTGCCATAATGCCATTTTACCGGAACCTCCGATTTTCTCCAAGCCTTCATCCCTTTAACGGAATTCAGAAGATAAAGAACACTGTCGCGTTTCCCTTCTGAAGGATTTACAAGATAAACAGGATTACCTCCGGTTATAGAAGCTATCATTCTTTTAGGAACTACATCTCTGAGATTAATATATCGTTCAGATGAAATGGCTCCCATTCCATGATCTGACAAGAGAATAATATTAATTTTCTTCCCATAGGGCAGAGCAGAGAGTTTTATTCTCAGGACGCCGATGAGACTATCGAGCCTCATGACGACTTTCCCGGTTTCCGATGAAACAGGACCAAAATCATGACTTGTCTTATCGGGTTCATCGAAGTATAGAGTAACAAGCTCAGGACGCTTTTCGGGTGGGTACCCCAACCACTTTACTACTGAATCTATCCGTGCTTCATAGGTTGAGGTCTCTGTGTATTTTTTCCAATAAGCGGGATGCATACCGCCCACAGGCGCTTCTGAACCGACCCAATAGAAAGATGCAGATTTAACACCCTGTTTCTCAGCAGTCACCCATACCGGTTCCCCTCCATAAAATGCGGGATTTTCAACAGCTGTCCTGTCTCCCATTCTATAGAACAATCCAAGATCGGGAGCCGGGAAACTATTGTCAACAAGTCCATGGTGATCGGGATAAAGGCCAGTGGCAATTGAGTAATGATTTGGAAATGTCTTGGTTGGAAATGAGGGAATCAACCTGTCAGCTTTTACGCCATCAGCAGCAAGTCTGTTTAAATTTGGTGTGTTATACAGTTTACTATAATCCCATCTGAAGCCATCAAGTGAAACGAGAACAACATAATTTTTAAATGGTTTCCGGCTGTCCCTCCTGAATCCGGGAAATACAATCAGAATTAAAGTAATGATCGTAAAAAGAAGACAAGCATTTCTCTTCATTAGTATCCTAAAACTTTAGGCACGCCGGAGCTTTGATCTTACAATCTTTTCCCGGTTCGGTTGGGAGACCTGTTTTATCATTAATCCCGAAGATTACAATATTTCCCGATTTTTCATTTCCGACAAGCAGATATTTTCCTGAAGGATCGATCACAAAATTTCTGGGCCAGTTGCCCCCGCAAGTTATTCGCCCTGCAAGAGTTAATTTGCCGTCAGAACCGATTTTGAAAGTCACGATCGTATTTTCACCCCTGTTTGAGCCATAAAGAAAGTCACCATTTTTCCCAAGATGAATGTCAGCGCAAAAACTCTCACCTTTAAAGCCTTCCCTTAAAGTAGATACTGTCTGAATTAATTTAAGCCCTCCATCCTTATCAACATTAAAGAAAGAAATTGTTGAATTAAGTTCACAAATAACATACATTTTCGATCCGTCCAAACTAAATACAAAATGTCGTGGTCCGGAACCGGCCGGAAGTTTTGCTACTCCATCTTTTATCTGACGTAACTTTCCGGTAGCAGCATCAAGATTATATATTACGATCCTGTCTAATCCCAGATCAGTAAGATATACTCTTTTCCCTGCCGGATCAGTTGAAATCATGTGGGCATGTGAAACTTTGCCTCCTTCTCCCTTGTATATTATTGTATCTGTTACGCTTACAGGCATCCCTTTATTATCGAGTTTAATAACAGCTATTGAACCACTGGAATAATTTGCCATGAAGAGGAAATCTTCAGCTAAAGACAGTGAGATAAAGCATGGCCCTCCGGCTGGTACCAACAGATCAGTTACCTTTTCAGCAACCCCTTTTTGAGGGTCATATTTTAAGGCTGTAAGTCCACCTCCCTTACCACCTTTGAATTTCATCTCTTCATTCGCAGCATAGATCATCCCGTACTTTTTTGAAATACAGAAATAGGAGGGGTTTGGACCAGCATCTGAGGATGATACCAACTTAAATGTCCCTTCTGCCCGGTTTAAATCGAAGAGATATAATCCTTTTTCGCCGGATTCGGTGTACGTTCCTGCAAAAAGTCTGATGGACTGACCATTGACTGAAGATGAAAACATCATAATTAAAAATATCAAATAGATTATACAAACAGATTTTTTCATAATAAATACAATTAAAAAAATAGCGGTATTATGCTTCAAAGCTATCACATTCGCGGTATGCCTGAATTACATGTAATTCTCCTTCTTTGGTATTATTACTGACTCCATGCTCCATACAAAGGACACCATCATATTTGCGGCTATAGATATATTTGAAAACATTCTTAAAGTTTATTTCACCGGTGGTTGGTTCGTTACGTCCGGGAGTATCTCCCAAATGGAAGGCTGCTATTTCGCTCCATGCTGCATCGATATTCGGAATCAGGTTTCCCTCTGTAATCTGCTGATGATAAATATCGTCAACAATTTTACATGAATGTCTGTTTACACCCCTGCAGATTGAATATGCCTGAGGAATACCATTGAGGAAAAGACCAGGATGATCGTGAATAGTATTTAATGGCTCCAGAACAATTGTCAATCCTGTTGGTTCAACAACATCGCAGCAATATCTCAGATTATCAATCACATTAGCTGTTTGAAAATCCCTGTGGAGTCGTTCATCATACCTGCCGGGAACAACAAGAGCCCATTTAGCACCAGTTCTCTGAGCTACCTCAACACCCTCCTTCATCTTTTTTACCAGCATTTCCCTGGTTTCAGGTTTATTAAGAACAAAGGAAGTAACAGAAAAATCGGCATATAAGACAAATGGTCCAAGTTCCATTCCAAGCCGGTGCATCTCATTTGCCATTTTAACCTGATCTTCTACCGGGCGACTCATTAATCCATTATCGAACATGGCCCTGAAGCCCATATCATGACAGAACTTAATGTTATCAATAATATCTTTCCCGGCATTTTCATGAAACATACCAAAACCCGGAGCATATTTCAGTTTGAATGGAGTGGTTGCCTCTATAGACTTTTTTACAGCTTTTTTTTGGTTTGAAGAAGCAAACGAACCAAAAACTGCAGGAGCAGCTAAAATAGCGGCTCCTGTAGCAGTGGCTTTTTTTATGAAGTCTCTTCTTGAATTATCCATGTCAGATAGTGTTAAGAATAACTACTTTTTAGCCGGTTCTGGCTGTGGAACATAAGCCAGTCCTGCTATTGGTACCTCTTTCGAAACATCAACAGGTCCAAATGTAAATACTTTTGGACCAACTTTGAGGTCGGAATTCATCATCTCTTCATAGGTAACCTCTTTCCCCGTATATGCAGAAATACGGCCCATGATTGCAGTCATAGTCGAGATTGCAGTATTCTCTGCTTCAACTATTGGTTTTCCTGTACGGATAGCTGTAACCAGATCAATATGTTCCTGAACATAAGGATCGACTTTCACACTACTGCCCGGTTTCCCATCTTTATCGAGAGGATACTCATACTTCCATACTTCAGTTCCTGCAAGATCAACAATAGTATTATGGCAATTGGTCGACCCTTTTGAGCCCTGAATTCTTTCAGATACATTATTCACACAACCGTTAATCTGGCGGCACATGCTATGTACATGAATTCCATTTTCAAATGTGAAGTCAACACTGAAATTATCATACTGATCACCCGTTACACGACGTAGTCTTGATCCAAATCCAACTGCTTTTACAGGGTGAGTTCCTGTGAACCAGTTTATAACATCCAGATTATGAACATGCTGTTCTACAATATGGTCACCTGAAAGCCATGCCCAGTTAACCCAGTTACGAATCATATATTCCATCTCGCTCCAGGAAGCATTTGGCTCGCGATGCCATAGTTTTCCCCCATTCCACCATGCATTTCCACCTGTTATTTCGCCTATAGCGCCCTGAGCTATCTGTTGCCATGCAGCTACATAGTCGCGTTGATGACGACGCTGGGTACCTGTTACTATACTAAGTTCCATTCCTTTAGCTTTCTGGGCAGTAGCCATAACTGACCTTGCTCCGACCGGATCTATACAAACAGGTTTTTCAGCAAATACATGTTTCTTTGCCTGAATTGCAGCTGCAAGATGTTCGGGACGGAAATATGGAGGTGTAGCAAGAATAACCAGGTCAACACCTGCGTCAAGTACCTTCTGATAAGCATCAAATCCTACAAAGCAATTTTCGACAGGTACTTCCTGTCCTTTTTCTTTTAAAATCGCCTCTCTGCATGAGTCAACACGATCTTTGAAGGTGTCGCCCAAAGCAACAATCTTAAGGTTTGGTCCTGCACTGAGAAAGTTAATTGCAGCTCCTGTTCCTCTTCCCCCACAACCTATTACACCGGCTTTCAGAACCGGTCCATCGGGTGCCTGATCAAGAAAATTATGAGTAGGAACCATTTTTTTTGTTTCACGGGCACAACTGGTTATAATTGATGGAACAATTACTCCTGCCATACCAACCGTTGCTGCTGTGCCAAGAAAATTACGTCTTGAAATACTTGATTTTTTCATGCTGGTAAGATTTATTATAACAATAGTATATCTTTAAGAATTATTTTTAGAAGTTATTATCGTAAATATAGGCAATTATTAAGTACTCATCCCGTACCATTTAATGATTTTTAACAATTAAATAAATCGACAGGGTAATTTCCGTATTAACCAATATTTCTCAATTACTTATTTTCGCCGACTCCTGATCTTCAGATCTGAATAAGAGAATAAAGCCAACCAGTAAAACAACCGAGAAAATTGAAGTTATTCCCCATATACTATCCCAATTATAAACTCTGATCCCTCCTGAAATTTTTGTAAAGAAACCGATAATTCTTCCATCAATGAGATTTCCGGCCAGTAACCCCAACCCGAATGTAATTAGAAAAATAAAACCCTGAGCCTGGGCTTTTAGCTCATCAGGTGCCCTTTTATCGATATACATCTGACCCCCTACATAGAAAAATCCAAAAATCAAACCATGTACAAGTATACCTAAATATATTAACCATTGCTGGTTAACTACTCCCCCCAGATAAAAGGCCACGTATCGAACCAGCATTGCAACTAATCCAAGAATCAATACCTTCCGTAATCCGAATTTCTTAATTGTAACTGAAATCAGTAACATAAATCCGATCTCAGCTAATGCCCCCCAGTTCATTGTAATAGTGATATATTGAGTCTTTATATTTAACAGGAATTCTGAGAAATAGGTATAATACATTGCAAATGGGATCATGGATAGGAAAGAGAATATTATAAAGATTGCAAAATTTCCTTCTTTCATAAGCTTTATTGTTCTTAACCCTAAAGCATCGATGAATGAGCTTACTTTTCCTTTTCCTGCCGGAGGTGAATCTGGTAAAGTAAGATTTAACAAAGCTGCAACAAGTCCTGTACCTGCACCAAAATAAAAGGGAAGGTTGGTTCCATCAAACCCTATATGAAATAACTTTACAACTATCACGCTGAAGAGTCCTGAAGCAACCCATCCTATTGAACCAAATACTCTTATTTTCGGAAAATCTCCTGAAGGTGAATGAGCCATGGCAATTGTATTTATAAGTCCCCATGTTGGCATGCTTAACAACATTGTAAACAACAATATAATAAATAGAAAATCAGGATTGGTCGTATTTGCCGCCCAAATAAGCAGCAGACTGCTAAGGATGTTCATCCCAAAAAGAACTTTTTGCGCTGCAAAATACCTGTCGGCAATCATCCCTATAATTGGTGAAGCTATAAAACCAATGGCCATAGAACTCAGAATAAATGATTTCTGCATATTGCCAACATCCATATTTGTAAGGTACGCAGCCAAAGGTACCCACCAGACTGCATACATCAGGTATTGGAAGAACATCATTATGTATAACCTGAGATGTTTCATTTTTTAGAGTTTTATGAATATTTGATTACTTATCAGAATCTGTATTTCCTGTTTTATTGTTATACTCACAAACAACTCTGAATCCTACATTGAAACAGTCGGAATACCACCAGATACTTTTCGGCATCTGCGGGTCGGTTTTCAGCCAGGATTCAGTTCTGGTATAATCGCGTGAAGCACTTCTCAATACATCTGCTGTACTGCGAAATGAACCCCCTCTAATAACATGTTCAGTGCCTTCCTCAGGTCCTTTTGGATTTTTAATAACTCCTGCCGGGTATTGTGAATAAGCATCCGTCTTGTACCAATCGGAACAAAACTCAGCCACATTGCCCGCCATATTTCTCAAACCAAACGGATTAGGCCTTACCCTGTCGGGAGTTTGAGTTTTTGTCGGGCTGTTGCCTTTATAAATAATGTATGTGTTAATGACCGTGGTATCGTTCTTCGAAAGTTTAGCCTTCAACCCGGTTTTTTCAAATTTCTTTGGATCGCCAGGGAAAAAGTAAGGTCCTGAAGAACCTGCCCTGCAGGCATATTCCCATTCTGCCTCCGTTGGAAGCCGGTAATTTTTCCCGGTTACCAAAGATAACCATTTGCAATATGTTTCTGCAGCGTGAAATGAAAACGAAATTGCAGGTCTCTTGCCTAATCCCCATCCCTGATCAGGTTGTCCGTATGGAGGAGTTGCTCCTGAAATTGCATCGGTCGATAAAGCTACTTTGTTTCTTAATCCTTCTGTATCTGTAGTACGACCCTCGGCAGAAGTCTGAATATAAAATGCCAGATATTCATCCCAGGTGACTTCAACCTCAGCCATGTAAAATGAACTTACCTCGACTTCTCTCACTGGTCCTTCATCCTCTTTTCTGAATGGCTCATCAGCAGGACTTCCCATCTTGAATTTGCCCCCTGGAACAGCCACCATATTAAATGATATTGGTGATTTGGGAATACGTTCAATGAAATTTTTAAATTCTGAAACTTTTGTTGCTTCGGAAAATATCTCCTTTGCGGCAGAAGAAACATTACCAAAAGTTGAATTACTGCCATGGGAATATCCTTCAATAAAATGACCTGCATTGAGGTGACAGTTTATACAGTGGAGCTCTTTTGTCTTCTTTGTCTGGGTATAGTACAAATGTGCATCCTCTCCTGCTTTTGTAAGTTTTGCAGGGAAGAGGTTTTCGTGACATTTTATGCAACTGCTCTCATAAACATATAGTCGCGCAGTTTCGAGTCTTCTGCGGTCAGTCCAGTTGAAAGAAGCTGAATCTTTTGTCCATTTACTCCACAAATCACGTAATCCTGTCATTCCTTTTGCCCAGATATATCCCTCACCTTTTGGAGGAAGATGACAATCGACACAAGCTATCCTATAACCTGAACGAGTATCATAATGAACAGATTTTTTCCAGGAAGCATCAGCCATTGGATGAATATGACATGAAATGCAATAATCATTGGTCGATGTCATATGCAGCGCTTTTCCTCCGCCGAGTATCAGTAATGCTCCTATAATTAACCCCGGGAAAAACCATAAAAAAAACTTTTTCATATTTCTGAATTTGTGAAGCTCAAGATAAATAAATTTCTTTCACCCAATACAGGCTGTGTGTTTTTTCACAATAAAAATTTGATTTAACATGAGGCATAGCAATCTGAACCAGACGGAGTTTAAATTTTAACTTTCCAGCCTTTCGGATTGTAAATAATAACTTTGGGGACAAGGTTCAAAGCTCTTAAAAGCCCTGTTCCATTGTGACCGGGAAAGAATTACCTGTTATATTCGTCGAAGAAATCGTTTCCTTTATCATCGGTAATAATAAAGGCTGGCATATTTTCGACCCTTATTTTGCGAACTGCTTCCATTCCAAGATCTTCAAAATCTACCATCTCCACCGATTTAATATTCTCCGTTGTCAGTATTGCGGCAGGTCCTCCTATTGATCCAAGGTAAAAACCTCCATATTTCTTACATGCATCGATAACCTGCCGGCTGCGGTTCCCTTTTGCAACCATAATCAATGAACCTCCAAGACTCTGGAAGAGATCGACATACGAATCCATCCGTCCGGCAGTAGTTGGACCAAAACTTCCCGACGGCATACCTTCAGGTGTTTTTGCCGGTCCGGCATAATAAATGGGGTGGTTTTTAAAGTATTCAGGTAAAGGTTTCCCGTCATCAATCATTTTCTTAATACGTGCATGAGCAATGTCTCTGGCAACAATTAATGTTCCGGTAAGACTGAGCCGGGTTTTAACACCATATTTTGTAAGTTCACCAATAACTTCTTTTATCGGACGATCGAGATTTATCTCCACAGGGTTTTCCAGTTCCGGAGCTTTTGCAGGTAAAAAGCGGGCCGGATTTCTCTCCAAAGCTTCCAGAAAAATACCATCTTTATTAATCTTTGCCTTAATATTCCTGTCAGCGCTGCAACTAACTCCGATACCTACCGGACATGAGGCAGCATGACGGGGTAGCCGTATAACCCTTACATCATGAACAAAGTATTTGCCACCGAACTGAGCCCCTACTCCATATTCATGACAAATGGTTTCAATCTTCTTCTCCCATTCAACATCACGGAAAGCCCTTCCGCTTTCATTTCCTGAAAGAGGTAGATGATCGAGGTATCCGGCTGAAGCCTCTTTAACTGTCTTAAGTGTTGCCTCAGCTGAAGTTCCTCCTATAACAAGGGCAAGATGATAAGGAGGACAAGCTGATGTGCCAAGTTCCTTAATTTTCTCCTTTACAAATTTTATGAGTGATTCCTCATTAAGTAACGATTTGGTTTGCTGATAAAGAAAAGTTTTATTGGCAGAACCTCCCCCTTTTGTTATAAACAGAAAATCATAAGAATTCCCTTCGGTAGAATAGATATCTATCTGTGCAGGCAGATTCGTCCCGGTGTTTTTCTCTTCAAACATTGAAAAGGGGACAACCTGTGAATACCTGAGGTTCTTATTTTTATAAGTTTCATATATACCTTTTGACAGATGCTCAGTATCTCCTCCTCCGGTAAAAACATTTTCACCTTTTTTCCCAATAATTATTGCAGTTCCGGTATCCTGACACCATGGAAGATCTTCATTAGAAGAGACCACTGTGTTACGAAGCATCATATATGCTACAAAACGATCGTTATCAGTTGCTTCGGGATCGTCAAGTATAGCTGCCAGTTTTTGCAGGTGGGAGGTTCTAAGAAAGAATGAAAGATCAGATACAGCTTCCTTTGC
>Ga0182021_10007042_pt1 | contig 13318 bp, 11 predicted proteins | sample 612E3MmetaG_FD_120493 | JGI IMG/M metagenome (GOLD analysis project Ga0182021, IMG submission 120493) | Permafrost microbial communities from Stordalen Mire, Sweden - 612E3M metaG (Illumina Assembly) | ecosystem: Environmental > Terrestrial > Soil > Wetlands > Permafrost | place: Sweden...
TAAATATAAAATTTTTTGTTTCAAAACTTCGCGGTTGCCGGGCGGAATAAGAATACTGTTTTCATTGTTCAAGAAATATTTGAGCCTTTCAAGACTGCTTGCGATCACCGGCTTGCCGCAAGCCATCGCTTCAATGACGGCCAGCGGAATATCAAACTTCCCGGCCATCGTCCGCGCGGGAAAAATGGAGATGTCCGAAAGGTTGTATATCTCTTCCATAGTATAACTGCCGTCATCGATAAATGCCACTCTGCCTAGAACGTCTTCTTTTTTTAGTTTGTCGATAATTTCTCGCTTTTTCTCGGCATCTTTTTGGTTTTTCACCCGCACGGCGAGATGAAGCTTGAAATTTTGATATCGTTTTGCTAGGCCTGAAAAAGATTCGATAATATCGTCCATGTCCCCAAGCCGCACATATTCTCCGGTATAATTGATCACGAAATCTTTTTCGCTCGTTGCAAATTTTTTCATCAATTGCTGATTTTTTGGAGCAGGGGAATATAAATTCACATCAATCCCGGGATAAATTCTTTTTATTCTATTAAATCCCATTTTTTCCAACTTCTCTTTCGCGTAGTCGGAATAAGTAACAATTTGATCGCCGAATAATATTTTCCGAAAATCTTCCGCGCTATACAAATCTTCGCGTAAAGTGGCAACAGTTTGAATAGTCTTTATTCCTTTTTTAAGGTTTAGCCTTAAAAAAAAGGAATTTATTTTTGTCGGAGTAAAAAGCGAATGAATAATGTCAAAATCATTAGCTTTTTTAAGGAATTTGAGCAGCCTGAATTTCTGCCCGAAATCGAGTTTCGGCGATGAATAGATCTCATGCTGAATCACATTTTTCGGAAGATTTGCTACTTTCCCGCACGTCAAAAGATGAATTTCAAAATCGCCTGCGTTTTTGGCAAGCGTATAGGCGAAATTTTTCGACCCTTCGTCCCACGGAGGACAAATCGGACGAGTCAATAATAATATGCGTTTCATTTATAAACTCTTATATATCTTATAATCCGTCCCCTTGAAGTTCACATCGATCAAAACTTTATTGCCTTTCAATTTATCGCTCGGAATCACCGGCGAGATCTTTTGCGTTGCGCCGGCATTGATCTCGACTTTTTCATCAATCACTTTGTCTTCGCCCACAAAAATCTTGTAGCCGTATTCCGCCGCCACACCTTCATGATTTTCAATCGCGAAATCAAGCGAGTTGTCCCGCGGGTTTTCGAAATACGCCACACTCCAGGCTTTATTGTAATCATAATTGTGATTTTTGGCTTCAATGACAAAAAGCACCGAGAAGCTGGCGATGAGGAGAATTGCGACGGCGATAATGATGATTTTGGATGACATATCTTTTTCTTAACCTCCCCTCCTTTTTCAAGGAGGGGATTGAGGGGTGGTTTGCTTTGCGGAATTTAAAACCCCTCCGCCCTTCGGGCACCTCCCCTTGGCAGGGGAGGAGGTTAGTATTCTAATCTCTTCTAAAAATCGATATATAATCCGAACCATAGACTTTTGAAAAGTCCGGATATTTTTCAAAACTATTGCCTTCAATCTGGGCGTTTACGACGACATAATTGACTCCCGTGTCGACAAAACAAGCCTTTCCCGAGTCGCTTTCCGGATCCGAGATCATGTCCCGCGTGCAAGTCTCGCGCGGTTTCGTTGGATCGACATATCGCATAAGCACCCCTCGGGAGAGGGGATATTTGTAGTCTTTCATAAAAAACAATTTATACCAAGAATCGCCGTATATGTTCACGTGATCTTTCAAGATAATGTCCTTGTTTGTATCCACCGTTGCGGCCAAATAAGCGGCCGAGTGAAAAGTCTCCATAATTCCTTGGAATTGATTTTTGGTTTTGAAAACATCCGCACTGTCCGAAAGACCATTCGTAATGACGAAAAACAAAAGCATAAACAGAAAAATAGTCGAAAAAAAGCGCGATGTTGCCGAGGTGAAAACCTCAAAATACCGGACGAGTGCATAAGAAGAGAGGAATACCAAAGGCAGGAACAAATAATTGCTCACCCGGTCGCTCGGAATGTTGACATAGAGCAATCCCGGTTTCCAAGTCATTGTGAACAAAACCAAAAACCAACCGATTGCGAACGCATGCTTTCCGCCAAAGGCGGATCCGCCTCGGGCGGACAATATTTTTTCCTTAAACAACTCTAACATTAATATAAGGAACCCCGCCGCTCCCAAAACAAGCAGCGCGCTGCCGACGCCTGAATCAATCTGGGCGATACCAAATCCGATCCGCGTGTTCTTTGTCGGTTCGCCCGTTGCTTGACCGACAGCGGCAGGATTGAAGTATGAAGGAGTGAAAATTAAGAGAAAATACAGTGCAAAAATAAATATAAGCGCAAGTGGAAAAGGTTTTAGGAATAATTTTGTCCATTCACTGATAATTTTGAAGCCGTTTCTGAAATTGAGAATTAAATATAAAATCACAACCGCAGCAATTGAGAAAATCAGCACAAAAGCGCTCAAATGATGCGTGTATAGAAGGCCTGCAAAAGAAAAAATGAACAATCCGGCGAAGATTTGATCCCTCTCCTTGAGGACGCGATAAAAAAAATACATTGCGACCGGGATAAGCATGTCGCCGATCACATTTCCCACCACTCCGCCGCTCACATATCGACCCTGGGGTGGGTTGATCGCATACAAAGAACCGGCTACAAAAAATGACATGGCTACAATTTTATTGTTCTCAAAAACCCGGCCGAGAAGGATCGCAATCGTGAAAATCCCGGTGATGTTGAAAAGCAGCAGCAAAAGCACCGGCATAGCCGTTGTAATTTTCACCCCGCTGATCAAATTCACAACTGCAAAGATCATATGCTCTCCGATTATGAAGTCAGGCACGCCATAGTCGGGCAGATGCCCGGTGTTGATGATCGTCTGGACCCAATACATATGGTGTCCCAGATCGGTCGCAGAAGGGATGACCGTGTCAGAGAGATAGGCTGTGCGGATGAAAATGGCAAGTACAATTGCCAGCAAGATGAATATAGTCTGCCAGGTGGAAAAATTAAATAGGCTTTGCTTGTCTCCTTCTTCCGTTCTCCGCCTTTCCGGCGGATCAACGAGGAGGCGATTCCCAAATCTGAATTGAAAAAAGGCAAAACATACGAGACAAAATATCAAAATCGCCCCGACCAGCACCGGCCCCTTGAGCAAAATATTCATTTTGTTGAGAAGCAGCACGATCAGGTCAACTATGATCAAGCTGAAAGGCACAGCCAAAACCGCTTTTTCGAAAAAAGATATTTTTCCTCCGCCAAAGGCGGATTTCCAACCGAAAATTGCCAACTGAAAAAACACGCCCGGCAAGACGAGGACAAAGGGGATAGTGAGGATGAGTTTTAGAAGACTAAAAACCATAAATTTCTATTTTTTCGCGACTTTTTCCATTTCCTCCAGATATCTTTTCGCTATTTTATCCCAACTGAAATTATCGACCGTATACTCTCTCGCTTTTTCTCCAAATTTTTTTCGGAATTCGTCATCCGCCAAAAGTTCCTTGATTTTCCGCGCCCAGGCGTCGGCATTTCCGCATTCAACCAAAAATCCGTTTTCGTTTTCTTTCACAGCATCCTTGAGGCCTTCGAGCGCCGAGGCTGCAACCATTCTTCCGCAGACCGCCGCCTCCACAACATTGATCCCGAAGCCTTCCATTGTTCCCGGAACTTTTATGTTTGGGGAGACGACCAGATCAGCTGCATTCAGCAATGTTTTTTTCTGCTGCTCAGGAATATTCGGAAAAAGCCAAACACGGCTACCGAGATTTTTTTTCTTAACCACTTTCTCGCAAACAGCAAAATCATCTTTGTCGCCGGCAGTATTTTTTCCGACCCTTCCACCGGCTGCCACCAGTATGACATTTTCCGACAATTTTGGCATCACGTTCTCAATGAACCAACTCGTTCCTTTGTGCGGAACAAATCGCCCCAGCCGAAAAATAATTTTTTTGTCATTTATATCAGTGCCTAAAATTTTTGAAATTTCCTCACGTTCGTGCTTTTCGGAAAATTCTTTCGGATCAATTCCGTTCGGTATAAATACGCATTGCTCCCGCTTTATGCCGATTTTCACTGCTTCCTCAATTGTCGCATTCCCAACCATCAGCAAACGATCCAGCTTTTTGAGGGAAGGAATATTTATATTTTTGTATACCTTCGACAAAAAGCCTTTTTTGTTGGCAAATGTGATATCCAAACCGTGCACGACGCAAAAGAATTTCTTTCGCGGATGGAATATTTTCGCGATTGCTCCCCAGGGTGCCAAAACACCGTTTCCCAGAAGACAAACATCGCAGTTGCGCATCAGGAAGAGCATCCTGAAAAGCGTCACCGGCAAAAAAACAGGCAAGTATTTTTTACCCTTCCCATTGGCAACAACTTTCACCTCAGCAATTTTTTTGAGATTTTCAGCAAGGTTGTAGTTTTGGCTTTCAACTCCGCCCCAAACCGGAGGATAGGAATGGGAAACAAAAAGAATTTTCATTTTTTATTGTATTTCTCTTTTTTCAAAAAATACATCTGTTCTTCGGTGAGCTTCCGGTTGTTGCGGATCATATCGGCAATCAAAGCAAATACCAGAAGCTGCAGACCAATAAGAAGCAGAATTCCGGCCAGCGAGAGCCAAGTACGAAAAGGTGAAACTCTGAAATGAGAGAAATAATATCCCAAAAAGGCGATTCCGATGGCAGCAGCCGTCGTGATAAGCGTAACCCCAGGAATCCCAAAAAATACCATCGGACGCGCGTCGCGAACAGTGCGGATGATGATTAGAAACGATTGATAGACAAATTTCCCGACACTTTTCACGACTTTTGACTGACGATCGTCGAAATAGTGAACTTCCACCGGGATCCATTTCACAACCAAGTTTTTTGAAATGGCATCAACAATCGTTTCCTGCGTATATGTGAAGCGATAGGCCAAATTGAGTCGCAGCATCGTTTCGCGGGAAAGCGCTCGAAAACCGCAGGTGAGGTCGTCAATCGGATGACGCAAAAATTTCCCGATAACCTTTGCCGCAAAGCGATTGAGAAAACTTTTGATCCAGGGCATATTCTTGGCCGATTTGATCCCAAAGCGGGAAGCTACCACCATGTCTGCCTTATGACTAACTATCAGCTCTGTGAATTTTGGAATATCGCTTGGCGGAAATTGGCCGTCAGCATCAATATTCACCATAATATCCGCTCCATTCTCAAGAGCCGATTCAACAGCCGTTTTGAAAGCTGCGCCAATGCCCATATTGCGCGTATGACTCACGACGAAATCCGCCCCAGCCGCTTTGGCGACTTCGACCGTTTTGTCGGTGCAGCCATCATCAATAACCTGAATTTTCACTTCATCGATCCCATGGATTTGGCGGGGAATTTTGTGGATCACTCCGGCGATTGTTTTTTCTTCATTATACGCCGGGATGTTGACAATTAAACGCATAGAAATAGCTATATTATTTAGGGTTAAACACTGGATATATACTAGCAAAATAATTTGTTTTAATCAAACATTTGTTGTAGAATTCAAATATGCGAATCGGGATAAACGCTTCTTTTTTGCGAAAGACGGATACGGGAATGGGCCAAGTTTCTCGCGGATTCATCAGCGAACTGGTCAAATCTTATTCAGATAAAAATGAATATTTTTTGTATCTCGAAAAAGATATTGATTTCAAGCTGCCGAAAAATTTCCACAAAAGGATATTTCTGCCGGCCTGGAAACGCGATGACCTGATCCGAAAAATCTGGTGGGAAAAATTTCTTTTGCCCAAATATGTCAAACGGGATCAGTGCGATATGTTCATTTCCCTCTATCAATGTCCGACCTTTTTGCCGAAAAATATCCGGCATAAGATGCTTGTCCACGACCTGATCCCGAAAATATTCCCGGACTATCTCGACAATTCACGAAAAAAATTCTATTTTCTCCTGACACAAAAAGCAATCCAACACGCGGATGAGGTCATCACTGTTTCCGAGTGGTCAAAAAAAGATATCCACAAGTTCTTGAATATCCCGCTCGGCAAGATAAAGACGGCTTATCCGAGCATTGGAGAAGAGTTTTTTGAACAGTCTTCGAGCAACAAAGACAACAAAATCCTTGAAAAATACGGCGTTTTTGGCCGCTATATTTTCTATATCGGCGGATTTGATTTCCGAAAAAATGTTCCGGGACTCCTGGAGGCTTTTGCGAAACTGCTGGAAAACTATGAAGTTTCTGACATAAACCTGGTTCTTGGCGGAGAAGACAAATCACAATTCAGCAAATTATTCACCGACACAAAAAGAGAGATTGAGCGGCTGGGGATTGAGGACAAAATAAATTTGATCGGCTTTGTGGAGCAAAAAGACCTGCCGGCCTTGTATCGGAATTGCGAACTTTTTGTCTTGCCGTCGCTATATGAAGGATTTGGCCTGATGCCCCTTGAAGCGATGGCCAGTGGCGCGCCAACCGCTGTTTCAAAAACTTCCTCGCTCCCCGAGGTCGGCGGTGATGCGGTTCTCTATTTCAATCCGCACGATACGGACGAAATGGCCAGAGTGATGGGAAAAGTTTTGCGGAACAATAAATTGCGGTTGAGATTGAGCGAAAAGGGGAAAGAACGCGCCAAAAAATTCAGCTGGAAAAGTTTTGTGGAGAAATTTTTTGACTAATTTATATTTATGGAAAAAATAACATACGACAAACTTATACGGGATAAAATACCTGAAATTATCCAGAAAGATGGCAAAGAATCAGCTACTCATATTGCTGAAGATGAAGAATATGTACAAAAGCTTAAAGAGAAACTTGAAGAAGAAGTTGATGAACTTTTAAGTAGCGATGAAAGTCATGAAATCGAAGAAATCGCGGATATATTGGAAGTTCTTTACGCAATTTGCAATGCAAAGGGTATAAGTAAAGATCAAATCGAAGAAATAAGAACACAAAAAGCCAAAGAACGAGGTGGATTCGAAAAAAGAATAATTCTTGAAGAAACTAGAAGCAAATAATATGGATCTTAAGCAAATCATACAAAGAGCGGCGGAAGTGAAAGAAAAATATCACGAATTGGAGATGAAAAAATATGGAAAAAGATGGACAAACAGCCAGATCGCCGAGGGTTTTGTGGGTGACGTCGGTGATTTGATGAAAATTATTATGGCCAAGGAAGGACTTCGAGAAATGGATAATATCGACGAAAAGCTGGAACATGAGCTGGCCGATTGCTTGTATTGTGTCGCTTTACTGGCAAATAAGTACGGAATTGATCTGGAAAAAGCCTTTCTGGAAAATATGGATAAGCTGGAAACAAAAATTTCAAAAAACAATGGCTAATTTTGAAAACTTTTTCGAAAATTTGAAAAATATTCTCAAAAAAGAACTTTCTGTTCTTTGGATTTTCAGCGTGCTGCTGGGATTGGCGTTGATTGTTTTGCAAAACAAGAGCAAGCTGCCGCTTCGGCCGGGAGATTTCGTTTTCATTTCAATTCTCGCACTTTGCGCCGCGCTGTATCGTCCGAGATGGATGTTTTTGCTTTTCGTTTCACTCGTGCCGCTCGAAAACGTGATTTTCGCTTCCGGATTTTTGCCGATCCAATTGCGGCCGTATCAATTTGCCGGTGCGATTTTAGCCGCCGCAGTAATCATTTTATACCTAGCAAAAAGATTGAATTTTAAATTATTAAAACCTTCCTGGATTGATTGGCTGGTTATTGCGCTCGCGCCATTGAGCTTTCTATCACTCCTGAATTCACCGAATAAAAACATCAGCTTGAAAAACGATCTAATCCTCTTTTCTTTTGTCGTTCTTTATTATCTTGTTCGAAATTTCTTGTGCGACAAGAAAGATTTCATTGAGGCCGCGTATTTTTTCATTGGCTCAAATTTGGTTGTGCTTTTCTATGGATTTTGGCAAGTCTTCGCCGACAAATTTGGCGGAAGATCGTTTGAAGTGATGTTTGGCCGACCAAATTCCACATTCACGGAAGCGGATTGGCTGGGAATATTTTTGTGTTTTGCGCTGGCCGTTCTTTTTTCAATGACATTATCAAAAGCAAAGACCAAAATAGCCAAATATGCCTTATACATAGTGATATTTCTTAATTTAACTTTATTGATCCTCACACTTTCCCGTTCGGCATGGATCGGAGCGGCAATTGTGATTTTCTTCTGGCTGGTTTTCAGCATATATAGAAAAAGCGAAATTAGGACAAGCTTCACGCCCCGAAAATTCGTCAATAATTTAATGTTGATTATTTTGATTTCTTTGGCTTCCCTGGCTGCGATTCAGCTTGGAAAACTTTCCAAATTCGACATCTTTGACCGCGCCCGGTCAACTGCAACCAATGAACAGAGAATAACAATTGTCTGCAATAATAGTGCGAATATTCCGCAAACAATCGCCAACACCGACGAATTGGCACAATACGGCTGCAAGTTCATTAATCTTGAAGAAATTGGTTCGTATAAATCGCAAGGAAAAATCGTCACCGAGATCTTCCGAAAAGATCCGAATGTGATGACCCGCAGCCAAATTTATCGAAAAAGTTTTGAGATCATCCGCGAGCATCCAATTCTTGGCGTTGGTTTTGGGACGATTACGCAATCGCTCGGATCCGACGAACGGGGAACAGGGCTCAATGAGAGCAATATTTTCCTCCAAATTTGGGCGAGCAGTGGCATTTTGGGACTGATTGCCGTTGTCGTTATTTTTGGATATTTATTTATTTATTCTTTCCGAAGGATCTCACCGGTTTGCCCACTCAATAGAATAATCGGCTGCCCGATCGTGAAGGATGACTTCGAAAAAAATCTGAATATATTTTTAATTTTAGGAATCTTAGCACTGCTAATCCCAAATTTATTCAATGCGGGACTTCTGATGGGAATTTTCTGGCTGGGACTGGCAATTTTCGCAAGCGTTAAATACTTGCGCGATTAAAGAAAATAGATTTATAGTGGACTCAGAAAGAAGAATTGGATCTTTAAAAATTAGGCGAATGAACCATATCTATTTATCCCTATAATGGGGGAGGAGACTTTTATGGGAGCCTTGGCCAAAAAACGGGTAACGTCCAATGAAAAACCAAACGCTGAAGCCGTTGTGATCGACACCAATGTCGCAGTTCACGACCCGGAATCAATCGACGTGTTGCGGGATGGCGGTAGCCGCACACTCTGTATCCCCTTAGTCGTCATCCATGAGCTGGATGGTTTGAAAGATAAACCGGATATTGGGATCGATGCTCGAGACGCCTTGAGACGCATTGAGGATTTAACGCTCGGTGGCGAGCCTTCGCTGAAGATCATCAGTAACTTAACTTTTCAAGGACTCAATGGCCTCGATAGAAAGCGCGCCGATCACCAAATTATCGCAGCAGCAAACACCGTGATCAAAAATATGAAGGCTAAATTTGCCAGCGTGATTCTGGTCTCTCGCGATCGTCCGGTAAGGATTTTGGCGCGAGAATTCGGTTTCACGGCGGAGGATTATACCCGCGATGCGACCGAGATATCCGACGCTTCGACTATGCTTCCGACATTCAATATTCGATCGCGGAATATTTCGTCTGGATTCTCTTTCCCATATCAACCCCCTGAAGACGGCATTGACCTGCCTCAAAACGGAGGCGTAATCTGCTTCAGTGATTGGTCTGGAGATCCCGGAACATTCGGTGCCAGCGACCAAAAATGGGGAGCAGCGTTTACTGCTATTCGGAAAGATAATAAGTATAAAATTATCCCGAATAACATTCAGCTAATGGGGTTAAAGCCCTATTCATTGAATGGAAACGGCCCAAACTGGCATCAGCACATCGCTTTTTCCCAATTGCTCGATCCCAATATTTCCTTGATTTTCCTCCAGGGCGGTGCCGGATCGGGCAAAACGTTGCTGGCGATGGCGGCTGCGATTGAATTGCGGTCTCACTACAAGAAAATCTTTATTACCCGTCCGATGATTCATCTTGAGGATCAGGATAAGATGGGCTTTCTTCCCGGCGGCATTGAAGAAAAGACTGGCCCTTGGATGCGCCCGATATCAGAGGCGCTTGATTTTCTCAAGGAACATGCGGGAGCCACAAATCGCAAGACCATTGAAGGCATGACCGAGAAAAAGAAGTTCATAACCGAGCCCTTGGACTACATCCGGGGTATGTCCTATTACCGTTGTATACTGATTATTGATGAGGCGCAGAACCTGACACCTCATCAGGTCAAAACCATCATCACCCGCGCAGGCGAAGGCACAAAGATAATTTTTACCGGCGATCTCGGCCAAATTGACCTTCGCCGCCGGCTGGATCGCCGATCAAGCGGTCTCGCTTATGCCATAAGCCGCATGGTTGGTCATGAAGAGGAGTGCCGAATGGTGGCTGCCACCAACTTCAAGGAAACCGTAAGATCACCCCTTGCCAAATTCGGCGAGAGAGTCCTTTGATCTCACCCACTTCCAAGCCCTGGGCTTTCCGCCTGGGGCTTATTTATTTGAGAAAAAATAGGATTTGGGATATGATAAACACATGAAAATCGGCATTGACATCAGATTGATCGGCAAGAAAAGAACCGGCGATGAAGTGGTATTTTTCAATTTGGTGAAAAATCTGACAGAGATCGATCGCAGCAATCAATATTTTCTTTTTACTGACCGCAATCCGGAAAAAAATCGAGAATTAAAAGCCGAAATTGATAAATTGAAACTAGCCGACAATTTCAAAATTATTTTCATCGATTCTCCCAATCGTTTTTGGTGGAATTTGTGGGCTCTGCCGCATTTTCTCAACAAAAATCCAGTGGATGTTTTTCATACCCAGTATATCGCGCCGTTTTGGTTGCCAAAAAAGGTGAAATTGGTTCTGACCATTCATGATATTTCTTTCAATTTTTTCCCGCAATTCATCAAAAAATCAGATTTGTTTTTTCTGAAGACTCTGATCCCGCGCAGCCTCAAAATGGCCACCAAAATTATCGCCGTTTCGGAGTTTACAAAAAAGGAAATTGAAAAATATTATCATATTCCGGCCGAAAAAATCGCTGCGATCCACAATGGCGTTGATTTTGAATCGTTCAATCAAACCATTTCTACGGAAAAATTAGAAGAAGTAAAAAGGAAATATAATCTGCCTGAAAATTTCATTCTTTACGTCGGAACATTCCAGCCGAGAAAAAATATTCCAGTCGTCATTGAAGCGTTGAAAGACTTGGATATAAAATTGGTTCTCGCCGGAAACAGAAAAGCGCATAATTTTGACAAAAGAATCGACGAGACTATTGGGAAAAATAATCTTGGAGACAGAGTTATTTTCCCCGGCTGGATCGACGAAGAAGACAAACCGGCTTTATACAAACTGGCCCGATGTTTTGTTTTTCCATCGCTATACGAAGGCTTCGGGATCCCGATCATTGAAGCGATGGCCGCCGGAACGCCTGTTGTTTCTTCCGATATTCCATGCCTCACCGAAGTGGGCGGCGAGGGAGCGCTTTTCGCTGATCCAAAAAAACCTCAAGAATTCGCGAAGAAAATCCGAGAAATATTGTCAGACAAAAATTTGAGAGATAGTTTGATCAAAAAAGGGGTCGAAATCGCCAAAAGTTATACTTGGCAAAAAAACGCGGAAAAAACATTGGGAGTCTACAGCGGGCTTGCGAACTGAATCTCTTTGTATTGCCAATCAGAAAATGGTATACTATACTCATTGAGGATTTCAATCCGCCTCTTTTTATTTGTATTCAATATTTATGGGGATTTTTTCAAGATCAAAATCAGCGGGCGGTTCAAACCGCAAAAAAAGATTCTATCAGAAAATTTGGTTTAAGACTTTGCTTGTTATCTTGATTCTTGGAGCTGCAACCGGTGGGTGGGCGATGTATAAGACCGGAACAACTTTGAGCAAAATTTCAACGAAAGACGGATTTTTTTCAAGCCTTTGGAAGAGCATCCCCGGCGTCCCATCAGGCCAGCTGCAGGGACAAAATCAGGGACAGATAAACGTCCTTCTCCTCGGTATGCGCGGAAGCAATATGCCGGGCGGGGGACTTTTGGCCGACTCGATCATGGTGGTAGCTATCCGGCCGCAGGAAAACAAGGTGGCTCTCATTTCGGTTCCTCGAGATCTCTATGTCCAGGACCCGGGATCGTCCAGCCAGAGCAAAATAAACGCAATCAATGCATTATACGAAGAGAAAGATGACGGAAAAGGTATGGAAATGATGAAGCAAGTTGTGAGCGATGTGACGGGTCTTCAAATACACTACGTCGTGAGAATTGATTTCAAGGGTTTCACCGAGCTTGTGGACAAGCTGGGAGGCGTAGATGTCTATCTCGACCAACCTTTTTCCGAACCGAAGCAATTTGAAGGCGAGGAAGCTGCAAATTTTTCCCTTCCGGCCGGAAAAAATCATCTTGACGGATCAAAAGCGCTTTTCTTCACCCGGGCACGCTATGCCTCGTCCGATTTTGAAAGAGCCAAGCGCCAACAACAAGTTTTGATCGCTCTCAAGGACAAAATGCTGAGCGTTGGAACACTTTCCGATTTTGGAAAATTGAACAATATCCTGAATATTTTGGGAGATGACGTCCGGGCGGATATGGATGCGTCTGAAATGAGAAAATTTTTCGATTTGGCCAACAACTTGCATGATCCTCAGATAAAACAGAAAGTTTTCGATACGTCCCCCGAGGGTCTGCTCAACGCCTCAAAAGCCGATACACCGGACGGAAAAACTTACATTTTGCTGCCAGCCGGCGGAAACTATGACAAGATCCGCGAAGCCTGCCGAAATATTTTTCAATAATAATGAACAACGGAAATCCGGAGTTATCAATAATAATAACCAGCTACAAAAATCCAGCCGTCCTTCGGCTTTGCCTCGAATCGCTCAAAAAAAATGTTCTTTGTGAAAATTTTGAAATTTTGGTCCTCGACAGCTCCACGGAGGAAGATTTGGAAATGATGATGCGCGAAGATTTTTCGGAGATTAGATTTTTTCCCCATAAGGACAACCTCGGATTTTTGGGATTAGTAAATGAAGGAATTGAGAATGCGGAAGGGAGCTATTATCTTATTCTGAATGACGATATTGTGATAAAGAACAAGTCCGCGGATATCTTGCTCGAATATTTAAAAAATAACCCGACAGTTGGAATTGTTGGCCCGAAGCTGTTGAATTTTGACGGAAAATTCCAATTTTCCTGCTTCAGGTTTTATACTCCATTGATAATTTTGTATCGAAGAACATTTTTAGGGAAACTAAAATTTGCTCAAAAAAGAATAAATTATTTTTTGTATAAAGACAGAGATCACGATAA
>Ga0182021_10007043_pt1 | contig 13315 bp, 12 predicted proteins | sample 612E3MmetaG_FD_120493 | JGI IMG/M metagenome (GOLD analysis project Ga0182021, IMG submission 120493) | Permafrost microbial communities from Stordalen Mire, Sweden - 612E3M metaG (Illumina Assembly) | ecosystem: Environmental > Terrestrial > Soil > Wetlands > Permafrost | place: Sweden...
CCAGATATCGACAGTTAAAGACGGGATCACGGGATTCCTTTATTCTCCGGATGGAAAAAAAATCCTTTATACAAAAGAAGTATCGCTTGACAAAACGATCAAAGATATTTACCCCGACCTTCCGTTATCTTCCGGCAGGATCATGACCGACCTGATGTACCGGCACTGGGACAGCTGGATGGAAACTTATGACCATATTTTTATAGCTGATTATGATGGGAACAAGTTATCCAATGATGCCGACATCATGACCACTGAACCTTATGAAAGTCCGTTAAAACCATTCGGTGGCATGGAACAGATCACCTGGAATCCCGACAGTAAGGTAATCGCCTATACCAGCCGCAAGAAAAAAGGGAAGGAATATTCCCTTTCAACCAATTCGGACATTTACCTTTATGATATCACTTCCAAAACAACAACGAATATTACTGAAGGCATGATGGGATATGATGTGGCTCCCTGTTATTCACCAGACGGGAAAATGATCGCATGGCAAAGCATGGAACATGACGGCTATGAATCAGACAAGAACCGGCTCTTCGTTTATAATCTTGAAACAAAGGTTAAAACGGATTTCACAAAAAATTTCGATCAGGATGCCGAAAGCCTCTGCTGGAGCGATGACGGGAAATCGATCTTTTTCATCTCCGACTGGCATGCGACTGATGAGATCTACCGTTTGGATATAGCCGATGGAAAAATCACAAAGCTCACGAATGGCATTCATGATTATACAGGCGTTTCCATTGCAGGAAAGACCCTGATAGCGACGAGGATGTCGATGTCGATGCCGGTAGAGCTCTATTCTGTTGATCCACAGACAGGGAGCGACACGCAGATCACCTTTACCAATAAAGACATCCTGGATCAGCTCACAATGGCGCCCATCAAACAACGATGGATCAGGACCACCGATAACAAGGAGATGCTGACCTGGGTGATTTACCCTCCGCATTTCGATTCGACGAAAAACTATCCCACGATACTCTATTGTGAAGGCGGTCCGCAGAGTACGGTAAGTCAATTCTGGTCGTTCCGGTGGAATTTCCAGATGATGGCTGCAAACGGGTATATCATCGTCGCTCCCAATCGCCGGGGGTTGCCCGGTTTCGGAAAGGAATGGAACGAGGAGATCAGCGGGGATTACGGAGGGCAGAACATGAAAGATTATCTGAGTGCCATCGATGCCCTGTGCAAGGAACCTTATGTGAACAAAAATAAGCTGGGATGCATCGGCGCCAGCTATGGAGGATTTTCAGTGTATTGGCTGGCAGGCAATCATAACAAGAGGTTTAAAGCATTCATTGCCCATGATGGGATGTTCAATCTCGAAAGCCAGTACCTGGAAACTGAAGAGATGTGGTTTGCCAACTGGGACCTCGGAGGACCGTTCTGGGATAAAAACAATAAGATCGCACAAAGATCCTTTGCCAATTCACCCCATCGTTTTGTGCAAAACTGGGATACACCCATCCTGGTCATCCACAGTGAACTGGATTACCGCATTCCCGTGACACAAGGTATGCAAGCCTTCGATGCAGCGATCCTGAAAGGTGTTCCTGCCGAATTTTTATACTTCCCGGATGAAAATCACTGGGTATTAAAACCACAGAACGGGATCCTCTGGCAGCGCACATTTAAAGCCTGGCTGGACAAATGGCTGAAATAAATTGCCAATGCCTGAAGATAAAGTAGCTGAAGCTGTCAGTCTGCTGAAAAAATCGAAGTTCACTACAGCCTATACCGGGGCAGGGATCTCGGTGGAAAGCGGAATTCCCTCTTTCAGGGGAGCAGGCGGGTTATGGGAAAAATACGATCCTGAAATGCTTGAGATCGGCCATTTCAGAGCCAACCCGACAGAAGCCTGGGTAGTGATCAAGGAGATCTTCTACGATTTTTTTGGAAAGGCCAAACCCAATAAAGCCCACCTTGTTCTTGCAGAAATGGAAAGAAAAGGGTTACTGTCAAGAACAATCACCCAGAACATCGATAATCTTCACCAGGAGGCCGGATGCAGGCATGTTTACGAATTTCACGGGAATTCGAAACAGCTGGTCTGTCTTACCTGTTTAAAGACTTATAAAGTTGGAGAGATCAGCCTTGATCATCTTCCTCCCACCTGCCGGCAATGCGGTGGTCTGCTGAAACCCGATTTTGTCTTTTTCGGTGAAGCGATCCCGCAAAAGGCCATCGCTGCTGCTTATGAAGCGGCTGCAATATCCGACATTTTCCTGATCATCGGGACGACCGGGGAAGTGATGCCGGCCAACCAAATCCCATTCATGGCGAAAGAGAATGGTGTAACAATCATTGAAATTAATCCTGAAGCATCAAATTATACCGGGAGGATCACCGATCTTTTTTTACAGGGGAAGGCTGGTGAAGTAATGGAAAAAATCGGGTCGGTTTTATTTTCCCCGCCCCTGGATAATAATTAAAACGGTGTAAATCAGGATCTTGAAATCCATAGCGAGCGACATGTTCTCGATATAAAGAATGTCGTACTTTAATCTCTCGATCATCTGGTCAACATTCTCAGCATATCCGTATTTAACCTGTCCCCATGATGTAATGCCTGGTTTGACCTTCTGCAGTAACCGGTAATGGGGCGCACGCTGGAGAATCTTCTCGATATAATAGGATCGCTCAGGACGGGGACCAACAATGCTCATATCACCCTTCAGCACGGTATAAAACTGGGGGACTTCATCAATCCTGACTTTCCTGAGAAACTTACCGAACGGAGTAATCCGCGGATCATCTTTTGAAGAAAGCATCGGCCCGTTCTTCTCGGCATCCCTGAACATTGTACGGAATTTATGCATGATGAATGTTTTCCCCCTTATTCCTACCCGTTGCTGGGAATAGAAGGCCGGCCCCGGGGAAGTCAGCTTGATGACAATGGCCGTAATGATCATGACTGGTAACAAAAGGATCAGGCAGATCACCGAAATGACTATATCAAATATCCGTTTTAATGACATCTGCCAATCAGGCATCAGGTCGGGATAGATCTGGATGAGCGGGGCATGGAATATCGAGGTGGTCTTGACCGACCCGACAAGGATATCCTGCATAACCGGGATGATCTTGATCACAACATCCGTATCCTCAAGCTGCGTGATAATATTTTCGATTGTATGATTTTCAGAATGTTCAAAGGCAATAATCACTTCCTCAACACTCATCTCTTTTACTACCCGCTGAAGATCCCTCAGTTCTCCCAGGTGAGGCAGAAAGGGTGAGAGCTTATAATCGTCATATCCTTCAACATTCACAAACCCGATGAATTTATTCCCGGATGACTTTTCCTGGTTTTCAATTTCATGATAGATGGAAACTGCATTTCCATTGCTGCCGATGATGATCGTATTGAACCCGATGATCTTGTGATGGATCCTGTTAGCTGTCCTTGATGTCAGGATGAACCGGAACAAGGCGGTAAAGAATAGGTGCAACATGAACAGGGCGAAGAAAAACTGGATATAGGTCTGGTTATTGATGATGATGTCATCCAGAATAAGGGTAAAGAAAAGGATCGTAACGCCGATGAAGGTGATCAATACAGTCTGACCGAACTCTTTTAACCTGGCTTTCCGGTAAATTTTCCGGTAGGACCCGATCAGATAATAAAGGATCAGCCAAAAAACAGGTATAAAGATGAGGTCGAGATAAAGTTTCTTATCGTTAAAGATAATTCCGGGCTGATGAAAGACCTCATGATTTACAGCATACTTGCGATATATAAAAAACAATGACCAGGCGATGAATGCCGCAAGAAAGTCAGAAGAAACATATTTTATAACCTGTAACCTTTTATTCATAAATAATCAATCAGGAGCTTTTTTAACGATTACCTGGTAACTATTTTTAAATTATCCAGCAAAATCTGAGCCGGAGATGCATCAGCATTTTTAAATGTATTAAGATAGACTTTAAACTGTTTTGCACCGGAATAAGCATTTAGGGTTGTAGTAAGATCGATATAGATCTTCTTCCAGATACCATTTGTCGGAAAAAGCGTAATGATGGGTACCTGGTAGATCAATATATCCATATAAATAAAGACACCTACAAGCAAAGTGTTATTGGTCCTGAAATTCATTTCAAGAAAGACTGCATTCGAAGGGATATCATATTCCTTATGCGTGATGCATTCAAAAAAATCAGTATCAGCGTTCATTGTTACCATTCCGGAATAGGCTCCTTCGAAGGCAAGCTGAGAACCTGTCGGGGTGTGGATAAGAGGTACAGTGCTCCGGTTGGACGTATCAAGTGTAATGGCGACATCTTCAAAATCCTCTTTCCATAAGAATTTGGTCGTGGAGAGGTAGGTCGTATTCATTGTACCGAGAAAAACGGAACTGTCACCGGCTAATCTGACATTTTTCTGAACAGGTGAATAAAAGTCATAAATAATACGGGTTGCAGCGATCCCGTCTTTTTTAATACCGGGTTTGATCATTACCGTGTGATTTCCTTCTTTCAGTACCGGGAACCGGGCAGGCATCTGGAAGGTGCCGATCGATTCGCCATCCACATAAACCCATGCATCGGTGATGGCATTTGAGGCACTCCCCTGGATCTCATAGTTCGTTGATAATGTAATTGAATTGATGTTAACGTAAGCAGGAATGGTTTGGTCACCGGAAAATTTTTCACATGAAGTCATTACAATCAGCGTGAAAAGGATAAAAGCAGGTTTTGGAGAGCAAAATGTATTGTGATAAATCATAAAACTCGACGCTGGTTTAACCCAAATGATCCAACGGATTACTTTTTCTATTATTGTCAGCATGTTCATGAAAAGATATGAACAATATTATTGAAGATCAGAGTTACTTGATCAGCGCATTCGCAGTGTTTTGATTGATCTTGTCGATGATCTTATAAGCCACCTCAAGAGCCATGTACCCGTCGTTAATGGTTACAGGCGGGACCGTGTTGTTGATGATGGCATAATAAAAGCTTTCAAGTTCTGTTTTGATAGCATTCAATGGTTTTATCGGTGGTTTATCAAAGCTGATTTGTTTGATTCCTTTCCCCGGACCGAGGTCAAGGATAAATCCCATAGGTGAGGCAACGGATTTATCGGCATTTTTAATCCTGACAACTTCAACATCGTTTTTATGGAAATCAACAGAAATGTATGCATCCCTTTGGAAAAAGCGGGATTTCCGCATGATTTTGAGGGATATCCTGCTGGCCGTGAGATTCGCCACACAACCATTGTCGAATTCGATCCTTGCATTAGCAATATCGGGAGTATCGCTCACAACGGCAACTCCGCTGGCGCTGATCTTCCGGATATTGCTTTTGACGACACTCAGAATGATGTCAATATCATGGATCATCAGGTCGAGTATCACCGGGACATCCGTACCACGGGGTTTGAATTGGGATAACCGGTGTGTTTCGATGAACATCGGTTTATTAATGAAAGGCTCTGCTGCAAGGAAGGCAGGGTTAAACCGTTCCACATGGCCTACCTGGACCTTGACATTTGCTTCACCTGCAATTTTAATCAGCTCACTGGCCTCTTCCAGGCTGGTTACAACCGGTTTTTCAATGAACACATGCCTGAATTTCCTGAGTGCACGCGAAGCGCAGTCAAAATGTGAGATTGTGGGGGTGACGATATCGACCACATCTACGGCATCGATGAGTTCCTGCTGGCTGAGAAACCTGTGTATGCCGAATTCTTCTTTGACTTTCTCCGATATCCCTTCATCGGGATCAAAAAAACCTGACAGTTCAAATTCCTTTATCTCACTAATGCATTTGATATGAATCTTCCCGAGATGACCAGCTCCCAGTACACCGATTTTTAACATAACCAATGAATTAGTAACTTTTAATGCTTTTTTGCAAATGTAGTTTATTTGCACCGTTTTTATTGATTATTTTCGTGAAAATTTTACCTTTAGATATTTGATTTCTGATGACCGATACATATAAACACAAAGGGTTGCGGAAACAACTTGTTGAAACCATCCGTAATAAGGGGATCTCTGATCCTGAGGTTCTCAGGGCGATGGAAACCGTTCCAAGGCATTGTTTCTTTGAATCATCCTTCCTTAAGTATGCATATGATGACAAGCCTTTCCCGATCGGCTCCGGCCAGACCATTTCCCAACCCTACACCGTAGCCTTCCAGACCGAACTGCTGAAAATTCAAAAGGGGGATAAAATCCTCGAAGTAGGTACCGGTTCAGGATACCAGGCATGTATCCTGGCAGAATTGGGAGCAAAAGTTTTCACGATTGAACGTCAGCGGGCATTGTTCGATAAAGCAATCAAATTCCTTCCTGTACTTGGATATCCCCAGATCAAAGTGTTTTACGGTGACGGCTTCAAAGGATTGCCTGCATTTGCCCCGTTCGATAAGATACTTGTTACAGCAGGAGCCCCGCATTTACCGGATTCGCTGGTCAGCCAGCTGAAGGTCTGTGGAATCCTGGTTATTCCCCTGGGGGCTTATGATGTCCAGGCGATGACGACGATAACCAAAATCGCAGAAAATAAATATGAAAAACTGGAACATGGCGCATTCCGGTTTGTTCCCATGCTTGAAAATAAAGCAAAAGATTGATGTTTATTTGTTCTAAATAATTAATGTTTGTATTTTTGAGCACTAAAACCTTATAAATATGAAAAACATTTTACTTATTGCAGGTCTCCTATTCATATTGGGAGGATGCACATCAGAAAAAACGAATTTCGGTAAACTGCAGGACAGGAGCGGTCTTCTTTATCTTGTAAATGAAAATAAACCTTTTACAGGTAATGTGATTTCCTATGCAAACGGCCATATTGAATTCGAAGGAAGGATTGAGAACGGACTCCGTGTGGGTACCTGGGTTTATTATCACGCCAATGGTCAGAAAAAAACGGAAGGTACATTTAAAGAAGGAACAAAAGATGGACTGTGGAATTCCTGGAAAGAAAATGGTCAGCAGGATGTAGCAGAGAATTATAAATTCGGTAAGAAACTGAACAGCGATGGCACTTTTGCTGAAACACCGAAAGATACAGCAGCCGCCAAACCTGCAGTTAAAAAAGAACCAGCTCCGGTTCAATACGAACGGTTACACGGGGGAGCTATCAAAACCCTTGATGGTGTGCCTTATTCCGGTCCTGTCATTAAATATTACATAGGCGATGGAAAGGAATATGACGGCTGGTTCCTTCATGGGAAAAAGAGCGGGAGATGGACCTTTTATGACAAAGCGGGCCGGGTGAAAAACATCAAGGATTACTAGTATACTTCCTTCTTATCCTTTTTAGAAAAGCATATCCCAATCCGGCGACCATCATGATCGCCCCAAACCAGAGGATATTGATGAAGGGATTCATGATCACCTTGATTACTACGTAATCGGGATCGCTTCCGGCAAGGGACACGTACATAAAATAATCCTGCATAAAAAAGTGCCGTGTATCAGGATTGGAAACTTCGCCCATCCGCGGATGACGGTTGATCGTAGGATAAAGACTGAATTTTTTTACAAACTTTTTTTCCCCCCTCGTCAGGAAATCAATTTGGTATGTTGTTGTGTTCCCTATCCGGGTATTGTTTGAATAGGTGAGATAATATTCTCCCATATACACGGTATCATTCCTCACCATCATCAGATTCTCTTCATTTTTCCTGTCATTTCCAAGGTCATAGCCCGAAGTATTCATCGAGATGATCTTTGAATTGGAAAAGGTCAGGAGCGTTCCGAGCAGGAAGATCGTGAAACCGGTATGGGTAATAATTGCCGGATAATTCCTTGGCTTCGAAGTCCGGAAAATAAAATTATCGATCGAAGCAATGATCGAGAAGACCACAAAAAGAAACATGAGTGATGCATTCAGCCCGATAATCAGGTTCTGGATAATGAAAGGAAAGGAGATTATAAGAGCTGCCCCCAACGGAAGGATCAGTTTTCTCAGGAAATCGCGGGGTTTGTTATCATTGTAATTCAGTAGTTGGGTAAAAGCAATGAATGCAGTGATCAGAACGGAATAAGGCATTTGCCAATGGTTATAGTAATCGACCCGCTTCGAGGGGGGTGCGAAATCAGTGCCAAAAACTTTATTGAATACCGGAACTGAGGTAGTAAGAATGATCTGAAATGCAGCAAGAACGATGATCACGGCCCCGATGAACATCCAGAATTCCTTTGATAACAGGATCTCTTTCTTTTTCTCATAAAATTTCCGAGCATTCATGCTGATCATTACGATCAGCATGACAAGGAATACCATTAAAAAGACAAGTAACTGGACAGTAAGACCATTATCTCCGAAAGAATGTGCCGAAGTGTCGGAAAGTACCCCGCTCCGGGTAAGAAAGCTTGCATAAAGAACCAGGACATAAGAGAAACCAACGAAAATATAGGCCAGAAGCAGTGCATGTTGTTGCTTGCGGGCAATGATAAGGAAATGAAGACCTGCAATCAGCGTAAGCCAGGGAACCAGGGAGGAATTTTCAACAGGGTCCCATGACCAGAAGCCCCCGAATGTAAGGGAAACATAAGCCCAGGCCCCTCCCAGCAATATACCCGAACCCAGCAAGGTCAGGGAAATGACTGACCATGTGATGGCAGGTTTTATCCATGAAATAAAATCTTTCCTGAAAAATGAAGCAATGGCATAAGAGAACGGAACCAGGGTTAAAGCATAACCGATAAACAAGATCGGAGGATGAATGGTCATCCAGATATTCTCGAGGAGAGGATTCAGGCCATTACCGTCGCTGATCTGTGATAGGTAATTAGGATCCTGAAATATGGTGTCTTTCATTCCGGCGTAAGTCTCCCTTAACAGGAGGAACGGACTGGAACCGATCTTTACAGCGCCGAAATGGACTCCAAGGAGCATTGAGGTCACAAAAACCTGTGAAAGTGAAACAACCGACATCACACTATTCTCCCACTCTTTCGCCTTGAAAACCAGGATGACGCCGAAGACAGCCTGGGCAATGGCCCAGAGCAGAAAACTACCCTCCTGACCTGCCCAGAAACAACTGATGATATATTTCACAGGGAGATCCCTGGAGGAATATTCCCACACATAGGAATATTCAAAATAATGATGGAAGATCATCCAGTAAAGAACAAGTGCGATTGAAATCATCGAAAATGCATGAAGAAGGAAAAAAAACCTTGATAACGGTTTTAAAGGAATTCCCGATGGTTTCTTCCTGATGGAGCTGATGAAATAAAACAGGGTGGCTGCAATGGTTGCAAAAAAACTGATCCAGATGAATATTTTACCAAGTTCTCCGGGAAGCAGGTGTTCACCGATATAATGCACAGTCATATATATGTCTCTGTATTTGCGGCAAATTTACTCTTTTCCGGTATAGTTTTGAAATTCTGTTTATCTTCGTCGAAAATTCAGAAACGTGGTAAAAATAGGATTAATCGGGGGATCAGGGCTTGAGAAACTGAATGTATTCAATGACTCCGAAGAATTCACAAAAGAAACTCCCTATGGATCTCCCAGTTCATCCTTTTTCAGGGGAACAACCGGGAATTGTGAAGTTTTTATCTTATCCCGTCATGGCCGCGATCATGCGATTACTCCCTCGAAAGTGAACAACAGGGCAAACATTTATGCTTTGAAGGAGCTTGGATGTCAATACATCATAGCATCGACAGCGTGTGGCAGCCTGCGGGAAGAGATCAGGCGGGGTGACATTGTTTTTCCCGATCAGTTTATTGATTTCACTTACCACCGCATCAGTACTTTTTTCGATGCATTCAGCCCCGGTGTATTGGGTCATACGGCAATGCCGGATCCATTCTCCTGTGAATTGCGCCGGTTGCTCTCGGAAGTTGCAACAGAGCTGAACCTCTCATTTCATCCAAAAGGAACCGTCATCACCATCGAGGGACCTCGTTTCTCGACCAGGGCCGAATCAATGATGTTCCGTTCCTGGGGTGCCGATATCATCAATATGAGCATTGCCCCTGAAGCAGCCCTGGCCAATGAAGCAGGAATCCCTTATGCAGCCATCGCTCTCTCAACGGATTATGATTCATGGAAACATGATGAAGAACCGGTTACCTGGGAGGACGTTCTAAAAGTATTTGAAGAAAATGTTAAACATGTAACTACATTGTTGGTCAGGATGTTGCAAAAGATGTAGTATTGATAAGATCCGGGAAGATGATATAAAATCAACCGGCGGATTCTACCTGATATATTTAAAATTCCTTCCCGGGTATTTTGCTATTCCACCCAACTGTTCTTCGATACGGAGCAACTGGTTGTATTTTGCGATGCGATCGGTACGGCTGGCGGAACCGGTTTTAATTAACCCGGTATTGAGCGCCACAGCAAGATCGGCAATGGTCGTATCTTCGGTTTCGCCGGAACGGTGGCTAATGATTGCCGTATAGCTGTTCCGGTAAGCAAGATTCACAGCATCGATGGTTTCAGTGAGGGTACCGATCTGGTTAACTTTTATGAGTATTGAGTTCGCTATGCCCATATCGATTCCTTTTTGAAACCTTTCGACATTCGTGACGAAAATATCATCACCGACAATCTGTATCTGATCCCCCATTTCTTTGGTCATCAGTTTCCAGCCTTCCCAGTCATCTTCAGCCATACCATCTTCAAGGGAAATGATCGGGTACTTCTTTACCCATCCCTTCCAAAAGTTCACCATTTCTTTTGATGTCAGTTTATCCCCGGTCGATTTATGCAAGTGGTAGACCTTTTCTTTCTTCAGGTAATATTCGGATGCGGCAGGATCAAGAGCAATATAAATGTCTTTCCCGGGTTCGTATCCCGCTGCTTCAATCGCCTGAAGAATAACCTTTATGGCCTCTTCATTTGATTTCAGATCCGGTGCAAAACCTCCTTCATCACCCACATTGGTGGAATATTTGGACTTTTTGAGTACAGCTTTCAGGTGATGAAAAACTTCGGCACCCATCCGGATGGCATCTGAAAACGATTCAGCTCCTACAGGCATGATCATGAATTCCTGGAAATCGATGGAATTATCTGCATGCGAACCGCCATTGAGGATATTCATCATCGGGATGGGGAGGGTATTGGCTGAAACACCCCCGATATACCTGTATAATTGCTGACCGGTGATCTGGGCAGCAGCATTGGCTACAGCCAATGAAACGCCGAGGATTGCATTGGCACCCAGCTTGGATTTGTTTGGTGTACCATCGAGCTCGATCATTTTTCTGTCGATTTCTTGCTGGTCAGTGACGAACATTCCAACTACTTCTTCAGCAATCACTTTGTTGACATTCCGCACTGCCTGGAGGACACCTTTCCCCTGGTAATATTTCTTGTCTCCGTCGCGCAGTTCCACAGCTTCATGCACTCCTGTGGATGCTCCGGAAGGGATTGAAGCCCGTCCGAGAACACCGTTATCCGTTATCACATCAACCTCTATTGTCGGGTTTCCCCTCGAATCAAGGATCTGTCTTGCCTGTACCGATAATATTGTACTCATCATATAATTTTTTAAAGGTAATTGAATAAAAAAAGGATAAAGTATGAACTACATTTATCCTCATTTCGTATTGGTTTGAATTAAAATATGTATTATTCCTTCTTTTCTGAATCTTCTTTGGAAGTTTCCGGTTCTTCCCCGGTTGTTTCCTTCTCCTCTTTTTCTGCGCCGGATGCTTTCTTTGAACTTCTTCTTTTCTTTTTTGGTTTTTCCTCTACAGCAACTTCAGCTTCTTCTTCCACTTCCTCTTCAACTTCCACTTTTTCTTCCACCTCTTTGGCAACCTTTTTCCTGCCAATTACACTTCTGCGCCGGCGTGTCGTCTTCTTTTCTTCCTTCAGCCCAAGCATAGCCTCATTATAATCGACGAATTCGATGATGCACATGGAAGCGTTATCACCAATCCGTGTACCTGTCTTAAGAATACGGGTATATCCACCCGGACGTTCCATAATCTTTTTTGAGATCTCCCTGAACAATTCCGAAACCGCTTTCTTATCCTGCAGGTAACTGAACACCATCCTGCGGTTGTGGGTGGAGTCCTCCTTTGAACGCGTGACCAGGGGTTCAATGAAAATACGCAGGCTTTTGGCTTTTGCAACAGTAGTTGAGATCCTCTTATGTAAAATCAATGATGAAGCCATATTTGACAACATGGCCTTGCGGTGTGAACTGGTTCTTCCCAGGTGGTTTACTTTCTTCCCGTGTCTCATCTTAATTATTCCTTATCTAATTTATATTTTGTCGTGTTCATACCGAATTCAAGTCCTTTTGAACGGACAAGCTCTTCGAGTTCCGTCAGTGATTTTTTTCCGAAGTTCCTGAACTTCAGCAGATCATTTTTATTGAAAGCTACAAGGTCGCCGAGTGTTTCCACATCGGCTGCCTTAAGGCAGTTCAATGCCCTTACGGACAGATCCATATCGACAAGCTTGGTCTTCAGCAACTGGCGGATATGAAGTGAAGTTTCATCAAACTCCTCGGTGACCGTTTTTTCCGCAGAATCGAGGGTGATCTTTTCATCGGAAAAAAGCATGAAATGGTGGATCAGGATCTTTGCTGCTTCCTTCAATGCATTCTTCGGATGGATTGATCCATCCGTTTCCAGTTCGATCACCAGTTTCTCATAATCTGTTTTTTGCTCAACTCTGAAATTCTCGATATGGAATTTCACATTCCGGATGGGGGTATGAATGGAGTCGATAGCGATCTTACCGAGTGTCGATCCAAGAGCTTTATTTTCTTCAGCAGGAATGTACCCCCGACCTTTATCGATCGAGAGTTCCATGGTAATTTTCACATTGGATTCCATGTTACAGATCACCACTTCCGGGTTCAGTACCTGGAATACCGATAAGAATTTATTGATATCGCCTGCTTTAAAAATGCTTTGCTGGGCAATAATGACCGTAACTTTTTCACTGGTTTCCGTATCAATCTGCCGCTTGAAACGGATTTGTTTAAGATTAAGTAAAATTTCAGTAACATCCTCAATAACGCCTTTAATGGTAGAGAATTCCTGATCCACACCATCAATCTTGACAGAAGTGATCGCATAGCCTTCGAGTGAAGACAGCAATATTCTGCGTAATGCGTTACCGATTGTTACACCAAAACCGGGTTCCAGTGGACGAAATTCGAAGACACCTCTGTTGTCATCCGTTTCGACCATGATCACCTTATCGGGTTTCTGGAAAGGTAATATTGCCATACAATGCTTTTTAAATTTTTACTAATTAATGATACTATATAATAGAAAGAAAACTCGTTTTCAATTATTATAATTTAATTTTTTAATAAAAAAACATGAATTCTCGCCATAGCCTTGCTCTCTTA
>Ga0182021_10007044_pt1 | contig 13314 bp, 6 predicted proteins | sample 612E3MmetaG_FD_120493 | JGI IMG/M metagenome (GOLD analysis project Ga0182021, IMG submission 120493) | Permafrost microbial communities from Stordalen Mire, Sweden - 612E3M metaG (Illumina Assembly) | ecosystem: Environmental > Terrestrial > Soil > Wetlands > Permafrost | place: Sweden...
AGTATATTTTAAAAGAATCTCCTGAGTCGGCGCATCGTAGTTCCAGAAAGGAGTTTTACGGCAGCCGTGCACCCTGAGAATGGGCAGGAACGTTCCGTATTGGAACCAACGAACCAACAACTCAGGATACTCCGGGGAATCCGCAAATTTATCCGGAACAAAACCTCCAATATCAACAGTCCAATAAGGCATTCCGGTTAGACAATAATTCAAGCCGGCAGGAATAGATTTACGAAAATTGGTCCATGTTGGGCCGACATCTCCCGACCATGTGGTTGTAGCATACCTTTGCTGTCCGACAAACGATGATCTTGTTAAAATGTACGGACGTTTTGTGCTTGATGTACTCAGTTGGCCTTCATAGACACCTTTTTCTGCCATGAGTGGATACGCATTCAGATATCTATTGCCCGACCCCATAGCAGTGTATGCTTTTGAAAAGTCGTATCCCCATTCGGGTTCAGAAGCATCCATCCACCAGCCGTCGATACCTTTGGCGAACAATCTATCATTCATAAATTGCCAATACATTTTACGCGCTGCGGGGTTAAATGCATCGTAAGCGGCATTAAGGGATTCGTCTTTTATTACAAATCCTTCCCCCGAATTATTTTTTTGGGTTTCCTGAACAGCCAGCAAATAATTATTGGCATTCATAGCATCGTAAACATCGGTACCTTTGTTGATTCTCGGCCAAACAGAGATTACTATATGCGCGTTTTTTTTGTGCAGGTAGTCGATCATAGCGGTCGGATTTGGATACCTGTCGCTATCAAAAATGTGCGACCCCCATAGGTTCTGTTTCGGTTCAATAGGCCAGTAATTCGCATCCTGAACAATCACATCAACAGGTATTCGACGCTTGCGGTATCCATCGATGATTTCCTGCATTTTATCCTGTGAGTCCCATACGTATTGGCTCATAAACAATCCGTAAGCCCATTTAGGATAGAGCGGGGCATTACCCGTAAGAGTCCGCAGACCGCCTATTACTTTGTCGGCTGTCCCGCCGTAAATAAAATAGTAATCGATTCCATCGCCGACCTGCGAGCGGAACGACATAGTTCTTCCCATTTCGGGAGTGCGGCAGAAAAATTTTACTTTATCAAAAAACTCCACTTTCCCCGCAGGTGGTTGAGCATTCCAGGATAATCGTGCCGATGCACCGCCGCTATTCTCGTAATACTCAATTACTATATCGTATTCCTTCCCTTCTTCAAGATCCATAGTATAGCTGTCGACCATAGGAGAGCGATCAAACCAGCTTTCTATAACTTTTTTGCCGTTGATAAATAAGCGAACACCATCATCGGTAGTAAGGTCGATTGTCGCATTTTTAAGAGTCTTTGCGCCTTTGATTTTGCCGGACCAGCGCACAGAAAATGAGTCGTTTTTAAAACCCTCTTTGGGAGAACCCGTTCCCCAATCGAAATCAATTACCTTGTCGGTGCGCGAGAAAACCGGTGCCCCGGCAAGTTCCATATTATCAAAATATTCCCCTTTCAACCCCGTCTCGCCCTGTTTTCCATCTTTCGGGCGGAGATATTGAGTGGGAATAGTAGGATTGATCGGTTTTGAAATATTTTTCACCTGAAAATTGTAAAGCTTGCCGCCTTCCAATTTCACTTTAAATATTCTTGTCGGATACGCTACCCCGGCGTAGTGAGCATAAACCAACGAATCGTTCATCCGCACTTCTATCGGGTCCCAATCTTTTTTCTGTAATACAAATGTATATTCACCCGATTCTCCGGCACGATAAACCATGTCCAGATTGTTATCATCTACTCTCTTCAAAGTAAGCGGAATCAGTTCCGCATTATATTCGGTCAGCGAATAATTGTCCCAAAACAGACCATATCCTTTGCTCGAAAATACAACGGGCATTGCTATAGCGGTATTGTTCTGCTGCATGAGCATATATCCATTATGCCAGTTCATGATATCATATTGATATTGGCCGATACCATAAACAGCTTCATCATTTGATGAATCCCACTTTTGATAAACCGTATAAGCTGTATCGGCAATAGAATTTGAACATTCGGCGATTCGTCCATTTTCGGTTTCCTTTAGAATCGGGTTGCCGTTAACGTCAAAAAAACTGACGGAACCTGTTTTCTTTGACACTTTAACGGAAATTGTTGTTGTTCTTGCCTCAATGAATTCCTTATCGTCCCTTACCTTGTAGATTACGGGCAGCCATTTTTTATCGAGCACCGATAAACTTTTACGATGTGAAAATTGTCCCGAAGGTGAATAGACTACTCTTACAATGCTTTCGGAATAGAATTCCAGCTTTAGCTTGCCCGTGCTCAGCAAAAAGACTAAACTGTTCCTTTGTTTCTCAAACGATTTTATCTTACCGTTATAAGTAATTGGCTGAGCAAAAACGCCCATGTTAAGCAGTAGAAAACAGACTAAAGTTATCGTTCTTTTCATTGTCCTTTATCCTTTCTCTCCAATCTTAACCTGACAGCATTATGTGTTAACCCGGCTCACGGATTGACGGGATTCAATTATTCCGCTTCCCGAAATATGAGTACAGTGTACAAATTACATTGTTTATTATTTAAAAGCATTGATAATTATCGGTCAACTTGAACAAAATATTTCTAGTTTTAGATCACAAAAATCAGAAAAATAAAAAGGAAGCAGCATGGAGAAGTGAAACAAATTCTTTTGAAGGAACATTCCGGAAGACAACAAGAATTCAGTTTAAGGATTATGTAACAAAATTCTCATGATAGGAATTATTAATATGAAAAAAGTCGATCCTTTAAAAAGTATCAGCGTAAAAATTGACGCGAATAAAACAGTTCATACTATGAAAGGCGGAATTGGAGCCTCATGGCATTCTTTGTCAAGAGAGATCCCGATGGAAAATGAAAAGTACGAGTATCCGGTAAGAATGAACGCTCAACCCCGGGGAAGCGCCTTCGGGGGTAATCCCCCTGTTGAGGACTCGCTGGCATGGAAACAATTGTTTTATCATGCAAGGTGGCTTGGATTGAACTTTATCCGGGTTGAATTAAGCCAGCATATGTACGAGCCTGAAAGAAAGAAATTTGATTGGAAGAATGAAGAGATGAAGGCTTTGTACAAAATACTTGACTGGTGCCAGAAAAATCATGCGGACGTATTTCTCCAGCAGATGTGGTGTCATGTTGGATGGAATGCTTTTCCGGGAGTCCATCCTTTATTGAGCGCTCCCTGTTCACTCGAAGATTATGCCGACGGAATAGCCGCTCTTCTTAAATATTTGATCAAGATAAGAAAATATACATGTATCAAATACTTCTGCCTTACTAATGAACCGCCCGGCGGAACATGGGGATACTGGTGGGGTTACGGCTCCGGATCGGGTTCCGTAACGCCCGCGTGGAAAAAAGTGAGAGAAACACTCGATGCAAATAGAATAAAAATCCCTCTTTCAGGTCCGGATTGGACAAGTCTTCCCCCGTTTGATAAAAAGAAAATCGATTTCGACAAATACCTCGGCGCGTATGATATCCATTCATACGGAGGAATTGACAACGACGGCGAAAAGATTTTAAGTAATTGGGTCAACTGGGCGGCAAAGAAAAAGAAGCCGTTTTTCCTTACAGAATTTGGAAATATGAATCTCGGCTGGGGCGGAAACAATCCCGCGCCAAAAAGCTTTGCCGCATCATTGTCGAATGCATCCGATGTTTTGCGCGGAATTAACTTAGGAGTTGATGCTTTCAACCGGTGGAGCTTTACAAATCGCGGAGACCTTGACGGGCAATGGCAATTAGTAAAAACATGGGATGCCGATAAAAAAACTTATAGGAAAAAGGTTACTCCCGAAAATACCGCCTACTACGGATTTGCGGTGCTCACAAGATTTCTTGGCAAGTACTCCGCGGTTTTAGCATCGAAATCCAGCAGCGTTGATGAGTTTAAGGCAGCCGCGCTGAAAAGCAAAAATGGAAACATTACAGTCATTTTGCTGAATCGTAAGAAAGAGAGGATTAACTTGGTTATGAACATTAAGGGAATAGATGAAAAGAGAAAATTCGGTCTGTATCAGATAACCGAACCGGTTGTAAACGACCCTGACTTTGAATTGAATCCCTTATTGCGAATTTCGGGATTGAACAAAGATAAGAAGATTGTTCTGCCTCCGGAAAGTATAACAGTATTAAGTACTTATCAAATAACAAATAAAGAGTATGGCATAATTGTACAATAATGTTATTTGAAATTATGGATCAGTTCCCCCAAAGAAAAAGATATTATTGTCAAGACAAACCGGTGCTTGATAATCGAATAATAATAACTTATTATTTAAATATAATTCGGAGATTCATTAACGGTAAAATAAGAGAGCGGAAAAAAAGGAGAAACATCATGCGTTATTTATTTGTATTAATCGTGGCATTGTTCTTGTCGAGTACACTTGATGCGCAAGTGCGTGTCAGCATCAACCTTGATACACAGCCGATTTGGGGTCCCACGGGTTATGATTATGTCGAAAATTATTACTTTCCGGATATTGAAGTATACTACAATGTCCCTCTGCATCATTTTTACTACTATGAAAGAGGACGTTGGATCAGCAGCTCATCCCTGCCTCCGCGTTTTCACAATTTTGATTTATACAGGTCATATAAAGTAGTAGTGAATGATCGGGAACCTTGGAAAAATAATGCGACCTATAAGGCGAAATACTACTCATTTAGAGGCCGTCACGATCAACATCCGATCCGCGATAGCCGGGATTCGAAATATTTTGTGAACAAAAATCATCCCGAGCATAACAAATGGGCTCAGCAGCAAAAACATGTTGACAGAAAGCCGAATATCGGGAAGAGAGTAAATGCTGTTAGAGGCAATGAAAAAAGAAGGGTTAATGAGAAAGAAAATATTAGAGACAAGCACGATAACGGCAGGGACAAAAAATAGCCGGGACCTATATTATAGGCATAACTGTAAATTAATCCTTTTATTTTTGGTTTTGGTTTTTCCGATGGAATATTACAGCCAGGGGCTCCCGGACTCACTAATTCAAAATGCCATGAAGGTATCATTTGTGCATCTTGGAAAAAGTGTGCTGGAGGTAAAAGACAGTACAAGGTTTCCATCTTATGCTACGCATAATCTCGAATGGAGCTATTTTAAATCGGATGGCTGGACCAGCGGATTTTATCCCGGATGCCTCTGGCTTGCTTATGAATTAAGCGGTAGGAATGAATTTATTAGCTGGGCGAAAAAATGGACTTCAGGACTTGAACAGGAGAAAAATAATAGGGGTACGCACGACCTGGGTTTTATGTTTGAGTGCAGTTACGGCAATGGGATTAAATTCGTCCCGAGGGAAGAAGCACCGGCATACAAAGATATTTTAATAAATGCGGCAATCACCCTCGATAAAAGATATAGCCCCAATGTCGGAATGCTCCGTTGCTATTGGGATGTGTCTCCATTCAATCAGGATACAACACTCTTTCCGGTTGTTGTTGACATAATGATGAATCTGGAGCTTTTATTTTGGGGCGCGGAAAATGGTGCTCCAAAGTCTTTGCGAGAACATGCTATAAGTCATGCCAATAAAAGTTATCGCGACTTTGTGCGCGCGGACGGAAGCACATATCATGTAGTCCGGTATAACAAAAATTCCGGAGAAATAATCAACAAAGGACAGTTGCAGGGACAAAATGAAAATTCAACCTGGACGCGAGGACACGCCTGGTTTATTTATGGCATGACCGTTTGCTGCAGATATACAAGGGATGAAAAGTTTCTTGAAAAAGCCTGTGCATTGGCCGATTATTTTTTAGGAAGACTAACTCCGGATAATGTTTCGGTTTGGGACTTTGATTCATTACCCGAATTCAGCGGTATAAAAGACGCTTCAGCCACCGCGATTGTATCTTCCGCTCTTTTCGAATTAAGTACTTACATTAACGATGGGGCGCGAAAAGCGCTCTATCTTAAGAAAGCAACGGATATGCTTGCGGCACTTTGTTCGAAAGAATATCTCGCCGAAAGAGAAAATACAAATGCCATTCTCCTTCATTCAACACAATACCTGACCCAACCGGGAAATCAAAACACCGATAAACCGGCGATCTTTGCGGATTATTATTTTCTCGAAGCCATGAAAAGATATCTCACTTTAAAGAAGACGGGAATGCTTTTTTGACTAAAACACCTAAAGATGTATGCACGGGTCTTCTTATTTTAGCTTTATAAATTTTGGACCGGATGAAATACCCCGCCGCAGAGTGGCATAGCCACGCAGCAGCGGGGTATTAACCCCATTTCCTCTTGTCCCGCCGAAGCGGTACGCGAGGCGGGATTAATCCGCCATTGATTCATAAAATACTCAGGAAACAGTCATGAAAAAATATTTCCTCATCTTATCCGTTTTTTTTTCAAAAGGTATCTTTGCTCAATCACAGGATCTTATCCAAAATGTTGAAGGAAGAAAGACCATGAACCTTAACGGTGATTGGCATGTCATAATCGATCCTTACGAAAGCGGTTATTTCAACTACCGCTTGGAGCCCGATGAAAACGGTTATTTTCAAAATACGAAGCCGAAGAATAAAAGCGAACGTATTGAATACAATTTCGACGCTTCCGAAACTTTGAAAGTACCCGGCGACTGGAACACTCAAAAGGATAAATTGTTTTTTTATGAGGGTACGGTTTGGTATCAAAGATCTTTCGACTACTTAAAAAAGAACAATACGCGCCTTTTTGTTTATTTCGGCGCGGCAAATTACAATTCAATTGTTTATTTGAACGGTGTGAAAATCGGCGAACACACAGGCGGGTTTACCCCTTTCAATTTTGAGCTGACCGATAAAATAAAAGACGGGTCTAACTTCATTATCGTCAAAGTTGATAACAAACGCTTGCGCGGGGGTGTTCCGACCGTAAATACCGATTGGTGGAACTACGGCGGAATAACAAGAGATGTTTCGCTGGTGGAGGTGCCGGATCTATTCATTCGCGATTATTTCATCCAGTTGGAAAAAGGATCCGGAAGTAGAATAAACGGATGGATTCAGCTGGATGGTATATCATCCGGACAGGATATACGAATCAAAATCCCGGAGATTAATATTGACGAAACGGTAAAAACAAACGGAAAAGGTTTCGCGAAAATTTCTTTCAGCGCGCAGCCGGATCTCTGGTCGCCGGCGGATCCGAAATTGTACGATGTATCAATTGAAACGGCTTCCGATATCATTAAAGACAAAATCGGGTTCAGAACAATTGAATCCCGCGGAACCGAAATTTTTCTTAACGGCAAGCCGGTCTTCCTGAGGGGAATTTCAATCCACGAAGAAGCGCCGGTGAGATCGGGACGCGCATATTCAAAGGAAGATGCTCAAAAGCTTCTCGGATGGGTGAAAGAATTAGGATGCAACTTTGTCCGGCTTGCGCATTATCCTCATAACGAAAATATGATCCGCGAAGCAGAGCGGATGGGCATTATGATTTGGTCGGAAATCCCGGTCTATTGGACAATCCTTTGGGAAGATGAAAAAGTATTTGCCAACGCTTCCAATCAATTAACGGAAATGATTGCGAGAGACAAGAACAGAGCACCGGTAATTTTATGGTCGGTCGGAAATGAAACCCCCCGCAGCGATTCGAGGACGAAATTCATGAGAAAGCTGGTTGAGAAGGCCCGTGATGAGGATTCAACGCGTTTAATTACCGCCGCGACGGAAATCCATTACGTCGATTCAAACACAATTATGATCGACGATCCGCTCGGAAAATATCTTGACGTTCTCGGGTGTAACGAATATATCGGCTGGTACGACGGATTGCCCGGCAAGGCAGATACTATTAACTGGAAAACCGTATATGATAAACCGGTTATTATAAGTGAATTTGGGGGAGATGCGAAGTATGGTCTTCATGGCGATTCATTAACCGTTTGGTCGGAAGAGTATCAGGAAAATCTATACAAGCATCAGATTAAGATGCTGAAGAAGATTTCCTTTTTGCGGGGGATGAGCCCGTGGATATTGACGGATTTCCGTTCGCCGCGGCGTCCTTTACCCGGCATACAGGATTACTTCAACAGGAAGGGATTGATTTCAAATCTCGGTGAAAAGAAAAAAGCATTTTTCACTTTGCAGGAATATTATAAATCAATGAAAAAGTAGCTGTTGAAATCCGGGCAGACGAATTGTTCTTTTTCATTTAATTTTTATGCACAGTTATTCTTACTTTACCCCATGTTACTTTTCTTTCAATGGGATTGTATGATTTTGTTTCGTAACTGGCCATACACTCAATCCGGTGTCCATCGGGACAATCAGGGGCAATATGAATAATCGAACTTAACGTATACCCGTCCGGCCAGAAGGCGGGAATTACTTCATCGTTCAAACGTTCATCTTCATTTATAACCCAGGGATCCTCAACATATAATCGCAGACGATTTTTATCCTGATAAACCGAAATATTTTCTCCGGCATCTGCAGAGCCGTTGCCGTTTCCTTTTCCAAAAGACTTCTCCCTCACTGCCACTCCGTCGTCAATGCTGATATTTCTGAAAAAAGGTACGTTGAATTTAACCGGCACAATAATTTCATCTGTGCTTATATTTCCGTCCGCGTAGACGGTTAGCTTGAATTTTACTTCTGAAGGTTCCGCATGTTGAGGCGGAGTTTTGGAACAAGAAACTTTTAATGCCGGTAATGTAACTATACGTCCTGACGCGGTCGCATTAATCACGCTGTTTATAACGGACACCGTTGAGTCCATCGAACTTACCTTTACACGAATATGCTGTGGAAGAACATTTTCTCCGCCCCGATTAAACAAACGAATTGTCAAGGCGTTTTGCTTATCGGCTTGTAAAAAGCGGCTTTGATTACCTGCCGAATAATCCAGCGCCACGTATTCCGACCCGTATCCTTTACGGAAAATGCCAACCTCATTCCCTTGGGAATCGAATTCAAATGTGAGCCGCCCGGCAGAATCGCTTGAAACATCGGTTGCGATTATCCCGGAGGATGAATTGTTGTGCTTAACAGTTTCGTAAATTGAATTCGGTTCGTAAATCGGCGGTGTGGTTACCTTTAAATGTAAATTCCGGATTGACGGTCCGTTCGGAAGCCAGCGGCGGGTATAAATTCCGAACCCGTTCACGTCAACATTTTTTAGCATAATAAATCCCGGTTCGCGCTTGTCGCTTTCAACACTATATCCACGCACAACAAAGTTTTGATACAAATCGAAATGTGTCCAGTTCTCAGCGGGTTGCATCCCTTTCTTAAAAGTATCGTCAACAAACTTTATCGCCGATTCAAATACCTCCGTCTCTCCGGGCTTATCGACCATGTGACCTCCATGAAATTCCCGGTAATCGAGCGGTATCCCTTCCCACACAACCCCTTGATGAACTTCTTTATTCAGATAGTACAAAATATCTGAATCGCCGTTGTACATGCGGATGTTAACTCCCTGTAGGTTTTTAAATGTATAACGGATTTGATAAAGAGTGTGATTGTCCGGATATCCCACGAAAAATTCCGGACTGCCGGCAAAACTGACGGCCGCACAAACTTTGTCGGGGTATTTTCCGGCAAGAAAAAACGACATCAATCCCCCCATGCTGAACCCGATAATGCCCCGGTTATTCTTGTCGGTATGCGTCCGGTAGTGCGTGTCTATAAAATCTACAAGTTCAGGAAAATAATCCGACATTTGAACCTGATATTTTATATCCTCATGATATCCGACATTATACGGCCTCCTTTCTTTCAAATCGATGTTGCCGTCCCACATCACTAATATAATGTTGTATTTATCAACCAGGTCCTTAAGTTTTTCATATTCAAGTTTGGCATTCTCATCCATGTAATGCCTTCCGCCCCAGCCATGGAAAAAATAAATAACCGGGTAGCGCAATCCGGATTTATCGTATCCGGCGGGAAGATAGATTCTGTAAAACTTTTCATGTCCGAAAACTTTACTTTCATGGGTAAGATCCCGGTATGGCTCTGTTTTTTGAGAAACGACGGCACCCGAATTAAACAGGATAACAATTAGCATCGTCCAAAAACATATAACCATATTACCTGCCGATAGCGCCAATCTACTTTCCATTTTTGTCTCCAGTCATTATTTAGATCGCCACCCTCCCGAATGGATGCAGACTTCCGATCATACTAAACCGAAAATAAAGCTAATGGACACAATGCGCAAATTCAAAATGGACCGCAATCGCGGGCCGGACAATTCTCTTTTATCCTAAGGGTTAAGAACGACTGCGATGGAGGGAAAATATTTTGATTTATCCGCCTGTCGCAATATCAAGTTGAGGATATGCTGTCTTTTGAGAATATATCTTTAACTCAAATAGTATTTTTCCGATAATAACTATGGAATGGTTTAACGAATGGAGCAATAAGGCCGATCATTCCCCCGATACTATGCTCAACGTTTTAATTCTCAAATAATCTAAGGTCTTTTTATGTTATCGAAAATATTGAGTTTTATTTCCAAATATTTTTTGATACTTGGTTTTTTAATGTTACTGTTTTTTTTCGCGGTTGAATATCTCGGATACAATTCCCTTAACGAATTGAACAGCGGTGTGACGGCGGCAGATTATCATGATTCAAAAAATCAAATTATCATTGGAATATTGGGCGGCATAATTATCACCTTTCTCCTGATTATTTTCGTATATCTGACTCACTTGAGACCGTTAAAACTGGTTTCGGGAAAAGTAAAATCGGTTGCAGAGAATGATTCCGTTTCTTTTTCCCGCGCTCTGGTGGACCTGGCACACGGTAATTTAACAGCCAATATTAAACTGGATACCGGCATATTGAATGTAGCCGTGAACGGAGAAATCGGCAGTATGGTTAAAGATATCAATTCCATCATAATTAATCTTAACGAGGCCAGCAATGAATTTAATTCGGCGACCGATAACCCTTGCCAAAGATTGCTTTATGTCGGAGCGGATTCGTATTTGGAGGGATGCGCATGCGCCGAGGAAATGGGAAAAATTTTGAATGGGAAAGGAAAAGTTGCCGTCATTATTGAACGTATAGGCATCATTGGACATGAATTAAGGAAAAAAGGTTTTCAAAATCGATTGAATGAAAAATATCCGTCCATACACATAGTGGAGGTTGCCGAAAGCCAGAGTAATTCTACAACATGTTTCAATGAAACAAAAAGAATTATCAATAAATACTCTGATCTTGACGGGATATATATCACTCACGGAGCCGAAGGGGCTGCAAAAGCAATTAATTATTTAAATAAGAAAGGTAAAATTAAATTAATTTGTCATGATCTCGAAAATCCGACAATGCAGCAGATCGTGGAGGGTGCAATTACCAGAACGATATCACAGGACGAATATGCCCAGGGGCATGACCCGGTTATTCATCTTTTTAATAATATAGTTACCGGTTGGAAACCGGCGAATTCAAGAATGTTGACAAATATGCAGATGATATCGCGGGACAATTATTCAAATTACTGGCACCCGGAAAAGGGAATAATTGAATCGGATGAAATGGCGGCAAGAAGACCAAAGCCCATAAAGGAATCAAGCCGGACAATTCGAATTGCAGTCCTTGGAAGAGAAGAGACGGTTTTTTGGGAAGCGGTCAAAGCCGGTGTTCATTCCGCCGCCCGGGAATTGGCACCATATAATGCAAAGGTGGAATGGATTATCCCCAAAGGCGCCATTACAAAAGACGGATTTAGCGTTAGCGCCGAGTTTTATGGAAAAGCAATCGAAGAATTGGTGGATAAAAAATATGATGGAATATGCACAGGAATATATGATAATAATCTCGCTAAATATATAAACAATGCCGTCAATAGCGGAGTTGTGGTAGCAACATACAACTGCGAACCGTTAAGCCTGAGAGCGTTGCTGTTGGCACTTAATCATAAAACTCAAAAATTGTTGAAAATCAGCCGGGATCTTATGCAATCAGCTCAACATTCAGTTGAGACCACCAACTATAACGCCCAATCGATCCAAAACATGGCTAAAAGTCTTAACGATGAAGCTACTTCGGCAAATACCGCTACTTTCAACATGAGCCAAACCGCCATCTCAATTGAAAATATTGCCCGCGATTCGCATGATCAAAAAACTGCCGCAGATATTGTTTCTTCTTCCGCTCATGAAATTTCCAGAGCAATCGATTTGGCAAATAAAAGCGCTTCGGCTGTAGTGGAATCTTCAAACGAATCAATTGATATCGCAAAGCGGGGCGCCGAAACCGTAATGCATAATCTTGAACAGATGACAATGATAGATCAAAACGTTCAGCAGTTTGCTTCAAAGATTGAAGTAATGGTTCAGCAATCCGAGCAGATTGGAGAAATAATTCAAACAATCGAGGAAATAGCAGATCAGACAAATCTCCTCGCGCTTAATGCCGCAATTGAAGCTGCGAGAGCCGGGGAATATGGAAGGGGATTTGCTGTTGTTGCCGATGAAGTACGGAACTTAGCCGAAAGATCCGCATCCGCAACAAAGCAAACAGCAAGTTTGATAGGTAAGGTTCAAAAAGATATGATTGAGGTAAGTCATACAGTTAAAACGATTGTTGAAAATGTCAGAGAAGGAACAAACACGGCAAGTCAATCGGGTGATGTGATTGATAAATTGTTAGCTACTTCCCGGAGCATGTATGCTCAAATCGATACTATGGCTTCGGCCAATAAGGACGTGGCCAAAATTATGAAAGGTTTGCTGTCATCGATAGATACGATTTCCGCAATAATAGAACAGAATATGAGTTCGACCGAGAATCTGAGCATGAGTGTTAAACACACTGCTGAAATGATAAACAATATTTCGACAATCAGCGACTTCAATGCCGGAACGATTAATGAGATAACCGAGAAAACTGTAAAATCAATAGATGATGCGGAAAAACTTGGAAAAATTGCGGTCGTTTTATCCGGAATGGCCAACGAATTACAGGCGGCTACGGCGCAATTTAAAATTGAGAATGATTCGTTTTCACGGAATTAATGCAGGGTGTTTTTAGTCCAAAATTATTATTTTAATGATATATGAGGTTTTGGATATGCACAATTGTCCGTCAATATCATTCAACTATGAAATCAAAACTCATCATCGCGGCTTTGTTACTCCCTTCAACACTATTTTCACAATACAATACTTTGCAGCCGAACAACGATCTGCTCGAAGGTGGTTTCGGCCTGACGTGGATCAACGGGGCTCCAAATTACGCTTTTAGATTTGCTCCCGAATTTCAATTCTCCAATATCGGCATAGGTCTCGACCTCAACCTTGAATATACATCA
>Ga0182021_10007047_pt1 | contig 13311 bp, 8 predicted proteins | sample 612E3MmetaG_FD_120493 | JGI IMG/M metagenome (GOLD analysis project Ga0182021, IMG submission 120493) | Permafrost microbial communities from Stordalen Mire, Sweden - 612E3M metaG (Illumina Assembly) | ecosystem: Environmental > Terrestrial > Soil > Wetlands > Permafrost | place: Sweden...
CCCCGGAGCCGCGCGTTTTTCAACTACGACGACCTTCATCCCGAGCTGGGATGCACGGATAGCGGCCACATAACCACCCGGCCCGGCTCCGATAATGATAAGGTCATACATCTGTTCAGACATTTTTGAAACCTCCTTAAATTCAGGGTACAGGGAACAGTAAAGTTAAAAATTCTGTATCCTTACTCCTGTCCCCTGCAATCACCCTTCCAGCAACAGCTCTTCCGGCTCCTCAATGTACTCTTTGATTTTTTTCAGAAATCCGACCGCCTCGCGGCCGTCGATAATACGGTGATCGTAGGAAAGTGCCAGATACATCATCGGCCTGATGACAACCTGTCCGTCACGCACGACCGGCCTGTCCTGAATGGCGTGCATCCCCAGCACAGCGCTCTGGGGAGGATTCAGAATCGGCGTGGAAAGCATCGATCCGTACACACCGCCGTTACTGATGGTGAATGTGCCACCCTCCAGATCCGAGATGGCTAGATGATTGGTTTTGATTTTCTCCGTAAAAGCGGAAATAGCCTGATCAATCTCGAATATTTTGAGCCGGTCGGCATTGCGAATGATCGGCACGACCAGCCCTTTGTCACCACCGATGGCAATGCCGATATCATAATAATGGTGATGTACGATATCGTCACCATCGATACTGGCATTCACCTGCGGAAACTCTTTAAGAGCCTCTATACACGCCTTGACAAAAAACGGCATATAGCCAAGAGCGATGCCGTGGCGCTGCAGAAAATGCTCACGATGGGTGCTACGCAGCGTCTTGACATGGGACAGGTCGGCCTCGTTGAAGGTGGTCAGCATTGCGGTTTGCTGGCGGGCTGCCACCAGCCGCTCGGCGACCCGTTTACGAAGAGGAGACATGGGGCGGCGCTCCTCACGACCGGGGGAATAGGCGGGGGATTCTTCCGTTCGCACGGAAAGCTGTTCTGCCGGTTCGGCACTAACGGGCTTGGCAGAAGGTTGAGCGGCGGCTGGCGAAACTGGCACAACCGTGACCGGTTCGGCAATTGTAACGGGCCGGGAAGCAGGCGGCATTTTTGATTTTTCTTCAATGCGTGTAAACAGGTCGTCGAGCGTGATACGCCCCCCCTTGCCGCTGCCAGACAGCTCGTCCGGTGAAATATTGTGCTCACGCATCTCGCGCCGCAGTGATGGTGACGATGGTGGCGCAGTGAGCTTCTCAGCCGGCACTGTCTCAAAAACAGCCGCTGTTGTTTCCGGAAGGACTGCTGATTCTTCAATAGTGCCGATAACCGCCCCGACTGCCACCGTCGTTCCTTCGGGCACAGATACGGAAAGCACTCCGGCTGCGTCTGCATTCAAATCCAGTGTAATCTTGTCCGTTTCGATTTCACAGAGCGGCTCATCACGCTTGACGACATCGCCGCTCTTTTTGAACCACTTTGCCAGTAGCGCCTCGCGCACCGACTCACCGACTTCAGGTATCTTTATCTCCATGATGATCTCCGGTATCTGTAATTCAATCTGCCATGTGCACGGTACAATTTACATTCTAACGCATTTGTCGTAATTCTCCAGAAAAAGTCAAGGGCGGCCAGAGTGGCCGCCCTTAGCGCAGGTATTGTCCATCACGGGTAATACGATTCCTCAGAAACTCCAGCTGACCTTGCCGTAGACCTCGCGCCCGGTTCCGGACGGCAGCGTCTGGATGAATTCGGGGCGGTACTCCTGCAGGCGTTGATGAAGAAGATTCCTGCCGACCAGGGAAAACTCCAAAGTTTTGACCGGCCGCCAGCCGAGACGCGCGTCAAGGTTCAGATAGCCGGCCAACGAGTTGTCCAGATAATCCTTGCTTGCACCGACAAAGCGCCCCCACAGGTCCAGCTCGACATGTTTCGTCACTTCCAGCTGGGAACGGAGCGAAACCTGGTGGGCCGGTGGGCGATCCCCGGATTTTTCAGAAACGGTTATGTATGAGTAGGCACATATTAGACGCCATGGATCGGTAGCCTGCCAATCAGCAGCCAGCTCCCCTCCCCACGTTTCCCCATGATCTTTATTGTGAAGCGTATTGAGAGCTAGAAAATATGGCTGTGTTGGAGGATTGGGAAAATTTATAACAGTATCTACGCCGATCAGCCGCTGGTAGTTGTTGTAAAAACCGGCCAGATCAACCGTGAATCGGTCACTTGCCTTAATGCGAATCCCAGCCTCGTAAGCCATCAACTCCTCCGCCAGCAGATTTGATGGTCCTTTTATAACAATGACCGACGGCGCCCCGCCGAATCCTGCCACCATTTGATCAGTTGGGGCTTGTTTCAATTGAGTATCGGATTCACCACGGGAAGGAGTGTGCACAGCCCGGGAAACGGCACTCCAGAGTGTCAGCTGTCCGTTGGGGGTCCAGATCAGGCGCCCGCTCGGCTGCACTTCGAAACCGGTGTAGACATTATGTTCAAACTTTGAGCCAAAGATCAGGTGCAGCGTGTCCTGAACGAGGGTAATGTCATCCTGGAGAAACGCACTGTAGAGTTTTTCATTGCGGTAGGCCGGATTGAAGCTGAGGGCATCCGATTCGATCATTCGCTCGTCGATAAAACGAAAGCCGCCCCCCCAGACGGTATCGTGTCTGCCGCCCCAGTGAAAGCGGTGCAGCAGGTCCAGATCGACGGTGTCGTTGGTAATGTTCAGAAACTGCGGAATATCACGTTTGGTCCTGTCATAGTAGAGCTGCAGGGAGAATTCAGCATCATCGGCCAGCGAGCGGGTCCAGCGGGAAAGGACGTTGCCACCACTGGCCGTGGTACCCGCGGTACGAACAGCCGAAAAGGAAGGAGGGGCTGCGGGAGCGGAGAAGGTGAGTGTTTCCCGTTCGGTACCGTTGTAAATATCACCCTGCAGCGTGAACGAGTCCTGTCCAGATTTCCCGTCCATCCGGAAGCCGCCCCGGCCCATGTCCCAGCTGTCGTCTGCCGGGTGTCCATCTTCCGCCTTCAGCTCATTCCGGTTGAAGTATTTTCCATAAGCACGGACTGCGCCCCAATCGCCGATATCTGCGCCATAACGGACAGCGCCGAAACCGCGCTCGTAGTTGCCTGCCCCCGCAACCACCAGGCCGCCGGTGGTGTCAGTCGCTTTCTTGGTGATGATGTTGATAACCCCGTTAACTGCGTTGGCACCCCAGATAGTGGCGCCGGGACCGCGGATCACCTCGATCCGCTCGACATCCTCCAGCAGGGTATCCTGCACGTCCCAGAAAATCCCTGAGAACAGCGGTGAATACACACTGCGGCCATCGATCAGAACCAGCAGCTTCCTGGCGAAGCGGCCATTGAATCCGCGTGCGGTTACCGCCCACTTGCTCGAGTCGATCCGGGCAACGGTAACTCCCGGTACCATCCGAAGGGCGTCGGGGATGTTCGTCACCCCAGAGCGCCGGATATCTTCGTTGGTGATAACGAAGGCCGCCGCAGCGGTGTCCGCAAGAGACTGCGCTTTCCTGCTCGCAGACGTAATCTCCAGGGTCATCAGGTCTTCCAGCGAGAGTTGTACCAGCTCATTTTCGACCGGGAGCGATGCTGCCTGTGCAGATATAGCACCAAAAAACAGCAGACAGAATGCGACCATAGACCGAAGCGGTAGCAATTGTCCGCTGTCGTTATCGTTGCGATCCAATGTCATCTTCTTTACTGTTCTAATCATTGCGTTTCCCCCCATACAATACAGAATAAAACAGAAACGGCGCTACCTATCAGTTGCCAATAATGGTTTTTGCCAGTTTCAGAAGTTGTGAACCGACTGCCAGTCTCGTCTTGCGGACCGAAGCAAGATTGACTTCAAAGCCGAGCCGGTTCTGAATTGGAACCAGTCCGATCATTCCGCCTGCCTCACAGAAGCCGGCAATATCACTCACGGTCAGGATATTCTGCTGGTTTAATTCCCGGATAATTTTGGTAAGGTTGTGGCGTTCCGATGAGGAAATATAGACAAGGTGGGACCCTTTAGCCTCTGCAACCTCTTCGATATTTCTGACACTGACCCGTGCACCATGAACCATCTGCCCCTTCAGAATATTGGTGAATGCGGCAGGTGGCACCTTCCCGAGAATGGCAATCGTAAAGGTGCCACCCTCAGCTTGGAGATTGGCAGGCCATTCGGTCAACTTGGCAAAATTCAATACAAACACAGCCTTGAGTTGGGATTCCTCAGGCGGAGCACTGTAGGCAGTCGGCGACGGCAGAATGAATGCCAGCAGCAAAAGGACTGCTATTCCGAATATTTTCACCTTCATTGAGCGTCCTTTATACCCAACCATCTTTCCAGAATGGCAACCAAAGCAGCAAACTCCAATGGCTTGGCCAGATAATCATCCATCCCGGCTGAGATACATTTTTCACGATCAGCCTGCATTGCATTTGCCGTCAGTGCAATGATAGGAATGTTATGGTTCCTGACCGATGATCCCTGATCGCGGATGACTGCGGTCGCTTCGTAGCCATTCATTCCCGGCATCATGCCATCCATGAGGATCAACTCATAGTCTTTTTCATGAAGAGCTTTCAGAACTTCATGTCCATTTCCTGCAACGTCAACCGCATAGCCAAGTTTCGTAAGGAACGCTCGCACCAATTTCTGACTGGTGGGGTCATCTTCAGCCAGCAACAGGGGGAGGCCGTTACCGGTGAGACCAAAATTCCCAAGGCGACCTGCCAATGTGGTGGGGGGAGAAAGCACGGCGTCGACAGCCGACTGTTTTTTCAGCGGAACCGTAAACCAGAACGTGGAGCCCTTCCCTTCAAAGCTCTCAAGACCAATATCGCCACCCATCAACGCTACCAACTGCCGGCAAATTGCCAGACCCAGGCCGCTACCGCCGTATTTCCTGGTACTTGATCCGTCCGCCTGCATAAAAGGTTCGAAGATCAGATTCAGCTTGTCGGGAGCAATACCAATGCCGCTGTCACGAACCAGAAATCGCAGGGTAACGTAGTCCTGATTCTTCCCATCGTTCCGGATATGAACGTGTACGGTACCGCTCGGGGTAAACTTGATGGCGTTACCGATCAGATTGGTCAGCACCTGACGGAGTCGCCCTGCATCACCCTGCAGCAGCAGCGGGATATCGGGGTCCATCTGGACGCAAAGTTCCAAACCTTTTTCACGGGCTTGAAGCTGCAGTATATCTACCGTGCCTGAAAACAACTCCCTCAGATTAAAAGCGGACGATTCCAGCTCCAGCTTGTGCGCCTCGATTTTCGAAAGATCGAGAATGTCACTGATCAGCCGCACCAGATGCGTACCTGACGTTCTGATAATCTCGGCATATTCGCATTGTTCTGTGGTCAACTCCGTATCCAGAAGCAGGGTTATCATGCCGATAACACCATTCATCGGAGTACGAATTTCATGACTCATGTTGGCCAGAAACTGGCTTTTTGCAAGGCTGGCTGCCTCAGCCGCTTCTTTGGCCCTCAACAATTGGATTTCATTGTTTCGCAGCACCTTGAACGCCCGGTTGGCCTGGAAAATATACTGGACCCGGTAGACCAGAATCTGCCAGTTAATCGGTTTTACGATAAAATCGGTTGCTCCCGCACCAAAGGCCTTGGAAATTGACTCCACATCATCCAGACCGGTCATCATGACGATCGGGACATCCGCTCCGTGAGGAAGCGCACGAATTTCCTCGCAGAGAATGAATCCATCCTTGCCGGGCAAGAGCACATCCAACAGGATCAGATCGGGGCATACGTCCAGGAACGTATCCAACATTGTCGTGCCGTCAGTGCACTCGCTGACTGCATAGCCGGCCGCTTCCAGTGTCATCCGGGCCAGGAGCCTGATCGTGTCGTCATCGTCTACGACCAGAACCCTCTCCGGCAATACATTGTCGAAAGAAACCGGGGTCATGGTTCTTCTCCCTGCAAAAGGGCGGCAAGGGCCACGGATACGACATTTAATTCTGTTTCAAGGCGAGTAAGGAGCGTAGCGTCTTCTATGGCAGAATTGTTTCTGCCGATGAACTCCAGTGTTTTGCACTGCTCCGCCAATGTGACGGCTCCCAGATTGGCACTGCTGGATTTAAGATAATGTGCCTTTTTGAACAGTCCCTCCATGTCACTGATGCTGGCTGCACGCTGGATATCTGCAAGCAGACCGGGTGCTTCCTCGATATACTTTGAGACAACCGTGTGCAGTAACCGCTTATTACCGTGCGGGTCGAGCATGCGAATGCTGTCGATGTAGCAGAGATCAAGGTGCGAATCGCCTCGTGAAAGCGCGGCTGCGCTACTGGCGGGCTGTTCCGCAGGGAGGGGATGCACCGCCTCCGGAACCCCGCCAGACGCCGGTGCGATCTGTCCGGGCGGCAAAGGTTCGCCTGCATCCTGCGGCAGCCAGCGGGATAATACGGAATCCAGCTGCTTCATCGAAAACGGCTTCGACAGATAATCATCCATGCCGGCATCCAAACAAATCTGACGGTCTTCCATGCCGGCATGGCCGGTTAATGCGATCACCACCTGGTGAGTGACTTCCCCTCCTCCGGCCTGCAGCGCATGTTCCTGCTCACGCAACATCCGGGTAAGCGAATAGCCGTCCAGTACAGGCATCTGGCAATCCATCAGCACCACGGCAAAGCGGTCCCGGGCCAGGCAATCCAACGCATCGCGACCATTGTCGGCAACCGTAACCCGGTATCCGAGGCATTCCAGCATCTCCCGCCCGACATACTGGTTGACCGGATTGTCCTCCGCCAGAAGAATTGATACCCCCCTCCCATCGGTCGTGGGGTCAGTCATCACATCCAGCTCGGGCACCGCAACAACCGGATCTGCCGCTGTTTTGCGGATAAAACTGGCATAAAAACAGAAGCAGGAACCGACCCCGGGAGTACTCTCCACGGTGATGCGTCCCCCCATCATCTCTGCCAACTGCTTTGCTATCGTAAGACCAAGCCCGGTGCCGCCGTATTTACGAGTCATGGAACCGTCGGCCTGGGTGAAGCCTTCGAAGATTTTTGTCAACAGCTCCGGTTTAATGCCGACGCCGCTGTCCCGCACGGAGAAACAGAGCGTGAGATCGTCATGCCCCCCCTTCTGGACGTCCACCGTTACAATGATCTCGCCCCGATCGGTAAACTTGACCGCATTACTGACAAGGTTCAACAGCACCTGCCGCACCCGGAGTGGATCACCGCTGACGATCTGAGGAACTGCGGCATCAATCGACAGACGCAGACCTACATTTTTCAGGCTGGCGGAAGTCGTAAATAGCTCCACAACCCCGCGGACCATCTCATGCAAATCAAAGGAAGTGATTTCCAGCTCGATTTTACCGGCTTCAATCTTGGAAAAATCAAGGATGTCGTTGATGATACCCAAAAGCGACGTACCGGATTGATGGATTGTCTGGGCGAACTTGCGCTGTTTGTCGGCCAGATCCGTTCCCAGGAGCAGTTCCGTCATACCGAGTACACCGTTCATCGGTGTGCGAATCTCATGGCTCATATTTGCAAGGAACTCGGATTTCGACCGACTGGCGGATTCTGCTGCATCGCGCGCCACCTCAAGGTCTGCGACAATCTGCCGGAGTTCTTCTGTGCGCACCTCGACAGTGGATTCAAGCGTATCACGCTGCAGTTCCAGCTCAGTATCACGCTCCTCAATCTGGCCCAGCATCTCATTGAAGCCGTCTATCAGTTGGCCCGTTTCATCGCTGTTCTCATTAACGACACGAAGCGAATAGTCTTTGATGGTGGAGATCTGTTGCATTGTACCAGCCAGGGTGATAATCGGCTGTGTGATCATATTCTGCAGCCGGGAAACTATGAAATAAAGCAAAAATAACGCACAGAAAAGAATGATCGCCGAAAAGGATACCACTTTGACAAACATGTCACGGAGCGGGGCTGCGGAAGAGTGCAGCAGAACGAAGCCGATGTTCCTCCCTTCCAAAATGACTGGGCGGACCATATCGTAACTGGAGCCGAAGTGCCAGATGCTGCTTTTACCCGAACTTTTGAGCATCGCCAGCCGTTGCGACACGCTCTCACTCGCGTTGATCTTCTCCGGGAGCTGATATACCTCATGCGAAGCTGGACTCTGGTAGGAGGCAAACAGGACACCATCTGCAGTAAATATATCACCGTTCAAAATGGTGGGATTGGTACTGAGCGACGAAAGGACGGAAGAAGCAGCCGCAGGATCACTGAACATGAGAGGAGCAGAAGAGGAAAAAGCCACCATGTCGGCGACAATGTCAAGATTTTTTTGGAGATCCCGGCGGTAGCTCATCATCTGGTTGGTAATCAGGATGAGCGAAACCAGCACAACCACCAGGAAGCTTGTTCCAAGGGTGATCAGCATGATTTTACGCTTGATTGAAGACCGTCTGATAAAGTTTTTCATCCCGTACCCTGATGATACTTTATTATCCGCTCAAATCTTCCCACATACACAGTCAGACAACTACGGAGATTTTACATGAATATCACGTAATAATCAGGCCGTGCAAGATAAATAAAATCTTAATCGGCGCAGAATTGTAGGTTATTTTCCACAACCAGGCTGCTCAAAAAAGCAGCCCCCTGACGATTCTACTTGTCAGGGGGCTGCGATTATTGCTGTGGCTGCACGTTTCATATCCAGCAGGAAAACAGGCCTTCCATTTCAGGATTTAAGGAACTCGCGACCAAATGGCGACATCTGCCGCAGACGGGCTATTATCGGGGGCAACTCACGGATGACCGTATCAATCTCGGCGTCAGTGGTGTAACGCGACAGCGAGAAGCGGATCGAACCGTGGGCACAGGTAAAGGGAACACCCATGGCGCGCAGAACATGAGATGGCTCCAGCGAACCGGAAGTGCAGGCACTTCCTGATGAAGCGCAAATGCCGAACTCCGACAGCAGCAGCAGTATCGCCTCACCCTCGACAAATTCGAAAGCGATCGAGGTGGTATTGGGCAGTCTCTCGGCGCCATCGCCATTGATGCGGGCATGAGGAATAGCTGTCATCAGGGCATCCTGAAGGCGATCACGCATGGCTTTGACAACTGAGTTCTCGGTTTCCATATGCTGGCCGGCCAGCTGGCAGGCCTTTCCCAGCGCAATGATGGCTGCGGTGTTCTCGGTGCCGGCCCGGCGGCTCTTTTCCTGATGGCCGCCCACCAGAAAAGGGCGGAACGGAGTGCCGCGTCTCAGATACAGCACGCCGATTCCCTTGGGAGCGTGCAGCTTGTGGCCGGAAAGCGAGAGCATATCGATACTCGAAGCAGCCATGTTGATCGGGATTTTACCAATAGCCTGCACCGCATCACTGTGAAAAAGAGCTCCCTTCGACTTGGCAATGGCAGCCGCCTCTTCTACCGGAAAGATGACGCCGGTCTCATTGTTGGCCCACATCAGCGAGACGATCGCCGTATCGGTGTCAACTGCAGCTTTCAATTCTTCCATATCAAGTCGACCGGCGCCATCAACACCGATTTCCGTCACACGATACCCCTTCTGGGTCAGGTTGCGACACTGGGTCAGTACGGCGGGGTGTTCAACACGGGATGTAATAATGTGACGACGGTCGGGAAAAACCTCCAGCGCCGAGCGGATAGCGGCGTTATCACTTTCGGTGCCACAGGCAGTGAACATGATTTCGTCGGGTGATGCCCCGAGCAGATCTGCGACACGCTCCCTGGCTTCGGTCACCTTGCTCTGCACCTGGCCGCCAAAAAAATGCATCGAACTGGGGTTACCGTACAGTTCGCAAAAATAGGGGCGCATCTCCTCGAAGACCGCTTCATCGACTTTGGTGGTGGCGTTGTTGTCGAGATAGATCTCTTTCATTGAGAGACCTCCTCTACGACGATATCCTCGGCAACCAGGTCGCGCAGCTTGACTTCGACCATGCGGGCGGTCTTGCCGGATGAAGCACAACCGGCACAGGCTTTGCGAAACGCTACCTGGACCTTGGAACCGTCGATATCAATCAGCTCCAGATCACCGCCATCAGCCCAGAGAAGCGGCCGGATGTCGCGTTCCAGAACCTCCTGAATCAGCTGCATCTTCCTCATATTGGAGAGTTTTTCAGGGCGCTGACGCGGTTGAGCGGCGGCTTCACCTAGCACCTGGGCAATCAATTCCTTGATCTTGGGAATACAGCCGCCGCAGGCACCGCCCGCTTTGGTGAAGTTTGTCACCTGCTCAACCGTTGTCAGACTGTTTGTCTCGATGACCTTCTTGAGGAATGTGTCGGTGATGCCGAAGCATTTACAGACGATCTCCCCTTCATAGTCAGGGTACGCATGACCATGATCATGTTCACTATCGTGCTGGGGGATCTCCATCCCGCGATATTTTAATATTGCCACCTCCAGCGCTTCCTGACCCATAACCGAGCAGTGCATCTTCTCTTCCGGCAGCCCGCCCAGAAAATCGGCAATATCCTGATTGCTGACGGCCAGAGCCTCATCGAGAGTCTTCCCCTTGACCATTTCGGTCAGGGCCGATGAAGAGGCAATAGCGCTGGCGCAGCCGAAGGTCTGGAACTTGGCGTCAACAATCTTGTCCTTGTTATCATCCAGCTTGAGATAGAGTTTAAGTGCGTCACCGCAGGCCAGGCTGCCGACTTCTCCGACGGCGTCGGCATCGGGTATATCCCCGACATTGCGGGGGTTCAGAAAATGGTCCTTAACAATTGGCGTATAATCCCACATGGTGCATCTCCTCTGATAAATTGGTATTGAATTCAGCCCAGCCCTTAAAAACAGGATACGTTCGTTAACAAAATTATTTTCTGCAACAAAAGCGCAGAAAACAATTTCTAACTCCCTAATATAAACTTCCGGCCGGCGGCCATGACTTCCGCAAGGCGTGCGTCGCTGCCCGCCTCACCATACAGCCGCACTACCGGCTCTGTGCCCGATTTACGGAACAGCATCCAGCTCCCGTCTTCAAGCAGCAGTTTTGTCCCGTCAATCCTGATGATGTCCCTGACTTTGACCCCGGCGACCTCGGCGGGAAGCGCAGTGATTTTGCTGCCATAGGCCTGTTCAAGCTCCGGCGACAGCGTGAGGTTGTCGCGGCGGGTAACAAAGCGCCCCACCTGGTCGTACAGCCGATCAAGAAGTTCACGGATGCTCTTCCCTTCACGGGCAACCATTTCGGCCACCAGGAAACAGGCCAGGATGCCGTCCTTTTCCGGAACGTGCCCCCTGATCGTCAGGCCGGCGCTCTCCTCACCACCGATGACCAGCTTGTCCTGACTGATCAGTTCACCGATATACTTGAAGCCGACCGGAGTTTCATAGACCGGGACACCATGCTTCTTCGCTACGGCATCGATCAGGTGCGAGGTCGCGACAGAGCGTGCGACGCCCCCTTCGAGCTTGCGCACCCGGATCAGATAATCCAGCAACAGGGCGATGATATAATTCGGTTCGATATAGCTGCCGTCGGCATCCAGGATACCAAAGCGGTCGGCATCACCGTCGGTCGCAAGGCCAAGCTTGATATCGGGATCGTTCTTGACCAGAGCGATGAAATCGGGGATGTGCGCCTCGGATGGCTCGGGCGGGTGTCCGCCGAAGTAGGGATCAGGACGGTCATTGATGATAACGTACGGGATCCCCCGTTTGCGGAGCGGCTCGTCAAGATACCCGCGTCCGGTACCGTACATCGGATTGAGTGCAACCATTCCCAACCGGCCGATAGCGTCAAAATCAACTTTTTGCTCCAGCGCTTTCATATATTCGCCATGCGGGTTGATGTTCTCCACCAGACCCTGTCTGCCGGCATCATCAAGGGACAACTCCGTGTAGCATCCGGTTCCGATCATCGCATTGGCACGGCGTTCGATGTCGCTGGTGGTCTCCGGCAATGCCGGCCCTCCCCACGACGGTGAAAATTTGACGCCGTTATACTCGGGAGGATTGTGGCTGGCGGTAAAATTGATGCCGCCGGCGGCACCGCGACGCAAAATTTCGAACGAGATGACCGGTGTAGGGGTATCCCGCTCGCACAGATACGCTTTGATACCTGCCCCGGCCAGAACACGGGCGGCCGCCTCGACAAACCGCTGCCCCATGAAACGGGTGTCACAGCCGATTACCACACCTTTGTCCTGCTCTCCGGCTGATGTAATATTATCGGCAATGGCCTGAATGACGGTCTTGACATTATCATAGGTGAAATCATCACACAGGATTCCACGCCAACCGGATGTTCCAAAGGATATCCGCTTCATTCCACCCTCCTTAGTGAGTTAGAATTTATTTTCTGCATTTTTTTTGCAGAAAATAATTCGTTAACGCACTTATCACGTTTTTAGTAAGCTAGAAGTCATTTTCTGCGCTTTTCTTGCAGAAAATACTTCGTTAACGCACTTATCCTTTTTATTAGGACTCGGGGCCGACAGCAATAGGACAGCTTTAGTCGTTTTAGAGTAATACACATGGAGCCGCCCGTCAAGCGAAACGAAACAGCGCAGGCACGGTTTTTCACGCTGTTCCAAGAGTGCGCTTGACCTGAATCAGCCAACAGTAGTATATGATTTAGCTCAGAATACGTTCAAAAGGAATATTTAGCATGAGCAAAGAACTTGCCAAGGGGTACGAACCCCATGATGTTGAAAAAAGATGGTACGCTGAATGGGAAGAGAAGGGTTATTTCCGTGCCGCTGCTACCTCGGATAAAAAACCGTATTCAATAGTAATCCCCCCCCCGAACGTAACCGGCGCCCTGCACATGGGGCATGCCCTCAACAACACCCTGCAGGACATCCTCTGCCGCTGGAAACGGATGCAGGGGTATAACGTCCTCTGGATGCCGGGCACCGACCATGCCGGCATCGCCACGCAGAACGTGGTGGAGCGGCAGCTGACCGCCGAGGGGAAGGACCGCCATGATCTTGGGCGCGAGGCATTTATCGATCGGGTCTGGAAATGGAAGGGGGAGTCCGGCGGCCAGATCATCGGCCAGCTGAAACGCCTGGGTGCTTCCTGTGACTGGGAACGCGAACGTTTCACGATGGACGAGGGACTCTCGAAAGCGGTGCGTACCGTCTTCGTGAAATTGTACGAAGACGGCCTGATCTACCGCGACAACCGCCTGATCAACTGGTGCCCGCGCTGCCACACCGCCCTTTCCGATATCGAAGTCGAACACGAGGATCACAAGGGACACCTCTGGCACATCCGCTACCCGGTTGTCGGGCAGTCGGGGCGATTTGTGACCGTGGCGACGACCCGCCCGGAGACCATGCTGGGCGACAGCGCCGTGGCGGTGCACCCCGAAGACGAGCGGTACAGCGACCTAGTCGGCCAGAAGGTTCTTCTCCCGC
>Ga0182021_10007048_pt1 | contig 13310 bp, 15 predicted proteins | sample 612E3MmetaG_FD_120493 | JGI IMG/M metagenome (GOLD analysis project Ga0182021, IMG submission 120493) | Permafrost microbial communities from Stordalen Mire, Sweden - 612E3M metaG (Illumina Assembly) | ecosystem: Environmental > Terrestrial > Soil > Wetlands > Permafrost | place: Sweden...
GCGCACGGGCGCCAAGAAGTGGCAGTTCAACGACGGCTACTACTCGCCGGTGACCGCCACCAGCAGCGTCGCCCTCATCACCGGGCACCACACCATCTACGCCTTCAAGGCGCAGCCCTAGTCGTTCCAGAAGACTCGGGCATGGCGCTGCCGGTCGGGCCGGCCGACAGCGCTCCGCTTGCTGCGTGAAAGAGTCCGCTCCGGTCGCCACGGCCCGCGCGACCATCCCACTGAGCGAAGCGCAAACCGGAGCACGCAGTGCTTTGCGGCGCCGCCCTTTAGGGGGTGTGTGCCTTGCCGGACCGCGCCCGCCGGGCCGCACCTTGTCGGGCCGCACCCGCCGGGCAGCACCTTGTTGGGCCGCGCCTTGCCGGGAGCCTTGCGGCGCCGCGTCTTGCCGGGCCGCGCCTAGGCCGCGACTATGTGCGGTGGCCTTTCTGTAAGTGCCTGCCACGGTGTGGGCACGTCTTCTGGCGACTCTATCTTTCTGTACATCTTTTGCCGCCGCGAAAAGATGTACAGAAAGACAGAGCGTCCGCGGGGTGGCAGGTCCCGCGAGGGCCAGAGAACGGGTGACAGAGATTCGCGCATGGCCGGGCCGGAATACGGTGGCCCGCGTTGTGCCGAGCCGCACGGTGCCTGGCCGTACGGTGCCTGGCCGCCACGGTGCCGAGCCGCACCGTGCTTCGTCGCGCTGCGCGGGCCTACAGGTTCGTCAGGCTGGAGGGTGCGACCTCGCCCAGGGCCGCCCTGGCGGCCTCGGCGAGGTCGCGCTCGTTCTCTCGCAGGACGGAATAGACGCGGTAGATGTGCGCCTTCGCCGGGATGAAGTCGATGATGCCACTCAGCAGATCGTCCTCCACCCGGCCGGTGACAGGGTCATAGACCGGCAGGCGCTTTGACCCGCGCAGAGGGTTCAGCGGGCGCGGGTCCTGCGAGGCGACGTCTACCTCGAACGGCATCTCACGCAGCCGCGCCGGCAGCTCCCTGCGGATGGCGGCGGCGAAATCGGCCCGTGTCAGCTCGCGGGTGGCGGGCGCGATCTGGCGCCGCTCCACCGACTGCTCGAACACAACGTGGTACTTCACGTTGCGATGGATGATCTGTTGCCATTCCTCCGCCAGCCGGCGCCGCAGCGTGCCGCCCGGCTCTTCCATCCAGCCGTCCACCTGCTCGAAGAGCGACCACTCGGTGAGCTTGCGATACGCGTCCATGTCCTCCAGCGGACTGCGCGGCAGCACGAGCTCCATGGTGTCGGCGAAGATCTCCCGCAGGTGCAGGTCGATGGCGCCGCCGACGCGGTGGAAGTAGATGTTCTCGTAGAGGTAGAAGCGCGCGTTGAGGAAGGCGCGCAGCGCCCCCAGCGCGCGCTTGTGATAGGTCAGCCCGTCTTCGCCGCAGAACGTGTAGTAGAGGAGCCGCTCCACGTCGACTGCGCCGAGCGAGACGCCGCACATGTACGCGTCGCGACGCACGTAATCCATGTTGTCGACCGTCACGGCGCCGGCGAGCGCCCGCCGCAGCAGACGGACCCAGCGCGGCACGTACACGTCCGCTGCAGGTGCGCCGCCGGCAGCAGAGTCGTCGTCGCGGATCAGGTAGGCGACGTGCACCGGGTCTACGTGCTCGCCGGGCTCAAAGGCGCCGCTAGGGCTGCGCGTGAGCGCAGCGACGGCGGCGCCCAGCTCTTGCACGATCAGCCGCTGACCGAGCTGCTCGTGGTCCAGGCCCCACTTCGGATGCAGATACTGTTCGTCGAAGAAGTGGCTGAACGGACCGTGGCCGACGTCGTGCAGCAGGCCGGCCAGCCGCAGCGTCTCCTCCGCTAGCGCGCGCGAGGGCGCCGGCTGCGCCCCCTCGCGCGCGAGAACTTCGACGAGCGACGGATACACGTGAGTCGCCAGAGTGCCCGCCAGGTGCATGACACCCAGGCTGTGGACGAACCGGCTGTGCTCGGCGGTCGGGAACACCCACCACGAGCTCTGCAGCTGGTGGATGCGCTTGAGGCGCTGTACCCACGGGTCGTCGATGATGTCCGACTCGGTCACCTCTGTCTCGTCCCGGGGCGTCGTGATGCGCAAGTAGCCGTACAGAGGATCGGCAATGAGGTGGACATCGTCGTACGCGAGGGGCATGGACGGAACCTTACTGCCGTGCCTCGACCGCAGGCAAGAGCATGGCGATCAACGACTGCCTCCCTGCCGGCACGCTGCTGCCTCCCTGCCGGCACGCTGCCGCCTTCCTGCCGGCATCGGACTCACCGCGGGACGGCGCCGGGGTCACTCTGCGAGACGGCGCCACGCGGTGCCCGGCAGGCTGTGCCCCGCCGGGCGTGGATATCGGCCCCGCGACGGCCTTCGCTCCGCCTCGGGAGAAAGTTAAACCAAGCGGCGTTGTCGTCCGATAGTACTCACAGTGAATCGATCGGCCGCTTGCCGGCCATTGGGGGAAAGCGTGAGGAGGGTCACGCCGCGGACGCTCCGTTACGAGATCGTCGCTGCCGTACTTGCGGCGGCCCTCGTTTCGTCGCTCACATATGTCGCCACCCGCGCCCTGATGGCATCGGCGGCGACGGCGCTCTCTGTCGCGCTGGCGATCCTGCTCGTCGCAGTCGTGGCGGGGGCGCTCTGGCACGCCGCCCAGCTGCGCCGCCGCCTCTCTGCCGTGACTACGGCCGCTCGCGCCCTCGCCGAAGGCGAGGCGCCGGACCATCTTGCTCTCACCGGGGACCGTGCGCTGGATGCCGCCGGGCAAGCCATTCTCGCAGCATCCACCCATATCGAACGAGTGCTCCCCGACCTCACCTTACGACTGCAGTCGCTCTCCTCCACCCTCGCCGAACAGACGGCAGTGAACGAGTGGCTCTCCGGGCACGACGATCTGACCGACCGTCTGCAGGGTCTCTCCTGCCTGATCCGCGAGGCCTATGCGGCCGACGTCGCCGGCCTGTTCGTCAAGGACGGCGACGTCGATGTGCTGGCGTTCGTACCGGCCGGCACCGTCACCCGTCAGCGAGTCGGACTGCGGGCGGCCGCCCAGAGGGCCATGTCGGCGGGCTTTGCGCTGGTGCTGGATGCGAACCGTCCGACGATCCCGGGCGGCAGCGACGAGTACGTTCGCGAACGCCTGGCAAGCTGCATCGCCGCCCCGCTGCTCAGCGGCACGCGAGTCTTGGGCGCCGTCGCCGTGGGCGACCGCGAGCCCGAGCGCTTCGACGAGCGCGATCTGCTGGTTCTGGCGGCGGCAGCCGCCCAGGTGACCATGGCCCTGCGCAACGCCGAGGTGGTCGACCGGCTCAGGACGACCAGCCTGGCCACCATACGTGCCCTGGCGGCCGCCATGGAGTCTAAGGACCACTACACCGCCGAACATGCCGAGAGTCTCGCCCTGACGGCCGTCGCCGTCGGTCAGCACCTAGGTCTGAGCAGCGAGGATCTCTGCCGGCTGGAATACGCCGCCTTGCTGCACGACATCGGCAAGATCGGCGTGCCCGGAGCGATCCTCAACAAACCGGACCAGCTCACCCCAGCCGAATTCTCCGAGATAGCCAAGCACACCATCCTGGGCGAACGGATCAGTTCGCAAGTGGACGATCTGAAACCGGTCGCCGGCATCATCCGGTCGGCGCACGAGCGCTGGGACGGCGGCGGGTACCCGGACGGCCTGGCCGGTCAGGACATCCCGCTGCTCTCCCGCATCCTGCTGGCGTGTGACGCGTTCGACGCCATGACATCGAACCGGCCGTACCGGGAGGCCCTGCCCGTGGAGGCCGCGCTGATCGAGGTGCGCGCCTGTTCGGGTGGCCAGTTCGACCCGGGCGTCGTCGACGCCCTGACCGCCGTGTGGGACAAGGTCGCCCGGCTGCGCGGCGGCGGCGCCCCAGAGATGCCGATCTACGTGTGGCGCACGCCGCACCGAAAGGTCCCGGCGCAGCCGGAGGCTATGCTTTAAGAAGGGCTGCGAGGTCGAGCTGCCTGAGGGGCGTCACGGCCCAAGGGTTGGCCCGGGTGGCACTCCATGTTGAGCAGCTTCTGATAGGCGACCTCGTGCGCGGTCACGAACGGCCCGAGCGCGAAGCGCTCCTCGGCCACCCTCCGGCACTCGTGCGGATCGATCTCGTCGATGTGATGGGCTGCTTCCACCATCTCGTCGACTGTGTCCACGATGAACCCCGTGCGGCCGTGTTCGATGACCTCGGGCACCGCCCCACGGCGGAAGGCGATCACCGGCGTGCCGGCGGCCATCGACTCGATCATCACCAGGCCGAACGGCTCCGGCCACTGGATCGGGAAGAGCGTGCAGCGTGCCCGGCTGTACAGCTCGAGCTTGGCGTGGTGCTCGACTTCGCCGCGAAAGTGGATCATCGCGGCCAGGTGCGGCTCGACCTCCCGGGCGAAGTACTCGCGCTCTGGTCCCTCGTTCACCTTACCGGCCAGGATCAGCTCCACCCCAAGTTGCTGGGCGACGTGGATCGCCGTGTGAGCGCCCTTATCGGCGCTCATGCGTCCCACAAAGAGGAAGTAGTCGTCTTTCTCGTCGGTGAACGGATACTGCTCCACGTCGATGGCGTTGGGAATAGTGCCGGCAAAGCGAAGGTCTGGGAAGCCGTGGCGCTGGTACTCGGAGATGGCGATGAAGCAGAGGTCGTTTCGCAGCGCCGCCAGGCTCTCCTGGGTCGGCGGGTCGGCCGGTCCGTGCAGCGTGGCCAGAACCGGCACGCCGAGAATGTGGTGGACCAGCGCGCCCATCGCCCGTGAGGCGAATCCGTCGTGGTCGTGGATGAGGTCGAACTCAGACGCCCGTGTATAAGCGGACATGCTGTGCATGATCTCCAGGTGACCCATGCCCATGCGCATGCTGGGCGCCTGGTCGAAGACGTAACTCAGGTCCGCCCTTGTATGCGAGTCGCCGCTGGCGAACAGCGTGACCTCGTGACCGCGAGCTACCAGGCCTTCTGTCAGCTGCGAGACGACCAGCTCTATGCCGCCGTAGCCTCGCGGAGGCAGCGGGAACCACGGCGGGGCGATCATGGCGATCTTCATGGGTGGGCGCTCCTCTTCGTACGGTGCCTCACGTAGCATCATAAGACGACGCCGGCAACGCGGCGCCGCCGTCGTCGTCTGCCTCATGCTATGGTGTGCCCGCCGTGATCGACCTGCACGCTCACACCAACTGTTCGGATGGCTCCGAGACGCCCGCGGAGCTGGTAGCTCTGGCCGCCGAGATCGGCCTCAAGGCGGTGGCGATCACGGACCACGATTCGGTCGACGGCATCCCGGAGGCCCTCGGCGCCGGCCGCCGCTACGGCGTCGAGGTAGTGCCGGGCGTGGAGATCCCGCTCGAGTTCGAGAGCTTCACGCTGGACATGCTCGGCTACTTCCTCTGCGGCGTGCCCTCGGAGGAGTTCCGGGCGCAGCTCGAGAAGCTGCGGCACAGCCGCGACGAGCGCAACATCCGCATCCTGCAGATCCTGGGCGAGCTCGGCTATCCGCTGCAGCCGTCCGAGCTCGCACGAGTCGCCGGCGGCGAGGCCGTGGGGCGGCCGCACATCGGCGAAGCCATGCGGCGCCACGGCTACGTTGAGACCATCTCCGAGGCCTTCGAGCGCTTCCTGAGCCGCGGCGCGCCTGCCTACGTGGACCGCCGGCGGCTCGGTCTGGCGCCGGCCATCCGGCTCATCCGGGAGTCCGGCGGGGTGGCCGTGATCGCCCACCCCGGCATCATCCGCACCGACCACGCCGGACTGCGCCGTCTGGTGCGCGAGGCGGCGCATCTCGGTGTGGTCGGCATGGAGTGCTCGTATCCGCTCTACGACGAGGAGACGGAGCAGCGCTGCCGCGCCCTGGCCACCGAGTTCGACCTGGTGGCCACCGGCGGCTCCGATTTCCACGGCAGCGTGAAGCCGGCCGCCCACCTCGGGCAAGGGGCGGGAGGGCGGCCCATCCCGGACGAAGTGCTGGACCAACTGCGGACGCGCTGCACGTAGGTCGGCACCGGCGGCGTACTGTGCGCCCGGCGACTCTACCGCCCCCGGGCGGCCACCAAACGGCGCGCCGTCTCGCGCCGCCACCGGGCACAGCGCAGGCCGCTCTCAGCGCGCGCCTTGCCGCCCGCCGCCGGCCGGCACGCCTTGCGCCGCCTTGCCCGCGTCCACGCCGTCGGTGTTTGCCCTGCCTCGCGCCACGGGCTCTGTTTCTCGCCGCGCGACTGCACGCCAAAAGGCTCAAGCGGATACCCGCCGGGGTGTAGAGTGTGCGCGTGAGCAACGACCTGACAGCAGAAGAGACGGCCCGCCTGCTCAACCGCCTGCGCCGCGTGGAGGGTCAGGCACGAGGCCTGCAGCGCATGATCGAAGAGGGGCGCAGCTGCGAAGAGGTCTTCACCCAGCTCTCCGCCACCAAAGCCGCCCTGGACCGCGTCGGCGTCATGCTCATCTCGCTCAAGATGCGCAGCTGTCTCATGGAAGAAGGCGCCGACCCGAACTCACAGGAGGCGGTGGAGAAGGCTCTGGAGACCTTCCTCAAGTACGCGACCGCCGTCCGCTGGGAGGCAGGCACCGCGGAGTGACCGCCGGACGGCGTCGCTTCCATTCTCCGCCGCCCATCGGCGGCGCTCATCCGCACCACGCGGCCCTCCGACCGTTCGTCCTCATCACCCCCGCGCGAAGGAACGACAGTGGCTGAGAAGTTCGACCCAGCGAAGTGGGAGAAGCTCGAGAATCCGGACCGGCTCACGGAGCTGCCGCCGGGCGTGGTGATCGAGATGCTGGCTGTGGACGGATCGGAGACGGTGGTCGATTTCGGCGCCGGCACCGGCATGTACACCATCCCCATCGCCGTAGCCATGACCACCGGCACCGTCGTAGCCGTGGACGAGCTGGACGAGCTCTTACAGCGCCTGGCCGACAAGCTCGCTCAGCCGGGGCGCGAGGCGCTGCGCGACCGCATCTGGCTGGTGCGTCCGGAGCATGGGCACCTGCCGCTGCACGACGGCTCGGCCCAGCGGGTGCTGGTCCTGAACGTGCTGCATCACATCAGCGACGACCCCGCCGCCCTGGCCGAGATAGTCCGCGTGCTGGCGCCCGGCGGCCGCCTGGTGGTCATCGACTTCGGCGACATCGACCGGCCCGTCGGCCCGCCCCGCGACCACGTCCTGTCGCACGACGAGCTGCGCGCCGTGATAGCCGGCATGGGGCTGCGCGAGGTCGCCTATCACGAACCGGGTGAGCTGGTCGCCTATCACGTCATCGTCGTGGCCGAGAAGCCGGAGAAGCTGTGAGCGACGGCCCGGACACCACATCGGCCGCCCGACCGTCTGGGCCGGCCTTGGTGAGCCACGTGCGGGCGGCTCACGGACCCGAGCTTTCCGGCGCCATAGAGCGCGTCGTGGCCCCGTTCGGCGGCTGGCAGGCCGTCGTCAAACCCGGCGAGCGCATCGCGGTCAAGGTGAACCTGCTCCGTGCCGCCGCGCCGGAGCAGGCAGTGACCACGCATCCGGAGACGCTGCGCTGGGTCCTGCGCGGCATCAAGGAAGCCGGCGCCACCCCGTTCGTGGCCGACAGCCCGGGCGGGCCCAACCCGGCAGCCAAGGTGGCCCGTGCCTGGCGCGTCAGCGGCCTGGCCGCTCTCTGCACGGCCGAAGGCGTGGAGCTCATCGACGTAGACAGCGACCCCGCCGAGCTGGTGTGCCCGGAAGGCCTACTGTTTCGCACCTTCCCGGTCGGGCGCTCCTTCCTGGAAGCAGACGGCATGGTCCAGGTGGGCCCGCTAAAGACGCATGTGCTGATGCGCCTCACGGGCGCCGTCAAGCTCACGTTCGGCTGCGTGCCGGGCCTGGTCAAAGCGGGCCTGCACGTGCGCGCCAGCAAGCGCGAGGACTTCGCCGACATGCTGCTGGACCTGCACTTCGGCCTGCGCCCACGGTTCAGCATCATCGACGGCATCATCGCCATGGAGGGCCAGGGCCCGGGCGGCGGCAAGCCGCGCGAGCTGGGCTCGCTGTTCGCCGCCGCCGACGCCCTGGCTCTGGACGCAGCCCTCGCCGACCGCACCGCGCATCGGCGCTCGGACATCTACGTCCTGGCGGCCGGGCAGCGCCGCGGGCTGATCGATCTGGACCATCCGTACGAGCTCGTCGGCGACCCCATCGAGGCGGCCACCGACTTCGTGCCGGCGGTCAAAGACGCCGACGGCATGATGCCCGGCATGTTCCGCGGCGTGGCCCGCCGGCTCATGGCCGGCAGGCCGGGCCTGGTCGACGCGCAGGCGTGCACGCAGTGCGGCGACTGCGAGTCCATCTGCGGGGCGCGGGCCATCAAGCTGGCGCCCGCGCCCGTCTTCAACGACGACGCCTGCGTGCGCTGCTACGCCTGCGCCGAGGTGTGCCCGAACGGCGCCCTGGACGTGGTCACCCCGGCTATGGCCCGCTTCCTCGGCGGGCTGCGGCGCAAGCGCTAGGAGCCGGGACGTAGCGGCGTGGCCCAAGCTGACTTGGTCGGTTATGCTGCAGACTCAGAAGAACGCAGACACGGGGGCGGGAGATTCTATGAGAGTGACTCTCGGGACGCTCAGCGTCTGTTTGCTCGTGCTGTTGCTAGGTTGCGGCAGCGCTCCTGCGAAGAGTGACCCGTTCGTCGGGACCTGGCGGCCGACGAGGGCAAGTGAGCAGTCTCAGGCCCGCTTCGTTGTCACCAAGTCGGGTGGCGACTACGAGGGCTTCATAGTGGCCGACATCGGCATTACGCAAGGTCCGATCGCACTGCGCAGGCACGGCAACGTGCTCGACTACCCGCCGCTCCCCGGCGGCGGCAAGATAGTCCTTACCTACCATCCTGGCACCGGGCGCCTTACGCAGACCGACTCGACAGGACTCCGCATAGACTTTGAGCTCGTCAGCCGCGCCACTGCACATCCCGCGCCGACCCACCAGAACCCTTCGCCCGATTCGGGCATGCCCTCTCCAGGCACGTGATGACCACCTGTGCCGGACCGCGCAGCCGCGAGAACCCCGATCGAGGACCGAGTCTTTGGACAGATCGCAGGCGCGCCGGGTGAAGGTGCGCGTTGGCGATACCTTCGCACCGCTGTGGCGCCATGGCCCGTCTCAGTAGCCGCAGCGTGACCGCCTCGCTCGTGTCCCTCGGCATCGGTCTCGCCGCCTTGCTCATCGCCACCGTTGCCGGACTGATTGCCGCCAGCTGGGTCGTGTTCCACTTCGTGGCCTGGGCCTTCGCCATGATGGCCCTGATGTATCCCTTCAGCTGGGCGATCGGGAGCTTTCGCGAGCTTCGCGGCGAGCTTCCCGCCCTCTTTCCCGACCGCACAAAGCTGCCGGACCGCCTCGGCATACAGACCGGTGTCTGGCGCGAGCGCTTGCCGTATTGCGTGCTGGCGGCGCTCCCCTGCGCCCTGGCCTTGCTGCTGACCTGATATTCGCGCCGATCCAGCTGGCCAGCAGGCTCCGCAGCTCGCCGGGACGGCGAACAGGCGCAGGCTGAGGCAAGCGACCAAGGATCGCCGCAGCCCGGCTCAGTACCAACCGGCCGGCCGCAAAGCGCCAACGCGCGGGTTTCGGCTGGGCGAATCGCCTGCGGGCGCCCGGACGAGGCGGACGATGGCGGTCTCCGGCCGGCACAGCAGACGGAACGGCAGCAGGCTGGTGCCGATGCCTCTGGTGACGTGGATCAGGCGGCCGTCTCGGTCGTAGAGCCCGTCCTTGAACTGAGCTCTCGGCTGGCTGAACATCACCGGACCACCGAACCAGGGCACGCAGATCTGGCCCCCGTGGGTGTCGCCGCTCAGGGTGAGGTCGAACGAATCCGCCGGCGCCTGCAGGGCGGCCTCCGCGTAGTGGCTGAGCAGCAGACGCAGGGTGGCAGGGTCGCGGTCCAGTTGCGCCAGCACCGGCCGCAGATCGCCGAACCCATGCTTGACGTCGTCTACCCCGCAGATCTGCAAACGGGCGGCGCCGCGAGGCACGGTCACCGTCTCGTTGCTGAGCAGGCGCACCCCGTAGTCGCCCAGGTCACTGAAGTCGACGGCCCGGGTGAACGGAGCTTTGCTGCGGCCGTGGTCGTGATTGCCGAGCACGGCATAGACGCCGAGCGGCGCGTGGAGCGTGGCGAGCAAAGCCTTGATGCCATCCAGGTTTGCCTCGCCGCCGGCCAGATCGCCGGTGATGGCGATCAGGTCCGGCTGTTCGGCCATCGCCACGTCGAAGGCTTTGCGGGCGGCTCTCATGTTAAAGCTGGGACGAAAGCCTGCATGCGGATCGGAGAGATGGGCGATGGTGAGCCCTTGCAGATCTGGATGCAGGCCGACCACACCGACAGTGAACTCGACCCGGCGCACCCACTGAGATTCGAAGACCATGTAGGAAAGCGCGACCACGCTCAGGGCGGCCGCCGCCCCCACAGATCTGGCAGCCGTCATGCGCATGTCATCCGGATGGTGCTCCGCTCACTCGGGCGGTATGCCGACCTGCTCGCGCAGGCGCTGCCGCGTCTCTTCGATCTTTGCCTTCAGCGCCTCCGACCGGTCGCCTCGCTCCGCACCCGACGCGGCCCCCAGGTCGTCCACGATGTGTTGCGAGTCCAGGGACCCACGCTGGCGAGCCAGACGACCGCGACGCGGTGCGAGCAGCATCCCGGCGGCGACACCGACCAGCGCGCCGGCGATGAATCCGCCCTTGGTGCTCTCTTCCACAACGACCTCCAATCCGATCCGGCCGTCGCTCATGGTATCACCCGGCACGGCGACGGCCGAGGCCCCGCAGCCTCAGGCGATCACCACGTCGTTGATGACGAGGCGGAAATCGCAGCCCATATAGCGCGCCGACTTGCGGCACATCACCATGCGGCTGAGGAAGATCTCGAAGTACTCCATGACCGGCGCCACCGACGTGTCGATCACCAGCGCCAAAGTGATGGTGTGCAGGTCCGGGTCCACCGTCACCTGGCTGCTGCGGCAGGCGGCATTCACCCGGTCGTGGATGTCGTAGTCGGCCGGGTCGACCGTCCGCACGCGGCTGTAGTGCACGTCGCTCTTGTCGCCCAGGACCAGGGCTGCCGCGATGTCGCTTACCGGCTCGCCGTACTGCTCTTCATGGTTGCCTATGGCCGCCATGACTTCGACGATCTCGGCCACCGGCATGCCCAGCCGGCTGAGCACCTCACGCGCCAGCAGGGCGGCGGCGATGCCGTGCTCCTCACGGGAGATCAGGTTGCCGGTGTCGTGCAGATAGCCGGCCACCGCCGCCAGCTCGGCCTGTCGCTTCGGGCGGCCCAGCCGGGCAAGGATGTCGTAGGCCACCGCCGCGACGATGCCGCAGTGGCGCGTCCCATGGTCGGTGTAGCCGAGCTCTTCCAGGTTGCGGTCGGCCCGGCGGATGAACACCTGCGCCTCCGCGTCCTCCCGCACCGTCGCCAGCGTCACCTGTTCGTTCTCGCTCATCCACGTCTCCTCGACCCGACGGGCCGTCCGCCCATCGCTTGGCGACTCACGGGCTACTCCGGGAGCTCCTTCAGCACCGAGAAGCCCCTCTCGAAGCGGGGGTCCCGGTCCACTTCCATCACGTCCACGCACTCGACGCGGGCGCCTCGGGACCCCTGGTGCGACCAGGCGATCATCCGTTCGACGGCGTCGGGAGCACCCTGGTAGAGAGCCTCCACATTCCCGTCCCGCCGGTTGCGCACCCAGCCGTGCACGCCCAGCCGCAAAGCTTCGTCCCGGGCAGAGACGCGGAAGAAGACGCCCTGGACGAGACCGGCGATCTGCACCCGCACGGCCTTCTCCGTCATGTGCCCTTCCGTACCTCGCCTTCGACGCTCTGGGGGCCTTTGGACTCGTCCTCGACGGCACGGTCGGCACTCGCCGAGGGCGCGCTACCGCCTTCCGTGTCGTCGCCGCCGACGGCGGACGCCCGGGGACTCTCGATGAGCGGCACGAAGCGACAGGGGATGTCCTCGCGGACCTGGAACCCGTCCCCGTGCCGCACGAACACCGTCAGGGTCTGCGTATGGCCGATCGGCCCGATCGGCACCACCAGCCGGCCGCCCTCGGTGAGCTGGCCGAGCAGCGCCGGCGGGACGCGTTCCGTGGCCGCCGTGACGATGACGGCGTCGAAGGGCGACTGTTCGGGCAGGCCGCGGCTGCCGTCGCCGACCACCAGGTGCACGTTGTGCACCCCCAGGGCGATGAGCAAGGCCGCGGCCCGCTGCGACAGGGTCTCCATGCGCTCCACAGACCAGACTTCGGCCGCGATGCAAGCCGCCACCGCGGCCTGGTACCCCGATCCGGTCCCGATCTCGAGCAGCCGGCTGCTGCCGTCCAACCGCAGCAGCTCGGTCATCAGCGCCACGATGTACGGCTGCGAGATGGTCTGGCCCAAGCCGATCGACAGGGCGCCGTCTGTGTAGGCGTGCCGCTCCATCGGCGGCGGGACGAAGCGATGGCGCGGCACCGACTCCATGGCGGTCAGCACAGCCGGATCGCTGATGCCACGGGCCGCCAACTGGTCCTGGACCATGGCGTGGCGGCGAGCCTGCTGGCCGTCGTCGGGGCGTCGGGCGTCGTCGGGGCGGGGACCGTCGCCGCGCAAGAGGGGCTCGCCGCTCACGGCAATCCGTCTCGCTGAGGGCGGCGCACTCTGTACTTGAGGCGACGGCGACGGCGCAGCCAAGCGTAGAGCCACAGGTTGACGGCGAAGAACGCGTAGCCGAGCAGGCCGAAAAGGCCCGTGGCGATGGCGCCGACAAAGGCGAACAGATCTTCCGACAGGCTGACGAGGGAATAGGCGAGACCGCCGTGGGACTGTCGCGGCCTCGCCCCGTGCTTAACGGTCTGTCCGAGCCACGCAACGGAGGCGCCGACGACCAGTCCGGCGATGAGCCCTGTAGCTCCGTGGCCGATGGTAGCCGTGGCGGCGACAGCGCCAGCTGTTATCCGCCACGGCATGAGCAGACGGTCTTGCAGCCGAGCCAGCACCGGAACGTTGTCGAAGTTCGCCTCCACGATGGCCAAGCCGAGGAGGATGACGATCGCGATCCAGTGGTCGAGGAACGTGAAGGGGGAGCGGAGCTGCGGACCTATGTCCAGGCGGTCCATCAGGGCGATGATCGCCAGCGTGAGGGCAGGGCGCACGCCGCCGGCCGTGCCGAAGCCCAGCATGCGCCCCACGAGATAGAACCAGCCGGTCACTCTTGCCTCCCGGCGAACGACCCGGCACCGGCACCGACTCTGGGTGCGGCGAGGCCGCGAGCTCTGCGGACTGTTCCTCCCGGAGTGTCCGGGAGCCTACGCCTCCACTTCGAA
>Ga0182021_10007049_pt1 | contig 13310 bp, 9 predicted proteins | sample 612E3MmetaG_FD_120493 | JGI IMG/M metagenome (GOLD analysis project Ga0182021, IMG submission 120493) | Permafrost microbial communities from Stordalen Mire, Sweden - 612E3M metaG (Illumina Assembly) | ecosystem: Environmental > Terrestrial > Soil > Wetlands > Permafrost | place: Sweden...
AATATCTTCTTCATAGTTCTCTTCCTTTCAACTATGTATTTAAACGCACAAATCATGGATATGTTGACTTCCACCCTTTTCATGCCAAAACCAGGGGATATCCTATATACCCCCTATCAAGAAAAAACTGGAAACCGAGTAAAAATCAAGAGATACAGAAGGGGTTATTTTCAGAAAGAACTTATCCCTCCAGCTAATCCAGCCTTCCCATCGCAACTTCTCGGATTCTCGCCGCTATTTTGACATTGGACCGCACAAAAATGAACCATCCCGGCCCCTTCTCTTTCCAATATTAATTAAACTATCCATAATATTAACCGGTTAGGTCACGACACGTTATCGGATCAATGGCATATGGTTTGCATTGCTTGGGGAGGATGAAAGCCTGGATTTATCCCACTCCGAATGGAGGACTTCCATGACCTAACTCAAAACAAAGAATATTTTTTCATCTCTTCCGCCTAGTCTTAATCGCGTTTTTCCACCAGATCATATTTGCCCTATGCGTGTTTGGATCATGAATTCTTTTCTCCAAAGAGCATCAAACCTGTTCTCCTTGCCATTTTACGCCAAACCGGGGGCGCCTTCCTTTTACCGAACAACCGAAACCAGGAATATCGGGGTGCTGAATCAATGAGTGTCAGAGAAGATAAAAGGGAAAAGAAATTTTCGGAAGACTGCATCGAAGAGGAAGATTTCGGACTTGAAAGAATAATGGGATATACGATAAGCGGGATTGGTCTTTTTCTCATCTTTTTGAAGCTTGTGAGTTCGGTCTGACTTAAGTGCGCCCCAGGCTGTGCTCCTTTCTCGGAGAAATTCAGAAAATTTCCACCGCCGCCGGGGAGCCGAACCCAAATTAGAGTGGGTTCGAATGAAAAAGCTAATCCTTTTTCTTGCCGTCCTATCCCTCCCCTTCATCCTATCTTCGCCTGCTTTCGCCTCCGCGACCTGGACAGGTGCCACCGTCTGAAATATTTTATAATGTCGACAGTTACGGATTCGGAGCAAACACAAATTTCAGGCCCCCAATGTAGAAAATGGAATCGATAAAAGCTATCCCTCTAGGAAGAAAATGCCTAGGTATCATTCCTTACGTGGGTCAGCCCGTTAAGATATTTTTTGAAATACTCCTTGTTGTTATAGGCAGTTAGCAAATTAGAAGCCTTTGATGGCACAGTTCGTGCAACTCTATCTTTTCAAATCCCTTCACTAAGGAGTTCCGATGATTCTTCAACTTATATTTTCGATCCTCCTTTCGATCATGATCTTCTTCACGGCCTTTAATTTGAAGATTGAGGAGATGGGATTGGCATCCAACTTGAACGCCCTTCTGATCGTATTGGGGGGGACCTTTGCAGCTACCCTGATTGCCTATCCCTGGGAAAAGATCACCTGCACCCTTCGACTCCTTAAGAAGACTTTCCTCGCGCACAATGATATCGATTGCACGATAAAAACGATCGTTGAGTTAGCCCGTGCCTATCGGCAGGGAGGCATTCGTACCCTGGAACAGCAAGGAGAACAATTGCCCCATGGTCTCCTGAAGACTTCGATAGAATTGATGGCCTTTCAATGCCCGAGGGAAAAAATCGAACAAATTGTGCAAAAAGAAGCGCAACGGACCTGTGTCCAATACGAAACCGGCTATAAGATCCTTTACAGCATGGCAAGGCTCGCTCCGGCGCTAGGTTTGATTGGAACCATCGTGGTTCTTATCCGTGTTTTTGGGCACATTCCAGACCCTAAGAGCCTTGTTGAATATATGGCCATTGCTCTCTTGAACACTTTTTACGGAGTTGTTTTAGCCAACCTTTGCTTTGTTCCTCTGTCCAATAAGCTTAGAGAATTCATGGAACATGAAGAAACACGGCTGGAACTGATTCAGGAAGGTATCTTAGATCTCTACGATGAAGAGAACCCCAGGGCCATACAGTTCAAATTGGAAGCCCTTTCTAGTGCCGTGATGAAGCCCAATCCCGTCCGTAAACCCCCTGAGTTTCTCCCCGCCGATTCCAAGAAACGGGCCTCGTCGATGGTATCATGAAAGAATCAATGCTTGAACCATCTTCCCTGGAAAATGATTCCGAGTGGCTCCCTTTAAAAAGGCCTTGGCACAAGCCCTTAGGTTCTCAGAGGAAGGAATCCGAGGCAGAGAAAGGACACGATCTCTGGTTGTTGACCCTCAGTGATCTGCTCCTTCTCCTCATGATCTTTTTCGCCCTTCTCTTTGGATTGACGCTTCAGCAGCAAGCCCAAGGGTCTCAGTCTCCCCCACAAGCGGCAGATGCCCCAATGCAGTCTGAAGAAACTCCTGTTAAGATACAGCCGCCTTCCGCTCCGGACGGAATACTCGCTTCCTTCGAGACGGATCTGCGAGCGATTATAGGCGAGGAGGATAGCAAGGGAAAAGCAGGTATAACGCGTCGGGCTGACCATCTCATTTTGACCTTTCCTGAAAGGATCTTATTTAATCCAGGTCGGGCGGAGCTTAAACTTTCGATCCAACCCATTTTGGATAAGGTGGGCTCTCTGGCCTTGGCTTATCCTGATTTCCTTATGGAAATACAAGGCCATACAGATGACAGGCCGGTCAACACCAAACGCTATCCTTCGAACTGGGAACTCTCGGTGGATCGGGCTACGCAAGTGGCCAAGGCACTCATCGGATTAGGTATCGCCCCTGCTCAGATTTCGGTAAAGGGGTTTGGAGAATATCGAACTCTCTATCCGAATGACAATGAGTCAAACAGGAGTAAGAATCGACGAGTCGAGATTCAATTTTATCTCCCGCCCCAACCTTGATGTCTTCCTATTTTTTCCGCCTCAACAGGCAAATTTTTCCCTTCCACCCGAAATCCTGATCCTTAATCTTTAAAAACCTCTTTGGCCTGATTTGGGGGGAGTCAAGTCGTTGGAGGCTTTCTCAGGCCCGGGGTCAAGGCAAAGGATATCTCCATAATGAAGGTAGGCAAGCTTCGATAAAAAAAGAGCAGAAATTGCAGAGTGAAGAAGGCTGGGCCTAAACGTCGCCATTCGGTTCTCTTCGCCCGGTGAGAGCTGCCCGGCCTTTGCTTAGGCTCCTATTCTTGAATAAGGTTCCTTAGATTCTTATCCCGGGGAATTTCGAATTCTTTTGGGTTGAAGGGCGCATCCTAAAAATAGGGAATCAGATGGGGAATTGAAGAGGATTGCAAATCGTGGTTTAATGATATTAGGAAAAAAAGAAAGGAAGTGAGGCCAATGCGAATGGTATCCAGGAATCCTTATACGGGGCAAGTATTGGAAGAATTGGAGGCCATGGGCTTCGAGGAAAGCGTTCGGGAGATCCAGGGAGCGCGGCGGGCTTTTCTCTCCTGGAAGAAGGCTTCGGTCCAGGAAAGAGCGGGAACCCTCCGGGCCGTTTCCAAGCGCCTCCGAGACCAGCAGAGGACCTTCGCCGAGACGATCACCCGGGAGATGGGGAAGCCCATCGGCCAATCGCTGGCGGAGATCGAGAAGTGCGCCTGGCTCAGCGATTACTTCGCCGATAATGCGGGAAAACTCCTGCAGGATGAGATGGTGGAGACCGATGCCCTGAAGAGCTACGTGGCCCTGGAGCCTCTGGGCATCATCCTGGGGATCATGCCGTGGAACTTCCCTTTCTGGCAGGTCTTCCGCTTTGCCGTCCCTGCCCTCATGGCCGGCAACGTCTGTGTGCTGAAACACGCTTCCAATGTCCCCCAGACGGCGCTGGCCGTCGAAAAAATCTTCCGCGACTCCGGCCTGCCCGATCACGTGTTCAAAACCCTGCTGGTGGATTCCCAGGTGGCCATGCAGCTCGTCGAGCGGGAGCTGGTGGACGGGGTCTCGCTCACGGGAAGCGTCGATGCGGGGGCCGAAGTCGCTTCCCTTGCCGGGAGGCATATCAAGAAGTTTGTGCTGGAATTGGGGGGAAGCGACCCCTTTATCGTCCTGGAAGATGCGGATATCCTCAAGACGGCGCGCATGGCCCTGCAGGCGAGGATGATTAATTCCGGTCAGAGTTGCATCGCCGCGAAGAGGTTCATCGCCCTGGGGGCCATTGCCAAATCTTTTACGGAGGCGCTGGAAAAGGAGCTCGGCTCATTGAAGGCGGGGGATCCCATGGACCCGGCAACGACCATCGGGCCGCTGGCCAAACGGGAATTTGTGGGAGTTCTCTCCGCTCAGCTGGAAGACGCCGAGCGGAAAGGGGCCCGCGTGGTCTATGGCCCCCCCCCGCCCTCCGGCAAAGGGTTCTTCTTCCGGCCGGCCATCGTCACCAACGTGCGGCCGGACATGCGCGTGGTGACCGAAGAGGTCTTTGGACCCATCCTGCCGGTGCTTGTCGCGGAAAATGAAGCCAGGCTTGTCGAGATGGCCAATGCCTCGGTCTACGGCCTCGGGGCCTCCATCTGGACCCGGGACTTGGCCAGGGCTGAAAAGCTCGCCAGGGAGCTCGAGGTCGGCTTTGTGGCCGTCAACGACGTGGTAAAATCCGATCCCCGGCTTCCCTTCGGGGGGATCAAGAAATCCGGCGTCGGCCGGGAGCTCTCCCACTATGGACTGAAGGAGTTCATGAACATCAAGAGTGTGGTCATCAAAGGGGCGTAAGGCATGAAAGCTTCGGAGCTGTTCGTGGCCCAGTTGGAAGAGGAGGGGGTCCGATACGTGTTCGGCCTCCCGGGGGAGGAGAACCTGTACCTTCTGGAAGCCCTGCGGAAGTCCGGCATAAAGGTCGTGATTACCCGGCACGAGCAGGCTGCGGCTTTTATGGCGGCAACCTACGGCAGGCTCACAGGGAAGGCCGGTGTGTGTTTTTCCACCCTTGGCCCCGGAGCCACCAACCTGGTCACCGGAGTCGTTCACGCCCAGCTCATCGGCGCCCCCCTGGTTTCCATTTCGGCCCAAAAGCCCAGGAAGGAGAACTGGCAGGGAAAGTTCCAGTTGGTGGATGTGATCAACATGATGAAGCCCATCACCAAAAAGGCAGCTTCCATCTTCGATCCCAACACCATCCCCACGATGCTCCGGAACGCCTTCAAGACGGCCGAGGCTGAGCGGCCCGGCGCCGTTCACCTCGAACTGCCCGAGGACGTGGCCGAGGAGGAGGTCAGTGCGGGGGTGCAGAAAAGGGGCGAGGTCAGAAGGCCGGGGCCGGACCACCGGGCCATCGACCGGGCCGTCGAACTGATCGAACAAGCGAAGAACCCCCTCCTCATCGTTTCCTCGGGCGCCAACCGAAAGCGGGTCAGTCAATACCTGCTCGACTTGGTGAACCGTACCGGCCTGTACGTGGTTCATACCCAGATGGGCAAAGGGGTCCTCCCCGATGATTGCGAAAACAGCCTCTTTTCCACGGGAATTCACAAACATGACTACGTGAACTGCGGGATCGACAAGGCCGACCTGATTATCACCGTAGGGTACAATATCGGGGAGTATCCCCCGTCCATCTGGAACCGAAACCTCGATAAGACTATCCTGAACATCGATTTCGTCGAGTCAGAGCCCGACCTTTACTTCAATCCCTTGGTGGAGGTCATCGGGGACATCTCCCACTCCCTCCGGAGGATCGCGGAAAGGATCAGGGGCCGGAGATCCTTCCCCGTCTTCGCGAGGACCCGGGCGTTGATCGAGCGGAAGATGGATGATTTCGTTGAATCCAGGTACCCCCTCCTGCCGCAGGAGATTGTGAAGAGCGTGAGGGAGGTCATGTCCCGGGAGGACATCGTCGCCCTGGACAACGGGATTTACAAACTCTGGTTTTCCAGGCTTTACCGGACCTTCAAGCCCAACACCTTTCTCCTGGACAATGCCCTGGCCACGATGGGGGCAGGCCTTCCCGCCGGGATCGCGGCCAAGATGCTCCATCCCGACCGAAAGGTTCTGGCGGTATGCGGGGATGGCGGGTTCATGATGAATTCCCAGGAAATGGAGACCGCCATCCGTTACCACGCACCTCTCGTCGTCCTGCTTTTGAACGACAATGCCTACGGTTTCGTGAAATGGAAGCAAAGGAACTTGAACTTTGAGAACTTCGGGATGGATGTCTCCAACCCGGATTTTGTGAAATACGCGGAGAGCTTCGGGGCCAGAGGGATGAGGGTGGAAGAGGGGCAGAGCCTGACCCAGACCCTCGCCCGGGCTTTCTCGCTGAACCAGGTTGTCCTCGTGGAGTGTCCCATAGACTACTCCCTCAATTACGAGGTGTTTTCCGTGGAACTCGGACATCTCGTCTGCCCTGAATGAGGAAGAGGAATGCCCTCGAGCGCAAACCCCGCCCTGACGCGAGGTGTTGTTGAGGGACTTTCCTTAACCCCTCTCAGATTATCTTTGCAAGGAGCGGAAAAATGCCGATTCTCGACGGAATAGAGCAAGAGCGACAGGGCCTCATGGAAACGGCCAACCTGATGGTGGTTTCCGCCAGGACGGCCCCCAAGAGCGGGGGAGTGGACGATATCCTCACGGCCATCGTAGTCGGAGCAGAGGTGGGAACGCTGGCCGCGGATATGGAGAAGATGGCGGTGGAGCGGAAAATGGAACGTTGGAGTCAACAGGCCCGGGAAATCAAGGGCTCGGAGGTCATCGTTTTAATCGGGGTGAGGGGGACCAAGAGATATGTGACCAACTGTGGAGCCTGCGGCTATAAATCCTGCGACGAGTTTGAGAAAGCGGGAAAAAAGCTCGGCCAGGATTTTGAGGGCCCCACCTGTATTTTCAAGGCCCTGGACCTCGGGATCGCGGTCTGTTCGGCGGTGAAGACCGCCAGCCTGCTTAACGCTGACAACCGCATTTTCTACCGGATCGGCGCTGCCGCCAAACGCCTGAATTACCTCCCCGAAGCGAGCCTCATCATGGGGATTCCCCTTTCTTCTAAGGGGAAGAACCCTTATTTCAGCCGGTTGTGAAAATAGCCTCCTGATCTTCCTAGCGCTTAATAATGGTTTTCAAAGACCCCTGTATTTCTTCCCGGGATTTCTGGTCCGCGTCAACGTCGCAGGGCAGCAGGAGTGTATTTCACAACTGGGGGCTGGGGAAATGGGTCTTTGCCGAAGTCCCGGGGTTCTGCCGGCGAAAACTTCTTTCCCTCCATTTACTCCCCATGGTCCGTGCAAGCCAAAACATACGGGAATTCCAATTTTGAAGATGGGAAGTCATCGAGGGGTTGACAATAGGATCATATTGTGAGAAAAAAAATAATCGCTCAGTATCCTGAAGGCCATTCGCGTTGAAATTCCAGGCTGAGCATGCTGTTCATGAAGGCGATATCTTTCTGACGAACCTTCATAGGATTCAACCTTTGCATCCCCTTGAGGGGGTGGCGTTTACGCCTTGTATCCGGCCACGAATCCATGGAAGGACGAGGAAGGGAGCAGGGCGATGGCTTTCATGAACTTGATTTCCGGAACCAAGGAGTAGAACCAGTGGGGAGTAATATTGCCAAAGAAACCCATCGATTTTGGGAAGCCTTAGCGATTATTGCCGGTATTTTCTTAGCTTTGCACGCAGCTTTAAGCCTGTTACTCACGAATCAAATATTTATTTTCCGATTCTTCTCCTGCGCCGAGTTGGCCATCGGCCTCGGGACCGTCATCATAGACGCCTGGTTCTTGACCCACATCTAAGAATCTTCCGCGGTCCTTCCATTCTTCGGCAGTCCGATTTTCAGAAAAAAAGGATTTCCCCGGTCCTTCTTTTACATGACAGAGGGACGAATTCCCACCCTGAACAGGGGGGCGGCGCGAATGTCGGTCTTCCCGGTTTTCTTGATCGGAAATCAGTTTTTTCCGACCGGGAAAGTCAGAGTGGCGCCGAACCAGCCGATGACGGTAACGATGGGAATGAGGGAAAAGACCAGCACGAGATAGAGAATACTACCTCCGCTGAAGGCAACAAGGATGTCGGGGTTCAAGACGCGGTAGACGAAGGCCAGAATGGAAAAGCCGAGGAGGAGGAAGGAAAAACGAATCTTAACGGTCGTGGGCCGCATGGGTTTGGCCAGGTAATTCAGCCACCAGGTGAAGTAGCCGCTTAGTATGGCCACGGGAGTGAAAAGAATGCCCCCGCCCAGGCAGTGGAGGGCTGTGGTTTCAAAGGGCCTGTACCCGGTGATTAGATAAAGAACCGTAAAGAGAACGGCGGAAAAAGAGAAGGCAATGGGGAAATGGACCACCATGGGATGGGGATGCCGGCGAAGGAGGGGAATCCGGTCCAATAGTCCGGCCAACCACTCAGGCATGGGTCTGGCGCTCTTTTCCTTGGCCTTTAAAACCCCCGCCTGGGGATAACGGTCCAGGACCTCGAGTCCGTGCGGAGCCGCTTCGATATCGGTGGTGAGATCGGTCCCGGATTGATGCCGTTTCATGTGTACGCCGGTCTTCCAGAATTTGCTGTTGGTGACATCGATCACCCTGCCCTTGTAGGCCACATAAACGGGCTTTCCATCCTTACCGTTGAATTCCTTCAGACTCTCCGGGTCGAATTCTTTCATTTTGAAACCCTGTTTGGGCCGCAGATTCTCCCAGATGAACACAGATCCACACAGAAAAGAAAAAATTTTCTTAAATTTTAGGCATTCCAGACAATTTAGGCATTTTTATTCACTGTTTATCCTCGTCCAATTCGGTTAAAATGCCCAGCTCACTACCGTTACCCCAACCATCGCCAGGGGGTAAAAGCTGGCCCGGTTGAAGAGAGCGAAGGCGGCTGGAGCTGTCTTCTTATCATAGAGCCGGACGGCGGGCACCAGGAGAAAATAGATCCCGCAGACGAGCGTCCCTGCGAGGAATACCGGGTTCATGGGTTTGGGAAAGGCCAGGAAAAATACCAGGCTCATAATTACCCCCAGGAACAGCGAACCCAGGATGATGAGGCTCGACCCTTGGGGGCCGAACCGAACCGGGATGGTCCTTCCCCCGATCCTCCGGTCCTCTTCCGCGTCGGCTAAATCGTTGGGCACATTCTGCCCCCCGATCTCCCAGAAGAAGAGCCAGAGGAAAAGAACCGCGAGCAAAGACGGGCTGGGGCGTGGATCCACGGCAAAAACCGCCGCCAGAGGACCGGACGTCTTGACGAATCCGCTGATGACTCCGCGCAGGCAGGTCACCTTGAAAAGCCGGCAGTAGCTGAACTCCAGGAGACAAGCCAGGAGGAAGATGATGGCGCAGACGGGATTCAGAAGATAAGCTCCCACCGCCGCCAGGGCTGCCCAGGCAATGGACCAGAACAGGCCTTCCCGGAAAGTCAACATCCCCTGAGCCAGGGGGTGCTCCACAAAAACGCTATCCAGGTCTTGATGGGACCCGGAAACCCCGCTTCGCCGGCTTTTCTCTTCGTCTACCCGGTGATCCACCACGTCATTCAGGGCATAGATAGACGTGTAGCCGCAGAAAGCGGTGATCAATCCGAGGCCCAGGATTTCAGGGGGCGGAAATCCCCCCGCCCACAAGAGGGCGCTCAGGCTGGGGGCGGCCAAATCCAGCAAACCGTGCGGGGTGCGGGACAAAGCCAGGAAGAGCTTCAGCCTGGAAATTCCCGGTTGGTTTTGGAGCGATGCAGTCTTCAGGATTTTCACCTCGAAAGAACATCTTTTATATTCCCATTTTTTCTCGGCCAAAAGCAAACGAAAACTGCGGGTTGAATAACCATTGAAAAAAACATGAAGCAATCGGACGAAATTTCTTTATAATCTTTCTTAGGGACTCTATATGAGCGAATTCTCCCGCAGGAACTTCCTGAAAGCCATCACTCTCGCCGGAACCGCAGCAGCCGCGGGCTGTTCCTCGGAATCCGCGCGCCAGCTCATCCCCTACATCATCCCCCCGGAGGATATCGTCCCCGGGGAGGCTACCTGGTACGCCACCACCTGCCGGGAATGCCCGGCGGGCTGCGGCCTTCTGGCCAAGAACCGCGATGGGCGGGTCATCAAAGTCGAAGGGAACCCCTTGCACCCCGTGAACGAAGGCAAGGTGTGCCCCCGCGGCCAGGCGTCCGTCCAGGGGATTTACCACCCAGACCGGTACCGCGGGCCGTTGAGAAAGAATCCGAAGGGGAATTGGGAATCGATCTCCTGGGAGGCGGGGGAAGAACTTCTTCTGGCCAGGCTGCGCGAGTTGAAGGAAAAAGGGAGAGGCGAGCGCGTGATCTTCCTGAGTGAGCTGACCACCGGCGCCCAGAGGAACCTCATCGGGCAATGGCTGGCGGATCTGGGGGCGAGCGGTCCGCTCCTCTACGAGCCTTTGGCCTACGAACCCCTGCGCCAGGCCAATCAAACCGTTTTCGGCCAGGATCGTATCCCCACCTACCGGATCGACCGGGCCGACTTCCTCCTCTCCTTCGGCGCCAACTTCCTGGAGGCCTGGCTGTCCGACGTCCAGTACGCCCGCCAGTTCGCCTCTTTTCGGACCCCGGGGGAAAAGGGGAAAAATCTTTTTATCTATGTGGGGCCCCGTTACTCCATGACCGCCGCCAGCGCGGACCACTGGATTGCCGCGTCGCCAGATAACCTATCGCTGGTGGCCGCGGGCCTCCTTCGATTTCTTCTGGCCAAGAGTTCCTCCCCTACCCTCCGCGAGGACCTGAGATCCTCCCTGGAGGGAAAGCTCAAAGATTTTACCCCGGAGACGGTCCAAAGCCGCACCGGGGTGAAGGCCGAGACGCTCCAAGAGCTGGCCCGTAAAATCTCCGCCTCTCAGCGGCCCCTGGTGCTGGCCTCGGGGCTCGCCTTCGGAGATCTCCAGGCGACGGACACGGCCACGGCGGTCAACCTCCTCAACCTTATCTCCGCTGGATCCTCCTCCCTTCTGGATTTCGAAGACCCCTCTTCCCTGGAAAATGCGGCCCGCGCGGAGAAGATGAAGGAGTTGACCCAGAGAATGCTCCAGGGGGAGGTGGAGATTCTTCTCATCAACCGCGCCAACCCGGTGTTCCATCTTCCCCCCTCCTGGGAATTTCAGAAGGCGCTCCAGAAGGTTCCCCTGGTGGTCAGCTTTTCCAGCCTTCCCGATGAGACCAGCGAGCTGGCCAAACTCATCCTGCCCTCGCCCACTTTCCTGGAAGCCTGGGGGGATTACCGGCCGCGCAAGAGCGTGGAAGGCCTGATGCAGCCGGTCATGGGCCCCATGTTCGACACCCGGCCGATGGAAGACCTTCTGATTTCCACGGGGAAAAAGCTGGCCGGGGAGAATAAATTCCCCTGGAAAAATTTCTACGAGATGCTTCATCAAGCCTGGACGGGAAAGAGTAAGAACCCGGGTACCGCCGAAGCCTTCTGGCAGGAGAGCCTGCAAAGAGGCGGCACCTGGAGTTCTTCTCCCCCGCCCCCCTCGAAGCCTTTACTTCCCGTAGCCGGTCTGAATTTCTCTCCTTCCGCGCCGGCGGGGAAAAAGGAAGAAAAGCATTTTCACTTTGTCTCCTACCCCACGATCCAGTTCTTCGACGGCCGGAGTTCCAGCCGGCCCTTCCTGCAGGAACTTCCCGATCCCCTGACTGAGGTCACCTGGGGGGGCTGGGTGGAGATCAACCCGCGAACGGCCGGGGAGCTGGGAATCGAGAAGGGAGACCTCTTGATCCTCCAGTCTCCCCACGGAACGGTGAAGGCCCCGGCTTTCCCCTACCCGGGCATTCCGGCCGGGGTGCTGGCCATGCCTCTTGGCCAGGGGCATGCGGCCCGCGGCCAGTTCGTCACGGGTGAATCGGAAAACCCCGTCGGGCTTATTTCTCCGGACCTGGATCCGTCCTGCAAGGGATTGCGCTGGGCTCTTTCGAAGGTAACCCTGGAAAAGGCCGGCGGCGTTATCCCCCTGGCCAACGTGGACGGAAGCTTTTATCAGCACGGAAGGAATCTCGCCCAGGCGGTCTCCTGGCAGGAGTACCGGGACCGGAAATCGGGGGGAAAGAAGCCTGCCGTTACGCTGCCGCTTCCCGAAGGGTTTTCCCGAAAGGACGATTTCTATCAGCCCCACCAGCATGTGGATTACCGCTGGGTCATGGTCGTGGACCTGGACCGGTGCATCGGATGCGGCGCCTGCGTGGTGGCCTGCTACGCGGAAAACAACGTGGCCGTAGTGGGGAGAAGGCGGGTCTTGGACGGACGGGAGATGTCCTGGATCCGCATCGAGCGCTATTTTGACCCGGACCGGCCATTCGTGCACTTTCTCCCCATGCTCTGCCAGCATTGCGATGAAGCTCCCTGCGAATCGGTCTGTCCGATCTTTGCCCCTCACCACAACAAGGAGGGGATCAATAACCAGGTTTACAACCGCTGCATCGGAACCCGCTACTGCTCCCAGAACTGCCCCTATAAAGTTCGCCGCTTCAACTGGTTTACCTACGAACGCTACGAACCGCTGAACTGGCAGCTGAATCCCGACGTGACCGTCCGGCATAAAGGGGTAATGGAGAAGTGCTCCTTCTGCATCCAGAGGATCGTGGAGGCCAAGGTGCGGGCCCGGAGCGAAGGGCGAAAGGTTCGGGACGGGGAATTCACCACCGCCTGCGCCCAGACCTGCCCCGCAGGAGCCCTGACCTTCGGCAACTTGCTGGACCCGGAAAGCCGGGTCTCCAAGCTGATCCAGGACCCCCGGGCTTACCAGGTGCTGGGACAGCTGAACACCAAACCCGCGGTGATCTACCTGAAGAAGATCATCCCGGACAGCATGATTTTGTAGGCCCCGGCTCTGCCGGGCAAGAATCGCAAGTCGCAAGGCGCGAGAGCGCAAGTCGAAAAAAGATTTTTCGCCCTCACGACTTGCGCCTTACGACTTGCGGTTTTTAAGGGGAAGGAACTTTGGAGAAGCTCACTTTTCAGGATGTGAACCGGGAAATCCTCCGGACCTTATCCCCGCCCACCCGGACCTATTACCTTATTATAGGGCTTTTGGTCCTGGGGATCCTGGGGGGCGCATGCGTGTGGGGCTATCAGATCGCGGTCGGCCTGGGGGTGACGGGGCTCAAGCACCCCACCATGTGGGTCCTTTACCTGGTCAATTTTGTTTTCTGGGTCGGGATCGCCCACTCGGGCACGCTGATCTCCGCCATCCTGTATCTTTTCCGGGCGAGGTGGCGCACTCCCATCGCCCGGAGCGCCGAGGCCATGACGGTCTTTGCCGTGATGATTGCCGGGTTCTTCGTATTCATCCATCTGGGGCGGGTCTGGATCTTATACTGGATCATCCCCTACCCCAACCAGCGGACTCTTTGGCCCGACTTCCAATCCCCCCTGGTCTTTGATTTTCTGGCCGTCTCCACCTACCTCACGGTGAGCGTACTTTTCTGGTATACCGGACTCGTTCCGGACCTAGCGGCCG